>ERZ500994.146-NODE-146-length-23561-cov-5.613928_pt1 | contig 23561 bp, 20 predicted proteins | sample MGYA00248878_ERZ500994 | MGnify/ENA primary metagenome ERZ500994 (study PRJEB25958, sample SAMN03398533) | human skin metagenome | study: EMG produced TPA metagenomics assembly of the Human Skin Microbiome Metagenome (human skin metagenome) data set. | reverse complement strand
AGGAGGCGCATCGAAGATCGGGAGCGTATCATCCTGCCCGGCGCGTGAAGCCTCCACAGCCGCATCGACCTCGCGGGCCGTGAGCCGCCGGACGGTGATCTGGTCCCATACCTTGCCGTCATACTCGACAGGCCATTCGAGCTTGACGACCTGCGTGCGCCCAACTTCGCTGACGAAGCGCGGCGGCTGGCGGCTCTCGGGCAGGTCGTAGATTCCTTCGATCGTCATTGGTCTACCTCGATCTGTTTGTTGATGCGGCCGCGGTGTCCTTGACCCGTGAGAAACCCTTTCAGGTTGCGGGGCGGGAGAACACCTTTCCGTTGTCGGGCGGACCGCAACGCCCTCCGCAACACCCCCGCAATCCCTGAATTAGATCGCCATGGGGTTGAGGCGGGTGCGGAGCGTGGTCGCGCTGTTGTTCGCGGCCACCGTGGCGACGCCGATCCACGAATTGTTCGTTGCGACCGACGTCACCGCCTTGGCGGCCGCGTCCCAATAAACTTTGGCGCCGACGGCGAAACTGACGCCGGCCGACTTGGTGAGATCGAAGACGCCACTTGCAGCGATCTCGAGCGGCGCGCCAGCCGGCGCGGTGAAGGCGGCGACGCCGAACAGCGAGCCGATCAGCACACCGGCACCGCTGGCGACACCGCCGGACGGCGACGAGACCGTGATCATGTCACCTTTCTGAACGAAGTTTTTCATTCGCAAAATCCTTTCGAAGTAGAGAAGCGGACGGCCGAGATACGGCCGCCGCGAAGTTCGGAGAGGTAGGCACGCAGCCGACCCACGTCAGCGGGCGTGAACTGCATGCGCTTAAAGCCGTATCGGATTTCGACGACCGACCTTCCGAGAAGCAACTGATGCAGCGCTTCTTCAGCCTCTGCGATCCGCGCCTGGCGCGTGGCGTCGTCCATCGTCAGGCGCCCGGATTCCGGTACCAGCCGCGCCAATCGACGAAGCCGCCGCCGAAATCGAGCCGGACGCGGAAGCGGACGCCATCGACGTCGAATCCGACCTCGCTGGTGATCTGCGGTCCGGCGTTGCCTTCGAGATAGGCATACTCCAGACCGTCGATCTCGGCAGCATCGGCGACGAGAAACCAGGCGCCGGAGATACGCGGATCGACGACGACTTCCAGCTTGTTCTGGAAGGGATTCACTTCCTGCGATACGACAGGCGTGATGGCGGACACCGCCTTTTCCGCTTCCGTCTCGCGATCCGCGCCGACCAGGATGAACTTCGGCGTGACGGCGATCAGCTCGCCGAGCAGACCTTTCTGCAGGCGCATGGCCTGCCGGCCGGCGGACAACGTGTCGACCGAGATGGCCGCGCCGGATGCGGCGAGGTTGCTGTGCGACGGATCGAACAGCGTCGCACCGTCGCTCATCACCGGATTGGCGACGACGAGGTTCGCGAGAAAGCTCGCCTCGAAGGCCGCGGCCGCCTGGCCCATGCGACGGGTCGCGTCGGCGAAGGCGCCGAGGTCATCGTTGACCATCGCCTGCCGGCTGAACCCGACGATGCGCCCGAAGGTCGAGATCGCGTAGCTTTCCTGCGCCTCGGCCATCGAGCCCGACTGGAACTCGCCATGCTCGTTGACCGGCATCAGCGTCGGCGCGGTCGAGAACTGGATGCGATGCTTCGTGCGGAAGTCCTTCGCATTCGTCTGACGCGCCAGCCGCCGGACACCGGCGGGCGCCGACTCGTAGGCCTGCCGCAGGGTGCGGTTCACGGTGTCGGCGAGGATCAGCGGGAAGTCGCTGGTCGTCTGCAGCGCGCGTTCGACGATACGCGCGGACTGCAAGCCCGTCGTGACGATGCCGCGCGTGCGCAGGCAGTCGCGCGCGATCTCGGGGATCGTCAGTCCGACGAACTGGCGGGCCGCATCGCTCGGCTTATGCGACGGCGATACGCGGGTAAACAGCGCCTCGCCGATGGCGCGGGCGCGGAATTCCGGATCGGTATGATCCGTTCCGACGATCGCCTGCGTGCGAATCTCGTTCGCGGGCGCGGTGCGATTGCGCATGATTTCGAAGGCCGCGGTGCGCGCCCCTTCGACAGTGGCATTGCCGTCGATCTGCGTGTCGATCCAGGTCTGATCGAGAGACGCAACGCGTGCGATCTGACGGATCTCTGCATTCACCGCCGCCCGGTCCGCAATGCGCGTTTCGGGCGGCGTGGTCGGTGTGCTGGCAGTCCGTTCCACAACGGCCGGCGGAGTATTTTCCGGCGTGGCGGCCGGGGTGGTATCGACTGGCATAGACAGGCCTCGAATTCCTGTCCGCTCGTCGGCGGGAACCGGGACAAGTGAGATTTCTACGACCGACCAGCGCGTCGCCGTGATATAGCGGGCGCCGTCGCGCGTCGTTTCCTTCACTTGGTTGATGATGTAGCCGGCCGACACACCGAAGGTCTGACCATCGGTGAGGTCTGCGGCGATGCGGTCGGCAATAGGGTTCGCGCGGGATAGCCGTACCGTCGCGAGAGTCTTCCCGCCGACGACGCGAACGTTGTCAGCACTCCCGATCTGGTTGGAGAGGCTACCCCGCGCGTGCGCGTCGAGGACCGGCAGGGACGACGACCAAATCTCCATGCCGACCAGCGACAGCACCTCGAAGAATACGCCGCGCGCATCGCGGCGTTCGACCGGCGTTTCCGTCGCGAAGACGACGTCGAAAGTGCGCTCACCCGCGTTCCACGAAGATGGGGCCGCGCGCGGCGCGGCGCGTGTGTGAATGGTCTGCGCGGTCACGCGGCGGCCCCTTCGGCGAGCGAGGGTTGCGGGATGGCAAAGGACAAGCCAAGCGCGGCGGCCGCGGTCTTGTCGCGTGCGATCTCGGCGTCAAGGGCCTCGAGATTGTAGCCGCGGGCCGCGACCGCCTGGCGGCGCGACATCAGGCCGGCGGCGATGGCCGCGACTTCGCCCTGCACATCCTTCAACGGATCGACCCAATCGTTTTTCGGCGGGAGCCAATTGCAGGCGAGCCAGGACTCCGGATCGCGTTCGAAGCCGGACGCATCGATGCGGCCCGCGAAGATTTCCGTCGTGAGCCAGCGCCGCCAGACCGGACGGCAGAATTGGCGAACGATCGTGGCGTATTGCAGCGCTTCCGCGCGACGGCGAAATTCGACGAGCCCGGCGCGGATCGATGAATAGTTCACGCCGGACAGATCGCCGGTCATCTGTTCGTACGGCACGCCAAGGCCGGCCGCGATCTCATGCGCAGTGACCTTGAGGAACTCGATCGCCTCCTGACCGATCGTGGCGGGATCACTGAATCGGATGTCCTGCCCCGGCATCAGCGTTTTCAGCGTGCCGGGCTCGAGCCCGCCTTCGAGATTGCCGGCGACGTCGGCCTTGCCTTCGAAGCCGGCGCCATCGCCATTCGGATCGACGACGAATCCGGTCAGCAGCGCTGAAATCTTCTGCCGCATCAACTGCGCATCGTTCGCCTGATCGTAGTCGGCGAGGCGAAGAATGATCGGCGTGAACCACGACAGGCCGCGAACCTGGCCGGGCGTTTCGACGCGGAAGACGTGACACACATCCTCGGCCGGCAGGCGGATCAGCTCGAGGCTCGTCATGATCGGCAGGCCGGGGCGCTGACGATAGGCATGATAGGCGACACGGTGGCCGGCTTCGTCGAATTCGACGCCGCCGACGATACGCGTACCTGCGGACAGTTCCGCATGATAGCTGCCGTCGACCTGCGTCGCATCCATCAAGCGGATACGAAGCGCGCCGCGCGGATCATGCACGAAGCTCGAGAAACACTCGCCGTCGGTGACGAGACGTTCCGCGACGGTCGACTGCATGCCGGCGAAGTCGCAAAGGCCATCAGCATCGCAGGCATCAACGAACCGCGTCCACGCGTTCATGATTTGTTTCCGCATGGGTTCGTCCGAGACGGCGGACTCGGGCGTAATGCCGCTTCCGACAAGTGCCGACACCCAGGCGGATTTGCCAGCCGCAGCGAATCCATTATTCGCCGCGAGATAGCGGGCGCGTTTGGCGAGCGCGTTGCGCGCGCCGAGCTGCGAAGCGAGCGGGATCGGGATTTCGCCGGCATGGCGAAGACGACGGCCGCCCGCGGCCGCGTCGTAGCCGTAAGCGCGCGTTTTCATGCCGAGGAGGCGAAGCGTGCGCGAGAGGATGCCAGCGGGTTTCATTATTTCGCGGCATCCTTACGGGGGGCGACATTGAATTCGCGAATGATCTCTTCCAAGCGTTCTTGGAACGCCAGAACGGCAAAGCGCATGGCTTTGGAAAAGCCCGGTTCATCGACGATGACCACGTCGTTTAGCGAGACTTTGCGCGTGCGGAACGTATATCCACGTCCAATGGAAAGTTGACTTTGTGGGGTCGTCATAGTGCCCCATCATACTTACGTTCCGAAAACGCGTCGGAAAAAAGCGACATCGCCTTGAATGCAAAGGCACTTCGGAGACGCTTTTTCAAACTATTCATCCGCCTCTTCGCGATCGATATCGCTCGCGCCGCGCGCCCATGGCGCGTCGCCGGCTTCCGGGGTCCATTCCGGTGCGCCGAGGCTGGGCTCGACGTCGGACTCGTCCGCCTCGCGGTCGTGGCTCTCCTCGGCATCGTCGGGGATGTGAGAGCCACGGCTCCAATGACCCCCACTAAATGTGCTGAATTCGCAGGCGGTGAGCTCGCCTTCGCCGTCGTGCCGGCTGCCGCGCGCCCAGGCCTGGCGGAGGTTGAATTCGTCCTGTTCCGGTGCGCCGAGGGTCGGTTCGTCTTCGTCGCCGTCATCGTCACCCGCCTCCGGCTCGAAATCGGCGTCGCCGTCCAGAGCATCGAGAAGATCGACCAGATACTGGAGCGCGCCCTCCAGGTTCCGGCGGATCGTTGGGGTTAATTCGACAAAGTTCGTCCGTTCACGCGCGATGGTGTGCATGGCGTGCTTCCTTGTGCTATAAGCGGCAGGGTTGCCTGTTTTAGGTATACCTATTTTAGGCAACGTTGCAAGATGTTGACGTCAGATCAATGCCGGGCAGCTCGAGCGCTTTTGGATTGGCCTCGAGAGCGACTCGCCCAGGAATCGCGGGTGGCAATGCGGACGATCGCCGATTTTGAGGCCGGCCGCCGTATGCCTATTCCCGCGACGCAGGCCGCTCTGCAGTCCGCTTTGGTGGCTGCCGGCGTCGAATTCATCCCAGAAAATGGTGGCGGTGCCGGAGTGAGATTGATGAGAAGGCGGCAATGATCGCCAAACGACTGAACGAAATTCTCGATAGAACTACGATCTCCTGGCATGGCCATACGATGGACGTGTTGCGCGAAATCGAGCGGCTGGCTGAGAATGTCGACCTAAAACTTGATATCGGAAATGCTATTTCGGCTGGCCAACGCGGGGAGGAAATGTTTGCCCGTGACTACCTCAATAAAGCTCGCTTGCGAGCCGAGAATCTGAAAGTCTGAGTGATGGCACCCGTACTTCCTATTCCGCAGCGAACATGCGGCGGCTGTACGATGTGCTGCAAGATCATGGAAATTGAGGAGCTCAAGAAGCCACCGTTTCTGTGGTGCGATCATTGCAAGATCGGACAAGGTTGCAAAATCTATCCTACGAAGCCACCGTCATGCACATCCTTTTTGTGCCAATGGCTGGCGGACGAAAGCTTCGGCCCAGAGTGGCGACCCGACGTATCCAAGATCGTCATGTTTGGCGACGAGGGCGGACGTCGACTGATCTTCGATTGTGATCCAACTGCGCCGACGGCATGGCAAGATCGGCGCTACCTTCCAACGATCATGGAATACGGTGCCATGGCAGATTCTGTCGGCCAGATCATTTTGGTTTGCGTCGGAAGGCAGATGTATTTCGTTGGCAAGAACGGGATCGTCGACCTCGGAAAGACTCGTCATACACATGCAATCGGACGGAAGTGGGCGCCTGGTTTGGGATCGACCGACGTATCAGCCGTCCCGTTGGCAAAGGCTATCGTTCCATCCAGCTCGAGCGGATCGTCTTCGCGCGCGACGTCGTAGGAGGTGTTGCGGGCAACGCCGCAATCGCGCGTAGCGGCATGTCAGCGACGCGCTTTGCCTCGTCGGCCAGCCGCAGCCCGCGTGCGACAAGCCCCTGCAACGCCGCAAAGGCATAGACACGACAATCGAGGGCTTCGTTGCGCAGCGCAGGATCCTTGCGCCAGACGCGCAGCGGCGCGCCCTTGCGATAGGTGTTGACGAGTCGCTCGGCGCCGAGCTGGTTGAAATAATCGAGATCGCGTCCGGCCGGAAAGTGACAGAAGCCGGGGCCCGCCGCATCGAAGCGCAGGCGCGTGGTCACGACCTCCTTCGCCGCATCGACGCCGATCACGTAGGGCACGAAGGCATTGTCGCGGCTGCGCGGCGGGCGACGCGGCCAGACCGGAACGCCGGCGCCGCCACGACCCTTGATCGCCCAGACGTTTCGCGCGGCGCGGTCGCGTGCATAGCGATAGACAGTCTGGGTGTGATGGCCGCCCGAATCGATGGCGACGGCCCGCGGGCGCAGCGGGCCGATGCGCGGATGCGCAAAGGCCCGCGTCAGTTCGGCATCGAGCGTCGCCCAGAGATCGGGTTTTGCGGGATCGCCCCAGATTTCATCATAGGCCAGCGACCACGATTCCTCGCCCAGGCCCCAGCCGACGATCTCGACGGCCAGGCGATCGTTTTGCACATCGACGCCGGCGGTGATGACGAGGACGCTTTCCGGCAGCGCGTCGCCCCAGGATTCGACGCGGGCGAGCAGCTGCGCGGCGTCGAGCGCCTCGGCCTCCCGATCTTCGAAGGGCAGGCCGAGTTTCGTGTTCGTCCAGGGCCGCAAGCGCAGCGGGTCCTTGTGGACGAGCACGAATTCCGACGCGATCTCGCCCCAGCTTTCGAACGGGCTGTACAGCGCCGACAAATGGAAGCCGGCGGTGCGGCCATCGCCGGGCGCCGTCGCCCGCCATTCGCCGGCCGCGAGAAGCGCCGGCTTGTCGCGCTCCTCCACGACACCGCCGCAGGCGCTGCAGGCATAGAACGCCCTGCCCGGCTCGCCAGGTGGCCAGGTGACGCCGCGCCATTCCAGCGTCTGGAAGGTGCCGCAATGCGGACAGGGCACGAAATACCGCCGCTGGTCGCTCTCGGCATAGGCCTTCTCGATGCGCGAGGCGCCGGCATCCGTCGGCGTCGATATCATCAGGATTTGGCCGCGGAAGGTGACGGTGCGCTGCACGGCCAGCGCGACGGGATCGCCCTCGCCGCCGGCGTCATGCGGAAAGGCGTCGACTTCGTCGAGAACGAGATAGCGCGCCGGCAGCGAGCGCAGGCCGGTGGCGGAATTCGCGCCGGTCATGACGAGCGAGCCGCCCATGAATTCCTTCTGGCTCAGCGTGTTTCCGGGATCCTTCGCGCGCGCCGGCGCGATCTTGGAGCGCAGCGCCGGCGTGCCCTCGATCAGCGGCTCGATGCGCGTGCGCGAATTGCGGCGGACCATGTCGAGCGACGGCCAGACGCAGAGGATGACGCCCGGTGCATGCGCGATCCAGAAGCCGACGGCGTTGAGGCCGGCTTCGGTGCCGCCGGTCTGTGCGCCCTTCATAAACACGACACGCTCGACGGGCGACGACGTCGACATGCAATCCATGATCTCGCGAAGATAGGGCACCCGGTCTGTGCGCCATGGACCGGGCTCGGCGTTCATCGTGGGCAGCAGGCGATGCTGGTCGGCCCATTCGGAGACGGTCATCTGCGGCTCCGGCATGAGGCCGCGGCGCCAGGCGGCGTCGACCAGTTCGATCGTGTCGGCTTCGAGGGTCACTTGATCTCCAGCGGAGTGTTCGCCATCGCGACGAGATGCTCCCGAACCTCGCGGTCGAGCACGGCGGTGACGATCGACAGGTCGCCGTTGACGGCTGCGGCAATCATCGGCGCGACGCGATTGACCCAGCCGATGAGCGCGTCGCGCTCGGCCTTGGCTCGCCCCTCGATGACGCGAAGCGTGGCGCGGCGATCGATGAGACGGCCGGCGAGCTTCTCGGCCTTGAGCCGCGCGATCTCGGCCTCGTGCGTGTCGCGCTTCGCGCGTGGCGACATCACGGGGACGCTGACGTCATCGTTGGCGACGTCGTCGAGAATGGCGCGACGACGGTTCGGATCGATGTTCGCCGCGACCCAGGCCTTGCCGAGATCGAGCTGGATTCGGCCATTCTTTTCGACGGGGAGGCCTGCGGCGATCAGTTGCGAGATGCGCGGCTGCGAAACGCCGATCGCTTCCGCAAACGCGCGTTTCGAAACCGTCGGCTCCGGCTCAAGAGGGAAAAGGCTGGCCCCGTCTTCTGACATTGCGCAGAAACTTAAGTCCGAGAAATCGTTTTATCTAAAAGACTTACGTGCCTCTTTGGCCCGCAGCCCGTCGATGGCGGAAGGACCCGTCGAGCTATGGATCGAAGGGCTGCTTCGATCTCGGATTTTTCGAGATGAAACCATTCGGGATCACGGCTTGACGGCGTGAGCCGCCGGACACGACGGGCTAGCTCGAAAAGCTCGCCGCTGTCAGGCGGGACAGGGGACAGCCCCCTAAAGGGGCTGTCCCCCTGTCCCTTTTCGCCTCGGGACAAACGGGACATTTCCCCGTTTGTCCCGTTTGTCCCGTTTGTCACGACCGCCATACCCAGTCTCCATCGACAAAGACTGCGTGGTTGGCGATCAACTTCGCGCGCGTACGGCTGAAAGCCTTCTTGTTCGCATCATCGCCGCCTTCGGCGATTCCGAAGCGGAAGGCGCAATCCCGCCATACACCGTTTCGCACCGCCAATGTGTCGGCAGGCACGCGTAACGTTGGCTGCTTTTGCCCTTGTTCAGCGAGCGCCTCGTTCAAAGCGTCGAGTGCAATGCGCTCCGCATCCGTCAGTCTCCGTCCCGTCCTGGGTTCTGCACCGGGGCTCGCATCTGTGGGATCAATGACGCAGGACGAGATTTCCTCGCCATCTTCGTCGATCCCTAAAACCGATTGCCGCAGCTTGTACCCGAAGGGCGATGCACCAGAGGCATCCTTCAGCTTGATCGCCTTCACGTTGCATATGCCCGACTCCTCATGTCGGGAAATCTCTAATGCGGCATCGACAGCGCCCAGCAAGGCGTTCGATCCCCGCATGCCTCGATCACGGTCCTTTCCAGAATGGTGAACTACAAGAATGTGTGCGCCGGTCTCGCGCTGCAAGCTTTCGACGCGTGAAACCAGGACGTTGATATCTCTGGCGCGATCTTCGTCGCCGCTGCCGATCATCCTGCTCAACGTATCGAGCACGATTAGCTTGAGAGGGGCGTCCATCCGTGCTGCGTGGGATGCGATATCATCGACGAGCGCGTCGGCATCCTGATCGTTATCAAACAGATTGATGGATGACGGTAGCAGGGCAAAGGGAGCGCGCGGGCCATCGCCGAATTCTTTTCGCCATGCTTTCATCCGCGAAAGCATTCCGCTCGCGCCCTCGCCGGAGACGTACATCACGCCGCCCTGCGCTGTCTGGCGTCCGAACCACTCGAACCCATGCGCGATGCGAAGGGCCAGATCGAGCGCGAGGAACGTCTTGCTGGTTCCCGGCGGCCCGTAAATGGTCGAGAGGCCTCCCGTGATGAGCAGCCCTTTCACCATCCAAGACAACGGAGGCGCAGCGTCCTCTTCCCCATACCAAATGACTGGGAATCTGCTTGCCGTTTTCGGCGACCACAGCGGGGCCTTCTCGACGAGAGCTTGCAAGCCTGGGGCCGAGCCGCCGTTATCTATCCAGTCGGAAACGTCACCCTTGCGAGGAAGGCCCGGAAGCGAAACGACGCGAACCGTCGCAGCGACTGGCGATAGGGATCTTGCGACCTTGTCGGCATGATCGGCGCCGGCCTCGTCGTTGTCGGGCAACACGACGATGTCCGCTTTCGCGAGATGCGACGCGAATTCCGCACGCCATTTCCCAGCGCCGCCGGCATTGCACGTCGCCGGGATGCCGATAGCCCAAAGCCGATCGGCATCCTTCTCGCCCTCCACGATGAATACGGTGCGGCCGAGCCCGATCGCCTCGATCAGCTCTGGGAGACGATAGGGAACAGGCTGAACGCCGGTTAGATTCCAGAGATAGCCGCCCTTACCGTCCGGCCGGCGCTGCCGAAATTCCTTCGGTTCGTATCGAACGACCTCGAAGACGACGTCGCCGCCAGCATCGGTGTAAGCATACGTGGCGACGACGCGCTTTCCTGCTGTCGTCTCCGGCGCGCCGGCAATGTCGCCGATCTCTGATTTGAGCCACTGCATCGCAGCGGGCCTGTCGCACCGCTGATGACGCGCGATGAGGTCGAGTACGCCGCCGCCTTCGGACGTCTCGTGATCCGACCACGTTCCCTTGTGCGGGCCGCCTACCTTGACCGACAGACTGCCGTGCGTACCGTAACGCCACTCGTCTTTAGACGAGAGGTTCCGGTTTGGCTGGCCAAAGAGACGGGTGGCGACGACGCCGATGGTATCCGCGAAGCTCGTCAATCGGCACCCGATGGTTTGGGGTGCCTATCCGAAAGGGCAATGAAATCAGTATCGCCGTCTTGCCCCAAACTGTCGTTTAAGTCGTTGGCGCTATTACCTTCCACGTATTCCCTAGGGAGCGCCAATAAAATCAATACTTTATAAGTGAAGTGTTTTGGATTTCCGTGTTTGTACGGAAATTATACGGAAAACCCGTCAGCGAACGTACGCGAACTCACATGGATGTCCTACGCTAAAAGGCGTCGAGAGATTCGAATGACCGACGCCGCCGTGACACCCTCCCTTCCCATCTGAAGCCGAGATCGACGAGGTCCTGACCGAGTTCGGCGGCGACTAACCGGAAGGCGACTACAGCTCTGCTTCAGGACCTGGCGACGCTGGCTGGCGACTATGACGGGTCTGTGTCGAAGGGATTCGTCAGGAGTTCAGCGCCTGCTGCTTCGCGGCTGAAACGGGCCTACCGCCATCGTCAGCAACGAGCATTCGAAGAGATGATCGCACCGTCGGCAGAAGCTGCGCCATGAACAGCTGGACCTTCTGGGTCAACGCCAGGACGATGCGATCCAGACGATCAATGTGTTCTATCAAAATTCGACAAGGCAGCGGCTTGAGTGTGCGACCTATGCCGGAAGTTAAATGACATATGGCAAGGCTGGAGCCGAGCGAACGCCTGCTACCAATTAAAACTACGTTCCGGTGAATGGCGCGCACTCGCGGGAGCCGCGTCGACTCCAGCCTACGAAATCTTAGGCCGCTAATACAATGGAGCCGTCCCTAACGTCAGATCAGCGGGATTTGATGGGTTCGCGATCGGTCCCGAAACATTGCCCGCAAATCGATTGTCCTTGTAGGACAAGATCGTCCCGTAGTGTGTCAGGCCGTATGCCGCGTTGTTAACACTGAGCGACCGACCAATGTTCAGCGTGCCGGAGAACACGTTGATGCCGCTCGCACCATTTTCTTCGACGGTAGTGAGGTCCATGGAAACAGTCCCACCGGAGATATAGACTCCATCGTTGAGACTATGTGCGACCAGCGAATTGGTGATAGCGGCACGTGTGAAACCCGGCGAATTTCCGCCCTCGATCGCGATCCCGTAGTTATTGTTCGTCGCCCGGATACGATCGAAAGCGATCGTCGCCGAGGCCGTTGCACCGCCGGTCTGAAGATATTCTACGCCCATGCGCCCGTTGTTCGAGGCGGTGACATTGGCGACTGTAACCGTCACCGTACCCGATGTCGGGAGCACCGATATGCCGTTGCCGGTTAGGTAAGATGCGTTGAACTTGAAGTTCTTCACGACACAATCAGCGACTTCCAATTTGCCGCCAGAAAAGAACAGGACGCCATTGTAACCGACACCGCCACCGTCGATCGTCAGTCCGTGCAGACTGACCAGGTCATTTGGACCGGCATTGATCGTGATCGCGGTTCCGGCCGCCGGGGCAAGCACGCCCGCTAAACTTCCGTCGCCCACAATGCTGATCGCCTTCGTGATTACGACCGAGCCGTAACCGGCTGAATCCTTCACGTCGATCTCGCCGCCCGCAGACGTATTGTCATGAGCATATTGCAGCGTGCGACATGGGTTCGCGATCGGGCCACAGCCGGCCTGATCGACGCCGGTGCCGGAAATCCAAGTACGGGAATTGAGCGCCTGCGCCGGACCAGCGGAAGCGGCTACGACGCCGAGCGCGACGACGGCGAACAATTTTTTGATCATGGAAACCCCCAATTCCGCCCGGTGTGGCAGGTCAGCCTACACGATCTATCGGGTTGGCGTGACGCCCAATTTACTGGCGCTTCGCTCAGGGCGCGCACCAGCCGTGGCCATCTCCAGCGCAGCCTTGACAGGCCTCCATGGTCAGCACGTCAGCGAAGCTGTATATTCCGCTGCTAAGTTTTTCCGCTATGTTCTTGCTTCAGCCTCGTTCTGACGGCTTCGGGGGAAAACATGATCAAAAGCTTGTCGTCTTCGCTTCTCTGCGCCGCCATTTATGCCGGTTTGACGGGTTCAGGACACGCTCTTAACGCCCGGACGTGGGTGTCAGGAACCGGCATTGATCAAGCCGGCTGCGGCCCGATCGCGAACCCATGTCGCACACTGCAATATGCTCATGACAACACAAGCGCGGGCGGCGAAGTCAACTTCAAGGATTCGGCCGGCTATGGATCGGTCGCGGTCATTAAGGCCATATCGATTATTGCCGATGGTGTGTTCGCGGGCGTGCTGGCCGGAGCAGGACAGAGCGCGATCACGATCAATGCAGGCGCGAGCGACGCCGTCGTGCTACGCGGCCTGTCGATCGAAGGTGCCGGCGTTGCATTGAATGGAATCGTATTTAAGTCTGGAGGCGCGCTAACAATTGCCAACTGCTGGGTGCAGAATTTCGACGCCGATCTCGGCACCGGCATCTTTATAAATCACGCTGCCGGGTCGCCGAATGTCGCGATCAGCAACACGATCACTTCAAGCAATAGCTATGTGGGCATGTGGTATTATCCCAGCGGAAGCGGCGGCGGCACGTTTGAGATCGATCGTTCAACCGTCAACATGCAACAGTGGGGCATTGCTTTAAATATGAGCAATTCGTCCGGCAATGTTCTGGCAACTGTCTCCAACTCCATCGTGTATGGCAACTCCAAGTATGGCATTTATACGGAAGGCGGGACCGCAAAGGTAAAAATCAAACTTGAGACGTCGATCATTTCGAAAAGCCCTTTCGGATTTTTCAATCAGGGAACCGGCTACATCGGCCGTACATCGATTGTCGGCAACAATACGGGTGTCAATGCTGGCGGTACAACCTATTCCTTCGGCAACAATGAGATCGGCGGCAATACCACCGACGTTTCCGGGGCGCTCACACCGATCGCGCTGCGATAGCGATGCGTCGAAGGTTATGGGCCACTTCGGCAGGAAAAATGAATGACTCACACCTCGCTCGTGATGCCGGTCAGATCGTCGGGCGTCTCGCCGTAGCGGCCGAGGATCACCTCGGTTCCGAGTCCGCGTTTTTTGGGAAGTCGCCTCAAGCTGGTAACTGTGTCTAGCTTAACCGCACATTCTTCCACGCGAACCTCTATTGTGGATCCAGCGGCGTCAAGGTGCTGGGACTGTTAATCAGATTCGTGTTGTAGGCGACGGCGTTGTTCTTGAGCGTGTAGATGTCCCCCGCGCCGCCGAACTTGTAGAAAGCATAGGTGTTATTCGATATGACGCACTTGTCGACATAAACCGTCGCCTGCGACTGCAGCGCGATGCCGTACTGGCTGTTGCTGGCCTCGCAGCGGGTCAGGACAACATAGGTGCCTGAGCCGTTCAGAAAATAGGCCAATTCGGACGCACCGGTCACGACGACATCGACAAGCTTAGCGTCCATTCGTGAGCCCGCCGCACCACCGTTGAACCCTCGCGTGACGTCTTTGATAGTCGTGCGGTGCATCTCCACCATAGCTCGGTCGTAGGTGTTGATGTTGACTCCCGTCACGACGCTTCGGATGAGGCAATCCTCGATCGCGACCTTGGCCGCCTTGTAGATATAGATTCCCGTCGTGGCGGTGCCGCCTCCTTCGATGATCAGGCCCTGCAGGGAAACAGCGATCGCCGCGCCATTGATTGTGATGGCGGTGCCGGAAGATGTAGTCACGAATCCGCTAACGCCCTGGGGAACCGTCACTGCGACGCTCTTGGTAATGGAAAGGCTTCCATATCCCGCCGTGTCCAGGATCACGATATTGCCGCCCGCAGCGACGGCGTCATGGCCCGCCTGCAGCGAGCGCTTGGGCGACACACGGCTGCCGTCATTGGCGTCGCTGCCGTTCGAGGACAGAAAAATCTTTGCCGGCGGCGTCGGGGCGGCTTCCGCGAAAGCATTAGACGGAACAAGCCCGAATAATAGTGCAAGTGCAAGAATACGGATCATGAAAAAGCCCCCATTGTCGCCCAGCGGCGGCAGGCACAGCCTACACGATCCGGCGGGGACCCACAGGCCCCCTGTCTTCGATACGCCAAGGCGGGCCGCGAATTCGCTCGCAAACAGGGGCTTTTAGCGGGCAGACCTCAAGTCAGCGCCCGATCATCGATCAATCGCGTTCACGGCGGCGACGAGCGACACGACGCCGATGACGGTGATCAGCATGATGACGACAAGGAATGCCATGGGCCGTCTGACCTCGCGGACTCAATACAAGTGGCTAATCTCATGCAGGATTTCGACCACGGCAATTGAGACGCTCGGAGGATAACTGACCCCGCCGACTTACTGTAGCGGCGCCGGACTGATCATGCCGGATTTGTCAGATGTAGTCCCGTTGATGCTGTTGTCGCCGTAGCTGTAGAACAACACGCCGTTGTAGGCATAAACGCCTGTTCGTTGCGCGAAATAGTCGATCGGCGAGAAGCGCGATCGTCGGCGGACCGCCGGAATTGGATTCCACGCCAGTGCCGTTGTTGAATGCACGTACATAGTCCAGAAATGCGGTCGTTGCCGTCGTTCCGCTGATATAGATGCCCATGTCCGAATTGTGCGTCAGGGTCGCATCGCTCACCTGAATATTGAGCGAACCGCTGCTCTGATTTGCGTTAAGGTGTATTCTGATCCGATTTCGTTCGGTGAGAACATGGGTCGCTATGAGCTTCGCCGTCGCCGAGCCCGTCGACGTATAGTTGGCTATTCCGCCCGATGTATTGCCGGACGCGATGGTGTCTGTGACGGTTATCGTCGGCGTCCCGCTCGAGGGCTCGGGAGGCCGAGGGCGGGTGATCCGAAGCGGGATAGTCTATCCTGCTAAGCTAAAGACTCGCCCACGCCGCAATATCAACTATCTTGCTCATGCTGGCGGACAGTCCGCCAGAAAGGGGAATCTCATGTTCAAGACGATTTCGGCGGCTGCCGGCGCCATCATAGTTGGTTTGGTCGTAAACCCCGCACACGGGCTTACCAATAGGACCTGGGTTTCCGGAAAGGCAACGTCCGATCAGTCCGGCTGCGGCCCTGAATCCATGCCGGACCTTGCAGTTTGCGCACGACAACACGAACCCCGGCGGCGAGATAGATGTGCTTGATTCCGCAGGATACGGAAACCTTACGATCACGAAAGCCATCACCATTGTGGGCGACGGTTCGATTGCCGGCGTCCTCGCGACAGCTGGTCAGAACGGCATCACGATCAATGCGGGCGCGTCGGACAATGTCGTTCTGCGCGGATTGACGATCGAAGGCGGGGGTGTCGGAAAGAACGGCATCGTTCTCACCAACGCCGGCAGCCTGACCGTCGATCACTGCGCGATTCAGGGGTTTGGCGCCTCGCAGCCCGATGGCAACGGCATCCTGATGGCGCCACAGTCGGGCAGCTTCAAGTTCAAGATCGTCGATAGTTCCGTACAAAACACGTCCTACGTCGGCATTCATTACTTTCCAGGCGGCGGAGGCGCCTACATCTTCGGTGAAATCGCCCATACCTACGTGTCCGGCACCACCTACGGCATTTCGATGAACCTGTCAGGTACGGCCCCGACGGCCGGAGTAACGTTGGGCGTCGACGACACGATCGTCTCGCAAACGACGACCGGCTTGTTCTTGTATGGCCTGGCAACCAACAACGGGGTGCTAGCTTTCGTTGAAAATTCCCGACTGTATTCGAGTCTGAATATCAACGCTGGTACTATCGGCATCAATCTCGGGCCGAATACCTCTGTCTATCTTGGAAGGTCGCGAGTGTCAGCCTGGGCGACCGGCATCAAGATTGATGCCGCGCACGGCGCGGCAGCCTACACGCACGGAGACAATCATTTCGCCGGCAACTCTCCGGATTTTTTTGGGGCAACTCTAACAGTCGCACCGCCGCAGTGAGCGATAAGAGGCGTTGGAGGCCGCTGGCATCGAGCACCCATTCGCGGCCGGCGCGCGCGTAGCGGCCGGCTTCATGCCCGCGATGTAGCGCTCGCCGATTTCCGACGTCTCGTTCACGATGGTCGGTTGGCAGCGATTCAATATAAGGTCGCTGGCCCGTTGCTGCCGTAGATCGGACCGAGGCCATTGCCGCTTAGGCGGTTGTCGCCATAGGACGACAGCGTCGCGGTCGAGTTTTCGAACCCGTAGAATCCGTTGTTCGAGGCGCTGGACCGTCCGATCGTCACGGCACCGGACAACGTTTCAAACCCGGCGTATGCATTCGCGTCGGCGGCGGTATTGTCGATGGCGAGCTTCAAGGGTGTGTTGGCCGCCTTTAGGCCGGCCTCCCTGTTCTTTGACAACACGGAGTTCGAGATGTTTGCTCTGGTCGCCGCGCCGCCCGTGAAGTCGTTGAAGTCGACGCCATAAGTATTGTCGATCGCGGTCAGGTGATCGATGACTATCGTCGTGCTCGCGGAGCTGGAGGACACCGGGAGGAAAAAGACACCATCGCCGGCGTTATGCGAGACCGTCGTGCCGACGATCGTGTAGAAGGGCGCACCGGCTGCCGGTTGCAGGACGATGCCCGATCCGGCGCCGGGAACCCCGCCGACATTAGCGAATCCTTGTATGACGCAGTTCGCGATATCGAGGTTGCCACCGCCATAAACGACGATGCCGCGTGAGGCGACGCCGGCGCCCTCGATAGTAAGGCCCCGAAGCACGATGATGTCGGACGCTCCTGCATTGATCGAGATCGCGGCGCCGTTCGCTGGCGCGAGGATGCCGGCCAACACGCCATCGCCTATGATGCTGATCGCCCTACCGATGATGACGGACCCGTAGCCGGCAGAGTCCTTGACGTCGATTTCGCCACCGGTGGCCGTATTGTCGAGGGCGTATTGCAGCGTGCGGCACGGCGTTGCGATGGGTCCGCAGCCTGCGGTATCCGTCCCTGTGCCGGAGAGCCATGTGCGGCTATTTAAGGCCGAAGCCGGTGTGGCGAGCATGCCGGTCAGCATAAGCGTAACGGCAGGCGAAGTTAGGAGTCGGTGCATGTGGAGGTCCCCCCTTATGGCCTGGAGTTGAGGCCGGGATAGCTTTACATGGGCTGAGGGGCGGATCGAGGGGCGCGTTCATTGCCCAACCGGATCAAGCATCAGAAGTATCGCGTGACGGCGACGCATTGACTCGCTCGCTCCGAGTTCAGTGCTAGTATTCCTGTCACGCCGTGACCTTTGCGGCCGTGAAGGGGCTATAAATGCTAAAAGCGATCTTTATTGCCGTTGCGTCACTTTGCGCGCTGGCTTCGCCTGCGTTCGCTCAAGCTCCGAAGATTTTCGTGGCTTCGACGGGGAACGATGCAAATGATGGCGGACGTGCGACACCGAAGCGCTCGTTTCAGGCGGCGCATGATGCAGTTGTTGCGGGTGGCGAAATCGTCGTCCTCGACACCTCCGGCTATGGAACTTTGACAATCACAAAGAGCGTCGCGATCGTAGTCCCGCCTGGCGTGACCGGGTTCATTACTGCACCTGCCGGCGGGACGGGCGTGACAATCGCTGCTGGCGACGGCGCCACCGTCTCTCTGAGCGGCCTAATCATCGAAGGACCCGCCGATCACAGTGTCTATGGTATCAAAGCTTCTTCCGTGGGGACGCTGGTCGTTGACCGGACCATCTTCCGGCAACTTCAGATCGGCATGTACCTCAAGACACAGACGATCGCGTCCCGAACAACGGTCAGAAGTAGCGCATTTCGAGACATGTATGTCGGACTCGACGGCGAGGTTCCGCTTTCGGTTGCAGTCAGCGATACGGAATTTACGGATTCTGACGTCGCCCTCCAAGCATTCTTTGGAGCGCAAATCGTGGCCACGCGCACAGCGATTCAAGGCGCAGGGACGGCCCTCAGCGCCACTTCAGGCGCAAGCTCGATCACTGTCGATGCCTGCACCCTTAGCAACCCAAAGGCGAACGCGACAGCGTTCAATGCGACTAGCGGTGCCACAATCTATACGCGCAACAATAACACCGTGGTGGGCTATCTACCGGGGCAGTCGCCCGTATCTCTGCCGGCACAATAGCATCCGCAAGCGCCCTGCCGGCGCAACGCGTAAGCGCTCGGCAGGCGGCAAACTTCCCTCGATGCGTTACGAGCCGTACGCCTGCCAAATCTTCGTCGCATGGCGGCGCGGGCCGAAGCTGTTCGCATGCGGCATGGAATCGGCGACGGCAGAAGCTCTGCCCCAAGGCAGGACAAGGCTTCTGCCGTGTGCTGCGAGTTACGCCGCTACCGTCTCAGGCAGGCGTATGGCGTCGGAACTATCCATCGGCGGTCGAGGTGGTCGAGCAGCCGCCGGGACCGGCGGCGGGTCATCGTCGTCATTCGATCGCCGAATTGCGGTGATCCTCACGACGCTGCGAACGAGTGGTACGGGCGGAGAGGCCTTTCTGAATGTTCACGAGGGGCTGGCCTCGTTCGGATACTCCGTCGCCGTACCGGGGATCGAAGCCGCCGAGCAGATAGAGGATGCGTCCGTCGCCATCACCCTGAACGTAATGCGGCAGTTTCTCGGTCAGACCTGGCGCCCCATCCGGGTGACATTTGCGCGCAAGCCTCCCCGGGACAGGCGCCGGTTCGCGCAATTTTTCGGAGCGCCACTTCATTTCGAGGCGCCTCGCACCTGTCTGGAATTCGATGCCGCGAAACTGGATCTGCCGGCCGGAAGCGAGGATTCCGCCTACAGAGAGATTCTCGCGCCTTTGCTCGAACAGGCGGTCCGGGCGTCAACACCGGACTTCCTGACGGCGGTACGATCGATCATCCGCGCGGAGGTCGCCGCCGGCAGCCCGTCACGCGATCATGTGTGTCAAACACTCAAGTTGACCGCAAGAACTCTCAGCAACAGACTGGAGGCGCATGGCGTAACCTATTCCAAACTTGCGGACGAGGCGCGATTTGAAGCCGCGCGTGATCTTCTCCTTCGCGGCCGGACCATCTCGGATGTTGCTTCGCTGCTTGGTTTTGCGGAACAAAGCGCATTCACACGGGCGTTCAAGACTTGGGCGGGCATGCCTCCCGCTCGCTGGCTCGCCGATAGAGCGTCGCTACACCGCCAGGCATTCTAACAGACAGCGACAAGTCGATTTGCGAGGGTCGCCCGTCAGCTGGTGATCGGCCAATGCCGATCTCCTGGACGCCTGATTTGTCAAAATCGCGCAGTTAACGTCAATCGCGAACGACGGTTGCCCGTATGACAATGATCACGACTACACTTTTGACGCGACAGGCGAAGGGCCCGCGATCCGACCGATCAATTCGTATGTGACGCGCTTTGCGCGTTCTGGTCAGCGGCTTTCTGACGCTCATAAGGCGTCACGCAGACAACGTCGCCCCCGAAGGCCTCTCGCCATACATAGCCTTGGCGGCATGTGTTGGGACCGTAGGCGCCACCGCCGCGCTGCACATTGTTCGTGGCATTGGCGTTTTGCTGCTTCGCCTCGGCGCGATCGCCCGGCGTCACGCAGACGGCGTCGCCGTCTTTCGCATCGCGCCAGACATAGCCGGACTTGCAGTCAGCGGCGGCCGTGCCGATGGTGAGCATCAGAGCCGACTGGCTTGCCGCCAGCACGATCGCGCGAGAGAGAAGAAACTTCCCGACCATGGCGTCCTCCGTTCACTGGAGCCGAACGCCATGGTTGCCGATCGCCACGACAAAAGCTGTGTGGAAAGTCACAGACGGCCGAAAAACTGGTTGCTCCCTCAATGGGCCTCGATCGCCGGTGCGTCTGATGCAGCGGGCGCCTTGATGCGGAACCACGCGACGTAGAGCGCCGGCAGGAACAACAGCGTCAGCACCGTGCCTACCACGATGCCGCCCATCATCGCATAGGCCATCGGCCCCCAGAACACTTCACGCGCGATCGGGATGAGGCCGAGACTCGCGGCCGCCGCCGTCAGCATGATCGGCCGCATGCGATGCTCTGTCGCCTCGACGACCGCTTCCCAGGGCGGCCTCCCCTCCCGACGCAGGTCTTCGATCTGGACGATCAGGATCACGGAATTGCGGATCAGGATGCCGATCAGCGCCAGCACGCCGAGAATGGCGACGAAGCCGAGCGGCGCGCCGCTCGGAAGCAGCGCGGCGACGACGCCGATCAGCGCCAGCGGCGCAACCGCGAAGACGAGGAACAGGCGGTGGAAGCTCTGGAGCTGGATCATCAGGATCGTCGCCATGATGAACAGCATCAGCGGAACGACGGCCGCGATCGGCTTCTGGCTCTTGGCGCTCTCCTCCACCGCGCCGCCGACCACCACCTTGTACCCGGGCGGCAGGGCCGCGTTGAATTTCGCGATCTCCGGCTTCAGCTTATCGACGACCGTGTTCGGCTGCACCGAGTCGAGGATACTGGCCTTCAGGGTGATCGTCGGGAGACGCGAGCGGCGCCAGATCGTCGGCTGCTCGATGTCGTAGTATACGGTCGCGACGGCGGCGAGCGGGATCGACTGACCGCTGGCGCCCGCCAGTTGCAGGTCGCGCAATGTTTCGATCGACCGGCGCTCGCTCGCGTTGGCGCGCGAGAGAACGTTGACCAGATAGATGCTGTCGCGAACCTGCGTGACCGTGACGCCGTCCAGAACGCCGTTCAACGCCGTCGAGATATCCTCGGATGTGATGCCGAGCTGACGCGCCTTGTCCTGGAGAACATCGATCTTCACGACACGCGCGGGCTCCATCCAGTCGAAGATCGGATTGTTCAAATGGGCATTCCCGCGCAGCACGCCGGCGAGCTGGCGTGCATAGGCGCGCACTTTCGAGATATCGGGTCCGCTGACGCGATATTGAACGGGCCGGCCGACCGGAGGTCCGATGTCCAGGAAATGTACGAAGGCGTCCGTGCCGGGAAACGTCTTGCTGAGATAGGCCTGCAACTGGCCCTTGAGCCTGTTGCGGGCCTCGAGACTCTTCGTGACGATCACCGTCTGCCCGAAGGTGACGTCAGCGGGCTGCACGTCGAAGGACAGCACGAAACGCGGCGCGCCTGTGCCCACGTAGGTCGACCAGTGATCGATGTCCGGGTTGCCCTTCAGCGCTTCCCGCTCGAACTGCGCCATCTGCGCATCCGTTTCGGCGATCGAGGAATTCTGCGGGAGGTTCCAGTCGACGATCAGCTCGTCGCGGTCGGACGACGGAAAGAACTGCTGCTGCACGAAGCCCATGCCGACGAGCGACGCCACAAAGGCCACGACGGTCACGCCGATGGTGAGCCATCGCCAGCGCATGCACAGGCCGAGCAGCGACGAAAACGCACGGCCGATGCGTCCCTTCTCCTCGTGATGGCTCGTCATCGTGGCCGGCAGGATCGTGACGCCGAGGAGCGGCGTGAAGAGGACGGCGACGATCCACGACATGATGAGCGACACCGCGATCACCACGAACAGGGTGAAGGTGAATTCGCCGGCATTGCTGTTGTTGAGGCCGATCGGAATGAAGCCCGCGACCGTCACCAGCGTTCCGGTCAGCATCGGGAAGGCGGTCGAGGTGTAGACGTAGGTCGCGGCCTTGCGGAGCGTGTCGCCCGCTTCGAGGCGCGCCACCATCATCTCCACAGCGATCATGGCGTCGTCGACGAGAAGACCGAGCGCGATGATCAGCGCGCCGAGCGAGATGCGCTGCAGGGAGATGCCCGTATAGGCCATGAACAGGAAGGTGATCGCGAGCACCAGCGGAATGGAAATGGCGACCACGAGACCCGCGCGAAAGCCCAGGCTGATGAAACTGATGACGAGGACGATGATCACCGCTTCGAACAGGGCGCGGGTGAAGCCGCCGACGGCCTCCTCGACGATCTGCGGCTGATCCGAGACGAGATGGACGCCGACGCCGATGGGAAGATCGGCGACGACGCTGGCCATCTTCTCCTTCAGCGCCTCGCCGAAATCGAGCAGGTTCGCGCCGGCCTTCATGCCGATCGCGAGACCGATCGCCGGTTCGCCGTTCACGCGGAACAGCGAGGCCGGCGGGTCCGCATAGCCACGGGTGATCGTCGCGATATCGGTGAGCGGGAAAAACCGGTCGTTGATCCGCAGATTGATCGCCTTGAGGCTTTCTTCCGAAACGAATTGTCCGTTCACGCGCACGCTGATCCGCTCCGGCCCAGCCTGAAAGACGCCGGACGGCGTGATCGCATTCTGCGCCTGCAGCGAGGCCAGAACGGCGCGCTGGTCGACGCCGAGGGCGGCGATCTTGCGCGTCGAGAATTCGAGATAGATGACCTCGTTCTGCGCGCCGATGATATCCACGCGACCGACGTTGGGTACGGTGAGGACTTGCGCGCGAACATCCTCGACCCGGTCGCGCAACTGCCGCTGGCTCAGGCCATCGCTCGTGAAGGCGTAGATATTACCGAACACGTCGCCGAACCGGTCGTTGAAGAACGGCCCGAGCACGCCCTGCGGAAAGTCGCGCTTTATATCCGAGATCATGTTGCGCACCTGCACCCAGACGGCAGGCACGTCGCGGCCTTTCGTCGTGTCGCGCAGATTGACAAAAATGGTCGTCTGGCCCGCGACGGTGAGGCTTCGCGTGAAATCGAGCTGTTCGAGTTCCTCGAGCTTCTTCTCGATGCGTTCGGTGACCTGTTGCGAAACGTCCCCGGCGGACGCGCCAGGCCAGTTCGCCTGGATCACCATCGTCTTGATGGTGAAGGAGGGATCCTCCTCGCGACCCAGATGCGTGTAGGAGAACAGGCCCGCCGCCATGAAGGCGATCATGAAGAACCAGACGAGCGAGCGATGTTCCAGCGCCCAGTCCGAGAGATTGAAGGATTTCAAAGCGGCGCGTCCTGATCGATGCGGACCTTCTGGCCCTCCTTCAGACTGTGGACGCCGGCGACGACCACGCGCATGCCCGCATCGAGTCCGGCCTCGACGCGGAACGATCCGTCGTCGTTCAGGGCGCCCTGGATCTCCCGCAGGCTCACCGTCTGGCTCGCCGGATCGGCAAGCCACACGAAATACTTGCCGTCGCGGACAAGAAGGCCGGACGGCGGAACCTGAACGCTCTTCTTATAACCGCCGGACAAGGTCGTGGTGACGGTGGTGCCGAGCCGGAACGTGTCGGGCGGGGGGGGGG
>ERZ500994.145-NODE-145-length-23639-cov-11.360711_pt1 | contig 23639 bp, 17 predicted proteins | sample MGYA00248878_ERZ500994 | MGnify/ENA primary metagenome ERZ500994 (study PRJEB25958, sample SAMN03398533) | human skin metagenome | study: EMG produced TPA metagenomics assembly of the Human Skin Microbiome Metagenome (human skin metagenome) data set. | reverse complement strand
CCCCCGCGGCACCCCCTTCGGCCCCGGCCCAGCCGCTCACGGGCGCGCAGACCCGCGCCCTGGCCAAGCCGCCGGTGCGCAAGCTGGCCAAGGACCTCGGCGTCGACCTGCAGTCCGTGGCCCCCACGGGCGAAGGGGGGATCGTCACCCGGGCGGACGTCGAGGGCGCGGCCTCGGGGAGTGGTCTCGAGGCTCGTTCCTCGCACCTCGACCAGCGCGAAGAGGTGCGCGTGCCGATCAAGGGCGTGCGCAAGGCGACGGCGGAGGCGATGGTCGCCTCGGCCTTCACCGCACCGCACGTCACCGAGTTCGTCACCGCCGACGTCACCGCGATGATGGATCTGGTCGACCGGCTCAAGCGGGACCGGGCCTTCGCCGACGTCAAGGTCACGCCGCTGCTGCTCGTCGCCAAGGCCTTCTGCCTGGCCCTGCGGCGGCACCGCGACGCCAACGCGAGCTGGGACCAGGCCGCGCAGGAGATCGTGCTGCACCCGCAGGTCAACCTCGGCATCGCCGCGGCCACCCCGCGCGGGCTGCTCGTGCCCAACATCAAGGCCGCCGACCAGCTCTCGCTGCACGACCTGGCCGGTGCCCTCGGCGACCTCGTCGCCACGGCGCGCGACGGGCGCACCCAGCCCGCCGACCTGTCCGGTGGCACGGCGACGATCACCAACGTCGGCGTCTTCGGCGTCGACACCGGCACCCCGATCCTCAACCCCGGCGAGGCCGCGATCCTGGCCTTCGGGGCCGTGAGGCGCATGCCGTGGGTCGTCACCGCCGCCGACGGCAGCGAGTCGATCGAGCCGCGCTGGGTCACCCAGCTGGCGCTCTCCTTCGACCACCGGCTGATCGACGGTGAGCTCGGCTCCAAGCTGCTCGCCGACGTCGCGGCACTGCTCCACGACCCCGGCACCGCCTTCCTCTGGGCCTGAGGTCACCCCCTTCGACACGCCAGTGGGGCTGCCCCTCCGAGAGGAGGGACAGCCCCACAGGCGCGTCCGGGGTCAGAAGACCGTCGGCAGCCCGCCGAGGTGCTCCGTCAGGGTGTGGTAGCCGTTGCCCATGCCGCCGCCGGTGGCGGCGTACAGCAGGCGGCCGGTGCCGGAGGAGGTGACGGCGACGACGTCGTCCTGCTTCGTCGAGGAGGCGTTGACGTCGCCGGGGGAGGCGACGAAGCGATAGGTGTTCCAGCCGGTGCTCGTCGCGCTCGTCTGCTTCCAGCTCGTGCCCGTCGAGGTCCAGGTGCGCATCCGGCCACCGCTGGAGACGCCTCGCAGGTCGTCCTTGCCGTCGCCGTTGACGTCGCTGACAAGCATGATGTTGGAGTAGTAGACGGCCGGGCGGCCCATCGCGCGCACCCGCCGCAGGTTGCCCGAGTCCGTCACGTCGTAGAGATCGACGTAGCCGCCCACCTTGCGCACGAGGATGTCGAGCCGGCCATTGCCGTCCACGTCGCCGCCGGCCGCGATGTCGGTGTAGGACCCCCAGCCGGAGCCGATCGTCGACAGGGTGCCGAGGGCCCCGCTGCTCGTCGTGCGCATCAGCTGCAGGCGGCCGTCGCCGCGACGCACGAGGACGTCGGCGCGACCGTCCCGGTTGACGTCGCCGGCGCTACCGATCCACGTGGCGTCCGAGAGGCCGGACTTGACGACCTTCTTGGCGCCGACGTTGGTGCCGCTGCTCTTCATGACGTAGACCCGGCCGCTCGCCGACAGTCCCCACAGGTCGGCCTTGCCGTCACCGTCCCAGTCACCGCGCATCGCGCGCTTCGGGGTGGGCGGGGGAGTCGTCGAGCCGACGAGCTTGCTGCGGTTCTTCCACACGATCCGCGAGACGCCCTCGATCGTCGAGACCTGGGTGCTCATCGCGCCCGGGTTGTCGTGGGTGAGCACGGCGATCGTGTAGTCGGGCGCATAGGACTTGACCCAGCCGATCGAGTTGACGTGCCAGCCGTCGGTGCGCGGCAGCCAGCCGTTCTTCAGCGCGACCGTCCCGGCCGGCGGGCCGGCGGTCACGCCCCAGTCCTGGCTGGAGTTGATCTGGCGCATCAGGCTCAGGCCGTACATCCGGTTGGTCGCGCTGAGTACCGAGGAGGTGCGCGCGTAGTGCTCCATGAGCCGGGCCTGGTCGGCGGCGGTCGTGCTCGTCAGGCCCCAGTGGTTGTAGGGGTCGGCGACGGTGCCGCTCATGCCGAGCCGGTCGGCGCTGCTGTCGATGGCGGCGCGGCCGCCGATGTGGTTGAAGAGCGCCGTCGTCGCGTCGTTGTCGCTGTTGCGGATCATCGGCGAGATCTTCGACTTCTCCCAGCTCGAGAGGGCGCGCCCCTCGGCCTGGGCCTTCATCATCACGGCCGACATGATCTGCACCTTGACGATGCTCGCCGTGACATTGCGCGAGGAGACCTTGGTGTAGGTCCAGGACGTGTTCTTGCCCGGCAGGCGCACGGCCACACCCACGGCGCCCGGTCGCGAGGCGAGGTAGCTGCGCAGCTCGGACTCGAAGGGCAGCGCCGCTGCGGTCGACTGGGCATCGCTCTGCGCGGCGGCGGACTTCGCGGCCGAGGTCGTCGTCGTGTCGACCTCGACGGTGAAGGTCAGCCGACCGCTCACCTCACCGTTCGTCGGCGCCTTGACCGCCTGGACGGCCGGCAGGACCTGCGAGATGTCGTCGGCCGTGGTCGTCTCGTCGGCGGTGCACACGGCCCCCTGGCCGGTCGGCGCGACCTCGACCTGGTGGCCGCTCGCGTCCTCGCCGGTGAACCCGGGGCGGCCGACGACGGTCAGCGGACCGCGGGTGATCTCGGCGGTGCCGCCGGAGGCGAGCTCACCGGTGACGGTCACCGTGTCGGCACCGATCCCGTCGCAGATGACGTCGATGCCCGTGCTGGTGGGTGCGGCGGGCGCGGCGCCGGCGGACGTGCCGACGAGTGCACCCGACGTGGTCAGGACGAGCGCGGTGAGTACTGCTCGGCGGTGCGACATGGTGGGTCCCCCCGGTCTGTGGCCAGTGACATCGGTCATCCTGACAGACGCCCCAGCGGCTCGCAGGGTTGCCTCCGGCCTGGGACGAAGGGGGGGTCAGCCCCGGTGGCGCGGGTCGTGGGCCACGGCATCGCAGAAGCGGTCGACGTAGCCGATGAAGGCCGCGATGTCCTGCTCGCTCCAGTCGGCAAGCAGCTCGGCGAACCAGGCCTCGCGGTGCTTGACGAGGTCGTCGAGCAGGGCGGCGCCCTCGTCGGTGAGGGCGACGAGCTGGGCGCGACCGTCCTCGGGGTCGGGGACCTTGTGCAGCAGGCCGAGCGTGGTCAGGTAGCTCACCTGACGACTGACGGTCGAGGCGTCGGAGAGGTTGCGCTCGGCGATGTCGCCGACGCGGCTCGGGGCCTCGCGGACGGCGACGAGGACCGAGTGGTGGCTCGGCTCGACCGCGGGGTGCACCCGCGGGGCCCGGGCTCGGGTGGCGTGCAGCATCCTCATCATGCGGATGACGCTGGTGCTCAGCTCGGTGGACGACGTGGTCACGGGCACTCCCTTCGATCGTTGTCCCTGCCAGGACGCGATGCGGTGGTCCCCGGACTCGTTGCCTAGATTAGAGGGCATGTCTGCACCCCCGGGCGTCACCCGCACCACATCCCTCCCGCTCGGGGTCCTCGGCGTCGTCTCGGTGGTGGTCGTCGTCGCGGCGACGGCCTTCGGCGGCGGAGCCGCGCCACTCGAGCTCGGTGACCCCGGCGCCTTCGTCCGGTGGGCGCTGCCCGTGCTGCGCGTCGTCCACGACGCGGCGGCGGCCGTGACGGTCGGCGCCCTCGTGCTCGCCGCCTTCCTCGTGCCGGAGACGACCCGCACCTCGCGGCGCGACAGCCTCGCCCGGCTCGCCGGTGGTGCGGCGATCGTGTGGTTCCTCGCCGGCATCGGCCGGATGCTCTGCGACTTCGCCTCGCTCGCGGGGCTCCCGCTCAGCGCGCCGACCTACCTGTCGCAGCTGCTCGCCTTCGTCTGGGAGCTCGACTCGACCCGCACCGCCGTCATCTCCTCGGCGATCGTCGGTGTCGTCGCCGTCTGCGCGCCGCTCGCCCGGAGCAAGGGCGCGCTCGCCTGGCTCTCCGCCGGCTCGGTCCTCGCCCTCCTGCCGCTCGCCCTCGCCGGCCACTCCGCCGCGAGTCTCGACCACATGAGCGGGGTCAACGCGCTGGCCTTCCACCTCGTCTCCGCGACCGTCTGGGTCGGCGGGCTCGTCGCGCTCCTCGTCATCCGCCCCGCGCTCGGCCAGCACCTCGCCGTGACCACCCGGCGCTACTCGAGCATCGCGGGCTGGTGCTACGCACTGCTCGTCGGCTCGGGCCTGCTCGCCACCTGGGTCAACATCGGTGGCCTGTCGGGGCTCGCCTCGCGCTATGGCGTGCTGCTCCTGCTCAAGGCGCTCGCGGTGGTCCTGCTCGGCATCGCCGGCTGGTGGCACCGCCACCGGGTCATCGCCGCCCTGGAGGCCGGTGCGGGGTCCAGCGCCTCGACCTCCGGTGCCCCGACCGGGGGCGGCGCCTTCGTCCGTCTGGCCGTCGGCGAGGTCGTCGTCATGGCCACGGCGATGGGTCTGGGTGTCGCCGTCGGTCGCACGCCGACGCCCGATTCGGCGCAGCTCGCACCGGGCAACTCGATCGTCTACGACCTGTCGGGATACCCCGACCCGGGGGCGCCGACCTCGACGAGCTGGATCACCTCGTGGCAGACCGACTGGCTGTGGCTGGCCGTCGCGGTCATCGCGGTCGTCGTCTACGTGCGGTGGGCCCTGCGCCTGCGCGCCCGGGGGGACCACTGGTCGGTGCTGCGCACGATCAGCTGGGTCCTCGGCTGGGCGGTCTTCGTCTACTTCACCTCGGGCGGCCCGGCCGTCTACGGCAAGATCCTCTTTTCCTGGCACATGGTCGAGCACATGGGCGTCGCGATGATCGCGCCGCTGCTGCTCGTGCCCGGCGCCCCGATCACCCTCGCGCTGCGCGCGCTGCCGGCGCGCCGGGACAAGACCCTCGGTCCGCGCGAGGTCATCCTCGCGACGGTCCACTCGAGCTATCTGCGGGTGCTGGCCAACCCCGCCGTCGCGGCGTCGCTCTTCTTCTTCAGCCTGGCGATCTTCTACTACAGCCCGCTCTTCGAGCTGGCGATGGTCACCCACACCGGGCACGTGCTGATGATGCTGCACTTCCTGCTGACCGGGTACATGTTCACGTGGGTGCTCATCGGCATCGACCCGGGCCCGAAGCGCTGGTCGCCGCTCGCGCTGCTCGTCGTGCTCTTCGCGACGATCAGCTTCCACGCCTTCTTCGGGGTGATCCTCACCCAGTCCACCGAGCTGCTCGCCCCGGGCTTCTTCGGACGGCTCGACCTGCCCTGGATGACCGACCCGGTCGCCGACCAGCGCACCGGAGGCGCCATCGCGTGGGGCGTCGGCGAGGCCCCGACCCTCGTGCTCGCCGTGGCCGTCGCCTGGCAGTGGATGCGCAGCGACGACCGCGAGTCGCGCCGTCGTGACCGGGCTGCCGACCGGGACGGCGACGCCGAGCTCGAGGCCTACAACCGGCACCTCGCCCAGCTCGGTCGCGAGGACTGAGACGGCCGAAGGGGAGGTCAGCCGCAGCTGGTCCACTCGCCGGTCGCGCTCTTGGCGGCCCAGCCGTTGGAGTTGCCCTTGTAGATGGCGCGGTAGCGGTAGCAGGCGCTCGGCTTCACCGAGGTGTTCCAGTTGTAGTAGCCGAGGCTGTTGGTCCGCGTCGAGCCGGCGTCGAACCAGTAGGAGCCGTAGGCCTGCCGGGCCTGGATGTAGACGCTCACGCCCTTGAGCGGGCGGACCGGGTTGCTCCACAGCTGGGTGACCCGGCCGGTGACCTTGCTGCCGCCGTTGCTCGTCGCCTTGAGCTTGACGCTCGTGCGCACCTTGGTCCCGGGCTTGGCCGTCTGGCGCTCCCAGTTGCTCTGCTTGTAGCTGTACCAGGCATTGCCCGCGTAGACCGCGCGATAGGTCTTGGACCGGTCGGCCGTGAGGCGCACGAGGAAGGCGCCGTTGGAGTTGCTCTCCGGGGTGGCGACGGTACGCCACGTCGTCGAGCCGACGTTGCGGGCCTGGATCGAGATGCGCCGGCCGGTGAGCGGCCGGTAGGTCGAGGCGTCGAAGACCTCGCCGACGGTCGTCAGGCTCTCGTTGGTCCCGCTCCACAGCGGCTCCACGGTGAGGTTGAGACCGACGTCGCGCTTCGCGGTCGCCGCGGTGTCGGCGGCCGGCGCCGCGGTGCTGCTCGCCGCGGGGGCGAGCGAGACGGTCAGGGCAGTGGTGGCGGTGAGGATCATCGCGCGGCGGGTGCTCGGGCGCATGGGGGACTCCAGGGGCGAGGCGGTGACATCCGTCTGTGACGGGTGGTGCGGGTGTGACGCGTGGCGTCGCCTCCGAGTGTGCCCCGTCCCCGGCGCTAGTCTGGGCTGAAACGCTGATCGAAGGGAGTGGGCCCCATGGGTGGCGAAGCCCTGTTCTGGATCTTCATCGTGGTCTTCAGCCTGCTCATGCTCGTGGGCTTCTACCTCGTCGACCGACCCCGTCGCCGCCGCGACGTGCCGACCCGTCTGTCGGTCCGCACCGACCCGGCGGACCCTCGGGGGCGTCACCAGCCGGCCGAACGGGTCGACATCACCGAGACCGACAGCCGGCTCTGAGCCGGGGACAAGGAGTAACACACATGTACATCGGAGCCGGCATCTTCCTGCTGCTCGTGGGTCTGGTCATCGTCTTCGCCTACAACGGGGACATGTCGGTCGCTGGCCTGGACCTCAACGCCATCGGTTGGATCGCCATCGCCCTGGGGGCCCTGGCGATCATCCTCAGCTTCCTCATCACGAACCGCCGTCGCGAGACGGTCGTGCGCGACGACCGTCGCTACTGACCGCTGCGGACACGCCGAAGGGGGCTTCCCGCCAACTGGCGGGAAGCCCCCTTCGGTCTGGTGGGGTCTCCTGGGGGAGAGGTGACTCAGAAGGCGGTCTCGGGCACGTCCATCAGGGTGTTGTCCGTGGCCTCGGCGATGGCGCGCTCGCCGGCGAGGAGCGGCAGGACGTTCTTCGCGAAGAAGCTCGCCGCGGCAACCTTGCCCGTGTAGAAGTCCTTGTCCTTCCCCTCTGCGCCCGCCTCGAGCGCCTCGGTGGCGACGGCGGCCTGGCGCAGCAGGAGCCAGCCGACGACGAGGTCGCCGGCGCCGAGCAGCAGACGCGTGGTGTTCTGGCCGACCTTGTAGATGTTGGTGACGTCCGAGCCCTCCTGCTTGGGGTCGGAGGCCATGAGCGCCTGGAACATCGCGCCGAGGATGCCCTGGACGTTCTCGAGGCCCTGGCCGAGCAGCTCGCGCTCGTGCTTGAGCGCGCCGCCCTGGGCGTCGACGTCCTGCGCGAACTCCTGGATCTGCATCGCGAGGTGACCCAGCGCCTGGCCGTTGTCGCGCACGATCTTGCGGAAGAAGAAGTCCTGGCCCTGGATGGCCGTCGTGCCCTCGTAGAGGGTGTCGATCTTCGCGTCGCGGACGTACTGCTCGATCGGGTACTCCTGCAGGAAGCCGGAGCCACCGAAGGTCTGCAGCGACTCGGTGCCGAGGAGGGTCCAGGCCCGCTCGGAGCCGAGGCCCTTGACGATCGGCAGGAGCAGGTCGTTGACCCGGTTGGCCATCGCGGCGGGGGAGTCGTCGGCGATCTCCTCGACGCCCGTGGCCAGCTGCTCGAGGTCGACGCTGTCCTGCTGGCTCGCGGTGAGCGTGACGAGCGCGCGCAGGCCCTCGGCGTAGGCCTTCTGCAGCATGAGGCTGCGGCGCACGTCGGGGTGGTGGGTGATCGTCACGCGCGGGGCGTCCTTGGCCGGCGTCGTCAGGTCGGCGCCCTGGACGCGCTCCTTGGCGTACTCGAGCGCGTTGAGGTAGCCGGTCGAGAGGGTGGCGATGGCCTTGGTGCCGACCATCATCCGGGCGTTCTCGATGACGCGGAACATCTGGGCGATGCCGTCGTGGACGTCGCCGAAGAGGGTGCCGACGGCGGCGTGCTTCTCGCCGAAGGTGACCTCGCAGGTCGTCGAGACCTTCAGCCCCATCTTCTTCTCGACGTTGGTGACGTAGACGCCGTTGCGCTCGCCGAGCTCACCGGTCTCGAGGTCGACCGCGTACTTGGTGAGGATGAAGAGGCTCAGGCCCTTGGTGCCCGGGCCGGCGCCCTCGGGGCGGGCGAGCACGAAGTGGACGACGTTGTCGGTCATGTCCGACTCGGCCGAGGTGATGAAGCGCTTGACGCCCTCGATGTTCCAGGTGCCGTCACCGTTGTCGGTGGCCTTGGTCCGGCCGGCGCCGACGTCGGAACCGGCGTCGGGCTCGGTGAGCACCATGGTGCAGTGCCAGCCCTTCTCCGCGATCCACTTCGCGAGCTTCTTCTGCTCGTCGTTGCCGAGCAGGAAGAGCAGCTTGGCGAAGGAGTAGCTCGCGCCGAACATGCCGATGGCCGGGTTGGCGCCGAGGACGAGCTCGTTCATCGCCCAGCGCAGCGACGGGGGAGCGACGGTGCCGTCGAGCTCCTCGGGCAGGTCGAGCGACCAGAAGCCGGCGTCCTGGAAGGCCTTGTAGGACTTCTTGAAGGACTCGGGCATCGCCACGGACGAGGTCTCGGGGTCGAAGACCGGGGGGTTGCGGTCGGCGTCGGCGAAGGACTCGGCGAGCTCGTTCTCGGCCAGACGCGCGTACTCCTTGAGCATCTCGCGCGCGGTGTCGGCGTCGACCGCCTCGTAGGGGCCCTGGCCCAGGACCTCGTCGCGACCGAAGACCTCGAAGAGGTTGAACTCGATGTCGCGCAGGTTGCTCTTGTAGTGACCCATGCAGGCGTCTCCTGGTCGTGTCGTGCGCCGGGCCTGCCCGACGCTGGGGACAAGACAGTAAGCAAGCGCTTACTGTGCGTTCGGTTCATCCTCTCCCCGGTGCGCTTGCTGGGGCAAGCGAACGGCAGGTGACCTGACGCACAACGCAGCTCACCCACCTTCGTCACGACGAAGGTGGGTGAGCTCACCTGCCGAGGTGGCCGGCTCAGCGCACGGAGTCGTGCCAGGCCAGGGCCGCGTCGAGCTGGTCGCGCATCTGGGCCGGCCGCGGCGGCGAGTGCCCCTGCGCGAAGTCGTCGAAGACGAGGGAGAAGCGGGGCCCGTCGGCGGCGTCGGGGTCGACGCCCGCTGCGCGCAGGAAGGGCTGCACGTGGTCCTCGAGGTGCCCCGGGTCGCCGCTGTTGTGCACGAGACGCACGAAGGCGTCGGGCTGGTCCGGTCCGGCCGCCCACCGATGGGTGAGGTCGACGCGGTCGCGGTGCGCGGCCTCGACCGAGTCCATGTCGGCGTGCTCGGGGAAGAGCCGGGTGCGGAAGATCTTCACCGGCATGTGCTCGTAGCGGGAGATGCGGGTCTGCGGGGAGAAGGAGACCGCGAGCGACGCCGGCGTTCGGGCCGCGAGGGCCAGCGAGGCGTAGCCGCCACCGCTGCTGCCGGTGAAGACGGTGCGGGCCGTGCCGAGGCGACCGGCGAGCGCGGCGACCTCGTCGGCGAGGCGCGCGGTGACGTCGTGCTCCTGTGGCCCGATGTACCAAGCCAGCGGGATCGCCTGGTCGACCGCGAGCGACGGGTCGGAGACGAAGAGGAGGTTCTCGGGGCGGTCGCGCAGCGTGCGCAGCCACTCGAAGCGCGGCAGGGTCGTGTCCTTGCGCACGAGGGCGCCGTGGAGCACGACGACCAGGTCGGGGTGGTCGCGCCGCAGCAGGAGGGTCTCGACCGTCAGTCGCGGGTCGTCCGGGTGGGTGAGCCGGGTCAGCTGCCGCTCTCCGGCCTCCGGCAGCGGCGCCTCGGCGAAGCTCGCGGCCTCGACGATCGGCGCCTCGGTGCGCTCGTCCCACTCGGTGCTCATCCGGTCATCCAAACATCCCGCGGGGCCTCGGTGCACCCACGACGACGAAGGGGGAGTCGGTGCCGGCGAGCCGCTGACCGTGGGTTAGCATGTCGCCTGCGCCTCGCGCGCCGGTGTAGCTCAATGGTAGAGCGCCAGCTTCCCAAGCTGGACACGCGGGTTCGATTCCCGTCACCGGCTCGGAGGGGTGTTGCCCGAATTCGGCGGAACTGTTGCCCGAATTCGGTGTAACACCCGGAATGGTTGAAGGGCCGCCCCAGACGGGGCGGCCCTTCAGTCGTTGATGGAGTTGTTGGACATCGTCGTGTCAGGCAGCGACGGGGGCGCCGTGCTGCTGGTCGAGCTCGACCTGCTGCTCGTGGGTCAGCATCTGGAAGCCGAAGGTGTGCTCGGTGCGTGCCGTGTGGAGCGGGTGGCTCGAGTAGGCGATGGCGGCCGGGTACTCGCGCGGCTCAGCGCTCGCGCGTGCATACCAGTCCTCGAGCTCCTTGAGGTTGTAGTCGACGATCTGGGCGGCCAGGGTCAGGGTCATCAACGGTTCGCCGATGAAGCGGGTGAAGCCCCGGCTGATGCTGCGGGTGTCCTTGTTCTTGAGATTGCCGAAGAGCCCTTCGACGTAGGTGCGTCGGTTGAAGCTGATGAGCCACGGGATGCTGCCGTAGTACTCGGTCTGCTGGTACTTCATGACCGTGTGCGCGGGGATCTGCACAACGGACGGCTTGGGTCCGCAGAAGTCGCTCTTCAGGCCAGCAGGGGGGCGGACGACGGGGGTTCCGACCTCCCGGGCGGTCGCTTCGCTGCCGGGCAGCATGCTGCATCCGATCTTCCCTGCCGCTGCGGGGCACTGCCACCGCGTCTTGCCGTCACGGTTCTGCTGGGGAGTCTTCTTCCGAGACATGGCGTACTGCTGACGCTCTGTGATGAGTTGCTGGTAGGCGTCGATCTCCTCGCGGCTGGCGGTCAGACCGGGGCGCTTGAGGTCACGAAGGCCATGTGGGGTCATGGGGCAGTGTGGGGTGCCGTCGAGGATCACAGCGCCGTTGTAGTCGTTCTGGCTGTGCTTGTCGTTGCGCATGTCGAGGACCTGTCGGATGCCGAGCTTGGCCAGTGGCAGTGCCCAGCGTTCGTACTTCTTGTAGCTGTAGTGGCGGTCGCCGATGAGGTCGCCGATCGCCCGACCTCGACCGAGCGTGCGGTGGATCATGTCGAGGGTGGGGTCGACGATGTCGGTGCTGGCGGGGGTGAGTGCGATCTGCTCGACCAGGAGGGGCTCGAGGTAGGGGTCGGCAGTCGTCTTCCCGCCCTTCTTGGTCACGTCCGGCACGCGGACCAGTGCGTGGAGTCCGTAGCCGTAGTAGCTGGAGGTCCCGCCGTTCTTGTGCGTCTTGCTACCCCACGCGGCGAAGTTGCACTGCTTGGCTTCCCGGCGAACGTTGGGACAGCGCTCGTCACTGATGATGAAGGCTGACTCCTGGTCTTGGTCGTGAGCGCGCGCTGATTCCTGGCCGTCCGTGGTCGCGGCAAGGTCGTTTGCCTCGTCCTCGTCGAGGATCTCAGCCTGGGCCTTGTAGGTGGGTGTGCGCTGGGAGACGCTCCAGCTCCACACGCCCGTCTCGTCCACGGCGTAGGACGTCCCCTGCCGGGGCACGACGTGGGTGGCCGTGATGAGGGCGTCGCGGATGGCCGCGAGGTTGCGGCGTCGGTAGTCGCGCGCCTCTTCGCTGCCGGCGGTCTGGGGGTCGAGGTTGGTGCTGATGTTCTGGGCGATGGTGTTCAGCTGCTTCTCGGAGAGCACGCGCACCTTCCCCTTGGCATCGCGGGTGATGATGCCCAGTCGCCATTGGAGGTCCCGCGGGAGGTTGCCGACGGCCAACTTGTGCATCGCGCGGATCTGCAGGGTCTTGGTGTGGAAGCGACAGCACAAGAGCATCAGGATCACGAAGAGGCGCACGGTTGCTCCCTGCTTGCGGCGTCCGCGGTTGCTGGCGCGTTCGAAGCGCTCGATGAGCTCGACGACGGACACCTGCTGGCTGGGGTCTTCAGGGTCGTCGATGACGGCGGCGTCGACGATGTACTCGACACGCTGCAGGTGCGTCAGGAGCGCCTCGATCGTCTGCCCGTCGTTGTCGGTGCGCTTGGTCGGGTTCTTGGCGGGCATGTCAGCAGCCCTCCCCGCGCAGAGCGGCCTGGGCCGGGGCGGTGGGAACGAAGTCCAGCAGGTCGAACAGCGCTCGGGTCGAGGACAGGCCCGCGGCGTGGCAGAGCACAGCGAAGGGGGTGGCTCGCGTGAGGTGACCGACGATCCAGGTGGCACGCAGACGGTCCTGGGAGAGAGGCGGCACGTCACCGTAGAGGTGGGCGCGGTCGAAGACGCGGGCCGCGACGTTGCGGCGCGCCGGGTTCTCGCCGAGCAGGAACGCATCCTGTGCGCGTCCACGCACTCCGCGGGCGACGATGTCTTCCCACTCGCGCCGGACCCACACGGTGCGGGCCTTTGTGCCGGGGATGTCGACCTGCACCGCGCCGTCATCGGCGATGCGCACGTCGCTGGTGCGGATCTGCTTGAGCTCGTTGGAGTTGATGCCGGCACCGAGGCCGAGGCCAACACACACGCACAGCTGGCGGACCATCTCCTCGGTGGGCTGGACGAGGATGACGCGACGGATGACCCGGATCTCCTCCTCGGTGTACGGCGCCAGGACCTCCTTGCGCCGCAGGACCGGCGCCGGCAGGGGCGCCGTCGCGGGGTGGAGGGAGTCAGCGATGGGGCGCAGGCGGCCGCGGTAATCCGAGCGGGTCTTCTCGCTGGCGCTCTGCAGCGCGGTGCTGCAGAAGTCCTCGATCAGCTGGTGGGTGAAGATGTCGGCGACCTCGGTCAGGCCGTGCTGCTGCTCGGCCCAGACCAGCACAGCCACGATCTGCCCGGTGCGCAGCTCGAGACTGCGCAGACCGCGACCGGGCACGTGACTGATCGCTTCGACGATCTTGGGCCGCATCCGCTCCAGCTGGTGGTCGGACAGCTTCTTCGAGCGATAGTTCTCCCGCAGCCACGCGAGGTACTCCTCGGGCAGCGGCTCGTTCTGGACATTGTTGGCTTCTGCTCGGGCTCGCAGCACGGCGGCGCCGCTGAGGCGGCGAGCGGTGCGGGGACGGCGGGCGACGAGCGGCTGGATCTGGGACATCTTGGCCTCCGGTTGTTTGGGCGATCCCCAAGCGGGGACAACCGGGAAGGTGCTCATCGCCGCTGCTACGGCAATCCCCGCCAGAAGTTTTTTTCTGGCGGGGATCTCAGGCGTCAGCCGCGGAGCTGATCGATGGTTCCGGGGGCTGCTGGGTGATGCTGCAGGTAGCGCTCGCAGTCGTTGCGGCTGAACCCATGGCTGCGGGCCAACGTTGCGAAGTCCAGGTCGTTTCCGACCAGCAGACTGGCCCAGGTGGGCCGCCAGCGCCGACGGTCGAACTTCAGACCCGCCGTCGCGAACTCACGACACATCGCCTCCGTCGCGATGCCTTCCAGAGCGGCCACGACGCTTTCGGCAGTGGTGGAGTCGTCATCCAAGAGCGTGAGCAGCTTCGCGAGCGTCGGTGACGGGGCCTCGATGGCCCACAGCGCGGCCACCTCGGCGGGGGAGTAGGGCGGGGCGAAGGGGCTACGCCCGCGAGCGATGGCCTTGCGCGCGGGGCGCCCAGCTAGGCCTCGCTGCACGCGGAAGAGCTGGCTGCGTCGGTTCTCACGGGTGCCCGTCGCCGTGCCGCCCCGCTCGAGGACCGCTAGGTATCGAGTGATCTGGTCCGGGGTGACCTGGGCAGCCAGATCGTCGTCCCCCTGGATGGGAGTCGACCACGAGAGGAAGGCACAGATGGAGCCGAGGACGTAGGTCAGGTCTTGGACGGTGGACGGCTCGGCAGCTCGAGCCATGTCCGCCACCTCGTCCTCCCACGCCTCCCACGTCTGGGCGGGCAGGCTCGCGGGGACGTAGGTGGCCATCCGCGCCTCGAAGTCGGCGTCGGACAGGATCTTGGGTGCTGAAGTCTTCGTCATGACCCGGAACCGTCCGGGCCGCCATCCTTGCGTCAATCACCAGAACTCGCTCTTGCCGACGGTCTCCGGCAAGAGCGGACGGTCATTCAGACAGAGGGTTCCACCAGACGACCTCGTTGCCCTCGAAGTCGTCGAAGTACAGCCCGAAACTATCCATGAGCTCGGAGTCGTCCGGCACGGCGAACACGACCCATCCCTCGATGGATGAACCGGGGCGCATCGTGTCAAGAAGTAGCTGCTCGCCTTCCGCGATCTCGTTGGAGGTGGGCTCCACGGTGGCAACGTAGATGTTCTCCAACCGGGTCTGAGCGCTGACGAGCACCTCCTCCGGGCCGTCTCCGTCGTTCTTGATGTTCAGTTGTGCCCCGTAGTGGGTCCACCCGTCCATGGGCTCGTCGGGCGTCACCTCTTGGAACTTCTTCAGGGTCACCTCGAGGTTCCCGACGGTCCCCGGTTGACCCACGTCGAGGGAGTCATCCGGACGATCTGGGTCCGTGTCCGACGACTCCTGCCCTGCGTCGGAGTCCGTCTCGGCGGGAGTGGTGGTCTCAGCGGAGGTTGCCGTTGCGGTCACCGTCTCGGTTGCGGGTGCAGAGGCAGTGACGGTCTTGGTGGCCGTTCCCCCCTCAGAGTCCGAGCCGCATCCACTGATGGCCACGGCAACGATGACAGCCGTACAGGACGCCCAACGCTTCATTCTTCCTCCCAAGACCCCACAACCGATGAGGCAATGTAAGGGACGCGCCCCCACGGTGGGAAGGGGAAGACACTAGGTGGTCAGTCACGCGGCTAAAACCCCCATTTGGGTGACAGCCACTCGCGCCAACTGGTGTCGTCGAGCGCTTCGTCGCTCCGCGTCACCGGCTCGCAACGGGCGGGTCGGGCGCCAAGGCTCGCTAGGAGCCACCGCATGTCGACAATCAAGATCAGCACCAGCTCACGGCCCTCAACTCCGAGGACCGACGACCTCCGCCTCCGCCGGGCGAGGCTCGACTCCCTTCTGGACGTTCGGTGGAGGCTGGCCCGGCTGGCCATCGAGCGCCGGAGCCACAACCTCGACGACGCAGTCGACGTCTTCCTGGAGCAGCTGCAGGTCGAGAGCACCATCGACCGGGAGTTCCCAGGCGTGGCGGACCAGAAGTTCCCCGACTGGCTGAACGCAGACCTGAGCCTCGAGCACGACGCGAGCGTCCTGCACCCGGAGTGCGGCATCTGTCAGGCCATCGCCCGTCGTGCCGGGATCGTCATCCCGCCGTGGCAAGCGGCCTGATCAACTGTCGTCCAGCGGAAGCTGGGCGGCCCTGACAGAAGGAGGGGGAGCCAACCGGCTCCCCCTCCTTCCACGTTCGGCGACACCCTCGGTTGCCGATCCGGCTCGACACCGGACCAGTACATGTGCGCTCACGTCAGCGTCAGAATCTTGACAACTCCACAGAGCACGGGCCACCCCCGGCGATCGCGCCATGCCACCGAGACGACTGGTTAGGCTGCGGCCAAACCTCACGGACGGAAGGGGCATCGACAGTGTCGGTCACGCTTGAAGATCTGCTCGACAAGATCTGGTTCGGCGCGCAGAACACGGTCGAGAAGGGCTCCTCGTTCGAGCACCTGATCGCGAGCTACCTGCGCACGGCTCCGGAGTTCGCGGACCGCTTCGAGGACGTGTACCTGTGGCAGGACTGGCCCGAGCGGGGCGGGCAGGCTGATCACGGCATCGACATCGTGGCCAAGGACATCCACACCGGTGGGTGGGCAGCGATCCAATGCAAGTTCTTCGACCCCCAGCACCACGTGAGCAAGAAGGACCTGGACTCCTTCCTGTCGGCATCGGGCAAGAAGGACTTCACCAGCCGCGTCATCGTCTCGACCGCGGCCGCGTTCGGCCCGACCGCAGAGAAGGTCCTGGCGGACCAGGCCGTTCCGGTCACCCGGATCGGTCTGGGCGACCTGCTAGAGTCGAAGGTCGACTGGGAGTCGATCGACTGGTCGAGCCCGCTGCCGGAGGTGCTGCCGACGTCGGGGAAGAAGACCCCACGGCCGCACCAGCGAGAGGCCCTGAAGCAGGTGCGCGCGGGGTTCACCGAGCACGACCGCGGGCAGCTGCTGATGGCCTGCGGGACCGGTAAGACGTTCACCTCGCTGAAGGCGGCGGAGGAGGTCGCGACCTCCCGCAAGGGGCAGGCGACGACGGTGCTGTTCCTCGTGCCCTCGATCCAGCTGCTGAACCAGACGCTGCGGGAGTGGAAGCAAGAGAGCGAGATCCCCTTCCGCGCGTTTGCGGTGTGCTCCGACGTCAAGGTCGGGCGGCACTCCACGAGCGAGGACATGTCGGTGCACGACCTCGTCGTTCCGGCGACCACGGACACCGCGGCGCTGGCACGGGAGATCGCAGCGCGGGGTGAGGACGACCAGTTCACGGTCGTGTTCTCCACGTACCAGTCGATCGACGTGGTCGCGCAGGCGCAGGCAGCCGGGATGCCGGACTTCGACCTGATCATCTGCGACGAGGCCCACCGCACCACCGGCGTGACCCTGGCGGACCAGGACGAGTCGCCCTTCGTGCGGGTCCACGACCAGAGCTTCATCCGCGGCGCCAAGCGCCTCTACATGACCGCGACCCCGCGCCTGTTCAACCCCGAGACCAAGGACAAGGCGAAAGGCGCCGACGCGGTCCTGGCGTCGATGGACGACGAGGCGGTGTTCGGGCCGGTCTTCCACCGCCTCGGATTCGGTGAGGCCGTCGAGCGTGACCTGCTGACCGACTACAAGGTGCTCGTGCTGACGGTCGACGAGGACTACGTCGCCCGCAACTTCCAGACCGAGATGGCCGCCGCCGGCGAGCTTCCCTTGGGCGACGCGGCGAAGATCATCGGCTGCTGGAACGGCCTGGCAAAGCAGTTCGGCGACATCGACGACGACGAGCGGGCCCTCGTCGGCACCCAGCCCATGCGCCGCGCGGTCGCCTTCTCACACAGCATCAAAGCGTCAAAGGCGATCACCAACGCCTTCCCCCACATCGTCGAGCGGCACATCAGCGCCGAACCCGTCGCTTCCGGCGTCCAGCCCGAGCAGGTCGAGGACGCGCTGCGCGTGGACGTCCGCCACGTCGACGGCACGATGAACGCCTTGCAGCGCGGGCAGGAGCTCGCCTGGCTCAAGGACGGCGCCCCAGACGACGACAACACCTGCAGGATCCTGTCCAACGCCCGCTGCCTGTCCGAGGGCGTGGACGTCCCGGCGCTGGACGCGGTGCTGTTCCTGACCCCGCGCGGGTCGCAGGTCGACGTCGTGCAGTCCGTCGGGCGGGTGATGCGCAAGGCCGAAGGGAAGAAGCTCGGGTACATCATCCTGCCCGTGGTCGTGCCGGCCGGCGCGAGCCCCGAGTCTGCGCTGGCGGACAACAAGCGCTTCCAGGTGGTCTGGCAGGTCCTCCAGGCCCTGCGCGCCCACGACGACCGTTTCAACGCGATGGTCAACCAGATCGAGCTGAACAAGAAGCGGCCCAAGGGCCTGGGCATCGGGCACGTCAGCGACCGTCCCGTCGATGACGACGCCGACACCCAGCTCGAGCTGTCCTTCGACATCGAGGGCTGGCGGGACGCGATCTACGCGCGGATCGTTAAGAAGGTCGGCGAACGGCGCTACTGGGAGACCTGGGCCAGGGACATCGCCGAGATCGCCCAGCAGCACATCACGCGGATCACCGCTCTGCTGGCCGACCGGGGCTCGAACGCCGCCAAGGAGTTCGACGCCTTCCTCGAGGGCCTGCGCGGCAACCTCAACGACGGGGTCACCCAGACCGACGCGATCGAGATGCTCGCCCAGCACCTGATCACCCGACCCGTCTTTGAGGCCCTCTTCGCCGGGTACGACTTCGCCCACTCCAACCCCGTCGCCCAGACCATGGAACGGATGCTCGAGGTCCTCGACGAGCACTCCCTCGAGGACGAGAACGCCGCCTTGGAGAAGTTCTACGACTCCGTGCGCGCCCGCGTCCAAGGCATCGACAATGCTGAAGGCCGGCAGCGGATCATCGTCGAGCTCTACGACAAGTTCTTCGCCACCGCCTTCAAGCGCACCGTCGACAAGCTCGGCATCGTCTACACACCGGTGGAGATCGTCGACTTCATCCTCAACTCCGCCGACGAGCTCCTGCGGCAGCACTTCGGGCAGGGCCTGACGGACGAAGGGGTGCACATCCTCGACGGGTTCACCGGCACCGGCACGTTCATGACCCGCCTGCTGCAGTCTGGGCTGATCGAACCGCACGACCTGGCCCGCAAGTACGCCAATGAGTTGCACGCCAACGAGATGCTGCTGCTCGCGTACTACATCGCTGCAGTGAACATCGAGACCACCTACCAGGACCTGCGCCGCGGCGACCTGAGCGATGGGCAGGCCGAGTACCAGCCTTTCGAAGGTCTCGTCCTGACGGACACCTTTCAGTCGTACGAGGACGGTGACGAGGACGACCTCGGTGTCTTCCCCGTCAACAATGAGCGCATCAACCGCCAGCGCCAGTTGCCGATCACCGTCATCGTCGGCAACCCGCCCTACTCCTCCGGGCAGGACTCCGCCAACGACAACAACGCCAACGAGAAGTACCCCACCCTCGACGCCACCATCCGAGACACCTACGCCGCAGGCTCGACTGCCACCCTTAAGAACAGTCTCTACGACTCCTACATCCGCGCCATCAAGTGGGCCTCACTACGCATCAAAGACCGGGGCGTCATCGCCTACGTCACAAACGGCGGCTGGCTCGACTCCAACACCGCAGACGGCATGCGACTGAACCTCGCCGAGGAGTTCAGCGACATTCACGTGTACAACCTCCGCGGCAACCAACGCACCGCAGGCGAGCAGTCCCGCAAGGAAGGCGGGAAGGTCTTCGGAGGCGGCTCTCGTGCGACCGTCGCCATCACCCTCCTCGTCAAGGATCCCGGCCACGATGGCCCCGCCAAGGTCCACTACACCGACGTCGGCGACTACCTCACACGCGCGGAGAAGCTCGCCAAGGTCGCCGAAGCACGAGGAGTCACGGGACTTGAACCCGTAGTCATCACCCCCAACCGGCACGGCGACTGGCTCAACCAGCGCAGACATGACTTCGAGTCCTTTTACCCCCTCGCTGGCGAGGCAGGGGCAATATTTCGAGTGAACTCGGTCGGCCTAAAGACGAATCGTGACGCTTGGGTCTACAACTTCTCTCGTGAGCAGGTGTGGCGTTCGATGCGGCAGACAATTGAGACGTTCAACAGTGAAGCCCAACGACTGCACGGTTGCCCGCTGGATCAACTCCCTGGTCTGGTGACGGCTGACCCAACACTTATCAGTTGGGATGCCAGTCAGTGGCGACCACTCACTCACGGTGTCGTCAGGGAACTGAAGACGGGCGCGCTACGCAGTGCGACCTACCGACCCTTTCAGCGCATGCACGCGTACTTTGACCAGGACTGGAACCCCCGACAGGGTCGGTTGCGCGAGTTCTTGCCGCGCGCCGACTACACCAACGTACTGCTATCCGTCACTGGAGTAGCTGCCTACTACGACTTCACGCCGCTCATGCTGACTGGCATCCCAGACCTGCACGCCCTCCACAGCGGACAGTTCTTCGCTCGGTGGCTGTACGACGTGGTTGAGCCAGTCAGTGAAATGCTTGCGCTCGACGATTGGGGAGCCGCTAGCGCCCGTGGATACCGCAGGATCGATAACATCAGCGACGAGTCGCTCGCTCACTTCGAGAGCACCTACGGCGAGCCGTTCTCCAAGGACGAGATTTTCTCCTATGTCTACGGCCTGCTGCATTCTCCGGACTACCGCGAGAGCTACTCGGCCGACCTGAAGAAGTCACTCCCGCGCATCCCGCTTGTGACTGACGCGGCCCCCTTCGTCCAGGCCGGCGGCAGGCTCGCTGAGCTGCACGCTTCCTACGAGTCCGTAGCGCCCTACCCCCTCAACGGACTCGACGCGGTTCCCGGCTCGTCGAACGCGTACGAGTTCTATAACGTCGAGAAAATGAAGTTCGCCAAGATCCGCGACCCGCAGACAAAGAAGCTCGTCGTGGACCGGTCGACAATCATCTACAACGACCGCGTCACGCTCTCGGGCATCCCCGAGAAGGCGTACCGGTACATGCTCGGGTCGCGGTCGGCGATCGAGTGGATCATGGACCGCTACCAGGTGAGGACCGACAGGGCCTCGGGCATCGTGAACGACCCTAACGACTGGTCACGCGAGGTCGAGGACCCGCGCTACATCATCGACCTGCTCGCCCGGATCGTGACCGTGAGCCTGGAGACGATGAAGATCGTGGACGCGCTGCCGCCGCTGGAGATTCGGGAGCAGCAGTGACCGGGGAGCGACACTGCGACCTGTGCTACCTCCCCTTCGCGCAGTGCGCGCACGGGCTAGCTCGCAGGCAGCGGCGCGCTGAAGCCAAGGCCAAGAAGACAGCGCAGAAGGCGCAGAAGAGCAAGCCAGCGAGGCCCGTGTCACAGCGATTGGTCTCCCAGAAGCAGCGAGAGCAACTGCCCGAGGTGCTGCAAGGAGTGCCCGTTGTCGCGGCACAGCGAGCCGCGCCCAAGATTCGGCGCACGTGCGTGACCTGCGGGCGAAAGTCCCGCTTCGGGCGGTACAACGTGTGCGCTACGTGTCTTCGGGCTCAGGGCGGTCGGGAGTGCAAGCGCTGCGGTCGCCTCTTCCGCCCACCGGCTGGATCGAAAGCAGCCAAGCGTTGCGGCACTTGTACGGGCAAGCGTGCCTACACGATCACGACGATGGGCTCCCCAGGCTTGGGCAGGCGAGCCTGACCGCCGGATCTGCCCCGGATAAGAGACAAAGGAGTTTCGATGGCCATCAACTTCAAGCTGCTACCTCGCGGCGAGGTGCCCATCCCCGCGGACGACTCGCTGGGACGAACCTGGGCGGGCTGGGACGACAATGTGACCTTGCAGGGCACTTGGCACGTCAACAGGGGACAGTGGAACGTCAGCGCGGAACGACTCGCACGGGAGAACTACGCCACGATGTCGTTCGAAGGCACAGTGCGCTTGGTCGCACGGCTGGACGGGTTCACCACGGACGAGGACGGACTGAAGATTCTCCATGGCCAGGTCCTGCCCGCCAACCACCCGGTGAGCAAGAAGCTGATGGGGCGGACGGTGCCGGCAGGGCGGAACCCGGTTTCCTACTTCGACACCAGCGAGCTCGAAGCCACCGAGCCTGAGCCGGCCAATGCGGTCCTGCTGACGATGAACCCGGCGCTGTACGACTTCTACTCCTTGGAGGCGCGGGAGGCGCAGGCGGCGATCTCGTTGGGGCAGCCAGCACCTGGTCGATGGTCGGTGGCCAAGCGGGTTCAGGGGATTGGTCCTGGGGACACCGTGTACATGCTCAAGCAGGGGGAGGAGCCGCGAGGGATCGTCGCCTCGGGCACGGTCACGAGCGAGATCTACGTCGACGACCACTTTGACCCAGAGGTACCCGGAGAACTCAGCTACGTCGAGGTGTCGTGGACTGCCATCGTCGACGAGGACGCGCCGCTACCGCTGGAGAGCCTGGAGGACGCGTTCCCGCAGCAGCATTGGACTCCTCGCTCCAGCGGTCAAGGGGTTCGTCCCGAGGTGGTTTCTGACCTCGTGGCGATGTGGGCCGAGTTCGTGGGCGACGCTGTCGACATTGGTGTAGCGCCGTCGCCCACTGGGGGGCAAGGCCAAGGGCGTGTTATCGACGCCAGGTTGCGAAAGCAGATCGAGGACGCGGCCCAAGACCGACTGATGACGTACTACCGGGGCCTTGGCTGGGAAGTCCGCGACGTCCGCTACACGGAGCCGTACGACGCACTCGCAACCAAGGGCGACACCACGCGCTACCTCGAAGCCAAGGGCACGATGGGCAGCGCTGACACGGTCATCGTCACGCGCAATGAAATCGCGCACGCTCGGAGCCACCCGGATGCGTGCATCTTGGGCATCCTGACGTTCCTGCAGCTGGACGAGAACGGTGACATCGACCCCGAGTCGGGCGACTTCTTCATCGGCCCCTTCGACCCGGACGCAGGTGAACTCACCCCGATCGCCTACGATTTCGCCCCCGCGTGGGACGACTTCACCCCGCTGTAGGTCTCGCGCCACTGACGCGGTGGCGGTGCGTGGGCACCCTCCCTGGCATGAGCGAGACACACGACGTGCCACACGGCCCCTTTGAGCCGAGCCCTGTGCCGTCTGACCGGGACCTTCTGCCCGGGGAGTTGCCGTTCACCGCGTGGGGGCAGCACCCGGATGGGACTCTGGATCTCCGTGTCTTCGACCAAGGCGTCTGGTGGGTTGACGCGCAACAACGTCCGCACCGGATCGCCAAATTGCCACCTGAGTACGTGGCCAACGTCATCGGCTACCTCGAGGGGCACGCGGAGCACTTCTACATCGCGACCCTTCGACGGACCGTGGTCGAGGACGGGACCGACCTGCTGCTGGGGCGCTTGCCGGCCAACTCTGTGGCCGAGGCTCTCGGGGCGACCTCCCTCGCGGACGTCTCGCCGGACGTGTGGTTGGCCAGCACGCCGCTGGTTCGCGCACTGCATGCTCGATTTGCGACATGAGCGGGCGGTCGGGCACCGCGGATCGGGTGTCGGTGGTTCGTGGCAGCCTTTGATCGTCGTCGGGTTGGAGGTCAAAGATGTGGGTTGAAGTTGCGGCACCCCTGCTGGCTGCAGTTGTCGGAGCGGCGGGCAGCTACTTGGCGACCCGGGCCAGCGCCGACCGGGCGTCGGTGTCGGCGGATCGCGCCACGAGCGAAGCGAAGGCCGCGCGCGAGTCGACAAAAGAGATGGAGCGGCTGCGCAGGCTGGACACGAGAGTCCAAGAGGGGCGGGGGAAGGCCTACGCGCCCATGCTGAAGGCGTTGGGTTCCATCTTGGCCAAGAGCGGAGAACCGAAGACGCCTGCTCAGCAGGCCAAAGAGCGAACCAACCTAGTCGACGTCATGAACGACTTCTGGCGTGAAGCCCTCACGTACGCATCGGACGATTGTCAGAGAGCCTTTGGGCGGATGATGCAGGGAAGCTATAACGACGCTCCTGGTCCAGTGATCCTGCGTCTGTACGCCGAGTTCGTGATTGCGGCGCGACGGGATCTGGGCGACGAATCGAGCCGGCTGACACCTACGGAAGTTTTCGCGCCGAAGTTGACTGACCTCTTCACTGCGAAGGACAGCGACGTTTACGGGTTCGACCGTGGAACGTTCGATGCACTCGCGGAACGCCACGGGTGGCCCGTGCCTTGGGCCGGCTCGTTGTTGGCGCATCGTCCCGACGAGGAGCTTGCCCACTCGGAGTAGAGGGGAGCGCCAGGGGCCCGAACGGCGTGGCAGGGCCGGAGGCTTGTTCCTCGGAGTCTGAGTGGTTGCGATAGCGCGCTGTCTCCGGGCGCTCAGCGCCTGACCCTGTCGGTCGCCCCGACTATGGTCGGCCTCCATGGACAGCGGTCTGCTGGAGAAGGGGAGGAGTGCCCGAGCCTCGACGTCGCTGTTGCCTTGGGCGATGGTCGGGGCCGGTGGCGCGTTCATCCTCGGTTCCCTCCTTCCTCCCCCTGTCCATGGCCGTGACAAAGTCCCCACTGGTGGCCAGATGAGGTCCCCGCTGGT
>ERZ500994.144-NODE-144-length-23660-cov-5.602076_pt1 | contig 23660 bp, 22 predicted proteins | sample MGYA00248878_ERZ500994 | MGnify/ENA primary metagenome ERZ500994 (study PRJEB25958, sample SAMN03398533) | human skin metagenome | study: EMG produced TPA metagenomics assembly of the Human Skin Microbiome Metagenome (human skin metagenome) data set. | reverse complement strand
GCTTCCACGGCCAGTTCCAGCGTCTCGCGCGTGGCCCACACGGCCACCGCGCCGCGCTGCCGCCGGGCAAACTGCGCGGGCCGGCGCGATCCGGCAAAGAAGGGCACCGGGCGCGCGCCATTGTGAAAGAAGCGCGTGATGTCGCGCCGCTTCCAGAGCGCCATGCCGGTACAGCAGGCCACCTCGCGGTTCTGGTGGCAGAACGCGCGCCAGAAGTGCAGCAGCTCGATGACCGCGTCGCAGTCGCACGGCTTGCCGGTGAACGGGTCGATGTAGCGCGTGCCGTCGCGCAGCACCGCCTCGGCGCGCGCCAGCGCGGCGTCCATGATCGCCCGGTGCTCGCCGTGAATGTCGCGCGCGGGCGCGCGCGCCTTGGCCTTCACCTGCATCGCTGGACGCCGGTAGCGTTCCGTTTGGGCGTAAAGCTGGGCGGAAAACTCCATCAGCCAGCGCGACCCGCTTTCGGAGACAAGCGCGAAATGGAATTCGCGATGGCGCGCCTCGAGCTCCTCGGATTCCAGTGCGGGCGGTGCGCGCTTGGCGGTGGCCGCGCGCTCGACGCATCGCGACAGGGCGTGGAAGGCGCCGATCACGCGCGCTTCCCAATCGTCGTCGCCGGCGGCGATCGATCGGCGCAGCCCTTCGACATCGATGAGTACGCGCGTCTCGATCGCGTCGCGCATTTCGTCGAGCGAGAACGGAGCGACGCGAAAGCCGCGCAATGCGGACGACACGACGAGCCGCTCCGCATGCAGGCGGTTGAGCGCCTCGCGCAAGGGCGAGAAGCTGAGACCGTATCGCTCCTTCAAGGCTTCGAGGCGTAGCGGCATGTCGGGCTCGAACATGCCGGAAATGATGTCGGTCCGCAGCCGGCGGTAGGCTTCCTGCGTCAGCGTCTTTTCGACGCCGGCATCCGCGGGCACTGCCGCGCGAGGAGTGCGGTTGACCCTGGCGACTGAAAGTTTCCCCATCGACTCGGCCACGTGCACTTCTCCCCAGCGTCGATGGACTCGACGCCATTTCGCCTACGTACTAGGCGCTGGATTTGCCGATCTGCAACTGATGCGCGCAATGCCTGCCCGAGAGGCAAGCGTGCGTGACCGACATTCATGCAGATCGAACTGCCGCGTCAATCCCGCTCATCGCAAATTTCGAAGATTGTCGAAAATTTATTTGACATAAGATTGCCTTTGCGTCCCAATTGCGTCGCAGCGTGAGGGTAAGGGCGTGACGGACAGGGGATTGGCCAAGTCCATGCTTGAGAGCGAACGGATCCGTCTCGATCGCGAGTACAATGCCCGTGCCATGACGACGCATTTCGACAAGGATGCGATCTACAAGGCGCGCAGCGCGCAGGCTTTCACGACGGTCGAGCGGATCGTCGACCTCGTTTACGACGAACGCTCCGGCTCGAAGCTCGACATCTATCCGGCCGGATCCGGCAGTCCGCTGTTCGTCTGGATCCACGGCGGCTACTGGCGCGCGTCGACGAAGGACGAGAACGGCTTTGTCGCGCCGGGCCTCGTGAAGAGCGGCGTCAGTGTCGCAAGCATCGACTACACGCTCGCGCCTGCCGCATCGCTCGACGAGATCGTGCGCCAAGTGCGCGCAGGCGTTGCCTGGCTCGTCGCTCGCGCCGGCCATTACGGTATTGACACGCGCCGCATCCACGTCGGCGGCCATTCCGCGGGCGGTCATCTCACGGGCATGCTGCTTGCCGGCGGCTGGCACGACTCGTTCGGGCTGAGGGCGGACCTCATCGGCACCGCCCTTCCCGTGAGTGGGCTCTTCGACCTGCATCCGCTGCGGCACACGTTCGTCAACGGGCCGTTGCAACTCGACGTGTCGGCAGCATCCCGCAACAGTCCCATCGAGCATCTGCCGGAGCGGAGTTCCGCCCGGCTCGTCGCGACATGCGGCGGCGGCGAATCGTCAGAATTTCGCCGTCAGACAGACGACTATGTCGCGCGCTGGCGCGAGCGTGGCTTCGCCAGCCGGCAGATCGCGATGCCGGGCTTCCACCACTTCGACATCATCCTCGAACTGGAGAAGCCCGGAAATCCGTTGTTTGACGCGCTTCTGAGCGACATTCGGGCGTGGTGAGCGGCATTCAACCGGAGGAAAACTCATGCAGACAAGTGCAGGACTGCGCGAGGCGCAGGCGGGTCTGGAGAACCAGTCCTGGGACATCCTGGGGCAGACTTATGTGCCCAAACATGTGAGTGAGTCTTGCTTCTCCTGGCACGCGACACTGCCGGCCGAGACATTCGTTCCGCGCCACCGCCACGACACCCAGGACGAATATATCTTCATCCTCGAAGGCAAGCTCGATTTCGTCCTCGACCAGAAGGACATCAAGGCCGGCCCCGGCGACATGGTCGCGCTGCCGCGCGGCATTCCGCATAGCATCCACAACAATTCGGGGAGCACGGTGAAGTGCATCTTCTGGGTCACGCCGACCCGCATGCTCTACGAATATTTTCCGAAAATCTCCGGCATGACCGACAAGGACGAGATCGCGCGCCTTGCCGGCGAGCACGAAGTGCCGTTCGGCTAAGCGCAATCCCGCGCCGCTTTTGACCCGACTGAAACCAAGGACCAGGAACGACCGATGAGAAAGATGATCGCGCGAGCGGCAGTTCCCTGCCTTCTGGGTCTCGCCATGCACCAGCCCGCCCTCGCTGAGAACAAGGTCAAGGTCGGGCTGATCCTCACGCTGTCGACGCCGGTCGCTGCGAATGGCGTGCATGCGAAGAACGGCTTCGATCTGGCTCTCAAGGAGCTCGGCGGCAAAATCGGCGGGGTGCCTACGGAGGTCTTCGTCGCGGATGACGAGGCGAAGCCCGAGGTTGCGGTCACCAAGGTCAAGGGCCTTCTCACGCGCGACAATGTCGACGTTGTCGTCGGGCCGATTCTGTCTAGCGTTCTCGGCGCGATCATCAAGCCCCTGGCGGATGCGAACACGGTTCTGATCAGTCCCAACGCTGGCTCCTCGGCGCTGGCAGGAAAGAATTGCTCACCCCTCTTCTTTTCGACATCCTACCAGAACGATCAGGTTCATCAGATTTCCGGCAAGGTCGCGCAGGATCGCGGCTACAAGAGCGTGTATCTGATCGCCCCCAATTATCAGGCGGGCAAGGATTCGTTCGCCGGCTTCAAGAGCGCGTTCAAGGGCAAGATCGTCGAAGAATCTTTCGTTCCGCTCAACACGCTCGACTACCAGTCCGAACTTGCCAAAATCGCCAGCTTGTCGCCGGACGCCGTCTTTGCGTTTCTTCCCGCCGGCATGGGGGTCAATTTCATCAAGCAATATTCGCAGGCGGGCCTCGCCGGAAAGATTCCTGTTCTGTCGTCGTTCACTGTCGATGAAGCCAACCTACCGGCACAGGGCGACGCGGCGCTCGGCATGCTGAACGGGTCCGATTGGGCGCCGGATCTCGATACGCCGCAGAATAAGAAGTTCGTCGCCGATTACGTCGCTGCCTACAATGCGGTGCCGGCGACTTACGCCATGCAGGCCTATGACGCCGTTATGCTCCTCAACGCGGCCGTGAAATCGCTCAACGGCGATTTCTCGAACAAGGACGCCATCGCGCCCGCGATCCGCAAAGCGAAATTCACGTCGCTGCGCGGCGACTTCAAGTTCAATCGCAACGGCTTTCCGATCCAGAATTTCTACCTGACGAAGGTCGGCAAGCGTCCGGACGGCAAGTTCGAGACGCAGATCGTGTCGAAGGTCTTCTCGGACTATCAGGACCCCTATGTCGCCGAATGCACGCTGAAGGACTGAGGCAGGTTCGGCGCGCAGTATGACGCTGTTTCTCATCCAGGCGCTGAACGGCGTCCAGTTCGGACTGATCCTCTTCCTGATCGCGGCCGGGCTGACGCTTGTCTTCGGCATCATGGATTTCGTCAATCTGGCGCATGGCGTGCAGTACATGCTGGGCGCCTATCTCGCGGCCTCGGCGGCGGCCTGGACCGACTCCTTCACATGGGGCCTCGTGTTGGCGCTGCCGGGTTCGCTTCTCATCGGGCTCTGCCTTGAGCGGCTGGTCTTCCGGCATCTTTACGGACGGTCGCATCTCGATCAGGTCCTTGCGACATTCGGCGTGATCATCTTCCTCACCGCGGCGACCAAGGCCATCTGGGGCGTGTCGTCGATCAGCGTCGGCATGCCGGCAGCGTTGTCGGGGTCGGTCGAGATCGCCGGTGCCCTGCAATATCCGGTCTGGCGTCTCGTCATCATCGCTGCCGGGCTCGGTGTCGCGGCCCTGCTCTACATCGTCGTCAACCACACGCGGCTCGGCATGTTGATGCGGGCGGGCGCGACCAATGCGGAAATGGTCTCGGCGCTCGGCGTGAACGTCTCGGTTCTGTTCATGCTCGTGCTCGGCTTCGGCGCGATGCTCGCGGGTTTCGCTGGCGCGATGGTCGCGCCGATCCTGTCGGTCGATCCCGGCATGGGCGACAGCGTCCTCATCCTCGCCTTCGTGGTCATCGTCGTCGGCGGCATCGGATCGATCCGGGGCGCCTTCATCGCCGCCCTCCTGATCGGCCTCGTCGACACGCTCGGACGCTTCCTCGCGCCGACGCTGCTGCGCACCGTGCTCGATGCATCGGCGGCGAGCCAGATCGGCCGGGCGATCGGGCCGATGCTGGTCTATGTCCTGATGTCCGTCATGCTGGCCGTGAAACCCGCCGGCCTGTTTCCGGCGCGCCGATGATTTTGCCCGGAAACACCAACGCGCGCTTGCGCGCGCTCGCCATCCCCGTGCTGCTGTTCGCGGCTCTGGCCTGCGTTCCATGGCTCGCGGGCTATGGCAGCACCGCCTATGTGATGTCGCTGGCGACCCGCATCCTGATCCTGGCGATCGCGGCGATGTCGCTCGATCTTCTCATCGGCTATGCCGGCCTCGTCAGCTTCGGCCATGCGGCGTTCCTCGGCATCGGCGTCTATTCGGTCGGCATCCTGTCCGCGCTGGGCCATCAGAATGGCTTTCTGCAACTGGGCGTCGCCCTCGCCGCCGCCGCGGTCTTCGCGCTTGTCACGGGCGCGATCGCCATTCGCACGCGCGGCGTCTATTTCATCATGATCACGCTCGCCTTCGGGCAGATGCTCTATTTCGTCGCGACCGCTCTGTCGCAATTCGGCGGCGACGACGGCATGAGCCTCGATACGCGGTCGCAGTTCTTCGGCCACGCGCTTCTGAAGAGCGATCGCGGCCTTTACTATGTATCGCTCGGCGTTCTCGTCGCGGTCTTCATCCTCCTGCGCTGCGTGGTCGCCTCGCGCTTCGGCCGCGTGCTCGCCGGCGTGCGCGAGAACGAGATCCGCATGGAGGCGATCGGCTTCCGGCCGTTCCGCTTCCAGCTCATCGCCTATGTCATGTCGGGCATGATCGCCGCGCTGGCGGGATGCCTTCTGGCCAATCAGGCGGATTTCATCAGCCCCGCGCCGCTGGCGTGGCAACGGTCGGGCGAACTCATCTTCATGGTCGTCCTCGGCGGCCTCGGCACGCTCTATGGCCCCATCCTCGGCGCGATCGCCTTTCTCGGGATCGAGGAAATCCTGTCGAGCTGGTCGGAAGACTGGGGCCTCGTGTTCGGCCCGCTGCTGGTCCTGTCGGTCTTCGTGGCGCGCGACGGGCTCGGCGGCCTGCTGCGCGGTCGGGAGCAGCGATCATGAGCGCCTTGCTGAGCGTCACGAACCTGTCGAAGAGTTATGGCGCGCTGAAGGTCACGCAAGATGTTGATCTCGACGTCCGCGACGGCGAATTGCATGCCATCATCGGCCCGAACGGCGCGGGCAAGACGACGCTCATCAACCAGCTCTCCGGCATGGCGACGTCGAGCGCGGGCCAGGTGACGTTCGACGGGCAGGACATCACGCATTGGCACATCGCCGACCGCGTGCGCGCCGGCCTCGCCCGCTCGTTCCAGATCACGTCGGTGCTGCCGGGTTTCTCCGTCCTCGACAATGTCGCGACCGCGATCCAGGCGCGCAGCGGTTCGAGCTTCCGCTTCTTCCGGTCCGCCGCCCGCGATGCCGCCTTGAATGCGCCCGCTTTCGACCTGCTCGAACGGTTCGGCTTGCAGGACCGCGCCGGTGTGCGCGCCGAACTTCTGTCGCATGGCGAGAAGCGGCAGCTCGAACTCGCCATCGCGCTCGCGACCGCGCCGCGCATGCTGCTGCTCGACGAGCCGCTTGCCGGCACGAGCCATGACGAATCGCGCCGTATCGTCGAGACGCTGCGCACGCTGAAAGGCACGATCGCGATCCTGCTGATCGAGCATGATATGGAGGCTGTGTTCGGACTGGCCGACCGGGTTTCCGTTCTCGTCTATGGCCGGCTGATCGCGACGGGGCGGCCCGACGAGATCAGGGCGAATGCCGAAGTCCGCGCCGCCTATCTCGGCGAGGAGGCCGCATGACCGGGCCACTCCTACGCGTACAGAATCTGCAAGCGGCTTACGGACCCGCGAAAGTCCTGTTCGACGTCTCGTTCGACATCGGCGAAGGCGAGATCGTCACGCTGCTCGGCCGCAACGGCATGGGCAAGACCACGACCGTCCGCTCGCTGATGGGGCTGATGCGCAACCGCGCCGGCGTGATCGCCTTCGACGGTCAGGACCTGATCCGGCAGCCGGCGTTCCGCATCGCGCAGGCGGGGTTCGGTCTCGTTCCGGAGGGGCGGCTCATCTTCCCGACGCTGACGGTCGAGGAAAATCTTGTGGCGACGGCGGCGGCGCGCAAGGGCCGCGCGCGGTGGACGCTGGCCGGCGTCTACGATCTCTTCCCCCGCCTGCAGGAGCGCCGCAACAATCTCGGGACGCAGCTCTCCGGCGGCGAACAGCAGATGCTGGCCATCGGACGCGCGCTGATGACCAATCCGCGCCTGCTGATCCTCGACGAGGCGACCGAAGGCCTCGCGCCGCTGATCCGCAACGAAATCTGGTCCGTCCTGAAACGGCTCAAGGCCGAGGCGCAATCGATCCTCGTCATCGACAAGAACGTCGATGCACTGGCCGCCTTCGCCGATCGCCATGTGGTGATCGAGAAGGGACGTGTCGTGTGGACCGGCACGAGCGACGAATTACGCGCCAATGCCGCCATCAAGGACGATTATCTTCACGTGTAGCGCTCACGCGCCCGCCCGTCACACCGCCCGCACCGCCGCCGCACCGGCCCGCCCGACCACGATGCCCCGGCGATCCTCGCGCGACATCACCGCATCGACGTCGTCGAACCCGTGTGGGGCCAGCGCATCGACGGCGTCGATGACGCCTTCCGGTCCGCCGAGGCGGTTGGCCAGTACGATCGCTGACGTGACCGGACGCCGGACGGAGTCGTAGGCGCGCAACGCGTCTTCGACGGAACTATGCGTGATCAGCGCATCGGCCAAAGCGCGCGCGTCGAGAATGGCCTGCGATGCGCCGTTCGATCCGACCGGATACATCGGATGGGCCGCATCGCCCAGCAGCGTCACGCGACCCTGCGACCAGCCGGAAAGCGGATCGCGGTCGCACATCGGATATTCCCAGAAGACCGGCGTATCGCGCATCAGCGCCGCCGCATCGACCTGCGGAATCCGGAATCCGGCGATACGCGGGCCGAGATCGTCCCAGCGACCCGGCCGTGACCAGTCCTCACGGCGCGGCGGAATAGAATTGGGCTCACCGACACGGCTGATGACGCCCCAGTTGGTGAGGCGCGTGCCGGGCGTCGCGCCCTCGGCGATCGGATAGACGACGACTTTTGCTTCCAGCCCGCCGGCCACCACCATTGAGCGGCCATCGAGGAAGGCCGGCCAGTCGTGCGCCCCGCGCCACAGGAGAAGACCGTTCCATTTCGGCGGTCCCTCGCCGGGATTGATGCGGCTGCGGACATAGGAGTGGATGCCGTCGGCGCCGATAAGGACGTCGCCGGCCGCGCTGGCGGCGTGTGCGCCCTTGATGTCCTCGAATTGCGCGGTGACGCCCGTCTCGGTCTGCGTGAAATTCACGAGCTTGCAATTCGTGTGCAGCACCTGCGGGCCGAGGCGCTCCAGCACGGCATTCAGCAGCACGCTCTGCAAGCGGCCGCGATGGATGGAGAATTGCGGCACCGGATGGCCGCCGCCCATGCCGCGCGCTTCCTGCCACACGATCTGCCCGTGCCGGTTGAGGTAGTAGAGCTCGTTCGTGCGGATCGCGACGGCATCGAGCCTGTCGAGCAGGCCGATCGCTGCAAGTTCCTCGATCGCCTGCGGCAGCGCGTTGATCCCGACGCCCAGTTCGCGGATTTCCTCGGCCTGTTCATAGATCTCGACGGCGATGCCGCGCGAATGCAGCAGCAGGGCCGTCGTCAGGCCGCCGATGCCGCCGCCTGCAATGATGGCTTTCATACGGTCTCCAATGTCTTCATGGGCCGGTGCGGCCGAAGATTTGCCTCGCCGTCGGGCATGGCGAGCTTTCGAAGCAGAAACATCAGGATTGCCCGCTCACCCTCCGACAGAGGCGCAAGCAGTGCATCCTGCGAGGCGGCGATCAGCGGATCGACGCGATCGAGCAGGTCGTGCCCCGCATCGGTCAGAAAGACGCGTTTGGCGCGGCGGTCGATCTGGTCGTCCTCGCGCCGCAGCAGGCCGCGCTGGTCGAGCCGCTGGATGACATCGCCGATCGTCGAGCGGTCGAACGCGAGAAGGCTGCCGAGCGAGCGCTGGTCGATGCCGGGGAAATTGCGCGCCGCGATGAGCGTTCCGTATTGCACGGGAGTAATGCCCTCATCGCGCGTCCGCTCCATGAAATGCGCGACGCCGATCTGATGCAGCCGACGGATGAGATGGCCCGGCATGTCGCCGAGACCGTGAACGTCAACGACGGACCGCGGCTCCTCGCACGCAGGCATATCCTGCCGATCGTCATATTTTGTATGAATACGGCCCATTTATTTGTCGCAAAATCCTGGTGTTTTCCCGTTAGCCAAAGGTGATAGAGGAACTGACGTCGTAATGCAGCGCTATCGAAGGTAGCAATGATTGACCGTATACATACGATATGTCAAGCATTCGTCCATGTGATCTCGCGGCCTGCCGGACGGCAGAGCGCGACCACAACACAGGAATCGCCTGATGGTTTCCGCCCCGATCTACGACGAGGATTTCTACGCGGACGATTTCATCCGCGATCCCTGGCCGCATTATGCGCGCATGCGGGCGCTGGGGCCGGTGGTCTGGCTGCCGGCGCATGAGAATTATGCGCTCGTCCGCCATGCGGAACTCGCGCAGGCGCTGCGCGATCACGCGACCTTCATCAGCGGCAAGGGCGTCGCGGCGAACGCCTTCGCGAACGAGATCACGCGGGGAAATTCCGCCGGCTCCGACGGCGAGCGTCATCGCGCGATCCGGCAGGCGACATCCGCGCCGCTCCTGCCCGGCGCGCTGGACAAGGTGCGGCCGGTCATCGACGACGCCGCCGGCCTGCTGATCCAGCGCATGAACGCGGTCGAGACCTTCGACGCCGTGCGCGATCTCGCAACGCATATGCCGCTCACGATCGTGCGCGATCTCGTCGGCCTGCCGGATTCCGGCCGCGAGAACATGCTGCGCTGGGCCAATGCGACCTTCGATCTCCTGGGGGTGCAGAACGCGCGCGGAAAAGCCGCGCTCGACGTGTTCCTAGAGCAGCGTCGCTTCGCGCAGACGCAGACGTCCGCCATGCTCAAACCCGGAAGCTGGACGGCGCGCCTGTTCGATCTCGTCGAGAAGGGCGCGCTTGCGCCGGATCTCGCGCCAGTGTCCATGCGCGACTATCTCAACCCCAGTCTCGATACGACGATCTCCGCGACCGGGCAGCTCATCTATCATCTCGGCCGCAATCCCGACCAATGGGCGCTTCTGCGCGCGCGGCCGGAGCTCGCGCGCAATGCCGTGAATGAGGCCGTCCGCATGGCCTCGCCCGTCCGCTCCTTCGCGCGGCATACATCCCGCGACATCACGATCGGCGACGTGACGATTCCGGAAGGCGCGCGGGTGATGATGGTCTTCGCATCCGGCAACCGGGACGAGCGCGTCTTCGAGAATCCGGATGCGTTCGACATCACCCGCAGCCCCCGGCACCATCTGGGGTTCGGCAGCGGCATCCACATGTGCGTCGGCATGCATCTCGCGCAGATGGAGATGATCGCGCTTCTGGAAGCGATGATCCCCCGCGTGAAACGCATCGAGGTCGGCGAGCCGGTCATCGCGATGAACAACACGATCTACGGCATCGGCACGCTGCCCACGCGGTTCGTCGCCGAAACGCAGACCACAGCCGCCCCGCGCCGCGCGGCGCCGGTCGCCGCGACCGCGCCGACCCTGCTGACAGGGCGGATCGCCAAACGCGAAGCCCTCACGGCGGATATCGTGGCGTTCGAGATCGAGCCTGTGGGAGACGCCTTTCCGGCTTGGACCGCTGGCGCGCATGTCGATCTGCATCTGCGCGAAGGATTGGTCCGTCAGTACTCGCTGACCGGATCGCCGGAACAGGGGCGCTATCGGCTGGCCGTGCAGCGCGAGGCGAACTCGCGCGGCGGATCGGCGGACATTCATGCGCACCTCGCGGAAGGCGATAGCGTGATGCTGTCGCGGCCGCGCAACCATTTCCCGCTCGACGAAACGGCCGCGCGCTATCTGCTGCTGTCCGGCGGTATCGGCCTGACGCCGATTCTGTCGATGGCTTGGCGCCTGCATGCGCTCGGAAAAGACTTCGCATGGCACGTCTCCGCGCGATCGCGAGCGCATCTCGCGTGGCAGGCGGAGCTTGCGCGCCTTCCGTTCGCCGACCGGATCGTCATGCATTTCGATGACGAGAACGACCGCGTCGATGTCGGCCGAGTCCTGGGCGACCATGCGGCAGACACGATGATCTATCTGTGCGGTCCGCGCGGTTACATGGACCATGTCGCGGCGGCGGCGATTGCTGCCGGCGTGCCGAAGGACCGCGTGCGACTGGAGCATTTTTCCGCGGAAATCGATGTCGACGGCGATCCCTTCGTCGTCGTCGCCGCGAAGTCCGGCCGCAAGGTCGAGGTCGCGACCAACGAGACGATCCTCTCCGCACTGTCGCGCGCGGGCTACCGCATCGAAACGGGCTGTCAGAACGGTGTATGCGGCACATGCCTGACCGGCGTAATCGACGGCCGGCCCGACCATCGCGACATGGTTCTCACCGAGGCGGAAAAAGCAGAGAACGATCGCATCGCGGTCTGTTGTTCGCGCTCGCAAAGTCCGGTCCTGGTGCTGGACATCTGACCACGTCACGCACAATCCTACGCGCGAGGTGATCATGACCTTCCTTCGCAAAAGTCTCCTGACGGCGTCGGCCGCGACGCTTCTTGCCACAGCGACAGTTGGAACCGCACAAGCCGATATCGTCGTCGGCTTCATCACCGGCCTGAGCGGCGCACTGTCCTCGATCGGCATTCCCAATTCCAAAGGGCTTGCCGCCGGCATCGCCTACAAAGACGAGGTGTCGGGCGAAAAGATCCGCGTCGTCACGCTGGATGACGCGTCCGATCCCACGACGACGGCGCGCAATGCGCGCAAGCTCGTCGAGCAGGGCAAGGTCGATATTTTGATCGGCAGTTCCGGCGCACCGCAGAGCTTTGCGATGGCGGCGGCCGGCATCGAGCTCAAGACGCCGGTAATCGCCGTGTCCCCTATCGCGCCGCCGCCGGTCGGGGCCGGCGGGCCGTGGGTCGTGCAGATCCCGCAGCCGCAGTCGCTGCTGGCCGATGGCGTCGTTGCGGATATGAAGGCGCGCGGCGTCAAGACGGTCGGCTTCATCGGCTTCAGCGATGCGCTGGGTGATCTGATGCACAATTCGCTCGTCAAAAGCGCGACCGACGCGGGCATCAAAGTCGTCAACGACGAACGCTATGCGCGGACGGACACGACGACCGCCACGCAGGTTTTGAAGACCACGGCGCTGCGCCCGGACGCGATCATGATCGGCGGCACGGCGACGCCCGGCGCGCTGCCCGTCATCACGCTGCGCGACCGGCAGTACAAAGGCGTGCTCTACGGCAACAACGGGCTGATGAGCCAGGACTTCCTGCGCGTCGGCGGTGCCGCTGCGGATGGTCTGATCTGCCCGACCGGCCCGGTGATCGTCGCGGAACAATTGCCGGATTCCAACCCGATCAAGCCGGTCGCGCTGGCCTATCGCGCGGCCTATGAGAAAGCGAACGGCGGGCCGCCGACCGATGGCTTCTCACCTTACGCCTTCGATGGATGGATCGTTTTTCTGGATGCCGCGAAACGCGCGCTCGCGACCGGCGCGAAGCCCGGCACCGCGGACTTCCGCGAGGCGCTGCGGCAGGCGCTGTTCACGACGAAGGAAGTCGTCGGCACGCATGCCATCTACAATTTTACGCCGGCCAGTAGCTTTGGTGTCGACACGCGCGCGCGCGTGCTCGTCCAGCTCGACCACGGAAAGTGGAAATTGCTAGCGAACGAGGCTCGCTGATCGCTTGCGTCGTCCGCGCGGGCGTTCGGCCTCGGGAGGCTGCGTTGCCGTCTGGCCGGCGCGGATGGCGGTCTTCAACTCGTTGAGCAGCACGTTGAGACGATCGATATCGCCCATCGGATAGTCCTTCAGCATGTCGGCAAGCCACGCGCCGTGCCGTTTGGCCATGCGGCGGAATCGCCGCTGACCGCTCGCCGTCAGGCACACGATCTGGATGCGGCGATCGAGGCTCGACGGCGTCCGCGTGACGAACTCGTCCTTGATCAGGCGCTCGATGATGGGCGTGAGATTGGCGGGCGACACCATCAGGCGTTTCGACAATTCGCCCAGCACGAGGCCGCCCGGCTGGCGATCGAGTTGTGCGAGAATCTCGAAGCGCGGGATCGTCGTGTCAAAATCCTCGCGGAACCGGCGGCGCAACTCGCCCGCGATCAAGGTTGTGGAGGCGAGAAGCCGCAGCCACAGCCTGATCTGGGCGCGATGGTCATCCGCCTCGTCGGGCTGAACGCCGATCTCTTCGTCATAAGCGAGCGACAAAGGTTCTATCCTGGATTGCCTGGCGGACGGTCATTGCAGCCCGACGAGTGATGTCGGGGCTTCCCTTCATCTAGCGCATGTCCGACGTCTGTTGACAGAGCTTGTCGGACACGCTCGACACATCATCACAACGAGACTAGAATATTTCGTACCCTAAATAAAAGACGATCTTGCCGTGTCCGGTCCAGCCTACATCGCCCTGAACGAGCTTCCCGCCGCCGTGTGGCGCACGCCAGTCCTGATCCGGTTCGGCCATTGCGATCCGGCCGGAATCGTTTACACGCCGGAATATTTCAATATATTCAACGGCGTAATCGAGGATTGGTACGCTGCATCGCTCAAGCTGCCGTATCACGATTTCATCCGTAATCGCCGGACTGGGCTTGGCTACGTCCATGTATCGGCGGACTTCGCGTGCCCCAGCACCATCGGTGATGTCATCGAGGTGGCCGTTGTCGTGGAAGCTGTCGGGCGCACGTCTCTGACGCTGAAAGTTCATGCCTTTAGTAATCAGTCGCTGTGCGTGTGCGCGACATTCGTCACCGTCACGACATCGCTTGAAACACATAGGCCGGTGCCAATCCCCGACGATCTTCGCACGGCGCTCGAACGCTATCGGTCCGGCGTCGCTTGACGCAATGCGCACGCAGCAGCGTGTCGCGTGCGTTTAATGCTGGCCGCCCAGATAGGCTGCGATGAGTTTGGGATCGTGGATCAACGTTTCGGCCCGTCCGGTCTGCACGATGTCGCCGGTTTCCAGAACGTAGCCGTAGTCCGCGGTTTCCAGCGCGGCGCGCGCGTTCTGCTCGACCAGCAGGATCGAGACGCCGGTCTCGCGAAGATGGGCGATGGCGCGAAAGATCTCGCGAACGATCAGGGGCGCCAGACCGAGGCTCGGCTCGTCGAGGATGAGCAATTTCGGCTTCGCCATCAGGGCGCGCCCGAGCGCCAGCATCTGCCGCTCGCCGCCTGACAGCGTGCCGGCGTTCTGGCTGCGGCGTTCTTTCAGGCGCGGGAACCTATCATAGACATCGGCGAGCGTTGCGTTCACACCGCTGCGGTCGCGCAGGCTGAATGAGCCGAGAAGAAGATTGTCGGCGACACTCATCTCCCCGAACAATTCGCGCTTCTCGGGGACGAGGCACAGGCCGCGTTCGACGCGATCCTCGACATCGAGGCCCTGGATCGACTCGCCGCGAAACGTCACCTCGCCCCGTAGTGGCAGAAGCCCCATGATCGCGAGCAGCAGCGTCGTCTTGCCCGCGCCGTTCGGCCCGATGACGGTGACGATCCGCCCTTCCTCGACATCCAGCGACACGTCGTTGACGGCGTCGACCTTGCCATAGGAGACGCTGACGTTTCGCACCGACAGCATCGCCGTCATGCGATTCCTCCGAGATAGGCTTCCTGCACCCGCGGGTCGCTGCGGACGCGGGCCGGGTCGCCCTCGCAAATTTTCGATCCGAAATCCATGACCACGAGGCGGTCGACGAGGCCCATGACGAAATCCATGTCGTGCTCGACCAGCAGGATCGTCACCTTCTCGGCCCGCAGGGCGCTGAGCAGTTCGGCCAGCCGCAGTTTTTCCTGCCGGCGCAATCCGGCGGCGGGCTCGTCCAGCACGAGCAGCATCGGATCGGCCGCGAGCGCGCGCGCGATCTCCAGCAGACGCTGGTTGCCGAGCGGGAGATTGCCTGCGAGTTCGTAAGGCGCGTCGCCGAGGCCGACACGCTGGAGCTGCTGCAGAGCCTCGTAGCGGGCGCTCGCCTCTTCGGCGCGATCGAGCCCAAGCATGCCTCTGACGAGACCCGTATGCGTGCGCGGGTAAGCGCCCAGCAGCACGTTGTCGAGCAGCGACATTTTTGGCCGCAGCTTCACGTGCTGGAACGTGCGCGCGATGCCCACGCGCGCGATAGCCGATTGCGACCGCCTGGCGATCGACACATCGGCGAAAGAGATCGCGCCGGAATCGGCGCGCAGCGCGCCCGTCAGCAGATTGAACATCGTGCTCTTGCCGGCGCCGTTCGGCCCGATCAGCCCGAGAATCTCGCCGGCCTTCACGTCGAAGCTGACCTTGTTGACGGCAACCAGTCCGCCGAACCGCCGCTCGACCTGATCGACGGTGAGCAACGGCGTGCCGGCAGCGGGCTGGACGCGGCGTTCGAGCGCCGGTGCAGGCGGCGGCACGTCCTCGCGCAGGCGCGGCAAGAAGGCTGAGATGAACGGCACGATACCATTGCGGGCATGTTGGAGGAAGACAATGAAGATCGTGGCGAAGACGACGATCTCAAGCTGGCCGGACGCGCCCTTCGCGATCAGCGGCAGGTAGTCCTGAACGCTGTTCTTGATGAAAGTCACGAGGCCCGCGCCGACGACACCGCCGAGCAGGCTGCCCGCGCCGCCGATCATGGCCATCATCAGATAATCGATGCCGGCGGCGGCCTCGAAGGGCGTTGGGCTGACGAACCGGCCGAGATGCGCATAGAGCCAGCCCGACATCGCGGCCATGAAGGCGGCGACGACGAAGGTCAAAAGCTTGATCCAGTAGGCGCGGATGCCAAGGCTTTCGACCAGGATGTTGCCGCCGCGCAGCGCGCGGATCGCGCGCCCGACACGCGACCGCAGCAGATTCTGCAGGAGCAGCAGCGACAGCGCGACGACCGCCCAGATGAGATAGTAGATCTTCCAGCTTTCCGTCAGCACATAGGGGCCGATGGAGATCGGCGGTATGTTGGCGATGCCGTTGAAATTGCCCAGCCCGTCGAGATTGCCGAAGAGATAGCCGATCGCCAGACCCCAGGCGATCGTGCTGAGCGACAGGAAATGGCTCTGCAGCCGCAACGTCACGAGACCTAGGACGGCGGCGATCGAGCATGTGAGCGCGATGCCGAGCAACAGGCCGAGCCACGGCGACTGCCCGTGCACCGTCGTCAGCCATGCGGTCGAATAGGCCGCGACGCCCACGAAGGCCGCCTGGCCGAACGACACGATGCCCGCGACGCCGGTGAGCAGGACGAGCCCGATCGCGACCAGCGCGTAGATGCCAATGTAGTTCAGCAGCGTGATGCTGAACGGCCCGAGGACGAGAGGCGCGATCGCCAGCGCCATGAGGACGGCCGCGCTCGTGCCGTAGAGCCAGGCCCTGCTCACTCCTCGGTCTCCTCTTCGGAATGAAGGCTGCTGAGCGAACGCCACAGCAGAACCGGAATGAGCAGCGAGAAGACGATGACGTCCTTGAACGCGCTGCTTTCGAACGACGCGAAGCTTTCGAGGATGCCGACGAACAGCGCGCCGATCGCGGTGCCCGGATAGCTCGTCAGCCCGCCGATGACCGCGCCGACAAAGGCCTTCAGGCCGAGCAGGAAGCCGGAATCGTAGAAGATCGTGTTGACCGGGGCGACGAGGATACCCGACACGCCGGCCATGAACGAGCCGAGAATATAGGCGATCGATCCGGCCTGCGCAGGGCGGATGCCCATCAGCCGCGCGCCGGTGCGATTGATCGCGGTCGCCCGAAGCGCCTTGCCCGACAGCGTGAAGTCGAAGAACAGATACAGAAGTCCGCAGAACAGGGCGCCCGCCGCGACGATGAGGGTGTTCTGCCCGGAGATGGTGATGCCGGCGATCTCCGCCGACATGTCGGTCAGCGGCTGCGTCCGCACGCCTTCCGGCCCGAAGAACAGCAGACCGAGGCCGACGAGCGCGAAGTGAAGCGCGACGGAAACTATGAGCAGGAGAAGGACGGACGCGTCCGCGATCGGACGGAAGACGATGCGGTCGAGAAGCGGGGCGACAGGCATCATCAGCGTGAGCGCGAGGATGATGCGCAGAGGCATCGGCAGATCCCACGAGACCGCGAATTTGGCGATGGCCGCGATCAGCAAAGGCACACCGAGATAGAGAAGAAGGGCGCGGGGGATGCGGTGCGCCCGCTTGCTGCGCCAGAGCGACCAGACTTCGCTGGCGCTGGCGAGCACAGCGAGCACGACGACGAGGCCGATCGTGCCGGGCACCTGCTTCGCCTCGATCGCGGCGAGCGTCAGGGCGGTAAAGGCGGCAATGTCCCCGAAGGGGATGAACATCACCCGCGTGACGGTGAAGATGAGGACGGTGCCGAGAGCGACGAGGACGTAGATCGCCCCCGTCGCTACGCCGTCAGCCGCGAGGATCGCCGCAATGTCGGGCGTCATGGTGGCGATCCGCGTGATGTATCAGGGGGAATAGGTCCACGCGCCGTTGGCGAGGCGCACCATCACGAGCGACCGATCATCCACGCCGTAGTTCTCGCCGGGCTTGAAATTGTAGATCGCGTGAACGCCGCTGACGTCCTTCGTGGAGAGAATGGCGTCGCGCAGCGCCGTCCGGAACTCCGGCGTGCCGGGCTGCGCCGTCTTCATCGCGCGCGTCGCTGCATCGGCAAGGATGATCCAGGCGTCGAAGGAATAGCCCGAGAAACTGTCTGTCGTCGGGACGCCATTGGTCTTGAGATAGATCTCGCGGAAGGCGAGACCGAGCTTCTTGCCGAAATGGCCGTCCGGAAGCTGGTCGGCGACGATGACCGGGCCGGTGGAGACCTGGATGCCTTCGGCTGCCTTTCCGCCGACACGGATGAAGTCGGCGTTCGCGAGCGAAGCCGTGCCGTAGGTCCGACCCTTGTAGTTGCGTTCCGTCAGCGCGATCAGCGGCAGCGCGCCCTGCGTGCCCGACCCGCCGTCGAGAACCGCATCTGGCTTCGCAGCCATGACCTTCAGGATCTGCCCGGTGACGGACGTATCGGTGCGCGTGTAGCGCTCGTTGGTGACAACCTTGAAGTCGCCGCGCTCTTCGGCCGCCTTGGCGCCGTTGTAGACGAGGTCGCCCCAGGCATCCGAGAAGCCGATAAAGCCGACGGTCTTCATGCCGTCCCGCTTCATGCGGTCCGCGGTGACCTTGACCAGCAGGGATGCCGGCTGCGGCACGGCAATGGACCATTGCTCCGTCCCGGCGGCCGGGCGCGGCGGCAGCGGCGACACGGCGATCATCGGGACTTTGAGCTCGGCGGCGACGGAGGTCATCGCGATGGTGGCCGGCGTGGTCGCCGAGCCGATCAGCACGTCCACCTTCTCTTCCTCGATGAGCTTGCGCGCATTGCGCGTCGCCATCGACGGATCGGACCCGTCGTCGAGCTGGATCAGCCGGACCTTCTGGCCGTTGATCTCGCTCTTGTAGGCGAAGGCGGCCGCGATGCCCTTCTGATAGGGTATGCCGATCGACGAGCCATTGCCGCTTAGTGAAGAGACGAAGCCGACGACGATGTCGGCCCGCGCGCCGCAGGTCGCGGCGACGAGGCCGAAGGCAAAGCAGGGGAACCGAAGGAAACGTTTCATGACAACTCCTGTGCCTTGAACGAGAGCCTCAGACGACGCTCCGACTCGGACGCCGACACCAATTCGACCGCAATTAGTTTATTCATAAAATAGTTTTGGAACGACCGTCAACGGGGCTGTTTGGGTGCAGTGCGGCACGAAACGTCCTCTTGTAGAAGCAATCCGCACAAGGACGCGGCACGCCGCTCATGCTTGCTAACCAAAGTATGAGATGTTACGGGTATGAAATGTTGGCGTCGCTGTTTTTCACCGCGACGCGGGCCTCGGGCCGGTCTCAGGCCGCGTCCTTTCGGGTGAGCATCCGTGTCCGTTGCCGAATGGCTAGAGCTCGCAGTCACTGAAACGCGATCGGAGACCGCCGCGATCCGATCGGTCTGGCTCGCGCGCCCGCATGGCGAACCTCTGCCGGCGTGGAGCCCGGGGTCGCACATCAAGCTGCGGCTGCCCGGCGGCGACGCCCGGTCCTATTCGCTCGTGACGTTCGCGGCCGATCCGTCAGCCGCCAGCCATCCGACATCCTACCGGATCGGCGTGCGGCTCGAGGAGAACAGCACCGGCGGCTCGCGCTACGTGCATGGTCTTTCCGTCGGCGACCGTGTCGCCGTGTCGCCGCCTTCGAACGATTTTGTCCTCGAGCCTACTGATCGCCGAGTCGTGCTGATCGCCGGCGGCATCGGCGTGACACCGCTCGCCTCGATGATCGCGAGCCTGACCGCAGGCAATCGGGATTTCACCGCCGTCTATCTCTCGCGGGCACGCAATCAGATGGCCTTCGAGACGGACCTGACAGCGCTCGCCGGCGACCGGCTATCGCTGCATTTCGACGACCGGGACGGCCTGTTCGATCTCGACGGGCTGATGCGCGGACTAGCCGATGGCGAACCGCTCTATCTCTGTGGCCCACGCCCCATGATCGATCGCGCGATTGCGATCGCCGCCGCGCTCGGCTGGCCCAAAGGCCGGCTTCATTTCGAGATTTTCTCCGCCGCGCCGCCGCAGGCCGGCGACACGGCTTTCGAGGTCGAACTCAGGAGTTCGCAGCAGGTCCTGACGATCCCGGCGGACAAGACGATTCTTGACGTGATGATCGAAGCGGGGCTCGATCCGATGTTCGACTGCAAGCGGGGCGATTGCGGCATCTGCCAGGCGACAGTGCTGGACGGCGTGCCCGATCATCGCGACTATATCCTGAGCGAGGCAGAGCGCGCCGACGGAAAGCTGATCCAGATCTGCGTTTCGCGCGCGAAGACGCCACGGCTGGTATTGGATCTGTAGCGGGCGAAGGAGATCGTCGGATGCATTCCTATCGCGACAATGCCGATGCGATCAGAGGTCTCGTGCGGGACCGCGAGGTTCACCGCGACGTCTATATCGACGACGAGGTGTTCCGGCTCGAGATGGAGCACCTGTTCGCCAATACGTGGGTCTATGTCGGCCACGACAGCCAGGTGCCCAAGCCGGGCGACTATTTCGGCACGGAGATCGGCACGCAGCCTGTGCTGATGGTGCGCCACACTGACGGCACCGTGAAGGTCCTGCACAATCGCTGCCCGCACAAGGGCGTGCGCATCACTACCGAGACATGCGGCAACACGGGCAAGTTCTTCCGCTGTCCCTACCATGCGTGGAGCTTCAAGACGGACGGCTCGCTCCTCGCGATCCCCCTGAAGAAGGGCTACGAGAACACCGGCCTCGAAAAGAGCCATGCGACTCAAGGCCTGATGCCGGTCCGGCACGTCCATAATTATCGCGGCTTCGTCTTCGCGAAGCTCAGCGACCACGGTCAGGGATTCGAGGAATTCTTCGGCGACAGCCTGTCCTCGATCGACAATATGGTGGACCGCTCGCCGGAAGGGCGGCTCGAGGTCGCCGGCGGCGTGCTGCGCTACATGCACACCTGCAACTGGAAGATGCTGGTCGAGAACCAGACCGACACCTGCCATCCGATCGTTGCGCATGAATCGTCGGCCGGCACGGCCATCGACGTCTGGAAGAACGCGCCGCCCGGCACGCCGAAACCGATGGCGGTGGAAATCTTCGCGCCCTTCATGTCGCCCTATGAATTCTACGAGGACATGGGCATCCGCGTCTGGCCGAACGGCCACGGCCATACCGGCGTCAGCAATTCGATCCATGCCGATTATTCGGCGGTGCCGGATTATTTCGACCGGATGAAGGAGGCTTACGGCGAAGAGCGCGCTCGCGCGATCCTCGGCGAGAACCGGCACAACACGGTCTATTTCCCCAACCTCATGGTGAAGGGGCCGATCCAGCTTCTGCGGCTGTTCAAGCCGATCGCCGCGAACCGCACCTTGGTCGAATCCTGGACGTTCCGCCTCGTCGGCGCGCCGGACATGCTGCTCGAGCGCACGTTGATGTACAATCGCCTCATCAATGCGCCGACATCGGTCGTCGGCCACGACGATCTCGAAATGTACGAGCGCGCGCAACTGGGGCTGCATGTCGATGCGAACCAGTGGGTCAATCTGCAGCGTCTCTACGACGAGGACGAGCAGCCGGACGCGACGGTGGTGACGAACGGCACGACCGAGTTACAGATGCGCAACCAGTTCCGCGCATGGTCGAAATTCATGACGATGTCGATCTCTCCATGACTGTGCCGACCAACCAGGATCTGATCGACTTCGTGATCCGCGAAGCGCGTCTCATCGACCAGCATCGCTTCGACGAATGGCTCGATCTCTTTGCGGAGGACGGCTACTACTGGATGCCGCTCGAATGGGGGCAGACCGACCGGAAGCTGACGGCCTCGCTCATGCACGAGGACAAGCTGCTGCTGAAGATCCGCGTCGAGCGGCTGAAGGGCAACCGGACTTTCAGCCAGAAGCCGAAGAGCCGCTGCCACCATGTTCTCCAAACGCCGCAAGTCGACGAGCGCGACGACACGGCGGGCGTCTATACGACATGGACGCCCATGCATTACGTCGAAACGCGCCTCGACGAGCAGACGCTTTATGCGGCCTGGGCGACGCATACGCTCGCGATGGTCGACGGCCGGTTGGAAATCAAGCTGAAACGTGTCGACATCGTCAATTGCGATGCCGCCTTCGGCAACATCCAGCTGTTCATGTGATGACATCATCCAGTAAGCGCATCGCCGTCGCGGTAACCGGCGGGTCCGCCGGCATCGGCGCGGAGATCGCAAAGGCGTTCCTTGATGAGGGATGCGAGGTCGTGATCCTCGACCGCGCCCTGCCGGTGCGACACCACGAACGTCAGCATCATGTCGCGGTCGATCTGATGGACCTCGCCGCGACGCGCGCGGCGGCAGCCGATGTCGCGCAGCGCTTCGACGTCACACGGCTCGTCCACAATGCCGGCGTCATCCGGCCCGCCCTCGTCGAAGCTGCGCAGGCCGAAGACATCGCGAAACTCGCCGACCTGCATCTGGGCTCAGCTCTCGTGCTGCTTCAGGCTTTCCTCCCCGCCATGAAGACCGATGGCGACGGGCGTGTCGTGCTGATGTCGTCGCGTGCGGCGCTGGGCGTAGTGACACGCACGGCCTATTCCGCCACCAAGGCTGCGATGATCGGCATGGGCCGCACCTGGGCGCTCGAACTCGCGCAGCACGGCATCACTGTGAACATGGTCGCGCCCGGACCGATCGGCTCGACGCACATGTTCGAGGCGCTCGTTCCGCCCGCTAGCGACGTCGAAGCGAAAGTAGTCGCGTCCATTCCGGTCAAGCGACTCGGCCGTCCCGCCGATGTGGCCAATGCCGTCCGCTTCTTCGCGAGTCCGCAGTCGGGATTCGTGACCGGACAGACGCTCTATGTCTGCGGCGGGGCGAGCATCGGCACCGTGCCTGTCTAGCCATCGCATGACAGCGCAGCGCCAGCCTTTTCCGTCCAAGCGTCTTCCGTATGACGGCGTCGCCGTCTGCGCGCCCGTGACCGTGCCCTATGCGCGCTTCTCGATCGAGAGCCCGCAGTGGTGGATCGGGCGTGCGCTGCGGATGCTGGTCGATGCGACCGGTCTTTCGCCTAAGGAGATCGACGGCCTGTCGATTTCGAGTTTCACGCTGGCGCCGGATTCGGCGGTGGCGCTGACCCAGCATTTCGGCCTCTGCGTCCGCTGGCTCGACACGGTTCCGCTGGGCGGCGTCAGCGGCGTCGCGGCGCTACGGCGTGCCGCGCGCGCTGTGCAAAGCGGTGACGCCAGCATCGTCGCCTGCGTGGCCGGCGACACGAACGATGTCGGCTCGTTCCGCCGCACGCTCGAGAATTTCTCACGATTCAATCAGGACGCCGTCTATCCATATGGCGCCGGCGGCGCGAATGCGAGTTTCGCGCTGATCGCGCGCAATTACATGCGCGCGGTCGGCGCCACCCGCGAGGATCTCGCGCGCATCGCGGTGTCGCAGCGCACGAATGCGATGCGCAACCCCCACGCGCTGATGCGGTCGCCGTTGTCGACCGAGCAATATATGGCCGCGCGCGCCATCGCCGAGCCGATCCATCTTTACGATTGCGTCATGCCCTGCGCGGGCGCGGAAGCGTTCCTCGTCATGCGTGCGGATATCGCCGCCGCATTGAACCTGCCCTTCGCGACGGTGCTCGGCACGATCGAACGCCACAACGCCTATGCCGAGGATGCGATGCAAGTGCGCGGCGGTTGGGCGATGGAGATCGACGAACTCTACGGCACGGCCGGCAAGACGCCCGCCGACATCGATGTCATCTTCACCTACGACGATTATCCGGTCATCTCGATGATGCAATTCGAGGACCTCGGCTTCTGCGCAAAGGGCGAAGGCCCGGCCTTCGTGCGCGCACATGATTTAACGATCGATGGCGACAGGCCGCACAATACATCCGGCGGCCAGCTTTCGGCCGGTCAGGCGGGCGCTGCGGGTGGCTACATCGGCATGACGGAAGGACTGCGGCAGGTGCTGGGCAGCGCCGGGCCGACGCAAGTCGCATCCGCGCGCACCGCGCTCGTGTCGGGCTTCGGCATGATCAATTACGATCGTGGGCTTTCGTCGGGCGCGACCATCCTTGCGGGACCGGGCGCATGACGGAGCCGCTCGCGCCGCCGCGCAAGAAGGATCCGCTCCAGCGTACGCGGCTTCCGACATCGCCGCCGCGTGCGCGCAGCAGACAGGCGCATCTCTACACGCGCGCGGCGGCCGAGGGCCGGTTCGCGCTGCAACGCTGCGCGCAATGCGGAACCTTCGCCTATCCGGCGCGCGACGCCTGTTCAGTCTGCCTGAGCGCCGACATGCCGCTGACCGACGCGCCGCGCGGG
>ERZ500994.143-NODE-143-length-23879-cov-6.012173_pt1 | contig 23879 bp, 19 predicted proteins | sample MGYA00248878_ERZ500994 | MGnify/ENA primary metagenome ERZ500994 (study PRJEB25958, sample SAMN03398533) | human skin metagenome | study: EMG produced TPA metagenomics assembly of the Human Skin Microbiome Metagenome (human skin metagenome) data set. | reverse complement strand
AGGAGCGGCCGGGGGGGGGGCGGACCTCGATCCCGTGGAGACCCGCCACGTCCGGATGCGTCGCGAGGACGTGCGTCATCCACTCCCGTTCGCTGGCCTGGGTGTCGTCATCGAGCGTGAGATAGGCGCTATGGGTGAAGACTCGGTCGATGTAGTCCTGCTTCGACAACCGCTCCGTCCAGTCGAAGCGCCGGAACTCCACCTGCCCAAACGGCTCGTGCAGCGTGGGAAGCTCGTCGGCTGAGTGACTCGCATCCGCCCATCCGGGCGACTCCACTCGCTGCGCCTGCACCATCCACTCGGCGGCATACGTGGCTTCCTGGTTCCAGATCATCACGATCCGGCCGCCGGGTCGCAGCACCCGGGCGACCTCCAGTGATCCGGCGACCGGATCCACCCAGTGCCACGCCTGAGCAAACGTGACCAGGTCCGCCGAAGCGTCCGGCAGCGGTATGTGCTCGCCAGATCCCTGCCACACCGGCACTTTCGGCAGCACGGCGTGAAGCTGGGCGAGCATCCCGGCGTCCGGCTCGACCGCGCTCACCCGCAGCCCATACTCGGCGAGCAACCGGGTGAACTTTCCCGTTCCCGCCCCGACGTCGACGGCATCGCGGGCACCCTCCGGAACGATCCAGTCGAGGGCCTCGACCGGAAAGCTCGGCCGCACCCGGTCGTACTCGACCGCCGACCCGCCGAAGCTCAACCGGAACCGGTCTCGCCACTGCTGCTCGCTGACGTTCGCTTCGCACTCGGTCACCGTGACCCCGTCAGGAGGCGTTCTCGAAGGGCTGCGCCGTACGCCGCTCACCGTCGACGTACTCATAGACCAGCCGTCCGTCGATGAACGTCTGCAGGCACCGGGAGGTGACATCGAGCGGATCGCCGTCCCAGACGGCAATGTCGGCGTCCTTGCCTTTGGCGAGCGAGCCGACGCGGTCGTCGAGGTCGAGCATCTCGGCCGGGTTGATCGTGATCGTCTTCAGTGCCTCCTCGCGCGGCAGGCCTTCCTTGACCGACAGCGCGACCTGGTAGATCAGGAAGTCGATCGGCACCACCGGATGGTCGGTCGTGATCGCGACCTTGACGCCGGCCCGCGCGAGATGCCCCGGGTTTTCCAGCGACCGGCGCCGGACCTCGACCTTGGAGCGCGAGGTAAACAGCGGCCCGATGACGACCGGGATATCGCGATCGGCGATGTGCGAGGCGATCAGGTGCGCTTCGGTTCCGTGGTTGATCACCAGCCGGTAGCCGAACTCGTCAGCCAGCCGGATCGCGGTCGCGATGTCGTCGACCCGATGCGTGTGCTGACACCACGGCACCTCGCCGGCGAGCACCTTGGCCAGGATTTCCTTGCTGGCGTCGTACTTCTCGGTGCTGTCCTTCTCGGAGCGCGCCTCGGCGTACTCGCGCGCGGAGGTCAGCGCGTCGCGGATGACGGCGGTGACGCCGAGCCGGGTCGAGGGCAGCGTCTTCTTCTCGCCGTACACCCGCTTGGGATTCTCGCCGAGCGCGCTCTTGACCGAGCACGGGTTCTTGATCACCATCTCGTCGACGATGCGACCCCACACCTTCATCGCCACGGTCTGCCCGCCGATGGGGTTGCCCGAACCAGGCTTGACCACCGCGGTGGTCACACCGCCGGCGAGTGCGTCGCGGAATCCCTGGTCGTCCGGGTTGATCGCGTCCAGCGCGCGCAGTCGCGCACCGTTGGGGTCGGTCATCTCGTTGGTGTCGTCGCCGGCCCAGCCCTCCCCCTCCTCGTGTAGGCCGAGATGCGCGTGCGCCTCGACGAAACCCGGAGCGACCCATTTGCCACTCACGTCGATCTGCTCGACCGACCGCGGAATCCGCACCTTCTTGCGCGGACCGACCGCGCTGACCTTTCCGTCACGTACGACAACGACGCCGTCGTCGTACTCGTCGCCAGCCATCGTCAGGACGCGGCCGCCGACAAGCGCGAAATCCTGCTTGTCACCGAGGGTCAGGGTCATCAGATTCCTTTCATGGTGCGGTTTGCTAGAAGACGCGGAGCATCCGGCTGTTGCCGAGGGTATTGGGTTTGACACGGGCAAGGTCGAGAAACTCCGCGACACCGTCGTCGTGCGAGCGCAGCAGCTCGGCAAAAACCGCGGGCTCGACCGGGGTTCCTTCGATCTCGGTGAACCCATGGGCTTCGAAGAACGCGGTCTCGAAGGTGAGGCAGAAGACTCGGCTGACCCCTAGCTCACGCGCGTCATCGAGCAACTGCTCGAGCAGCATCCCGCCGACGCCGGTGCCCTTGACTTCGGAGGACACCGCCAGCGTGCGCACTTCGGCGAGGTCCTCCCACATCACGTGCAACGCACCGAACCCGACGATCCGGCCGTCGGTTTCGGCGACTCGGAAGTCCTGAAGTCCTTCGTAGTAGGCGACAGCCTCCTTGGCCACCAGCACGCGTGCCTCGACCAGCGGAGCGGCGATCCGACGAATCGCGGCGACGTCCTTCGTGCGGGCACGGCGAATGACGATGTCTGCGGGCATGCTGCCTATCTTGCCTCTCGTGGTGCCGCTCGTCAGACGATCAGCAAGATGACGACGAGTGCGACGGCCACGGCCATGTAGACCAGCGGTCCCCATAACTGCACGAACGACGGCTTCTGGTCGCCGAAGCGAATGTCGTCGCCGGAGTCAGGGTCACGGATCGGGTTGGCATTCTGGCGCTGTAGATAGCTTGCAACATAAGCAAAAGCCAGCACCAGCACGATCGCGCCCGCGACGATCGCAACGACCGGATCGCCTCGCCACAGGATCGGCGTCGACGCCTGCGTCACGAATGCCCAGACCAGCAGCAGCGGCACCGCCACCGACAGGACGACCGCGCCGGAGTACTTCGTGGCCAGGTACAAGCACAGCAGCACCCCGCTAAAGACGAGGAACCACGCGATCAGCGAACCGAGTGACAGCTCGTACGCCGTCTCGTCCCGCACCGCCAGCAGACCGTCGCTGAGCACGAATGCGCCGACGAGTACGGCGGCCCCGGCGAGCGCCTCGCCGTACTTGAATCGCTTATCCGGGTAGTCCAGTGACGCGGCGTACTCGGCCGGATCTCCGAGCGCGCCCTTGGGGGTCTTGCCCTCGTCGTCTGCCTTGTCGGCCGCCGACTCCAGCTCCTTGTTGATCTGGTCGTTGCTGGCCTGCCTGCGCTGCATGGCCGCCACGAACCCATCTCGCCACGTCTCTTCCACGATCGACCATTGTGCCGTACCGACCTCGACCTCGGTTAAATCTCGGTTGCGATGCAGTAGGTTCGAGCACACGTGTCCCGTTCAGCAGAATCCTCCGAGCGGAGTCCTCATGGATCTCGACCTGATCGCCATCGCCATCCTGGTGGTGTTGTTTGCCGCGGCGGCGATTCGCGACGTACACATCGGCGTCGTCACGTTGCCTGCCGCGTTTGGTGTCGGCATCTGGCTCGCCAAGATCTCGATCGACGAGGTCTTCGCCGGCTTCCCCGTGTCGATCCTGGTGCTGCTCGTCGGCGTCACCTACTTCTTCGGGATAGCCCAGGTCAACGGCACGATCGACCGGCTCGTTGAAGCCGCGTTACGCAAGGTCGGCAACCGAGCGGTGCTCATCCCGCTCGTCTTCTTCGGCCTCACCATGGGCATCTCGGCGATGGGATCGCCGCTGGCCGGGCTGGTGACCGCTCCGGTCGCCATGCCGCTGGCGCGGCGCTTCAAGATCGACCCGATGCTGATGGCGCTTGCGGTCGGGTGCGGACTGAGCGCGGGAGGGTTCGCACCCACCAGCCTCTTCGGCATCGTCACGTATGGCACGGCGCGAGATGCGGATATCCCGATGTCGGCCATCACGCTGTTTCTGCTGGCCCTCGCGGTCAACCTCGTACTGTTTGCGGTCGCGTTCTTCATGTTCGGCGGCCCGAAGCTGCTGCGTGAACGCGGCGACTTCGCCGACGACATCGAGCGCACGACTCCATCGTTCACCACGTCCTACGCCAGCGGCACGGGTCGCCCGAAAGATGAACGATACGAGGCCGACAAGGACGGAAAGCCGCTTCGCACCATCGCCGACGAGACACCCGATAACCGGCTGTCGGGCATCCACTGGCTGACGGTCGCGTTCATGGTCATCCTCATCGCCCTGGTCGTCGTGCTGTCGCTGATGGGCAAAGAGCCGGACATCGGCGTACTGTGCTTCGCCCTCGCGGCGGTGCTCGCGTTTATCCGCCCGACGGACGGCAAGGCAGCGATCGGGAAGATCGACTGGTCGACCGCGTTGCTGGTCGGCGGCATCATCACCTACGTCTCTGTCTTGCAGGCGATGGGCGCGGTCGACACCCTCGGCGAGTACGCCGCCAAGGTCGGCGCGCCCATCATCGCGGCGTTCGTGATCTGTCTGATCGGCGGGCTCGTCTCGGCGTTCGCTTCCACCACGGGCATCCTCGCCGCGCTCGTCCCGCTCGCGATCCCCCTCGTGGCTGCGGAGAACATCCCGGGCTGGGCGATCATCAGCGCTCTTGGCGTCTGCTCGTCGATCGTCGACGTCTCGCCCTTCTCGACGGTCGGGGCAACGCTCACCGCAACCACACCGGCAGACCAACGCGAACGCGTGACGCACCTGCTGACCCGCTGGGGACTCTCGATGATTGTGATCGGTCCGGTGCTGCTCGTCTTCGGCCTGGTGTGGCCGTCCAGCCTGTAGCGATTGCGAAACTAAAGCAGCTACCGACGCGGTGGACGACCGCCCGACGACACCGAACTGTACTAACGTCAAATCGATGGATACCGACGTCGATCTTCATTCCGTGATCGGGGTTCGTTCGCTGCTGGCGCGCGCGTATGCGAACGATCCGATGATGCGTTGGATATTTCCAGAACCAGCGATCCGCACCGACTGCATCGCCGCCTGGCTTGGTTTGTTTGTCGAGCGCTACGCGGAGATCGGGCTGATCAAGGTCGTCGGTGACGACCCGCCTGTCGCCGTCGGCGTCGGTCGCGACACCGCCTTTCCGCGGTCGCGTCCGGACACCTTCCCGTCGCCAACCGGCATACTGCGCGCCCTCGTCGGTCGTGAGCACTCCCGCAACGTCGCAGCCGGGATGGCGCGGCTGGCGAGCTTGGGACCGCAGCAGCCGGCCCTCTATCTGCAGTTCCTGGCAGTCGACCCGCAGGAGCAGGGTTCCGGCTACGGGCGAGCGTTGATGAGCGACCTGTTGGAGCTGTCGGAGTCGACGGGCAAGCCGATCAAGCTTGAGACGACCAACCCGGTCAATGTGGACTTCTACCGCAAGTTCGGCTTCACCGTGGTCGACGACATGCAGCTGGGGATCGACGGTCCGACCGGTTGGTCCATGTGGCGCGAGGCCATCTAGCACCGCCTACCGATCCCCTCACTTTCAACTTATAGCGGAGATGGGGGCTTGCGGCAAGACCGGGTCGGTGGCGCAGAATCGCTGCTGTCCTTCTCCTCTGCCTCGAACGGAGCCTCGTGACCCCTGCCGTCTCCTCCAGCGCCTTCGACCTTCCCGACTCCCTCGCTGCGAAGTCCGACGCGGCGCACATCGCCGCCGACGAAGCGCAGTTCGCCGCCATCGCCGAAGCGATCGACGGCACGGTCACCGAGCTCGCCGCGCGCCTTGACGCCACCCTCAAGTCGGGCGGGCGCCGTGGCACCGGCGCGCTCGAACGCGACCAGGAGGTTCGGCGGCTGTCGGCCAGGTTGCGCACGTTTCGCCGCTACGGCATCGATCTGTGCCTCGGACGCATGGTGTTCGACGACCAGCCTGAGCCGGTGTACATCGGACGCGTCGGGTTGAGCGACCGGGACGGCCGACGGCTGCTCGTCGACTGGCGGTCGGCGACCGCCGAACCGTTCTTTGCCGCCACCCACGCCAGTCCGATGGGGCTGGTCAGCCGCCGGCGCTACCGCTGGAGCGTCGGCCGGGTCAGTGACTACTGGGATGAGGCCTTCACCGTCGACGGCCTCGCCAGCGGGGCGAGCCTCGACGACCAGTCGGCGTTCATCGCCAGTCTGGCGACGAGCCGGTCACCGCAGATGCGCGACGTACTCGCCACCATCGCCGCTGACCAGGACGCCGTCATCCGGGCGACCTCGCGCGGGACGCTCGTCGTCGACGGCGGTCCCGGGACGGGCAAGACGGTCGTCGCGCTACATCGTGCGGCATACCTGCTCTACTCCGACCCGCGACTCGGACACGAACGCGGCGGCGTGCTGTTCGTTGGGCCGCACGAGCCGTACCTGAACTACGTCGCCGACGTGCTGCCCAGCCTCGGCGAGGAGGGCGTGCAGATGTGTACGCTGCGCGACCTGGTGCCGCAGGGCGCGGATGTCAGCCCTGAGCCCGATCCCGCGGTCGCTGCGCTGAAGTCGACCGCGCACCTGGTCACGGCGATCGAGCCGGCCGTACGGTTCTACGAAGAACCGCCGGGCACCGGAATGCACCTTGACCTCGGCGACTGCGAACTGTGGCTCAGCGCGAGCGACTGGGCCGAGGCGTTCGCGGCACCCGATCCGGGCACGCCGCATAACCTCGCGCGCGAACGCGTGCTGCAGGAGCTGGTCGACATCCTGCTGGACAAGTACGACGGAGAGCTGACCCCGGCACGGGTGATGTCGGACTTGGAGAAGCACGAGGAGCTGCTCGCTGCCCTCCACCACGCATGGCCGCTGATCGATGCGACCGACCTCGTCGCCGACCTGTACTCGGTCCCGGCGTACCTGCGGATGAGTGCACCGTGGCTGAGTCGGGAGGACGTGCAGTTGTTGCAGCGCGCCGAACCGCGGGCGTGGACGGTCGAGGACCTGCCGCTGCTGGACGCCGCGCGGCAGCGACTGGGCGATCCGGAGGTCGTGCGGGCGCGGCAACGCAAGCGCGTGGCGGACGAGGCCGAACGCGCTCGGATGGCCGACGTCGTCGATGACATCCTGGCGACCGACGACGACGGCGAAGGCGCGGTCACGATGCTGCGCGGCGAGGATCTACGCGACGCGCTGTCCGACCACAACGGCGTGGCACCCACCGATCCGCTGGCCGGACCGTTTGCCCACATCATCGTCGACGAGGCGCAGGAGCTCACTGATGCGCAGTGGCAGATGCTGCGGATCCGCAACCCGGCCGGTAGCTTCACGATCGTCGGCGATCGTGCGCAGGCCCGAGCTGGCTTCGCCGAGTCGTGGCGGGAACGGCTCGGACGCGTCGGGCTGGACCGGGTCAGCGAGACGGCGCTGTCGATCAACTACCGCACGCCGAGCGAGATCATGGCGCAGGCCGAGCCCGTCATTCGTGCGGCGCTGCCGGATGCGAACGTGCCGACGTCGATCCGCAGCAGCGGCCTGCCGGTGATCTACGGCCGGGCCTCCGAACGCGACGCCATCCTGGACGACTGGCTGGCCGCGCAAAGCGAGGGGATCGCTTGTGTCATAGGCGATCCGTCGTACACCGGAACTTCCCGGGTGCGATCGCTGAGCCCTACCCTCGCGAAAGGGTTGGAGTTCGATCTCGTCGTGGTGGTGCGGCCCGACTCGTACGGGGACGACATCGAAGGAGCCGTCGACCGGTACGTCGCGATGACCCGCGCCACCAGCCAGCTCGCCATCCTCACCTAACCCACTGGCCTCGAGCCGGGCGCGTATTGGTAGTCGAGCAGGCCGAGCCCCCAGGGCGAGGCCGTCGTCGAGACCCCGTGCGATGCAAGGAATCCCGACCCAAGACCGCACCGAACTCACGGGATCTCGACACGCTCAGGCGCTGGGCGCCTTCCCTGCTCGATCGCCAACAACTGACGATCGAGCAGGCCGAGCACATCGGTGAATCAGCGGTTAGCGGGGAGGATGGCGCCGGTCACCTCGCCGAAGGAGCAGCGCTGGCCACCGGCGCCGGCGAACGAACCGCGGATCGTCGCCACATCACCGTCTTCGAGGAACGTGCGCGTCGACCCGTCGGGCATGGTGATCGGCTCCTTGCCACCCCACGACAGCTCCAGCAGCGAACCGCGCTGGTCGGGCTGCTCACCCGACACGGTGCCGGATCCGTAGAGGTCGCCGGTGTTCAGCCGAGCCCCGTTGACGGTCAGGTGCGCGAGCATCTGGGCGCCGGAGTAGTACATCCCCGAGTACGGCGGACGAGACAGTACGGCGCCGTTGACGTCGAGCTCGAGGTCGATCTCCAACGCCCAGTCTTCGCCGTCACGCAGGTAGGGCAACAGCCCGTGGGTGCGCGGCGGCGTACTCGTCCGCGCCTCCTCCAGCGCGGCGAGCGGAACGACCCACGGGCTGATCGACGTCGCGAAGGACTTGCCCAGATGTGGGCCGAGCGGCACATACTCCCACGCCTGGATGTCGCGGGCCGACCAGTCATTGAGCAGCACGGCCCCGAACACATGCTCGGCGAAGTCGGCGCCGCTGACCGGCGTGCCGAGGTCGGCACCGACACCGACGACGAAGCCCAGCTCGACCTCGACGTCGAGCCGCTGGCACGGCCCGAACGTCGGCGCCTCGGCGTCCGGGGCCTTGCGTTGACCGTTCGGACGTACGATGTCGGTCCCGGACACGACGACCGTCGAGGCACGGCCGTGATAGCTGACCGGCATGTGTTTCCAGTTGGGCAGCAGTGGCTCGGCGTCAGGGCGGAAGATTCGCCCGACATTGCTCGCGTGGTGCTCGGAGGCATAGAAGTCGACGTAGTCCGGGACTTCGATCGGCAGGTGCAGTGTCACGTCGCTCAGCGCGATCAGGGCCGGGTGGTCCGGTTCGGCCGTGAGCAGATCCCTCACGTGAGTCCGCGACTCCTCCCACGCGGCGCGGCCCAGTGCCATGAACGGGTTGAGAGTGGGATTGTCGAACACTGGATCGCCCAGCGCCGCCACCAGGTCAAGCACCCGATCGCCGTAGCGCACGCCCACTCGCGGTGTGCTCTCTGCGGTGCTGAAGACGCCATATGGCAGGTTGGCCAGCCCGAAGCCGCTATCGCTCGGAACGTCAGACATGATTGCGAAACTTTCCTTTCTCGGTTACAGCAGCTGCAGCTCGCGGGCCTGCTGCACGGGAGACGACGTACTGCAGGACCCGTACGAGACGAGTACGTCGCGCACCCGCGCCGCACGTTCATCGCTGATTCCACGGGCCCGCTGGGCGAGCTTGTCGGGATCGCGTTCGGCAAGCGCCGAGACCACATCGCCGTCCTGTAAGGCCGTATCGATAGCGACGAGCAGGTTGACGAACCCATGATGGTCGAAGCCAGTCTGCGGGTTGGTGTTGCGGACCGCGCTGTGGAGTCCGGCGGTTGCCTTCATGGGCACTCCCGCGTTGACGATGGCCCGCAGCGCACTCGCCAGCTCCTCGACCGAAGGGAAGAGGTCGGCGGTCACTCCCCCGCACCGCACCTTCACCCCGGTCGGCGCCGAGCGGTTCGCTAAGCGCACGACCTCGATGGCCTCGGGCAGCTCAGCCCGAGGCACCGCCTCGACGTACACGGGAAGATCGTCAGGTACGCCGTCCCACCCGTCGAGACCCTTGAGCTCGACGTGCCGCACCAGTTGCCTGGCCTGCCCGAGTGCCTCGGACAGTGAGTCGGCGTCGCCGCTGTGGATGAGACCAAGCTCGATCTCCTGCCCCGCAGGCAATGTGGTGAGCAGGCCGGGCAGGTCGCCGCTCGTTACCAGGAACCGGTTGGTCAGCATCGGTGCCCCGGCGGCACGGTCGCGCGCGTTGCGGGCGAGCGCGTCGCCCATGTCGAGCGAGGTCGGCGGAAAGAGCCCCGCGTCGTCAACGAGCCGCTCGGTCAGCGTGTTAGGCATTAGTCGCCCAGCTCCACGCGTAGGCCTCGTCGTCACTGGCCAGACCGCCCTCGCCGATCTCCAGCGGCCGGAAGGTGTCGACCATAACCGCCAGCTCGTCGAAGTACTCGACCCCAATGGACTTCTCATAGGCGCCGGGCTGCGGGCCGTGCGCGTGCCCGCCCGGGTGCAGTGAGATCGAGCCGTTGCCGATGCCGGATCCCTTGCGGGCCTCGTAGTTTCCACCGCAGTAGAACATGACCTCGTCGGAGTCCACATTCGAGTGGTAGTAGGGAACCGGGATCGACAGCGGGTGGTAGTCGACCTTGCGGGGCACGAAGTTGCAGACGACGAAGTTGTTGCACTCGAAGACCTGGTGGGTCGGCGGCGGCTGGTGCACGCGCCCGGTGATCGGCTCGTAGTCGCTGATGTTGAAGGTGTACGGGTAAAGGCAGCCGTCCCAGCCGACCACGTCAAACGGGTGATGCGGCGTGGTGAAGATCGTCCCGACGATCCCTTCGCTGGTGCGGTGCTTGACGTAGATGTCGACGTTCTCCTCCTCGCGCAGCAGCACCTCGCCCGGACCGGTCAGATCCCGTTCACAGAACGGCGAGTGCTCCAGCAGCTGCCCATACTTCGACAGGTAGTTGCGAGCCGGGCTGATGTGCGAGTTGGCCTCGATGATGTAGAAGCGGGTCCGCTCTGCGGGAAGGTAGCGATGGTTCGTCGCGCGCGGGATGACGATGTAGTCACCTTGCGCGAAATCGAGCGCACCGAACACGGTCTCGATCGTCCCCGACCCTTCCTCGATGTAGACCAGCTCGTCACCGACAGCGTTGCGATACAGCGGGGACGTCGCCGACGAGACGGAGTAGTAGATGCGGACGTCGCCGTTGCCGAGCACCATCCGCCGTCCGCGCACGGGGTCGACGTTCTGCGCCTCCTCATCGCTGAACAGCGAGTGCAGCTTCAGGTGCAGCGGCTTGAGCGGGTGGTTGGGCACGAGCTTGTGCGAGCCCAAGTCCCAGGGCCGCGAATCGGTGATCGTCGAGGGGATGTACTTGTGATAGAGCAGCGAGGAGTCCGCCGAGAACCCCTCCTCCCCCATCAGCTCCTCGTAGTAGAGCTTGCCGCTGTCATCGCGGTGCTGCGTGTGGCGCTTCGGTGGGATGTTGCCGACGGCGCGGTAGTAGGCCATGCGGAGATCACCTCGTTGGGTCGGTTGGTTCGGTGGTGGAGAAGCCGAGGGCGCGCGCAATGATCGCGTCGACGTCGCTGGAATCTGCTGCTATTCCGGCGATGTAGCAGTCAGGCCGGATGACCCAGGTCTCGCCGTCGCGGTAGCCAAGCGTGGCTCTGGCGCGTTCGGTGAGCTGGTCCGCGGCGATCTCGGCGGTCGGCGCGGGAATCTTGGTTGGTGCCGCTGGCCCGAGCACGGTGATCGCGGAGCGCGCGTGCTCACGCAGTCGCGAACCGTCGACAAGGCGTACGTCGGGGAGCATGATTCCCGGCGCCGCCGGAGGCACCTGACCCTTGGCTGGCCGCCCGGCGAACGGGCGTGACGGGTCTGCGGTGGTCAGCGGCGAGTCGACGTACCAGTAGGGCTCGGCAAACCGGCCCGAGTCGACCGGGCCGCCGCTGCCGGCGGCGGCCGCTTCGAGCATCTCGGTGCGACGTGCCGCGGCTTCGGCATCTTGCGGCACGAGCATCGCCATCGTCGCGTCGACGATCTGCGCGTTCTCGACTGCCGCGGCAACCCGTTCGTCGGAGTACGACTCGAGCAGCCCCGGCCCAGCCCAGCCGTAGGCGTCAAACGCGACCTTCCAGCCGAGGTTGTCGGCATCGAAAACCCCGGTGTTGAGCCCGCGCGCGCCGAACGGCGCGACGAGGTGCGCGACGTCGCCAGCGAGTAACACACGTCCGACGGCCATCCGGTCGACATGCCTGGAATGAAAGCGATACACCGACTTCCAGTCGATGCGGTACGGCGTCCGGTCCCCGATGATCTGCCGGATCCGGCGGTCCAGACCGCCACTCGCGACGTCCTCGTCGAGGTCGTACGTCGGCGGCACCTGCCAGTCGATGCGATAGATCGAGTTCGGGCAGGCGTGGATCAGCACCTGCCGGCCCGGGTTCCAATCCGGGTCGAAATGGAAGCGTCGTTCGAGCTCCCGGCCGGGCAGCTCGGCCTCGATATCGCAGATCAGGAACGCGTCCTGGAAGGTGTGCCCAGGAAAGTCGATGCCCAGCCGCTCCCGGATCGCGCCGCGCGACCCAGTCGCGAAGACGACATGACTGAACGTCTCGATCTGCCCGTCGACCTCTAGCTCGACGCGATCGCCGTACGGCGCCAACGCGGTGATCTCGGCGCCCCAGCGGCAGTCGACCCCGGCTGCGTCGAGGCAATGATCGAGCACTTCTTCCGTGCGCTGCTGGGAGATGTTGACGAACGGCGGATACGGGGACTCCCCCGCATCCTCGAACTTCCAGCAGTCGATCTCCCGACCCCGGTAGTAGGTGCGCGCGGTGGTCCAGGTGACCCCCTCGTCGGCCAGCGCCGAACCTGACCCGAGGGATGCCCAGATGTCGAGTACGTCGCGCGCCTGGCAGATTGCCTTGCTGCCAATGGGATCTCGTGCGGCACGCTTGTCGAAGAAGGCAACCTGCAGGCCCCACCGCGCCAGCGAGAGCGCCGCGGTCTGACCTACCGGTCCCGCCCCGACGACCGCGACCGGCAGCCGAGCGCGACCGTGGTGGCTCGGGGTGATCATCACGAGTTCTGCAGTTGGTCCCAGACCTCGCGGTCCAGCTGCGCCGTCCAGATCGCCGGCCACTCGATCCCGTCGTACTCGTCCCAGAGCCGCTTGACGTCAAACGGCAGGCAGTGCTCGAAGATCGGCCACTGTCCGAAGTCGTCAACGAGCGCGGCGTGGGTCGCGTCAAACGCCTCCTTCAGCGAGCCGCCGCGCTTGTGCACCGCGCCGACGTTGTCGATCATGCCGCGTAAGAATCTCCGGGTCTGTTCGATCGCCGCATCGCACGCCTCCCGGCCCTGTGCGACAGCACCGCGTCCGCCGATGAGCTGCTCGGCGCCGAGCGCCTTCACCGCGTCAAGAGTCCCTTCGTGCCAGTCGAAGTGGAACGCATCACCGGTGTAGAGCGCGGCCTGCGCCTCGACGAGGTCGCCGGCAAAGAGGATCTTGTGCCTGGGCAGCCAGGCGATGATGTCGCCGGCGGTGTGCCCGCGCCCGCAGTAGCGCAGCTCCAGATCGCCGCGGTCGCCGCCCAGAGGGATGACCAGCGTGTCGGTGAACGTCAGGTCGGGATGGGTCAGGCCGGGGATCGTCTCCGGTTCGCGAAACAGTCGCGGCATGCGCCCGTACTCGGAGTCCCAGTCGGCCTGGCCGCGTTCGTCGATCAGCTGGCGGGTGGTCTCGTGGGTGATGATCGACTCCGCGTCGTACGCCGAAGCGCCGAGCACCCGAACCGCGTGGTAATGGCTGAGTACGCAGTAGCGCACCGGCTTGTCGGTGTGCTCGCGCAGCTGCGCCAGCCAGTCCTGCGTCGCCTTGGGGGTCGCCCGCGACTCGAAGGCGACCACGAAGTCCTCCGCCTCGATGGCGCCCATGTTGGGATCGCCCTCGGCGGTCAGCGCATAGACGCCGTCCGCCAGCACTTCCAGCGTCTCGGTCTTCTCACCGAGATCGGCCGACGATGCGAATGCCTTCGTCATACTCGCCTCATTCGTTAAACCTTTAACGTTCTGGCATCATGGTATGAAGCACGCCACTCGATGTAAAGACCCCGAGGAGATCTGATGGCCGATCCCGAGGACCGCGGCGACTCGCTCGGGCTGGTCGCCGATGCAAAGACCGCGGTCGCCGAGCGGATGGACGACATCGACATCGACGCGATGCAGATGGTGCTGCTGCTGTATCGGGTCACCAACGCGATCGTCTACGACCTGGAGTCCAGCGTTCACCGACCGGCCGGATGGTCCTGGTCGGCCTTCCGGCTGTGCTTCACGCTCTGGGTCGACGGCCCGCTCGAGCTGCGCGCCGCCGCCCGGCGTACTGGCATGAGCAAGCCGGCCGTCACCTCGCTGGCAAACACCCTGGAGCGCCAGGGGATCCTGCAGCGATCCGGCGTCGAGGGCGACGCCCGCGGTCGGCGCATCGGGCTCACCGACCACGGGGCACGCAAGCTCGTGGAGGTCTTCCACGAGCACAACCTGCGCGAGCGCAAGTGGGCCTCGGCGTTCACCAAGGAGGAGCTGGCGACCGGTACGGCGCTGCTGCGCAAGCTCGTCGAGACCGGCCAGCAACCCTGGGTCTCCACCCGCTAGCACTTCCCCGATCAAGCGCCTTCCGGTGATCAAGCGCCTTCCGGTGATCAAGCGCCTTCCGGTGATCGAGCAGCCTTCCGGTGATCGAGCAGGCGCGAGCCGCTAGGCGAGTGCCGGTTGTCGAGATCACCGCCACCCGCGGGAACGCCTCAGGCGCGGACCTTGCGGCGCCGGTGCGCGCCGACGGACTCGTGCGCCAGGTCGATCCCCTTTGTCTCAGGCAGCGTAAGGATGACGATCGCCGAGATCGCGCCGAGGCCGATCGCATACCACTGGAAGGCCGCGCTCATCGCGCGATCGGCAAAGAACGTCTGCCGGTACGGCGCCGTACCGCCAAACAGCGCGACCGAGATGGAGTACGGCACACCGAGCCCGACGGCCCGAATGCGAGTCGGGAAGATCTCGGCAAACCCCGCCGGCCCGATCGCGGAGAAGCCGCCCATCAGCACCAGCGCGATCGAGATCGCGATGAACAGGCTGACCGCCGACGTACCGATCATCGCGTTGAGCGGGAAGTAGAGCACCGCGAGCCCGAGCAGCGCGATCAGCATCACCGGCTTGCGTCCGATGCGGTCGGAGATGATGCCCCAGATCGGCAGCACCACAAGGAAAATCAGGTTGGCACCGACGCCGGCCCACAGTGCGCCCTGCGGGTCGATCCCGCGTACGTCGATCGCATACTGCGGCGCCGACACGGCCCAGACGTAGTAGATGACGGTGGCACCGGCGACCATCCCCACGACCTGGAACAGCAGTTTCGGGTGCGCCTTGATGGTCGGCCAGATGGACTCGTGCTGCCCGCCCGAACGCTCGATCTTCTCGTCCAGCGTCGTCTCTTCGACGAAGGTCTCGGTCTCGTACATGCGGCGACGCATGAACAGCGCATAGAGACCAAACAGGCCACCGATCACAAACGGGATGCGCCAGCCGAAGGTGGTCATCTGCTCTTCGGTGAGGACCGTGGCGAGTACGGCGCCCATCAGCGTGCCGATGATGATGCCGCACGTGCCGGAGAAGTAGATCAGGCTCGACCACAGGCCCCGCTTGGCATTCGGTGCGGTCTCAGCGATGCAGGTCTGCGCCGACGGCAGCTCGCCGCCGTGCGCCAGTCCCTGCCCGAGCCGCGCGACGAGCAGTATCAGCGACGCGCCGACGCCGATCTGGGTGTACGTCGGGGACAGTCCGATCACCAGGCTGCCCACCGCGGCGACCCCGATGGTCAGCGACATCGACAGCTTGCGGCCCTTCTTGTCGGCGATCCAGCCAAACAGCAGACCACCGAACGGACGAGCGAGGAAGCCGACCGCGAACACCGCGAGGGTGCTGAGCACGTTCGAGACCTGGTCCTCGGAGTTGAAGAACTGCGAGGCGAAGAACGGGGCGAACGTGGCGTAGATGTTCCAGTCAAACCATTCCATCGCGTTGCCGCTGCCGATGCCGAAGAGCGTGCGCGCGCGACTCTGCGTACCGGCGGTCTTCGGCGCGTCAGCATTCGGCGCATCGGCATTCGGCGCCCCGTGGCTTGAGTAGTGCCGCGCGAAGAGCGCTTGAGAGGCCTGTTCCTTAGATGTTCGAGGATTCGGCGGGTACGCCCAAAGGCAGCTCCGGCGTACCCGTCCCCTGCGTAGGCGCGCTCGCGTCGAGACCGAGGGTGTAGGACGTCATGGACAGCGATCCGTAGGTGTAGCCGTCCACGAGTACGTCCGTGCCGGTGTCCTGCGCGCCGGCGAGACCTGCCAGATATAGCAGGGGAATGAAGTGATCCGGTGTAGGTACGGCGTACTCGTAGTCCTGGTTGGCATCGAGCCGGGCGACCTCGGTGGGGTCGACGGACATGAGCTCGCGTGCGGCGTTGTCGAAGCGCTGTGCCCAGTCGAACCCGACGTCCCCGAGGGCCGGGTTCATCCCGCCGAGGTTGTGGACCACATTGCCGCTGGCGACGATGAGTACGCCGCGCTCGCGCAGCGGCGCGAGCGTGGCGCCGAGCTCAAGGTGGTAGTCCAGCGGCTTGTTGGCGTTGATACTCAGCTGCACGACGGGGATGTCGGCCTGCGGGAACGTGTGGGTCAGCACCGACCAGGTCCCGTGGTCGATCCCCCACGAGTCCACGTCCGCCCCCACCCACGTCGGGTGGACGACGTCGCTGATCTCTTCGGCGAGCTCCGGCAGTCCGGGAGCGGGGTACTGCACGTCGAACAGTCGCTGCGGAAAACCGAAGAAGTCGTGGATGGTGCGGGGCTTCGGCATCGCGGTTACCGCAGTCGCGTTGGTGTACCAGTGCGCAGAGATGACCAGGATCGCGCGTGGTCTCGGCGCACGCTGGCCAAACGACCGCCACGACTGCGTGTAGCGGTTGACCTCCAGGGCGTTCATCGGGTTGCCGTGTCCGAAGAACGCGGCGGGCATCAGCTGCTCAGCCATGCCATCACTGTAACAATGCGCTACCCGAGATCTGCTCCTCGTGCCGGCGACCACTGGTGGTCGAGCCGGCGAGCCCCCCGGGGCGAGCCGCGTCGAGACCCCGTGAGACGCAAGGGATCTAGAGCACGACGACGACCTTGCCCTGCGCGCTGCGGCCACTGAGCTGGGCAAACGCCCGCTGGAACTCAGCGAACTCGAAGGTCGCGCCGACCACGGGCTTCAGCTCCCCCGACGCGAGCCACGCGTCGAGCTGCGCCATCCGCTGCTCCGCGAGCTCGGGTTCGCGGCGTTCGAGCTGGTCCATGTCGACGCCCACCAGCGACGCGCCTTTGAGCAGCGCGATGTTGTAGCGCGCTGACGGGATCTCGCCCGAAGCGAAGCCGATCACCAGCAGCCGACCGCGCCAGCCCAGGGCGCGAAACGCCTCCTCGCCGAGTTGCCCACCGACCGGATCGAAGACGATGTCGCCGCCGTTGCCCTCGCCCTTGAACCGCTCCCGCCAGTCAGCGGCCGACGAGTCGATGGTCTCGTCGGCGCCGAGCCCGGCGGCAAACGCGCGCTTGTCCTCGGTCGAGGCGGCAGCGATGACCCGTAACCCGAGCAGCTTGCCGACTGCGATCGCCGCCGCGCCGGTGCCGCCCGAGGCGCCGAGGACCAGCAGTGTCTCGCCCGGCTGCGCGGCCGCCCGATCCGCGATCGCATACAGCGCGGTCAGGTAGTTGATCGGCATCGCCGCACCCTCGGCGTACGCCGCACCCTCGGGCAGCCGCCGCAACGCCGCGGCAGGTACGACGCAGTACTCCGCGAGGGCACCGCTGCGGACGCTGGCGAACACGCGGTCGCCGACGCTCCAACCCGAAACACCCTGGCCTACCTCGTGAATCCGACCACTGAGCTCGGTCCCCGGCGTGAACGGCAAGGGATCCTTCGTCTGGTAGCGGCCCTGGACTTTGAGGCCGTCGACGAACCCGATCCCGACCGCCGCCACCTCGACCAGCACCTCGTTCGGACCCGGCGCGGGCTGCGCCACCTCGACGATCGAGGTGTCCTCGATCGGGGCGTACTCCGAGACGACAACCGCGCGCATCCGCTCTCCTTCGCTGTCGATGTCAGTCGCTGAAGCGGACCTGGACGCCGCCGACATCGGCGACCCGCAGATTCTCGTCGGTGGCGCGCACGGTGAACGCACTGATGCCGTCGCCCCGCCCATCACTGTCCGGGACGAACTCGATCTCGCCCTCGTCGAGCTCGATGGTCGGAATCGCGCCGTCGAGCACCGGGCGGTCGAGCACCTCGCCCCATCGCGCAGCCATCGCGTCCGGATCGGACGACTGCACCGTGACGCCGATGAGATCGGAGACGACGTCGGTGCGCACATGTTCGCGCCACGTCGGCCCCGCCCAACCCCATTCGTCCCAGCCGTCGGTCTCGTCGATCGAGACGATCGCGCCACCGATGTCCTTGGGGTGGAGGTGCCGGCCGACGATCCCCTCACCGGTCGGCCTACTCACGATGCGGACGCCGAGGTCCGCGACGCGCTCTTCGAACCCCGCGAGGTCATCGACCTGTAGCAGCACCATGTAGCCGCCGTCGCCACCACGCTTGTCGAGGAGCCGGCCCGCTGTGGTGCCCTCCTCGGTCGGAGCGACCACTTCGAGGAACTTGTCGCCGATCGGAAAGAGCCCGTTGTGCAGGCCATACTCCCCCACACCCGGATCACGGAAGCACAGCTCGACGCCGAGCTGGTCCTGGATCTGCTGCTCAACCGGTTCGAGGTCGACGGCCACCAGCGCCACCTGCCGCAGTCGCATTCTCATATTCGGACACTACCTCGCGGCGCAGCAGCGGCCGCGCGTCGTCGTACAGTGACGAAATGACGGCCACCAAAGCCAACCCCACCGAGACCGCGCTCGATCACGAGGCGGTGGTGATCGGCGCTGGCGTCTGCGGCATCTACCAGCTGTATCGCCTTCGAGAGCTCGGCATCGACGCGACTGTCCTGGAGTCCGGCAAAGAACTGGGCGGCACGTGGTTCTGGAATCGCTATCCCGGCGCGCGATTCGACTCGGAAAGCTACACGTACGGCTTCTCGTTCTCCGATGAGCTATTGGCCGAGTGGGACTGGAAAGAGCGCTTCTCATCCCAACCGGAGAACCTGCGCTACCTGCAGTACGTCGCCGACAAGTTCGGGCTCCGCGACGACATGCAGTTCGGCGTCACCGTCGAGTCCGCCGAGTACGACGACACCTCCCGCACCTGGCGACTGCAGCTTGAGGACGGCCGCAGTCTCACGACGCGGTGGCTGATCCTCGCCGTCGGGCTGCTCTCGGCACCGACCCTTCCGACGTACGCCGGCATGGCGGACTTCGCCGGAGAGTCGTTCCACACCTACGACTGGCCGGAGTCCGGAGTCGAGCTCGCGGGCAAACGCGTCGGCGTGATTGGCACTGGGGCAACGGCGATCCAGCTCATCCCGGTGGTCGCCGAGCAAGCCGCCGAGCTGACCGTCTTTCAGCGACGCCCCAACTGGACCGCGCCGCTGCACAACTCCGAGATCACGCCGACCGAGATGGCGTCGATCAAGCAGCGGTACGACGAGATCTTCGCGCTCTGCGCCCGCACCCCGGGTGGGTTCATCCACGACCCCGACCGGCGTCCGTTCTTCGAGGTCCCCCGCGAAGAACGCGTGGCGATGTGGGAGAAGCTGTACGCCGAACCGGGATTCGGGATATGGCTGGCAAACTTCCGGGACATCTTCATGGACGAGGCCGCCAACGCCGAGATCAGCGAGTTCATCGCCGACAAGATCCGCGACCGCGTCGATGACCCCGAGGTCGCCGAGCTGCTCATCCCGAAAGATCATGGCTTCGGCGTACAGCGCGTGCCGCTCGAGACCAACTACCTCGAGGCCTATAACCGCGACAACGTCCGCCTGGTTGACCTGCAGACGAGCCCCATCGAACGCATCACCGAGACCGGGATCCGCACTGCTGCAGGAGCCATCGATCTCGACGTCATCATCTACGCGACCGGGTTCGACGCGATCACCGGCGCGTTTGACCGCATCGACATCCGTGGCGCCGGAGGTACGCCACTGCGCGAGGTGTGGGCGGACGGCCCGGTGACAAGTTTCGGTCTGCAGGTCCCCGGTTTTCCCAACATGCTGATGCCCAACGGCCCGCAGAGCGCTTCGGCAACGACGAACTTCCCACGCGGCATTGAGATCGGCGTCGACTGGTGCACTGACCTGATGCGGTACGCGATGGACCGCGGGTTCACCCGGGTCGACGCGACTCCCGAGGCCGGCGCGGCCTGGACCCGGGAGGTGACCGACCTCTACGGGATGATGCTGATGCGCAAGGCGCAGGGCTGGTTCACCGGCTACAACTCCAACGTTCCCGGACATGAGAAGGGCACGATCCGCTACCTCGTCTACAACGGCGGCACACCGAAGTTCCGCAAGCTCATCGCCGCGGACGCGGAAGCCGGCTACCCCACGGTCAACTTCGCCTAACAGCGGTCGAGTAGGGCGAGGAACGAGTCCGTCATCGAGACCACCGCCGGCGGAGTCCAGACGCACCTCACCCGATCTCGACACGCTGGCGCCTTCCCGGTGGTTCCTGAGGAGGCACGAGGAACGAGTGCCGTCTCGAAGGGCTCGATCACCATGTGGGGGGCGAATCGCTTCGTGACGGGGCCGTCGTGCCATAATCTCTATCCAGCGGCGACGTACCGTTCGTCGCATTCATTGCTGGGGGCAATGACATTGTCGGGGGGGGCAATGTGGCAAGACATGCTGCACCCACATCGCACCGCTTGCGGTGGATCGCCATCTGCGCCGGGGCCGCGCTGGTCGCCGGCGCAGTGACGTGGAAGATCATCGACTCGTCCACCACTCCATCACCCACGCGCGCGACCGCGAGCACGTCGGCTGGCGCACCCGCGCCCTGCAAGGAGCTGACACCGCTGACGGTTGTCGCGGCCGAGGGCATCGCGCCGGTCGTCGAAGCCGCCGCCGCGCACGCGTGCCTGGATCTCTCGCTCACCGCGGACAGCACGCCGGTGGCGGGTGTTGCCGTCCTCGACGGTACGGCGCACGTGTGGATCCCTGACAGCAGAGTCCGTCTGCTGCCTTTCGGCCTTGACAGCACCAACCTCGCGCCGAGCGTGGCGGTCAGCCCGATCGTGCTCCGCGCACCGGATGCGGTCGCTGCGCAGCTGGCCGCCAACGGCCCGCCCAGCTGGGGTGTTCTGCTCGCCCAGGACTCTGCCGTCCCGGTGCAGATTCAGGATCCGCTGACCTCCTCGACGAGCTTGCTGCTCGCCGATGCGCTGTCCGGACTCGCGACACAGGCCACCGGCGACGAGTACGTCGGACTCGCCGCGACCGCGGGTGCGCTCACCGGCGTCCCCGTCGCCGATCCGGCGGCACCTGGCGACGCGATCCAGGTCGGCGAAGCACGCCTGTTCTCCCCGACGGACGGGACCACTGTGCTGCCGATGGCCGAGGGGCTACCGCAACTGGACTATCCGATGGTCAACGCGCCGCAGATCGCCGGTACTGCTGCAGAACTTGCCGCGGCGCGGCTGCTCGCGGCCTTGACCGGCTCGGGAATGGATGACGAGCGCCACGCGGCGGGGCTGCTCCCGCCAGCGAGCGCAGCGTTCGACGTGGGTGACAAGGACGTCGAGCTGATCGCCGTCCCCTACGGCAACGACCTTCCGGTGCTGTACGCGCTCGCCGACGCCGGCGCCAACCGCGGCAATACGCTCGCCGTACTCGACGTGTCCGGCTCGATGGCCGACCCGGCAAGCCCGGGCGGACCGATCCCGATGGACGTGGTCAAGTCCTCGGCCAGTCTTGCCCTGCAGTTCCTGGCCGACGACACCTCGCTCGGGCTGTGGGAGTTTGGCTATCGCCTCGCCGGATCGAGCGATCATGCCGAGCTCGCGCCGATCGCGCCGTTGGGCTCCAACCGAGCGGCGCTGCAGGCCGCGATTGCGGCCGCGGCACCGAAGCAGACCGGGACAAGTCTCTACCAGACCGTGCTCGATGCCTATCTCGCTGTGCAGCAAGCCTGGTCGCCTGACCACGCCAACCAGGTCGTGCTTTTCACTGACGGTCGCAATGAGGACGCTCCTGGCACGATCGACCTCGCCGCGCTCACCACGCAGCTGCAGTCGGCGATGGACCCGGCACGGCCGATCTCGATGATCTTCTTCGGTTACGGAGCGGCCGATATCCCTGCTATGCAACAGATTGCAGCGATCACCGGCGGAGCCGTCTACCAGATATCGGCGCCCGAGCAGATGATCGGCGCCTTCATCGACGCGATCGCCGACAGCGTCCTGGCGTCCATCGAGCAGTAGCCGCACCGCGCGGTGGCCCACGCTGAGCGTGCGGTGTATTAAGGAGGGGCACCGACCGCCGATCGGAGGATGACGTGGCACGCACGATCGCAGCACACATCGTCGAGGTACTGAAGGCCAACGGGGTACGCCGGATGTATGGCATTCCTGGCGACTCGCTCAACGGACTGACCGATGCGCTGCGACGCGACGGCACGATTGACTGGGTGCACGTGCGCCACGAGGAGGCCGCGGCATTCGCCGCTGGCGCGGATGCCGAGCTGACCGGTGACCTCGCGGTGTGCGTGGGCAGCTGCGGACCCGGCAACCTGCATCTGATCAACGGGCTTTTCGACGCCAATCGCAGCCGCGTGCCGGTGCTGGCGATCGCGGCGCAGATCCCTACTGCAGAGATCGGCAGCAACTACTTCCAGGAGACGCACCCGACGGAGCTGTTTCGCGAATGCAGCGTGTACGCCGAGCTGGTCGCCGATCCCAGCCAGATGCCGCGCGTGCTGGAGATCGCGATGCGCACCGCGATCGAGAGGCGCGGCGTCGCCGTCGTGACGATCCCCGGCGACGTCGCGTTGCGCAAGCCCGCCGCAGACCGGGTCAGCGTCATCGAGCCCACCCAGTCGCACGTCGTACCCTCCCCGACCGAGCTGCGACGTGCCGCGGACCTGTTGAACAACGCCTCCGCGCCGACGATCCTCGCCGGTGCGGGCGTCGCGGGAGCACACGAGCAGGTCATCGAGCTGGCCGACAAGCTCGGGGCGCCGATCGTGCATACGATGCGCGGCAAGCAGTTCATCGAGCACGACAACCCGTTCGACGTCGGAATGACCGGGCTGCTCGGCTTCGCGTCCGGCTACCGAGCAATGGAGTCTGCCGACGTCGTACTCATGCTCGGCACGGACTTCCCCTATCAGCAGTTCTATCCCCACAAGGCAAAGTTCATCCAGGTCGACATCCGTGGTGAGCAGCTCGGGCGGCGCGTCCCGCTCGACCTGGGGCTCGTCGGAGATGTGCGCGATACCGTCGCGGCCCTGCTGCCGTCGCTGCGGCGCAACGACAGCCGCTTCCACCTCGACGATGCCACGGCCCACTATCGCAAGACACGGGCAAAGCTCGACGAGCTCGCGACACCGGCGAAGCGCGGCAAGCCGGTGCATCCGCAGTATCTTGCGCGCCTGGTCGACGAGATTGCCGCCGACGACGCCGTCTTCTCCCCCGACGTCGGTTCGCCCGTCGTCTACGCCGCGCGTTACCTGCGCGGCAACGGCAAGCGCCGCATCGTCGGTTCCTTCAACCACGGCTCGATGGCCAACGCCGTACCGCAGGCTATCGGTGCGCAGATCGCCTTCCCTGACCGGCAGGTGGTGACCCTCAGCGGCGACGGCGGGCTGACCATGCTGTTTGGTGAGCTGCTCACCATCACCCAGAACAAGCTGCCCATCAAGATGGTCGTGCTCAACAACTCCTCGCTGAACTTCGTCGAACTGGAGATGAAGGCGGCCGGGTTCGTCGAGTTCGGCACCGGTCTCGACAACCCCAACTTCGCCGCGGTCGCTGATGCGATGGGCATCCGCGGCTGGCGGGTCAACGACTCCGAGGGCCTGGAGAGTGCGCTGCGCGAGGCGTTTTCGCACGACGGTCCGGCGCTCGTCGATGTCGTCACCGCACGCGAAGAGCTCACGATCCCGCCCGCCGTCACGGCCGAACAGGTCAAGGGCTTCACGCTTTATGCGATCCGCACCGTGCTGTCCGGTCGTGGCGACGAACTGCTCGACCTCGCGTCGACGAACTTCCGCCAGCTGCTCTAGTAAAGTGCTGATCCACTGCCGCGGTGGTGCCCAGGCACCGCGACGTGCGACGAGGCCGCCCACGCGCGGTGGGTTGTGCATCGATAACCGCGGGCGGTCTCAACCCGTGGATGCAAATCTGCTGGTTGAGAGGGTTTTTTTGTGGTG
>ERZ500994.142-NODE-142-length-23925-cov-13.114914_pt1 | contig 23925 bp, 20 predicted proteins | sample MGYA00248878_ERZ500994 | MGnify/ENA primary metagenome ERZ500994 (study PRJEB25958, sample SAMN03398533) | human skin metagenome | study: EMG produced TPA metagenomics assembly of the Human Skin Microbiome Metagenome (human skin metagenome) data set. | reverse complement strand
GGGGTCGGCCAGTGCACGACCCAGGCGGTTCATCACGTCGAGACGCGAAGCAATAATCAGCATGCACTGAACTATACAGCGCGCACTGAACACTCGGTCGCAGGCGTCAGCCTAGCTGTTGCTGGCCATAACGTTGTGGTCACGTGGGAAGGTCGCGGCAGGAGGCTCCGCCTCTGCGCGCGTCATCTCGGATTGGCTACAGGTACCTGCAGACCTCGTCGGCGTTGCAGGTCTCGGGTTCGGGTTCTGCGGCTGCGTCGCGGAGGGCGGCAACGTTGTCGCGGAGGGAGACGAGATCCGAGATCTGGCGCTCAATGTCCTTCAGACGAACGTCTAGGAGGTCCCGGACGTGGCCGCAGGGAATCTCGCCTCCATCGCGGATGTCGAGGATCTGTTTGATCTGCGCAAGGGTAAGTCCGGCAGCCTGGCCGCGGTGGATGAAGTCGATCCGAGTCGCTGCTTCCGGATCGTAGTCGCGGTATCCCGACGCGGTGCGCTCGGCCGCGGGAAGCAGGCCCTGCTCCTCGTAGAACCGCAGGGTCTTGGCGGTGGTGCCGGCCGCCTCGGCGAGTTCGCCGATCCTCATCTGGGTCTCCGATGTGTCACAGGTCGCACTTGACCTTCCCCCGTACTGGAAGGTCCATTGTGGCTGCATCAAGAGCAATTCTCAAGACTCAGGGGAGGAATCGGGATGCAGTCCAGGTACGACCTTGCGATCATCGGATCGGGTGGCGCCGCGTTCGCCGCCGCCATCCGCGCGACCACGCTCGGCAAGTCGGTGGTGATGATCGAGCGCGGCACTTTCGGCGGCACGTGCGTGAACACCGGCTGCGTGCCGTCGAAGGCGCTCATCGCCGCCGCTGAGGCCCGCCAGACCGCTGCCGAGGCGGGCAACCGTTTCCCGGGGATCGCCACCACAGCGGACGACGTGGACATGCCCGCGCTGATCAGCAGCAAGCAGGACCTCGTCGAGGAACTTCGGGGTGAGAAGTACGTCGACGTCGCCGACGCCTACGGCTGGCAGATCCGCCACGGCGACGCTGCGTTCGCCGGCACGCCAGAAGCGCCCGTTCTTGAGGTCACCGCGACTGACGGTGCGGTCGAGACGATCGACGCTGATCACTACCTGGTCGCCACCGGCGCCAGCGCATGGGCCCCACCGATCGACGGTCTTGAGGAGGCCGGCTACCTGACCTCGACCACGGCGATGGAGTTGACCAAGGTTCCCGACTCGCTGCTGGTGCTCGGCGGCGGCTACGTCGCCTTGGAGCAGGCCCAACTGTTCGCCCGGCTCGGGTCGAAGGTCACCCTGCTGGTTCGTTCCCGGCTGGCGTCGAAGGAGGAGCCGGAGGTATCCAAGGCGCTGCAGGAGGTCTTCGCCGACGAGGGCATCCGCGTGGTCCGCCGTGCGGTCCCGACCCACGTTGCCCGTGACGACGTCAGGGGCCAGGTTGTTGTCACCGCTGACATCTCCGGCGGCGAGCAGGAATTCCACGCCGAACAGGTCCTCGTCGCCCTCGGCCGCCGACCGGTCACCGATGGGCTGAACCTCGATGCGGTGGAGGTGAAGACCGGCGACACGGGCGAGATCGTGGTCACCGACCAACTGCAGTCCTCCAACCCCCGGATCTGGGCAGCCGGCGACGTGACCGGGCACCCCGAGTTCGTCTACGTCGCCGCCCACCACGGCAACATGGTCGCTGAGAACACGTTCGCTGGCGCTGAGCGGTCGGTGGACCACAGCCGGCTGCCGCGGGTGACCTTCACCAGTCCGGCGATCGGCGCGGTCGGGATGACCGAGGCCCAGGTGCTCGCTGCCGGGATCCGCTGCGACTGCCGCGTCCTGCCGCTGGACTACGTGCCCCGGGCGCTGGTCAACCGCGACACCCGCGGCTTCATCAAGATCGTCGCCAACGCTGAGACCGGCGAGATCCTCGGCCTCACCGCCGTCGCCAAAGACGCCGGCGAGCTCGCCGCCGCCGGTGTCCACATCCTCGGCAAGACCGTCACCGAGGTCGCCGACGCATGGGCGCCCTACCTGACCATGACCGAAGGCATCCGGATCGCCGCCAAGGCCTTCACCACCGACATCTCCAAGCTGTCCTGCTGCGCGTGACCCGCAGCCGACAGCCTCCACCCGACTCATGAAGAAGGTACCGCCATGTCGGAGCTCACGACGCAACTGCCCGAACGACTCAACAACACCGAAGAGACCGGCCTTGACGCCGTCCTATTGATCCCGCTGCTGCGGCTGATCGTCGAGGGCGGCCCGGTCACCGTCGAGCAGTTCGCCGCGGCCGCCGGCCGTCCGGTCGACGGCGTACGCACGGGTCTGGCCGCGGTGCCGGACACCGAGTACGACGACCAGGGCCGCATCCACCCTGAGAACCCCGGAAAATCAGCCTTCCCGGGACTCGGGATCCTACATCTGCTGCAATATGTCAGCGTTTCAGTTGACCGAGACGTGCACGTGGTCGAAGTGGTTCTGCGTCGGGTCGCCGCGGTCCTCCATCATCTTCCAGCTGCCGCCGGGCATCCAGATGCGCTGCTGCCAGATGATGTACGTGATGTTGAGCGAGCCGGCGTTGGACTGCAGCCAGGCCGCGATCTGGTCGCCGCGGGCGCCGGTCACCATGATGTCGACGGCATTGCCGGTGCCGTGGTCGCCCGGGTCGCCGGCGCGGTAGCCACCGATGTTGGTCATGTCGGGGAACTGGGTGCGCACGGCGGAGTAGACCTGCTGCGCGTTGGGGCCCAGGCCGAGACCGGCAGCCTCCTCGGCGAAGTTGCCCGTCTGGGGCGCGCCGGTGGAGGTGCTCTCGGTGGACTCGGTCGACTCCTGCGGGGCCTCGTCGGCCGTCGCGTCGCTCTCCTGCTCGGTCGGCTCGGGGGCCTCCTGCGTCGCCTCGTCCTCGGCCGGGGCCTCGGTCTCCTCGACGGGCTCGGGCTTCGGCTCCGGCTTGGGCTCGGGCTTCGGCTCCGGCTTGGGCTCGGGCTTCGGCGGCACGTAGTCCGGCTTCGACACCGCGTCGACGTCGAGCTCGCCGACGTCACCCTGGGAGTCCTCGGACTGGGAGCTGGCGGGGGCGGTGATCGCGGCGCGGGCCGTCGACCGCGAGGCGGCCTCGCCCGCGCGGTCGGCGAAGAGGTCGCTCGCGCTCGTGCGCGCCGTGGCGACGGAGTCGATGCTCGGGGTCGAGGTGCCCTCGGCCTGGCTCGGGGCGACGACGAAGGCGCCGGAGCCCAGGACGATCCCGATGCCGGCGACCGACTTGGCCGCGGTGCGGGCGCCGTGCGAGCCGACCGACGACGGCAGGCTGCTCAGGCGGGACAGGGGGCTGGGACGACGGCTGCCGTGGCGGCCGACGTAGCGGGGGGAACTCACGCGAGACCTCGGGGTGGAAAACAGGGGACGGGCCTCACGGCCGCGAACACCATAACCACACCTCCTGCCAGAAGTCACGTTTTGGTAAAGGGCGGTGTCACAGGTCACTGCCCGGGACGGCGAAAGGCGCCGCCCCCTGATGGGGAGCGGCGCCCTTCGTCAGGCGTGACCGGAGGTCACTTGCCCTTGACGGCCTCCGTGGCCTGGGGCAGGACGGTGAAGAGGTCACCGACGACACCGAAGTCGACGAGCTCGAAGATCGGGGCCTCCTCGTCCTTGTTGATCGCGACGATCGTCTTGGAGGTCTGCATGCCGGCCCGGTGCTGGATGGCACCGGAGATGCCCGCCGCGACGTAGAGCTGCGGCGAGACCTGCTTGCCGGTCTGACCGACCTGCGACGAGTGGGGGTACCAGCCGGCGTCGACCGCGGCGCGCGAGGCACCGACGGCGGCACCGAGCGCGTCGGCGAAGGTCTCGACCGGCGAGAAGTCACCGCCGGTGCCACGACCACCGGAGACGACGATCGCCGCCTCGGTGAGCTCGGGACGACCGGAGGCCTTCTTCGGCTCGGACGCGGTGACCTTGGCGGCCTTCGCGCCGTCGGAGAGGCTCACGGAGAGCTCCTCGAAGGCACCGGCGCCGTTGGCCTGCTCCGGCGCAGCGGAGTTGGGCTTGACGCAGATGATCGGGGTGCCCTTGGTGACCTTGGCCTGGACCGTGTAGCTGCCGGCGAAGACGGACTGGGTCGTGACCGGCCCCTCCTGCACGTCGACGGCGTCGGTGATCAGACCGGAGTCGGTCTTGACCGCGAGGCGGGCACCGATCTCCTTGCCGGCGGAGTTGCTCGGGATGAGCACCGCGGCGGGGGACGTCGACTGGACCAGCTGCGCGAGGACCTCGGCCTGGGGGGCGACGAGGTGCTCGAGGGCGGCCGGGTCGGAGACGGCGTAGATCTTCTCGGCGCCGTAGCGGGCGAGCAGGTCCTTGGCGGTCTCGGCACCGGGGCCGATGAAGACGGCGGAGGGCTCACCCAGGCGGCGGGCGATGGTCAGCATCTCCGCGGCGGGCTTCTTCACCTCACCGTTTGCGTGGTCGACGAGGACGAGGACTTCAGCCATGTCTGTTGCTCCTTGGTGTCCGGGTCGTCGCTCAGACGAACTTGTTGGTGGTCAGGAACTCGGCGAGCTTCGTGCCGCCGTCACCCTCGTCGGTGACGATCGTGCCCTGCTCGCGCGGGGGACGCTTGGTCGTCGCCTCGACGGCGGTCGCGGCATTGGCCAGACCGACCTGGCCGGCGTCGACACCGAGGTCGGCGAGGGTCCACTCCTCGACCGGCTTCTTCTTCGCGGCCATGATCCCCTTGAAGGAGGGGTAGCGCGGCTCGTTGATCTGGTCGGTGACCGAGATCAGCGCCGGGAGGGAGGCCTCGACGGTCTCGCTCGCGGTGTCGCCGTCACGGCGCATCTTCGCGACGCCGCCGTCGACGGTCAGCTCGGAGGCGTAGGTGACCTGCGGCAGACCGAGGCGCTCGGCGAGCATCGCGGGGACGACACCCATGGTGCCGTCGGTCGAGGCCATGCCGGTGAGGACGATGTCGGGGGTGCCGATCTTCTTGATCGCCTCGGCGAGGATGAGCGAGGTGGCGAGCGCGTCGGAGCCGGCGATCGCGTCGTCGGAGACGTGCACGCCCTTGTCCGCACCCATCTGGAGCGACTTCTTGACCGCCTCGGCAGCGTCGGCGGGACCGATGGTCAGCACGGTGACCTCGCCCTCACCGGCCTCGACGATCTGCAGGGCCTGCTCGACGGCGTACTCGTCGAGCTCGGACAGCAGACCGTCCACGCCTTCGCGGTCGGTCGTGTTGTCCTCGTTGAATCCGCGGTCGGACTGTGCGTCCGGAACGTACTTCACGCAGACGACGATGTTCATCGGCGAATCGTCCTCTTCCTGGGTGAGGGGGCTGGGTACCGGGCGATCCTCTCAGCAGCCGCGCCGGTTGGGCCCGAACTGTGGGGAGGCTCCCAGTCCGCTCACGCTATCCAGCGCGGCACCTGACCTCCAACGCGGGTGAGGGTGCCCTTCACCACACCGGGCTCAGGGCATCTCGTCCGCGACGTTGGTGAGCACGTGGAAGGAGGGCTCCTCGTAGGGGTGCGCGGCGCGAAGCGCCGTGACCACCATCGCCCTTCGCGATCGCGGGAAGACCACCTCGACCCGGTCCTCGACGACCCGCTCGGGTCGGCCGACCTCGCCGATCCTCGGGTGTGCCCCGCCCACGGGACGGAACCTCCCTTCGCCACGCTGGACGAAGGCGCACTCGCGGTACTCCCCCACCGCACCCGCGCCGACCTCGAAGAGCGCCGACAGCACCTGCTCGGTGTGGGTGGCCGGGATGTGCGCCACGAGGACGTCGAGGGCTTCGCGGGTCACGTCACCACCCCGCGGGCAGGTCGAGGTCGTCCGGGACCGGGACGGGCTGGCGCTGCTTGACGACGCGTGCCGGCACACCGCCGAGGACGACGAAGGGGGGATGCGTCCCGCGGACCACGGCGCCGGCACCGACGACCGAGTGGTCGCCGATGTCCGTGCCGCGGGTGATGACGCACTTCGTCGCGACCCACACGTCGTCGCCGATGCGCACCGGCGACTTGATGATCCCCTGGTCCTTGATCGGCGTCTCGAGGTCCTCGGTGCGGTGGTCGAAGTCGCACACGTAGACGTCGTCGGCGAAGAGGCAGGCCTCACCGATCTCGATGTCGAGCCAGGTGTTGAAGGTGTTGCGGATGCCGATGACCGTCTTGGCCCCGATGCGCAGCGTGCCCTCGTGGGCGCGCAGCGCCGACCCGCCACCGATGTGCGTGTAGGCACCGATGACGAGGCGGGCGGTGCCGGGCGCGACCTGGAACTGCACGTCCGGCCCGATGAAGCACGGGCCCTCGAAGACCAGGCCGGGGGTGCGGGCCTTCGCCCGGACCATCCGCAGGTAGCCGAGGACGTGGTGGTGGCTCCAGGCCCGGTGGGCGACGACCCACCGGGCCCAGTGCCACCACGTGAGGTGCGAGGAGCGCGCTGTCACCGCTCGCGTCACCGCAGGGGCTTGGTGCCGGTGACGCCGACGTTGTAGAAGAAGCGCTGCGGCACGACGCGGCCGAGGACCGCGTCGACCTTCATGAGGTTCTTCCACGTGCCGTAGGCGAACTTCGCCCAGCCGAAGCCGAGCGCGTCCTCGGCGACGGCGTACTCGAAGGTGCGGATCGGCCACCCGGCGAGCGCGGAGGTCAGCTCCTCCGTCGCCGTGCCCACGTGCTTCGCACCCGCGTGACGGGCCAGGGCCGCCAGCTGCTTCGGGTCGAAGGTGTGCAGGTCGACGACCGCCTCGAGGGCCGCTGCGCGGGAGGACTCGTCGAGCTCGGCCTGGGCGCGAGCCCACTTGCGGCGCAAGGGAGGCAGCTTGGCCACCCGCGTCGCCGTCTCCCACGTCGCCCGGGAGATGTGCCGGGCGTACCAGTGCCCGATGGTCGTCGGCTCACCCGCGATGACGAAGCGCCCGCCCGGCTTGAGTACGCGCACCACCTCGCGCAGGGCGCCCTCGACGTCGGGGATGTGGTGGATCACCGCGTGCCCGACGACGAGGTCGAAGCTGTCGTCCTCGTAGGGCAGGGCCTCCGCGTCCGCGACCTGTCCCTCGATCTCGAAGCCGAGCCGCCGCGCATTGGCCTTGGCCGCCTCGACCATGCCGGGTGACAGGTCGGAGACGTGCACCTCGTCGACGAGGCCGGCGAGCTTGAGGTTGAGCGAGAAGAAGCCGGTGCCGGCGCCGAGCTCGAGCGTGCGCCCGTAGGGCAGCGACTCCCCCGGCTGGCGGGTCGACTCGAGCACGTGGAGGAAGCGGTCGCGCACGACGGAGGTGCAGCGGTCGTCGAAGCTGATCGACCACTTCTCGTCGTAGGTCTGCGCCTCCCAGTCGTGGTAGAGCACCTGGGCCAGCTTGTTGTCCTCCCAGGCGGCCTCGACCTGCTCTGCGCTCGCGGCGCCGGCACCGGTCATCAGATGCCCTCGAAGGTGGCCTTGCCGGGGCCGTTGTCGACGAAGCTGCGCATGCCGGACTTCTGGTCCTGCGTGGCGAAGAGCGCGGAGAAGAGCTGCGCCTCGATCTGCAGACCGGTGTCGAGACTCGTCTCGAGCCCGCGGTCGACGGCCTCCTTGGCAGCACGCAGGGCCTGCGTCGGCCCGGTGACGAAGGGGGTGACGAGCGCCTTCGCCGTGTCGAGGACCTCGGCGGCGGGCACGACCCGGTCGGCGAGACCGATCTCGAGGGCCTCGGCGGCGTCGACCATCCGGCCGCTGAAGATCAGCTCCTTGGCCTTCGCCGGGCCGACGAGGCGCGGCAGCCGCTGGGTGCCACCGGCGCCCGGGATGATGCCGAGCGTGATCTCGGGCAGGCCGACCTTCGCGTTGTCGGCAACGACCCGGAAGTCGCAGCACAGCGCGGTTTCGAGCCCGCCGCCGAGCGCGAAGCCGGTGATCGCGGCGACGGTCGGCTTGGGGATCGAGGCCAGCGCGCGGGAGAAGCGCTGGAGCAGACGCACGTGGGCGGCCATGTCCGTGTAGGACATCTCGGCCATCTCCTTGACGTCGGCACCGGCGGCGAAGACCCGCTCGCCACCCCAGACGATGACCGCCTTGACGTCGGTGCGCTCGGCCGCCTCCTCCGCGACGGCGACGAGCTGACGCTGCATCTGCGCGTCGAGGGCGTTCATCTTCGGGCGGTCGAGGACGATCGTGCCGATGCCGTCGGCGACCTCGAGCCGGACGACCTGCTCGCTCATGCCGGGGCCTGCCCGTCGGTCTGCTGGCCCTGCTGCTCGGCGACGGCCTCCTCGAGGTCCTGGCCGGTGGCGCGCTGGTGCCACAGCTGCACGCCTTGCAGGACGAGCGGGAGGGCGAGGCCGAGCAGGCCGCGCACGTCGGCGCCGCGCGGGAGGATGTGCTCGCTCGTCACGAGGAGGGTGTCGCCGGCGACGGCGGCCTTGACGAGGTTGAAGGCGACGTTGAGGTCGTTGCTGACCTGCAGCCGCTCCACCGGGTCGGTCGGCACCGGGTCCTCGAGGGCCCACTGGCCGAAGACGCGCAGCACGTTGGACTCGCCGTCGCAGCGGATGAACATCTGCTGCTCCGAGAAGGTGAAGGCCACGTCGCCCTCGTCGTCGATCGACGGCTCGAGACCCAGCTCGCGCAGCGCCGCCTCGATGCGGTCGCGCAGCGGGGCCTCGGGCTCGCTCTGCTCACCGGAGGGGGTGGGGGGGGTGCCGAAGTTGGGAAGGGCGGTCGGATCGCTCATGGCCTCAACGTACCGACTGCTTACCCTGTGATCCATGTCGACGACCACAGCCCACGTGCTCCCCGACCGTCCCGCCCCGGGTGCGCGCCCCGTCGCGGGCGGGGTCGAGGTGGCCGTGCCCGCTGCCCACGCCACCGCCGTGTGGCTGTGCCTCTTCGACGACGAAGGGGAGGAATCTCGCGTCTCCCTGCCCGCCGCGGGCGAGGGCTGGTGGGGCGGCTTCGTCCCCGACGTGCACCCCGGCACCCGCTACGGGCTGCGGGCCGACGGCCCGTGGGACCCGGCTGCCGGCCACCGGCACAACCCCGCGAAGCTGCTGCTCGACCCGTGGGGCCGCGCCGTCGAGGGCCACGTGACCTACGAGCCGGCCGTCTACGGGCATGCCGTCGACCAGGCCGGGGAGGGCGACGTGACCGTCCGCTCGGAGCTGGACTCGGCCCCCTTCGTCCCCCGCAACGTCGTGCTCGACACGACCTTCGACTGGGGCGACGACGCCCCGCCGACGCACCGGCGTGACGAGCGGGTGGTCTACGAGGCGCACGTGCGCGAGGTGACCCGGTTGCTCGACGGCGTGCCGGAGCACCTGCGCGGCACCTACGCCGGCATGGCACACCCCGTGACCATCGAGCACCTGCAGCGGCTCGGCGTGACGACCGTGGAGCTGCTGCCGGTGCACGCCTTCGCCGACGAGCCGCACCTCGTCGAGCTCGGCCTGACGAACCACTGGGGCTACAACACGCTCGGCTTCTTCGCCCCGCACGCGCCCTATGCCAGCGACGCCGACCCGCACGAGGTGCTGCGCGAGATCAAGGGCATGGTCAAGCTGCTGCACGCGGCCGGCATCGAGGTGCTGCTCGACGTCGTCTACAACCACACGGCCGAGCAGAGCACCGGCGGGGCGACCCTCTCGTGGCGCGGGCTCGACGCGGCGACCTGGTACCGGCTCGACGAGCAGGGGCACGACGTCGACGTCACCGGCTGCGGCAACACGCTCGACCTCACCGAGCCGCTCGTGCTCGAGATGGTGCTCGACTCGCTGCGCTACTGGGTCGAGGAGGTCCACGTCGACGGTTTCCGCTACGACCTGGCCGTCGCGCTCGGCCGCGGTGACGACCTCGGCTACGACCCCGACCACCCCTTCCTCGTCGCCCTGCGCGAGGACCCGGTGCTCTCGCGGGTGCTGCACGTCGCCGAACCCTGGGACCTCGGGCCCGACGGGTGGCGCACCGGGCAGTTCCCCGGCGCGTGGGCGGAGTGGAATGACCGCTTCCGCGACGCGACCCGCGACTTCTGGCTCGCCGACGCGGGGGCGCTCTCGCGCGGCGAGGTGAGCGGCTCCGGTGTGCGCGAGATCGCGACCCGGCTCGTCGGCAGCCGCGACCTCTTCGGCGAGCGCACTCCCCTGTCGTCGGTCGGCTTCGTCACCGCGCACGACGGCTTCACCATGGCCGACCTCGTCGCCTACGACACGAAGCACAACGAGGCCAACGGCGAGGACAACCGCGACGGCAACGACCACAACCGGTCGTGGAACCACGGCGCCGAGGGCCCCACCGACGACGCCGTCATCTCGCTCGCCCGCCGCCGCTCGGTGCGCAACCTGCTCGGCACCCTGCTGCTGTCGGCGGGTGTGCCGATGATCGCCTCCGGCGACGAGATCGGCCGCACCCACGACGGCAACAACAACCCCTACTGCCAGGACAACGAGATGACCTGGCTGCACTGGGACCTCGACGACGCCCGGCGCGACCTGCTCGCCACCGCCGCCCACCTCACGGCGCTGCGGCGCGAGGTCCCCGTGCTGCGCGACCACGACGAGTCGGTCATCGGCTGGTACGACGAGACCGGTGCCGCGATGACCGACGAGACCTGGGCCCAGGACGAGCGGCGGACCCTGCAGCTGCACCTCGCCGGCGAGCCCGCGGCGCTGCTCGTGGTGCACGGTGGCCTCGCCGAGGCTGCCGTCACGCTCCCGGACGTCGGCCCCCTTCGCCTGAGGTGGGACAGCGCTTGGGAGCGCCCGCAGGACGCCGACTCGGGCTCCGCCGACCGCCAGCAGACCCTCACCCCCCTCAGCCTGCGCCTCTACACGACCTGACCGCCGCCGCCCTCGCGAGTCGAGGTACCAGCGACCACATAGCCGGACGCCACGACAGGAGCGGACGAAGGGAGGGGTCGGCCCGACTCATGGGAAAGTCCCGCCCAACCCGACGAGGTGAGCTGAATCCGTCAGGTGGCGGGACTTTTCCTTAGGGCCACCCCTCCCTTCGCCCGCGACGAGAGAGAGGCGACCACGCGGGTGGTGCAGGAGCAAGAACTCAGGCGTTGGCGACGAGCCCCAGGCTCGACGGGAAGGCCATGAGATCGTGCCGGGGCAGCACGCGCACGGTCCAGCCGAACTGGCCGGTGCGCTCGATGGGGACCTGGCCGGAGAACTTCGCCTTGCCGTCCTCGTAGGACTCGACGAAGCCCAGCGACGTGGCGTCCCAGTCGACGAGGTCGTCGGTGCCGAGCTCGACGCGGCCGGCGACGACCTGCACGTCGACCTCGTGCGGCGCGAGGCCGTCGAGGGCGACGTAGGCGTCGACGCTCAGCTGCTCGCCGACGAGCGGGCTGTCGGAGATGCCGGAGCCCTCGACGTGGTCGACGTGCACGGCCGACCAGCCGGCGCGGGCGCGGGCCTTGTAGTCGGCGAGGGCGCGCGCGCCGGCGTGGTCGTCGGCGTTGACCCGGGCGTTGTGCGCGGCGGCGGGGGCGTAGAGCTGCTCGGTGTAGTCGCGGACCATGCGGGTGGCGAGCACCTTGGGCCCGAGCGTGGTGAGGGTGTGGCGCAGCATCGACAGCCAGTGCTGCGGCAGCCCCTGCTCGTCGACGTCGTAGAAGCGCGGCGCGACCTGGGTCTCGATGAGGTCGTAGAGCGCAGCGGCCTCGATGTCGTCGCGACGCCCCTCGTCCTCGACGCCGTCGGCGGTCGGGATCGCCCAGCCGTTGTCGCCGTCGTACCACTCGTCCCACCAGCCGTCGAGGATGGAGAGGTTGAGCCCGCCGTTGAGCGCGGCCTTCATGCCCGAGGTGCCGCAGGCCTCGAAGGGGCGCAGCGGGTTGTTGAGCCACACGTCACAGCCCGGGTAGAGGGTGCGGGCCATCGCGATGTCGTAGTTGGGCAGGAAGACGATGCGGTGGCGCACGTCGTGCTCGTCGGCGAAGCGGACCATCTGCTGGATGAGCTGCTTGCCCGTCTCGTCGGCCGGGTGCGACTTGCCGGCGATGACGAGCTGGACCGGGCGCTCCGGGTGGAGCAGCAGCGCCTTGAGCCGCTCGGGGTCGCGCAGCATGAGGGTGAGGCGCTTGTAGGTCGGCACCCGGCGGGCGAAGCCGATCGTCAGGACGTCGGGGTCGAGGACGGAGTCGGTCCAGCCGAGCTCGGCGTCGGTCGCCCCGCGCTTGCCCCAGCTCGCCCGCAGGCGGGCACGGGCGTCCTCGACGAGCCGGGCGCGCATCTGGGCCTTGGCCGCCCAGATCGCCTCGCCGGGCACGTCCCCGATCTGCAACCACTGGTCACCGGCCTCGACGTCTCGGCCCCCGAGGTGCTCGGCGGCGACGTCGAAGACCGCGTCGTCGACCCACGTCGGGGCGTGCACGCCGTTGGTGATCGAGGTGATCGGCACCTCCGAGTCGTCGAACCCCGGCCACAGCCCGTCGAACATCTCGCGGGAGACGTGCCCGTGCAGCTGCGAGACGCCGTTGGCGCGCTCGGCGAGGCGCAGCCCCATGACCGCCATGTTGAAGATGCCCTCGGAGCCGCCCTCGTAGGTCTCGGCGCCGAGCGCCCGCAGCTTGTCGAGCGGCACGCCCGGCAGCTCCTGCGCACCACCGAAGTAGCGCTCCAGCAGGCTGACGTCGAAGCGGTCGATGCCGGCGGGCACGGGGGTGTGCGTCGTGAAGACGGTGCCGGCCCGGGCGGCCTCCATCGCCTCCTCGAAGCTCATCCCTCCGGACTGGGTGAACTCGCTGATCCGCTCGATGCCGAGGAAGCCGGCGTGGCCCTCGTTGGTGTGGAAGACCTCCGGCTCGGGTGCTCCGGTGAGGCGCGACCACAGCCGCAGGGCACGCACACCACCGATGCCGAGGAGCATCTCCTGCTGGAGCCGCTGCTCACCCCCGCCGCCGTAGAGGCGCTCGGTGACCGCGCGCATCGCGTCGTCGTTGCCGGGGACGTCGGAGTCGAGCAGGAGCAGCGGCACGCGGCCGACCTGGGCGCGCCACACGTGCGCGCGCAGCTGACCGCCCCCGGGCATCCCGATGCTGATGACGCAGGGGGTGTCGTCCGCCTCGCGCAGCAGGTGCAGCGGCAGCCCCTGCGGGTCGGCGACGGGATAGGTCTCCTGCTGCCAGCCGTCGGCGTTGAGGCTCTGCTTGAAGTAGCCGGTCTTGTAGAAGAGACCGACGCCGACGATCGGCACGCCGAGGTCGGAGGCCGCCTTGAGGTGGTCGCCGGCGAGGATGCCGAGGCCACCGGAGTACTGCGGCAGCACGGCGGTGATGCCGTACTCGGGGCTGAAGTAGGCGATCGAAGCGGGGGCGTCACCCTTCGCGCTCTCCTCCTGGAACCACCGCGGGGCGGACAGGTAGGCGTCGAGGTCGGCCTTGGCGGCGGCGACGCGCGAGACGAAGTCGGTGTCCGCGGCCAGCGCGTCGAGCTCGCCCGCCGAGAAGGCGGAGAGCATGCGAACAGGATCGTGGTGCACGGTGTCCCACCGCTGGGGGTCGATGCCGGCGAAGAGAGCGCGGGTCGGCGAGTGCCAGCTCCAGCGCAGGTTCATGGCCAGGTCGCCGAGGGCGGCGATCGGCTCGGGGAGGGCAGTTCGGACACTGAAACGTCGGATGGCCTTCACCCGGGCCATCTTTGCGCCTCCGAGCCGCTGTGGCCAAGTCCACACCGACGGCCTCCCCACTGGGGTCGGCGCCCCGCGGCGGGTAGTTTCACAGGGGTGAGCACCGACTTCACCGTTGCCCCGTCCCCGACGACCGGCACGCCGGTCTCCGGCCCGCCGCAGCTCCCCCTCGGCCGCATCCCCGTCACGGGGGTGCGTCCGGTGGTCGACCACGGCGCCCGCCCCGCGAAGTCCGTCGTCGGCGAGCCCTTCACCGTCACTGCCGAGGTCTTCCGCGAGGGGCACGACGCGGTGAGCGCCACGCTCGTGCTCACCGACCCCGACGGCGCCGAGCGCCACCTGCCGATGACCTGCACCAACCCCGGCCTGAGCCTGTGGGAGGCCGAGGTCGTGGCCGACCGCGAGGGCCTGTGGCACTACCGCGTCGAGGGCTGGTCGCACCCGTGGGGCACGTGGGTGCACGACGCCGGCATCAAGATCCCGGCGGACATCGACGCCGACCTCATGCGGGAGGAGGGGGCGATCGTCCTCGACCGGGCCGCGGCCGAGCCCTTCCGTGACGAAGGGGGGCGGACCTCCCTTCGTCAGGCAGCGGCGGTCCTGCGCGACCTCACGGGTCACCAGGCGACCGCGGCGCTGCACCTCGTGACGACCGGTCCCGCTGTCGCGGAGCTCGAGGCCCGCCCGCTGCGCGAGCTGGTCAGCCCGAGCACGGACCTGCCGCTGCTCGTCGAGCGCGAGCTGGCGCTCTTCGGGTCCTGGTACGAGATCTTCCCCCGCAGCGAGGGGGCACGCTTCGACGAGGCGACCGGGCGGTGGGTCACGGGCACCTTGCGCACCGCGGCCCAGCGGCTGCCGGCGATCGCGGCGATGGGCTTCGACGTCGTCTACCTCACGCCGATCCACCCCATCGGCACGACCGCGCGCAAGGGGCCCAACAACACCCTCGAGGCCGGGCCCGACGACCCCGGCTCGCCGTATGCCATCGGCTCCCCCGACGGCGGGCACGACGCGATCCACCCCGAGCTGGGCACCTTCGAGGACTTCGACGCCTTCGTCGCCGACGCCACCCGGCTCGGCCTCGAGGTCGCCCTCGACCTCGCGCTGCAGTGCTCCCCCGACCACCCGTGGGTCACCGAGCACCCCGAGTGGTTCACGACGCGCGCCGACGGGACCATCGCCTACGCGGAGAACCCGCCGAAGAAGTACCAGGACATCTACCCGGTCAACTTCGACAACGACCCCGCCGGCATCTACGCCGAGGTGCGTCGCGTCGTCCAGGTGTGGATCGACCACGGGGTGAAGATCTTCCGCGTCGACAACCCGCACACCAAGCCGGTGGAGTTCTGGCAGTGGCTCATCGCCGATGTCGCCGTCGACCACCCCGACGTCATCTGGCTCTCCGAGGCCTTCACCAAGCCGGCGATGATGCACACCCTGGCCAAGGTCGGCTTCCAGCAGAGCTACACCTACTTCGCCTGGCGCACGACCGTGCCCGAGCTCGTCGAGTACGGCACCGAGGTGAGCGGCGAGGCCGCGGCCTACATGCGGCCGAGCTTCTGGCCGACGACGCACGACATCCTCACGCCCTACATGCAGTTCGGCGGGCGGGCCGCCTGGCAGGTGCGTGCCGCCCTCGCCGCGACGATGGTGCCGACGTGGGGCATCTACGCCGGCTACGAGCTCATGGAGCACGTCGCCCGCCCCGGCGCCGAGGAGCAGATCGACAACGAGAAGTACGAGCTCAAGGACCGCCGCTGGGCCGAGGTCGCCGAGCGCGGCGACTCGCTCATCGGGTGGCTGACGATGCTCAACCGCGCGCGCCGGCAGCACCCGAGCCTGCAGCTGCTGCGCAACCTGACCTTCCACCACGTCGACGACGAGAACCTCATCGCCTACTCCAAGTCGCGCACCCTCGACGACGGCACCGTCGACACCGTCATCGTCGTCGCCAACGTCGACCCGCACACCACGCGCGAGTCGACCCTGCGTCTCGACATGGGCGCCCTCGGCCTCGAGCCCGACGCGCGCTTCGAGGTGGAGGACCACGTGACCGGCGCGCGCTGGGAGTGGGGCCAGGCCACCTATGTGCGCCTCGGCCCCGACGCCGAGCCGGTGCACATCGTCTCGGTGCGGCGCTGATGGCCACCATCCACGACGCCACCCTCGTCCCGACGAAGCTCGAGCTGCTCGCCGGCTGGGTCGGCGACCAGCGGTGGTTCCCCGGCCAGGGCCGCCCGCGCCTGCGCCGTCTCGACTCGTGGCGCCTCGACGACCCGGCCGGCGAGGTCGGCATCGAGGTGATCGTCGTCCTTGACGAGTCCGGGCCGAGCCCGACCGTCCACCAGGTGCCGCTCACCTACCGCGGCGCTCCCCTGCCCGGCGGCGAGGCCGCGCTCGTCGGCGAGATGGAGCACTCCGTCCTCGGCCACCGGTGGGTCTACGACGCCCCGCACGACCCCGTCTTCGTCACCCAGCTCATGGCACTGCTCCGCGGGCGCGTTGCAGCACAGGCCGGCTCGGTGTCCGACACCGTCGACCCCGACGTCGTCGGGGCACCGCACCCGGCGTGGCCCGACGACCCGGTCGTCGCCTCGAGCCGGGTGCTCACCGGCGAGCAGTCCAACACCTCCGTCGTCGTGCAGCCGGCGCCCGGCACGGGCGCCCCGGTGATCCTCAAGGTCTTCCGCACCCTCTCCCCGGGCGACAACCCCGACATCACCCTCCAGGGTGCACTCGCCGCGTCGCACTCCCCCTTCGTCCCCGCGAGCGTCGGTCACGTGGCCGGCGCCTGGCAGCGGCCCGATGGCGAAGGGAGGGACGTCGGTCAGCTGGCCTTCGCCCAGGAGTATCTCGAGGGCACGACGGACGCGTGGCGCGAGTGCCTGCGGATGGCTGGCGACGGCACCGACTTCACCGCCCGGGCCCGCGAGCTCGGCCGGGCGACCGCCGAGGTCCACGCGACCCTGGCCCGCGCCCTGCCCACGGTGGCGCCCGGCGCCGACGACATCTCCCGCCGGGTCGCGGCCCTGCGCCGCCGGGCCGCGATGGCGACGAGCGAGGTGCCCGGGCTGGCCGCCCACGCGGCCGACCTCGAGGCCGTGTGGGCGGCCGCCGAGGAGACGAGCTGGCCTGCGCTGCAACGCATCCACGGCGACCTCCACCTCGGCCAGGTGCTCGACGCACCCGACCGCGGCTGGGTGCTCATCGACTTCGAGGGCGAGCCCCTGCGCCCCCTCGCCGAGCGCAACGCACCGGACTGCACCCTGCGCGACGTCGCCGGGGTGCTGCGCTCGCTCGACTACGTCGCCGGCACCGTCGAGCGGGCCGAGCCCTGGCTCGACGTCCGCCGCTGGTGCACGGCCGCGCAGACCGCCTATCTCGACGGCTACGCCGACGTGGGTCCCGACCCGCGCTCCCACGGCGCGCTGCTCACCGCCTTCGTCCTCGACAAGGCCCTCTACGAGGTCGTCTACGAGGCGCGCACCCGCCCGACCTGGCTCGAGCTGCCGACGACCGCGATCGACCGACTGCTGCAGGAGGCACGCCCGTGACGCCCGTCCCCGACTCCGCCCTGCCCGGCGCCCTGTGGGCCGTGACCCACGGGCGCAGCGCCCAGCCGCACGACGTCCTGGGCCAGCACCTCGAGGAGGGTGGGCTGCGCGTGCGGGTGCGTCGACCACTCGCCACGCAGGTGCGCGTGCGCTTCGAGGACGACGTCGTCGTCGATCTCCAGCACGAGAGCGAGGGCATCTTCTCCGGCCTGCGCCCCGAGGCGACCCGCACGATGGACTACCGGGTCCTCACGACCTGGGAGGACGGCATCGAGCACGTCGGCGACGACCCCTACCGCTTCGTGCCGACGCTCGGCGACGTCGACCTGCACCTCATCGGCGAGGGCCGCCACGAGCAGCTGTGGACCGTGCTCGGCGCCCGACCGCAGCGCTACGACGGGCCGATGGGGCCGGTGCACGGTGTCGCCTTCGCCGTGTGGTCCCCACGGGCCAAGGCCGTCCACGTCATCGGCGACTTCAACGGCTGGGACGAGCGCACCCACCCGATGCGCCTGCTCGGCGAGTCCGGCGTGTGGGAGCTCTTCGTCCCCGACGCCGCGGTCGGCAGCGTCTACAAGTTCGCCGTGCGCGGGGCCGACGACGTGCTGCGGCACAAGGCCGACCCGATGGCCCGGCTCGCCGAGACCGCCCCGGCGACCGGATCGGTCGTCACCGAGAGCACGTATGCGTGGCGCGATGCCGAGTGGCTGGCCCAGCGTGCCGAGCGCGACCCGCACACCGGTCGGATGAGCGTCTACGAGGTGCACCTCGGGTCCTGGCGCCAGGGGCTGACCTATCGCGAGCTGGCGACCGAGCTCGTCGACCACGTGCGCGAGCACGGCTTCTCGCACGTCGAGCTCATGCCGGTCATGGACCACCCCTACCCGCCGTCGTGGGGCTACCACGTGACGAGCTACTTCGCGCCCAACTCGCGCTTCGGCCACCCCGACGACTTCCGCCACCTCGTCGACGAGCTGCACCGCGCCGGCATCGGCGTGCTGCTCGACTGGGTGCCCGGGCACTTCGCGACCGACGAGTGGGCCCTCGTGCGCTTCGACGGCCTGCCGCTCTACGAGCATCCCGACCCGCGCCGCGGCTGGCAGCCCGACTGGGGCAGCTATGTCTTCGACTTCGGCCGGCCCGAGGTGCGCAACTTCCTCGTCGCCAATGCCCTGTACTGGCTCGAGGAGTTCCACGCCGACGGGCTGCGCGTCGACGGCGTCGCCTCGATGCTCTACCTCGACTACTCCCGGCAGGCCGGCGAGTGGGTGCCCAATGTCCACGGCGGGCGCGAAAATCTCGAGGCCGTCGCGCTCCTGCAGGAGATCAACGCGACCGCCTACCGCCGCTCCCCCGGCATCGTCACCATCGCCGAGGAGTCGACCGCCTGGCCGGGCGTCACCCGGCGCACGAGCGAGGGCGGCCTCGGCTTCGGGCTGAAGTGGAACATGGGCTGGATGAACGACGCCCTGCGCTACCTCGCGGAGGACCCGATCAACCGCGAGCACCACCACGGGCTGCTCACCTTCGCGATGATGTACGCCTACGCCGAGCACTACCTGCTGCCGATCAGCCACGACGAGGTCGTCCACGGCAAGGGCTCCATGCCTTACAAGATCCCCGGCGGCGACGCCGAGCGCTTCGCGACGCTGCGCGCCTTCTACACCTACCAGTGGGCCTTCCCGGGCAAGCAGCTGATCTTCATGGGCACAGAGTTCGGGCAGACGAGCGAGTGGTCGGAGAGCCGCTCCCTCGACTGGCACCTGCTCGACCACGCCGACCACCGGCGCCTCGGCGAGCTCGTCGCCGACCTCAACTCCTTCGCCATGGCGCACCCGGCGATGTGGGCGCTCGACGCGCAGCCGGCCGGCTTCCAATGGCTCGACGCCGACGACGAGCAGGGCAACACCGTCTCCTTCCTGCGCTTCGGCGACGGCGAGCGCCACGACGACGTCGTCGCCGTGGTCGTCAACTTCGGCGGGGTGGCGCGGACCCCCCTTCGCATCGGTCTGCCGAAGGGGGGTCGCTGGGAGGTCGCGCTCGACACCTGCGGCTACGACGGGGCCGGCTCACCGAGCCAGGCGGGCGTCGTCGTCACGGCGCAGGAGTGGCCCTGGCAGGGCCAGCCGTGGTCGGCGGAGGTGCACGTGGCGGCGCTCGGCGCGGTCTACCTCACGCCGGTCGCCGAGGCCGATCAGGCCGGGCGCAGCGTGCCGTAGGTCCGGGAGCCGGACCACATCTTGCGCTTGCTGACCATGCGACCCGAGGAGGGCGCGTCGACGATGTAGCCGTTGCCGACGTAGACGCCGACGTGGTAGCTGCCGTAGAAGACGAGGTCGCCGGGGCGCAGCGAGGTCTTCGAGGTCTGGCGCACGGCCGCCTTCTGCTGGGAGACGGTGCGCGGGAGCTTCACGCCCTGCTTGGCGAAGACCGTCTGGACGAAGCCGGAGCAGTCGGCGCCGGTCCACAGCGAGGTGCCGCCGTAGCGGTAGAGGGTCTTGCTGACCCGCGACTTCGCGAGCGTCGTGGCGTCCGTGCGGTCGCCCGACGAGGCGGTGACCTTCGTGGCGGCCTCGGCCGGCGTCGGGGCGACGGTCTCGGCAGCGACACCACCGGTGGCGGCGACCGCGAGGGCGGACAGGGCGGTCGTGATCTTGGGCAGGTGACGCATGGCGTGGCTTCCGGATAGGCGCAGGGGCGCACCGATGGTCACAGACAGATCACGGGTCGGTCAAGTCGAGGTCACGGGCAGCGTGTCGTCGTTGCCAACTTCACGCCACCCGCGGCCGGTGATCTAGAAGAGCGCGCTCATGAGCGTCGTGCGGCCCTTGCGCACGCGCTCGTCCTGCGAGCCCACGACGGAGAAGAGGTCGAGCAGGTGCGCCTTGACCCGCTCGCGGTCCTCGTCGGCCGTGACCCGCACGAGGTCGATGAGCCGGGTGAAGGCGTCCTCGACGTGCCCGCCGAGGACGTCGAGGTCGGCGACGACGAGGGCCGCGTCGATGTCCTGCGGGTCTCCGGCAGCTGCCTCGCGGGCGGCCTGCAGGTCGACGCCGCGGGTACGGCGCATCAGGCCGACCTGGGCGAGCCCGAGCTGGGCCTCGGTGTCCTTGGGGTCGGCGGCGATGGCCTGCTCGTAGGCGGCGGCCGCCGCGTCGAGGTCGTCGCGCTCGATGGCCTCGTAGGCCTCCTGGTGCAGGGGCGGCAGCTCGTCCTCGGCGCCCTCGGGCGCGGCCGCGCCGCTGACCCGTCCGGTGACCCCGTACTGGACCGCGACCTGCAGCAGCTGGTCGACGACCTGGCGGAACTGCTCGCGGTCGACGAGCCCGCTGAAGAGCGGCACCGGCTGTCCACCGACGAGACCGAGGGCGAGGGGCACCTCGGGCGGCTGGATCGCCTGGGTGATCTGGGGGTTGGTCGCGATGTCGATGCTCACGACCTGCAGGCGACCGTCGAGGGCGCCGGCGATGTCGAGCGCGTCGTCGAGCAGCGCCTTGCTCTGCGGCTGCCGCGACGACCAGACGACGGCGACGGAGGGCACGACGCCGGAGCGGCCGACGATCTGGTTGAAGGTCGCGTCGGTCGCCTCGACGAGCATGGCGTCGAGACCACCGGCGGGAGCACCGGCGGGGGGCGCACCAGCAGGCGCGCCGCCAGCGGCCGCACCCCCAGCGGCACCACGCGGTGCACCGGCGCCAGCGGCCGGGGAGTCGGGACGGGCGGGGGCGCCGAGCCCGGAGAGGTCGACGGCGCCGCGCAGGGCTCGGGTCGGGTCGTTCATGCCGTCATTGTCCCCCACCGGCCCGGGCCGCCGGCACCCGGCGTCGAGCGCCGGGAGCCGGTCGGGCCCGTCAGCTGCCGGCTGCGGAGGCGACGACCTCGCTGGCACCGACGACGCGGGCCTTGCCCTGCTCCGGCGTGACGAGCGCGAGGGTCTCGACGTGCTTGACCGAGAGCGCGCGCTCCACCGTCGACGCGTCGAGCACGTACTTGAGCGCCGGCTCGCGGACCTTGAGCTCCTTGAGCTTGTTGGTCGCGCGGATCGTGTCGGTGCGGGTCATCGGCAGGAAGGTGATCGCCCCGCCGTCGGCGAGCTCGAAGCTCACCGTCTCGCCCTTGGCCACCGTCTGGCGCTGCGCGTAGTAGCCGAGGTCCCCGAGGTCCTCCTTGGTCTTCGCGGCGTTCTTCTTCAGCGCCTGGGAGAAGCCGTCGCCGACGGACACCTCCTTGGAGGCCTTCTTCGACGCGGGGAAGGCGACCCCCTTCGCCCAGGCATTGGCGGCGGAGGTGACGTCCTGCTCGGGCGCGGAGGAGAGCTTGACCGCGGTTCCCTCCTCGACGGGCGGCAGCGCGGGGACGCTGGCCCCGGCGGCCATCGGCACGTCGGCGAAGAGCGTGTAGGCCCGGTCCGCGCTCTGCGCGACGAGCACGTACAGGTGCTGCACGTCGCCGGTGCGCGAGGTCGCGAGGACGGCCCGGGGCCAGTCGGTGCCGCGGCTGACCGCGAGCACCTCGAGGTCCTTGGGGGTGGCCGTGGAGCGGCCGGAGACGTCCTTGCTCGTGACGACGGCCTCGATCTCGCGCAGGGCGGGGCCGCTGAGCAGCTCCTTGCGCAGCCGGGTGTCGTCCTCGGCGAGGCTCACGCCGGCGACGTCGCCGACGACCCGGCTGGCGACCTTGGTCGCGGTCGTCGTCGTGATCGACGCGCCGTCGGAGCGCTCGGCCGGGGCGTCGTGGACGCCGGCGATGGACGAGCCGATCCCGCAGCCGCCGAGGGCGATGGGCAGGGCCAGGACGAAGGGGGTCAGACGGCGGCTCATGCGCGGGCCTCCTCGGTGGCCGGGCGGGCGGTCCGGTCACGGCGACCGCCGAGGCGCCCGAAGGAGCGGGCGAGCAGGGCCAGGCCGAGCAGCAGCACGACGATGCCGACGACGAGGGTCGTCAGGGCCTTCGTGCCCCAACCTCCGTCGACGACGGTCATCGTCACGGAGTCGACCTCGGCGCCCGTGGGGGCCGCGACGACGAGGGTCTGCGGGGCGTCGGCCTGCTCGATGGTGCGGGTGACCTCGCCGTCGCCGGTGGTCGTCTCCTGCCACACGTCGAGGGTGCCCGGCGAGACCTCCTTGCCGGAGCCCTCGTCGGTGCTCACGAGGGCCCAGTCGGAGACGTCGACGCCGGCCACGTGGGCGCGGGCCCCGTCGCCGAGGAGGGCCTCGACGTCGGAGGGGCGCGCGGTGCCGGACCACATGCGGCCGGAGCCGGTCGCGGTGATCTCGACGGGGTGGTCGACGCGGTTGAGCACGTCGGGCTCGAGGACGACGACGCGCTGGCCGGGCTCGGCGGTGAAGGTGGCGGTGCCGGAGGTGCCGAGGTTGGCGAGGAACCAACCGCCGACCACCGCGGCGACGAGGCCGAGGAGGGCCAGGATCGCGCCGGCCACGCGCTGCAGGAGCGTGCTCACATCGGGGACTTTCCGTGGGACATCAGGGGGTGCCCACCGAGGTGGCGGACGATCCACCATCCCAAAGACCCCCGAAGGTCACAAAATCGTCACGACTGCGTCGGGTCGTCGAGCAGGCCCCGGACCCGCTCGACCTTGGCGCTCATCTGGCCCGAGCGACCGGCGCGGATGTCGGCCTTCATGACCAGGCTCACCCGGTCTCCGTAGGGCCCCATCGCGTCGACACAGCCCTTGACGACGGCCATGACCTCGTCCCACTCCCCTTCGATCGTCGTGAACATCGAGCCGAGGTCGTGCGGCAGCCCGCTGTCACGCACGACCCGCAGGGCGGCGGCCACGGCCTCGGCGTAGGAACCGGTCGGGTCAGGCGTGGCCGGGGCGATCGAGAAGGCAAGCAGCACAGGGGACTCCCATCACTTCGTCATCTTGATCTGACCGTCGATGCGGGTCAGCACATAGGTGTGGGTCTCGGCGCTCGGGGGCTTGGCCTTGCCCTTGCCCTTGGCCTTGGGGTGGTACTCGATGGTGACGGTCGCGGCGCTCGCGTCCTCGTCCCACGACAGGTCCGTGACCTTGGCCTTGTCGATCGAGTCCCAGAAGCCGTCGTAGCCGGCCCGGTCGGTCTGCCGCGTCGGGGCGAGCATGTCCCAGGCCGCGTCGCGGTCGCTCGTCACGGTCGCGAAGTAGGTGTCGATGAAGTCGCGCGCCTCGTCCTCGCTGATCTGCTCCTCGTCCGCGTCCGGACTCGTGGGCTCCTCCGAGGAGCTCTCGGAGGTGGACGACTGGGTGGGGGTCGAGGTCGTCGTCTCCGTCGTCGTCTCGGTGAGCGTCTCCGGTTCGCTGGAGGTCGGCTCCTGCTGGGTACCGGTCGACGACGAGCCACCGCTCCCGGTGCTGTCCCCCTGCGACATCGCGAAGGCGATCGCCCCGACCGCCAGCGCGACGACACCGGCGACGAGCAGGGCCCACAGCAGGGCATTGCCCCGGCGCGGCGGCGGCGCCTGCCCGGTCTGAAGGGGGGCTCCCACCGGTCCCGCAGCCCCCGCCGCGGGGGCCACGGTCGTCGCGGCGGGTGCGGGCGAGGCGCCGGCCGTGCCACCGGCGGCGACGCTCTCGAGCCGGCGCAGGACCTGGGCCATCGTGCCGCGACGTGCGGTGTCGCGGGAGAGCATGTCGGCGAGCACGGGCTCGAGCTCGTCGCGGCGGGTCGAGTGGCTCAGGGCGAGCACGGCCATCGCCGAGCGGGTGGCGGCCGGTAGCCCGTCGAACGCCGCGGACCAGGCGCGCTC
>ERZ500994.140-NODE-140-length-24001-cov-5.278627_pt1 | contig 24001 bp, 22 predicted proteins | sample MGYA00248878_ERZ500994 | MGnify/ENA primary metagenome ERZ500994 (study PRJEB25958, sample SAMN03398533) | human skin metagenome | study: EMG produced TPA metagenomics assembly of the Human Skin Microbiome Metagenome (human skin metagenome) data set. | reverse complement strand
CCCCACCCGCTGAACACGGACTATTTCAGCTCGTCCCTGCTGCAGGCGCAGCAGTCGAAGGCAAAAATCATCGGGCTTGCGAACGGCGGCGGCGACACGATCAACGCCATCAAGCAAGCCGGCGAATTCGGCATCGTCGCCGGCGGGCAGAAGCTCGCGGGCGTCGTGATGTTCATTTCCGACATCCACAGCCTCGGCCTCAAGGTCGCCAACGGGCTGGTCATCACCGAGGCCTATTACTGGGATCTCAACGACCGGACCCGCGCGTTCGGAAAGCGGTTCTTCGAGCGCACGAAGCGCATGCCGACGATGAACCAGGCGGCGACCTACAGCGCGACGCTCCACTACCTGAAAGCCGTCCAGGCCGCCGGCACGAAGGACACGAAGCCGGTGATGGCCAAGATGCGCGAACTGCCCGTGCGCGACGCCTTCACCGACAACGGCTTCCTGCGCGAGGACGGACGCATGGTGCACAGCATGTTCCTCCTCGAGGTGAAGAAGCCCGAGGAGTCGAAATATCCGTGGGACTATTACAAGGTGTTGGCCGAAGTGCCCGGCGACCAGGTGTTCCGCCCGCTGAAGGACGGCGGCTGCCCCCTCGTGAAGTAAGACACGGGTGCGCGCCCCGCGTTGACACCCGGACGCGCACCCCCTAGACAGCCGGCGTCGCGCAGAAACGCCCAGCGCCGCGCGACGCCAGGAGCCCGGCATGACCGGCCACTGGGGGATAGTTCAACGGTAGAACAGCGGACTCTGACTCCGTTAATCTTGGTTCGAATCCAGGTCCCCCAGCCAGTTGACCTTGCTGATCTTTGTGTCCCGAACAGCCCCTGATCGGGACCTTTTTCATGTCGCGTGTCGTGACAAGCATCTCACTGAGCTACGAGCATTTCGATTTTGTCGCGGCCGCCGCGCGACATGGTGCGACACGGGTTCAACCTATGGTTCCGTCTGAATTCCCGGCGCGAAGCGAGATCGGCACGCGGCGCAGAACGTTGCCCGGCATGGGATCGACACGGCCGGCATCCGCAGAAGCGGAAGATGCGGTGCATTGTGAGCGCCGTCATCTGGGTTGACTCTGCAAGGCAACATCGCGGCTGGTAGCCAGATCACTTCACCGGGCACTGCGTGTCGAGCAGCGCGGCGATATCGACACCCGACAGGGACGTCCCGGAGCGGAACGATGTTCCCGCCGACATGCTGATTTCCATTCCGGCATTGTTGCGGATCGTGACCGCCTGCGTCGGCGACCACGTTCCGTCCTGATTTCGCTGGAACAGCTTGCAATCGATCGGCTGGGCCGCAGCCAGGCCGGGCACGACGAAAAGCGCCAGGGCGAAGAGCAGCTTGCGCATATGGCATCTCCTTCGAGCTTCGCTGAGCGAGTTCGGCGCCAGAACCTGCGCCGATCCCCCAATGAGAAGCGCCGGAGAAAGTTGCCGGAGCCGACGACGCGAAAATTTTCGCCTACTCCTCTGCCGCATCCGGCGTCCGGCGCAGCATGAAATGCCCGAACGCCGCCGCGATCGGCTTCGCCGGATCGCTTTGCCAGGCCTTCGCTTCGAACGCGACGATGCGACGGCCCTGCTTGACGATCGAGACATTGGCGAAACTGTCGGCCGCCCGGCCCGAGCGCAGATAGTTCACGGTCAACCCGATCGGCTTCGGTCGCGATTCGGGACCGAGTTCACGCAGCAACGCGACGATCGCCGTCGTTTCGAGAAACGCGCCCGTCAATCCGCCATGGATCGCCGGCAGCACCGGGTTGCCGATGATGCGCGGCGAAAACGGCATGACCAGCGCGCCGCCGTCGCCTTCCCCGATCCCGAGACACCGCGCGAACGGGCTGCCTGCGAAGCGACCGGCCGGATCGTCGGGCGCGTCGAGCGGGACGATCTCACGGTATTCGGGCCGCGCACCCCGGACCAGCGGCGCGTTGTTCGCCCCGATCATGAAACACGCGGTCGCCGTCGCGACGGGATCGTCCTCGGACTCCTGATAGGCCGTCGCGCGCACGAAGGCGATCGAGCGCGTCACCCGGTAACAGACCGAATGCGCCTTGAGATCGAGGCCGGGCGTCGCCGGCTTCTGGTAGTCGATCCGCAGATCGAGCGTCGCGATGGAACTGTAGCCGTCGAGCGCGAGCTGGACGGCCATGCCGCAGCTTTCATCCAGCATGGCGGTGACGACGCCGCCATGAAGCACGCCCGTCTCGACATCGCCGACGAAGACGGGATTGTGCGGGAGATGAGACCAGGCCTCGCCCGGCGCGGCCCGGTCGAGCGTGAGGCGGCTGAGGCGTCCGTAATAGGACCGGTGCCGCTGGACGATCTCCACGATCTCTTCGAAGGGAAGCGATGCTTTCGACATTCTGATGTTCACCCGGCGGTCGCGACGCGTCGCGCATGCGTGAAGACTTCGAACCCGTCGGCGCGCGCGACCGCGACGAGGGTGATGCCGGCGGCCTCGGCGGTGCGGACGGCGAGCGCGGTCGGCGCCGAAACCGCGACGAGGATCGGCATGCCGGCGATGGCTGCCTTCTGGACCAGTTCGAGCGAGACCCGGCTGGTCAACAACAGGATGCCCGATGCCGGCGCGATGCCCTGTCGCGCCAGCACGCCGATCAGCTTGTCGAGGGCGTTGTGACGGCCGACGTCCTCGCGCACGGCGACGATGCCCTCGCCCTTCCGCCAGAACGCCGCCGCGTGGACGGCGCGCGTTTCATGATTGAGGGTCTGCAGCGGCGCGAGCGCGCCCAGCGCCCCGGCGATGTCCGCCGCCGAGACCTGCAGCGTCCCGTCGACCGCCGGAACGGCGCGCACGGCTTCCGACAGGCTCTCGATGCCGCACAGTCCGCAACCCGTGGGACCGGCGTTGCGCCGACGCCGCTCGGTCAACGCGCGCGCCGTGGCGTCCGGCAGCCACATCCGCAACTCGATGCCGACGGGATCGTCGACGACCTCCAGCCGCTCGATCTCCCCGGCGGCGCGCACGATGCCTTCCGTCAGGCTGAACCCGATCGCGAAATCCTCGAGATCGGCCGGCGTCGCCATCATCACCGCCTGCGTCCCGCCGTTGTAGGTGAAGGCGACGGCGACCTCCTCCGGCACGATGCGCGCGCCGGCGTCGCACGCGCCATTCCGCCATGCCGTCCGCCCGATCGCAGACGACGGCGCGCGGAGCAGGCTCACATCCCTTGGCGAATTGGCGGTCACGCGGGCAGCATGCCGAAGCGGGCGTCGGCCAACAAGCGCGTCAAAGCTTGAAATAGGCGACCTGCACCCCGGTCGCGAGCAAGGCGCCGTCCGCGCTCCACAATTCGATCGACTGGTCGAAATAATTGCGGTGGAAGCGCTTCGCGTCCGCGACGCCCAGCAGGTGCCGATCGCCTTGCCGCGCGATTTCGTCGGCCGTCCCAAGAAAATAGGTGGTCAGCGAAACCGTGCCGAACGGGATCATCTGTCCCTGCACATGAAAGATGCGGGCAATGAAGGCGTCCGAAAGCGCGGCGAGTGCGACGTGATCGAGCGGGCGCGACGGCGCGTCGCGCAACCACAGATGCGACAGCGCGCTGTGGATCGCACCGTCGTCGGGCGTTCCGAACCGCGGCGCGCCGGCGGCGAACCGGAAATCATACTGGTTCACCCAGGCCGGGCCGCCCTCCCGCATCCTGTAGGGTGCGACGTCGCCGGGTGGCGGAACCTGCGGAGGGGCGACGGGCGCGTGCGACAAACTTTCCCGCCGTTCCGCGGTCATGGCGGTGCCGGTCAGGACCGCTTCCCCGGCCTGCCGGAGTTCCAGCGTCCAGTGCTGCGTCGACCGGTTCGTACGGGCGAGTTTCGCGTGGACCTCGTAGACGCCCTTGGCGAGCGGCGCGCAGTAGTTGACGGTCAACGCCAGCGGATCACCGAGGCGCTGCGGATGATCCATGACGGCGCGCATCAGGATCGCCGCGCTCGCGCCGCCGAACGGACCGACGAAGGCCCAGTAGTCCTCGCTCGTATGACCGGTGCGGATATCGGCGCCCGGGTTGTCGAGCGTCGTCGCGAGATCGAGAGCATGCATCATCGGGTTGGCGGGCCTTGTGCCGTCGGAACAGGCCCGCAGCCATCCAGGCGCGCGGACGCGAAGTCAATCGCTCCCGCGACATACCTCCCCTCGACGCCGCGCCCACCGATCCGCTACCGTGTCGCGGCGTAGCGGGTAAGGAGACAGGCGTTGGCGAAACCCATCTGGCAATGGTCCGCGAAGGCAACCGCAAAGGCGATCCGCAAGGGCAAGGTTTCGGCCGTCGAGGTCACCCAGGCGCATATCGACCGTATGAAGGCGGTCAATCCGCATCTCAACGCCGTCGTCTACGACATGTCCGACTCCGCGCTCCAGGCCGCGAAAGCGGCCGACAAGGTGCTCGAAAAGGGCGAGAAGGTCGGGCCGCTGCATGGCGTGCCGATCACCATCAAGGAAAACGTCGATATCAAGGGACGGCCCAATCCCAACGGCGTCCCGGCTTTCGAGACGCTCATCGCGCCCGACGATTCGCCGCTGGTCCGCAATTTCCGGCACGCCGGCGCGATCATCCTCGGCCAGACCAACACGCCTGAATTTTCCATGCGCGGCTTCACCGACAATCCGCTGCACGGCCTGACGCTCAATCCGTGGGACGACAACATCACCTGCGGCGGCTCCTCCGGCGGCGCGGCCTCGGCGGTCGCGGCCGGCATCGGCACGATCGCGCATGGCAACGACATCGGCGGCTCGTTGCGCTGGCCGGCCCATTGCTGCGGCATCGCGACCATCAAGCCGACGCAAGGCCGTATTCCCGCCTTCAACCCGAGCGCGACGGCGGAGCGGCCGATGCTGGCGTCGCTGATGTCGGCGCAGGGTCCGCTGGCGCGCACCGTCGCGGACGTCCGCCTCGGGCTCGAGGTGATGAGCCGGCGCGATCCGCGTGATCCCTGGTGGGTGCCGGCGCCCCTCAAGGGGCCGAAATCCAAGAAGCCGATCCGCGTGGCGCTGGCCAAAGTACCGGACGACATGCCGGTGCATCCTTCCGTCAGCGCGGCCCTCCGGAAGGCGGCCGACGCGCTCGAGGATCAGGGCTATCGGGTGAGCGAGGTCGAGGCGCCGAACATCACCGGCGTCTGGCAGACCTGGTCCGATGTGCTGACGACGGAAATGCACGTCATGAGCGGCGAGATGATGCTGAAACTCGGCAGCGACGACTTCAAGACCGTCTGGCGCGGCTTCGAGACCGGCGCGACAATCCACGATCTGCCTGGCTACATGAAAGCCTACACGGATCGCTCGACCCATATCCGCAACTGGATGATGTTCCTCGAGGATTATCCCGTCATCCTCGCGCCGACGACGGTGCAGCCGACGCCCGAACCCCGCGCCGACACCGAGGAAGGCCGCGCGCTGAAGATTTTCTTCAACGAGATGCGGTTCATCTCGGCGATCAACGTGCTCGGCCTGCCCAGCGCGGTCGTGCCGGTGTCGATCGACAACGGCCATCCGATCGGCGTGCAGCTGATCGCCCGTCGCTACCGCGAGGATATCGCGCTCGACGCGGCGCAGGCGGTCGAGGACGAGGTCGGCACTTTCTCGAAGGCGCTGTGGAAACGCGAGAAGCGTTAAGCACGATGAGTCTGCGCGGCGGCAACGGGCCTGTCATTCTCGCGCAAGCGGGAATCCGTGCGCGAATGACAGCCGATCATTCGCCGCGAGTGCGAATGATATCGTTCGCTTCTCGCGGCGTCGCCTGGATGCCCGCCTGCGCGGGCATGACAGCCTGTCTCGCGCTTCCGCGCATCCCCGCCATGTTTTAGCGGTCGTCACAAAACATCACACGCGTAAAACGCGCGTCAGGAAATCACAGGGAGGTCAAATGTTTCAAAAGGATCTGCTCAAGGGCAAACGCATTCTCGTGACCGGCGGCGGCACGGGACTGGGGCGCGGCATGAGCGAGAAGTTTCTCGAACTCGGCGCGAATGTCGTGATCTGCGGCCGCCGCAAGGTGCTGCTCGACCAGGCCGCCGAAGAGATGATGAAGAAATGCGGCGGCAAGGTCGACACGTTCGGGCTCGACATCCGCGACGCCGCAGCGGTCGACCACATGGTCGAGGAGATTTTCGCAACCGGCCCGCTGAGCGGCCTGGTCAACAACGCGGCCGGCAACTTCATTTCCCGCACTGAGGATCTGTCGCCGCGCGGCTTCGACGCCGTCGCCAATATCGTGATGCACGGCACCTTCTATGTGACCCATGCGGTCGGCAAGCGCTGGATCGAACACAAGATTCCCGGCAGCGTTGTGTCCATCACCGTGACCTGGGTGCGCAACGGCTCGCCCTTCGTCGTCCCGTCGGCGATGAGCAAATCGGCGATCAACGCCATGACGATGTCGCTCGCCGCCGAATGGGGCCGCTACGGCATCCGCCTCAATTGCATCGCGCCGGGCGAGATTCCCACGGAGGGCATGAGCAAGCGCCTGAATCCCGGCGAGGAGCCCGGCGCGCGCTCCAAGCGCCGCAATCCGCAGGGCCGCGAAGGCACGATGGAGGAATTGCAGAATCTCGCGACGTTCCTGATGTCGGACGGCTGCCGCTGGCTGTCGGGCGAGACCATCGCCATGGACGGCGGTCAGGCCCTCGCCATGGGCGGCAATTTCTACGAATTGCGGGAATGGTCGGCGGATCAATGGCGTGAGGCGCGCGAGCGGATCGAGGCGCAGAACACCAAGGATCGCGCGCAGCGGACGGCGTAATTCCACGCGCTTCCCACCTTGCCGCTTTCCCGGACGCCGAAGGCGATCCGGGATCCAGCCTCGGGTGCACACTGGACCCCGGATCGCCTTCGGCGTCCGGGGAAGTGGACGCTTCCCGACGTTTCGGGATGTGAGCTTCCTGAAGCCCCAACCGTCACTGTGGCGTACCGGCAACGGAAGGCGCGCGCGTGCATCAGCGACCGCGTCTTTCGTTGCAACGCAATGATCCATGGACAATGATTCCCGCACCAAGGCCACGCCGCGACTCGCTGGCGTCCAACGCCTGATCACGAGGGATCAATGGGTCTGAAACAGATGGTTCTCGCGACCGCTCTGGTCGCGGACTGCATGTCGGCCGCCTTCGCCGCGCCGCAGGCGCCGCAGCCGACACCCGCACCGCCGCCGAGCGGCCTCGCATCGCTGTTCTCCGCGAACGCGTCGCAGCGGGTGGAATATGATCCGATCACGCATCAGCCGCTCGTGCAGGCGCCGGGCGCCGTCGGCGCGGACGGCCGCCCGCTCGCGGTCGCGATCCCGCGCGAGACGGTCTATTTCAGCACCAATTACGCGCCCGGCACGATCGTCATCTCGACGGCCGAGCGGCGTCTCTACTTCGTCCTGCCGAACGGTCAGGCCGTGAAATACGGTGTCGGCGTCGGCCGCCCCGGCTTCGAGTGGTCAGGCACGAAGACGATCGGCATGAAGCGCGAATGGCCGGGCTGGACGCCGCCGCCGCAGATGCTGAAGCGCCGTCCCGACCTGCCCCGCCACATGGCCGGCGGCGTCGACAACCCGCTCGGCGCGCGTGCGATGTATCTCGGCGGCACGCTCTACCGCATCCACGGCTCGAACGAGCCGGAGACGATCGGTCAGGCCGTGTCCTCGGGCTGCATCCGCATGACGAACGACGACGTGGTCGATCTCTACGACCGCGTGAAGATCGGCACGAAGGTAGTCGTTCTGCGCTGATCCGGCGGAACGTTCCAATGAAAAGGGCCGGCTTTCGCCGGCCCTTTGTTTTCGCATTTCCGGATACGCCTGCCGCAAACGTCGCTCAACGTTTGCGGACTATCCGTCAGTTCACCGCGAAGCAGTAGAGCAGCCCGGCTCCGCCAGTGGGAACGAGCTGGGCGAGACTGCAGCCACGCGTCGCGTGGGACGAATTCCACGACTTCGCCTGATCCGAGTCGTTCAGTCCGAGCCGGTCGGAATGGCCGACGATCGCGGACCCCTCGCCGTTCTTCGTCCAGTTGCCGCAGGTCTTGTCATCGCCGGCGGCGAAAGCCCGCCCGTCCGGCGTCGAACCCGTCAGCACGTCGTGCTGATTGCCGATGAAGAACCGGCCGGGGACCATGCGGGAATTCTCGACCAGGCTGTTCTCGATATTCAGCTTGTTGCCGGTATGGAGATCGTCGACGTTGGCCGCGATCACCACGCCCTTCACGTTCTGCCACGGGCCCTTGCCGATCCGGTCGCGCGCGTTGACGCCGGGCGTCGCGCCCGCCGGCTGCGTGCTGAGATAGGCGTGCCATGTCTTCGCGCCCGCACCGGCGGCTGTGGCCAGCGTCTGGCAATGCTTGTCGGCGCCTTCAAGGCCGCCGAAATTCGCGCCGTCCGGGCCGCCCTTGCTCGTGACGAAGAAGGTCATGTCGGGAAATTGCGGAGGCGTCTGCTGTGCAAAGGCCGCCGACGACGCCAGAGACGCCAGACCCGCTACCACCGCTGCTAGAACAGGCTTCATTCGCTTCCTCCCTCGCGCCGGACGATCCGGCGAGCATCTTCGTTTGTTCATGGACGCGAGCGCCCCCACACGGAGAACGGCCGCGCGCCCGACCTTATTCCCGATAAGCAAAAAATTGTTTCAGCTTTTTTCGCGACGAAGCCCCCTGGAGGCAAGCTCGTCGAGATACGCCTGCCAGCGGACGGGCTGCTGGTCCCCGAGTTCCGCGAGATAGGTCCAGGTGTAGATGCCGGTCGAATGACCGTCGCTGAACACGAGTCGAACCGCGTAGTTGCCGGTCGGCACGATTTCGCGAATCGCGACATCTCTCTTGCCCGGCACCGTCTTGCGCTCGTGCGGAGCATGGCCCTGCACTTCGGCGCTGGGGCTCGTCACGCGCAGATATTCAGCCGGCAGATCGAAGCGCCGTCCATCGTCGAAGGCAACGGCCAGCAGACGCCCCTCGTCCCGCAATCGCAGTTCCGTCGGCCACGCTTCGGCATCGGTCACGCGACTCTCCACTTTCCGATCAAACTGGAATCCTTATATATCGAGGTGGAAACGCTCGCCCGATGACCGTCAACGCCTTCCCGCTAGCCCCTGCGAAGCCCGCGCTGGTCGATCCGTTCGGCCGGGCGATCAGCTATCTGCGGGTTTCGGTCACCGACCGCTGCGATTTCCGCTGCGTCTATTGCATGTCCGAGGATATGGCGTTTCTCCCGAAGCGCGATCTGCTGACGCTAGAGGAACTCGACCGGCTCTGTTCGGCCTTCGTCGCGCGCGGCACGCAGAAGCTGCGCATCACGGGTGGGGAGCCGCTGGTGCGGCGGGACATCATGCGCCTGTTCCGGAGCCTTTCGCGGCACCTCGCGACGGGCGACCTGCGAGAACTCACCCTGACGACGAACGGCTCGCGCCTCGCCCAGCATGCGGCGGAACTCGCCGATTGCGGCGTGCGGCGCGTGAATGTCTCGGTTGACACGCTCGATCCGGACAAGTTCCGCGCGATCACCCGCCGGGGCGATCTTGCGACCGTGCTGTCCGGCATCGACGCCGCGCAGGCGCATGGCCTCGCCGTCAAGCTCAATGTCGTGGCGCTCAAGGGCGTCAACGACGCGGAAGTCTTCGATCTCGTCTCCTTCGCCCATGGACGGGGCATGGACATCACCTTCATCGAGGTCATGCCGCTCGGCGAGATCACGACCCATCGCGCGGACCAGTACTGGCCACTCACCGAGGTGCGCGACACATTGCGCACGCGCCTTATGCTCGATCCGACCCTTCACTGCACGGGCGGGCCGGCCCGCTATTACACGGTCAGGAAGACGCAGGGTCGCATCGGCTTCATCACTCCGTTGACCCACAATTTCTGCGAGAGCTGCAATCGGGTGCGCGTGACCTGCACGGGCACCCTCTACATGTGCCTCGGTCAGGAAGACGCGGCCGACCTCCGCGCGCCGCTGCGCGCATCCTTCGACGACGCGGCCCTCAACGTGGCGATCGATGAGGCCATCTCGAGAAAGCCGAAGGGCCATGATTTCGTCATCGACCGGCAGACCAGCCGGCCCGCCGTGGGGCGGCATATGAGTGTGACGGGCGGCTAGAGATCGTGTCCGGCGCCGCGGCGCGACAGGCGCCGCTGACCGGCCGGCAACTCGGCGCCTGCGCCTTTTTCGTCTTCGCGCCGATCGGCATCCAGATGCCGTTCTTCCCGCTGTGGCTGGCGAACAGCGGATTCACGCCGACGCTGATCGCGCTGCTGCTCGGGGTGGCCCCGATCGTGCGCTTCGCCGCGAACCTGACGATCCCGCAGCAGGCGGACCGCAGCGGCGACGCGCCGGGCGTGCTGCTCGCCTGCGCGGCGCTGACCGCCGTGGCGCAGGGCTTGAGCGGACTGCCCCTCGGGGTCGCCTGGATCTTCGTCCTGTCGCTGGTCGCGACTGCCGGTCAGGGGCCGATGGTGCCGCTGCTCGACTCGATCGTCCTGCGGGAAGTCCAGCGGCGCGCCGTCGCCCGCGAGCCGAACCTCGACTACGGGCGCGTGCGGGGCATCGGCTCGATCTCGGTGCTCATCCTCATGCTGGCGAGCGGAGCGGCGGCCGGGGTGACGCCCACCGGGGTGATCATCTGGTTCATCGCCGGCGCGTCCGCGATCGCGGCGATCGCGGTCGGGGCCCTGCTGCCCCGCGTGCGCGGCTCCCGGCGGCGGGGAACGGCCCTGGCGCTGAAGGCACCGCTCGCCAATCGGAGCCTGATCGCCCTCGTGATCGCGGCAAGTTCGGCCATTCAGGCGAGCCACGGCATGATCTACGCGTTCGGGTCGATCGGCTGGCGGAACGCGGGCTATGGCGACGGCGCGATCGGACTGCTCTGGGGCAGCGGCGTCGCCACGGAAGTCGCGCTGTTCGTCTTCGCGGCAAAATTCTCGCGCGGGCGCAGCCTGTCCTATCCGCTGCTCGTGACGGGCAGTTTCATCGCGGTCCTCCGGTGGCTCGTCATGGCGTCCGATCCTGGCCCCATCGTGCTGCTGCTCGCGCAACTGCTCCACGCGGGCAGTTTCGCAGCGACCTATCTCGGCGCGGTGGTGGCGATTTCGGCCCTGGCCGGCGAGCCGCGCCGCGCGCAGGTCCAGGGCTGGGTGTCGGCAGCGAACGCCCTGACGCTCGCGGCGGTGACGATCCTGTCCGGTCCGCTATGGTCGGCCTTCGGCATGCGCGCCTATCTGTTCGTCGCCGCGCTGGCGATGGTCGGACTGGGCTGTGCGGTGGCCGCCGCCTTGCGGAGCGACCGCGCTCAGCCCCAGAGCGAAGACTCCGGTGGCCAGACGACCGAACCCTCGTAACGAAGACCCGGGTCGCGATCTCTCGCCAGCAACAGCGGTCCGTCGAGATCGACGAAGCGCGCCCGGCCCGCCAGAAGCATCGCCGGGGCCATGGCGAGGGACGTCCCGACCATGCAGCCGACCATGATGCCGAGGCCGAGCCGCTGCGCCTCGTCGGCCATCGCCAGCGCTTCGGTCAGGCCGCCCGCCTTGTCGAGCTTGATGTTGACGGCGTCATAGCGGTCCGCGAGCGCCGCCAGCCCCTCCGCCGTATGGGCGCTTTCGTCCGCACAGATCGGGACCGCGCGCCGGATCGCCGCGAGAGCGGAATCGTCTCCGGCCGGCAGAGGCTGTTCGATCAGGCTCACGCGATACGCGAGGCAAACATGGATATTCTTTTCTAGATCAGTCTTTTGCCACGCTTCGTTCGCGTCAACTATGAGGACCGATTCCGGTGCACCGTCGCGGACCGCATGCAGCCGCTCTGCATCGCCGTCGCCCGCCAGCTTGATCTTGAGGATGGGCCGGCTTGCGGCCGCCCGCGCCGCCCGGCCCATCTCGTCCGGCGTCCCGACCGACAGGGTGTAGGCCGTCGTCGCCGGGCCGATTCGGTCGAGTCCGGCCAGACGCCACGCCGGACATCCAGCGCGTTTCGCCTCGAAATCCCAGAGGGCGCAATCGACGGCGTTGCGCGCGGCCCCCGCCGGCAGGAGCCCCCGCAGCGCCTGACGATCGATCCCTCGCCTGACGGCGTCGGTCGCCGACCGGATCGAGGCGACCACGCCCTCGACGCTCTCGCCGTAACGCGCATAGGGCACGCATTCCCCGCGCCCGACATGGAACCCGTCGGAGATTGTCGCGACGACGACGATCGCCTCGGTCTTCGCGCCACGCGCGATGACGAAACGCCCGGCGATGGGGAACGATTCGACGTTTACGGAAAGATCGTGCACCGCTTCTTCTAGTGACCGCGCCGACGCCTGCGCAAGCATCGGCGCCCATCGCCATGCTTACGGCGCATTAATGGTGTCTGGGCATGGACTGTGCCAAGCCTCTGGCGGAGCGGCTGTCGCGTCGATGTTAGCGTTACCGGTTTTTTCGACTGAGGCGGAGAATGGCGGCACCCGCCTGTCCCTGGCCGGCGCGTGGACCATTGAGGCGTCGCGCGCCATCGAGGAGGCCGCCGCGAAACTGTTCGAGGCCGCGAAGGGCGCGCGGCTGGTGGTGCTCGATCTCGCCAATGTCGAGCGGATGGATACGGCCGGCGCCTGGCTGATCGATCGCGCCTGCGCGAATCTCGAGACGGCCGGCGTCGCCAGCCAGTTCGAAGGCGTCCGCCCGGAATATGCGACCCTGCTCGACGAGGCGAAGTTCCGCACGTTCGAGACGCCGGCCGTCAAGCGCGGCAATCCGGTCATCGGTCTGCTGAACAGCGTCGGCAAGTCGGTCGTCGACCTCGGCAAGGATCTCTACGAGGGCACCGGCTTCCTCGGCGAGACGATCGTATCGATCGGGCGCGGTCTGATCTCGCCTCGCCAGTTCCGCATCACGTCGCTGATCTATCACATCGAGAATTTCGGGCTGCGGTCGGTCCCGATCATCGCGCTCATCAACTTCCTGGTCGGCTGCATCGTTGCCCAGCAGGGCATCTTCCAGCTTCGGACGTTCGGCGCGGAGACCTTCGCCGTCGATCTCATCGGCATCCTGATCCTGCGCGAGCTCGGCGTGCTGCTCACCTCGATTATGATCGCCGGCCGGTCGGGCTCGGCCATCACTGCCGAGATCGGCTCGATGAAGATGCGCGAGGAGATCGACGCGCTGAAGGTGATGGGCCTGTCGCCGATCGACGTGCTGGTCGCGCCGCGCGTGCTGGCGCTGGTCATCGCGCTGCCGCTGCTCACCTTCCTGGCCGATATGGCCGCGATTTTCGGCGGCATGGTCGTCGCATGGGCCTATGCGGGCTTGAGCCCGGAGGCATTCCTCAGCCGCCTGCAGATGGCGATCAGCTTCAACACCTTCATGGTCGGCCTCATCAAGGCGCCCTTCATGGCGCTGGTCATCTCGCTGATCGGCACGCTGGAGGGGCTCAAGGTGCAGGGCTCGGCGGAATCGCTCGGCCGGCAGGTCACGTCCTCGGTGGTGAAGGGTATTTTCATGGTCATCGTGGTGGACGGCCTGTTCGCGATGTTCTTCGCCGCGATCCGCTACTGATGCTCGCGCCCGCGTCCCCCGCACCTGCGCCCGCCGCCGAGACGCCGGCCCGCGAGGTCGCGATCAAGGTGCGCGGCCTCGTCGTCGGCTTCGGCGAGAAGGTCATCATGGACGGGCTCGATCTCGACGTGTACCGCGGCGAGGTTCTCGGCTTCGTCGGCGGCTCGGGCAAGGGCAAGTCTGTCCTGACCCGCGTGATCCTCGGCCTCGTGCCGAAGCGCGCCGGCACGATCGAGGTGTTCGGCAAGAATATCGACGAGATCGACGAGGAAGGCCGGCGGGCGCTCGAGCGGCGCTATGGCGTGATGTTCCAGATGGGCGCGCTGTTCTCGGGCCTCACGGTCAAGCAGAACGTCCAGGTGCCAATGCGCGAGCATCTCAAGATCTCGCAGCGCCTGATGGACGAACTAGCGCTCCTCAAGATCGAGATGGTCGGCCTGCCCCTTGATGCGGCGGACAAATTTCCGTCCGAATTGTCTGGAGGGATGGTCAAGCGCGCAGCCCTTGCCCGGGCGCTCGCGCTCGACCCCGACCTCGTCTTCCTGGACGAACCGACGTCGGGGCTCGATCCGATCGGGGCGGCGGAATTCGACGATCTCATAGCGACCCTGCAGAAGACGCTGGGTCTGACCGTCTTCATGGTCACGCATGACCTCGACAGCCTTCATGCGATCTGTGACCGGATCGCGGCGCTCGCCGACAAGAAGGTGATCGCGGCCGGGCCGATGGCGACGATGATGGAATCGCATCATCCGTGGCTCGAGGCCTATTTCCACGGCAAGCGGGCGCGGCAACTGGCGCCCGCGACGCCCTGAGAGCAAAGGAAGCGGCCCGCGCCGCGAAGGGAACCGGACGGACGATGGAGACCAAGGCCAATTATGCGCTTGTCGGCGCGTTCACCCTGGCGGTGATCGCGGCGGCGTTCGGCTTCGTGTTCTGGTTCTCCGGCCCGTCGAAGAACGCCGCGCGGAAAAGCTATCAGGTCGTGTTTGACGGTTCCGTCTCCGGCCTGTCGACCGGCGCGGCGGTCCTGTTCAACGGGTTGCGCGTCGGCTCCGTCTCGACGCTCGAACTTGCCAAGGACGATCCGAGCCAGGTTCTCGCCCGCATCGAGGTCGACCGCTCGACACCGATCAAGACCGACACGAAAGTGCGGCTCGAATTCACGGGCCTGACGGGCATCGCCTCGGTCGCGCTGTCCGGCGGCAGCGCCGAGGCCCCGCAGCTCGTCGCCGAGGACGACAAGCCCCTGCCCGTCCTGCATGCCGACTCGTCGCAGTTCCAGGATCTGGTGCAGACGGCGCAGCGCATCGCCGGACAGGCCGACGAAATGGTCGGCAAGCTGAACAAGCTCGTCGACGAGAACGCCGGCACCGTCTCCGCAACCTTGCGCAACGCCAACGCCTTCTCCGAGGCGCTGGCCGGCGCGGTCGATGCGAACAAGCTGAAATCGATCATCGACAATGTGCAGACGGCGTCCGCCAAGCTCGGCCCTGTCCTCGACGGCGTCAACGGCTTCGTCGGCTCGGCCGGCGGCGGCGAGGCGAAGGGCGTCTTCACCGATGTCGGCGAGGCGGCGAAATCGATCAAGAAGCTCGCCGACAATCTCGATGTCCGCACGAAGGAGATCGCGGCGAACATCAACCGCTTCGCCGGGCCCGGCCTGCGCCAGTACGAGCTGCTCGCCGTCGACGGCCGCCGCACGCTGGACGATATTTCCCGCGCCGTTCGCTCGCTCGAGGCGAACCCCAGTCAGATTATCTGGGGGTCGAAGCCGAAAGTGCCGGAAGTCTCGTCGACGCGTTAACCACGTTGCCGCGCGCCGGTCGGCAATGCATCGCAAAAAGGTTAAAACGTCTGCTCCAGTGACAATGCGTGCGGACGGGCAGACGTGAGTTCGAGGACGGGCGACGGCGTTTCAGCGCCCGGGTTCACTGATGCACGCAGGCCCCGCACGGTGAGCCGGCGCACGATCCTCGCGGCCTCGGCGCCGCTGCTCCTCGCCGCCTGCTCGTCCGCGCCGCTCGAAACATTCGAGCTCGCCGCCGTCCCGCTCGAAAAAACCGTCCAGCCGCGCCAGGCTGTCATTTCCATCGCGGAACCGACCGCCCCTTCGATCCTCGCGACCAACCGGATCGCGATCCGGCGCGGCGGCGGCGATTTCGTCTATCTGGCGGGCGCGCAATGGTCGAACGTGCTGACCCAGATGGTCCAGCGACGGCTCATGGAAAGTTTTGAGACAGCGCATCTCTTCCGGGCCGTCGCCAGCACCGGCACAGCCTCGGACTACATTTTGGCGACCGACATCCGGCGCTTCGAGATCGACGGCGACAGCAGTCAGGCCGTCGTCGAGATCGCCGTGCGCCTCTTGGCGGCACGCACCGGCAAGACGCTGAAGGGAACGATCGTGTCCGGCAGCGCGCCCTCCCCCACGACGGGCGCGGCGGGGATCACGGCGGCGATCGACGCCGCCTTCGGACAGGCCGCCGACAAGATGCTGTCGTTCGCGGTGAGCCAGACGTAAAGCGCCCGGAACGCAGGCCTCCAAGACAGCCTGGCGAGACAGGAGCCTCGCGGTCCAGCCGCCCGCCGTGCGGCCGGTCCGGAATGACGGCAAGTCACTCTCGACCGGCCCGAGCCTTACGGCTGCAGTTCGCCGAACTTGCCGCCCTTCATTTCCAGCACCACGACACCGGACGTGTCACCCGGATCGCGATCCTTGGTGAAGGAGAAGGTTCCGAGCACGCCGGTCCGCTTCACGTTGCCGAGCGCGTCCTTGATCTTCTCGGAATCCGGCGCGCCGGCCGCCTTGATCGCATCGGCGACGATGAAGAGCGTGTCGTAGGCCTGGGCCGCGAACTGGTCGGGGTCGGTGCCGTATTTCGCCTTGTAGGCCGCAACGAACTTCTCGTTCGCCGGATCCTTCTTGCCAATGAACCACGGCGAACCGACTAGCGTGCCGTCGGCGGCCGCGCCCGCGATCTCGCCGATCTTCGGCGCGTTGAGGCCGTTGCCGCCGATCACGCGCACCTTCTCGGGGAAGCCGAGCGCCTTCTTGCCGAGCAGGATGCCCGACCCGGCCTCGACCAATGCGGAGACGACGATCGCGTCCGGATTGAGCGCCTTGATCTTGGTGAGCTGCGCGGAGAAATCCGTGTCCTTGCCGCCAAACGTTTCGGTGGTGAGAACCTCGATGTTCAGCTTGGCGAGCGCGTCCTTCATCACGTCATAGGCAGACTTCGTGAAGGCGTCGTCGTTGCCGTACATGACGGCGACCTTCTTGACGCCGAGCTTGTCGCGGGCGGTCTTCAGCGTCACCGGGATGACGTCCGCCTCGGGAAGCGAGGTGCGGAAGACATAGGGGCCCATGGCGGTGATGCCGTTCGCCGTCGTCGAGGTGCCGACGATCGGCACCTTGCGCTGGTTGGCGACCGGGCCGGCGGCGAACATCTCGTTGGACAGGGTCGGCCCGAGGATGAGCGGCACGTTCTTCTGCCCGATCAGCAGACGGACGGCGTTCAGCGCCTGATCCTTATTGCCGGCCGAGTCCTCGTAGGCGATGGCGAGCGGACGGCCGAGAACGCCGCCGGCCTTGTTGACCTCGTCGAGGGCGAGGTCGAAGCCGTTCTTGATGGCGATCCCATATTTGTTGTTCGGGCCGGTCAGGATTTCGACCGCGCCGATGGTGATCGGATCCTTGCTCTGGGCGAGGGCCGGGGCGGCGGACAGGGCCAGCGCGAAAGCGGCGCCGGCGAGGAGTTTGCGACGATCCATCTGGTTTCCTCGGATATTCTTCGTTCCGGCAGTGCTTCTAGAGCATGCCGCCCCGGCGCGAAACGGGATTTTCGTCTTAGGCTAGAACGCGCTCTGGAACGCGCCGCCGTCGATCAGGAAATTCTGCCCGGTAATGTAGCCGGCGTCGGCGCTGGCGAGGAAGGCGCAGAGCTTGCCGAATTCCTCCGGCCGCCCGTAGCGCTTCGCCGGGATCGCCTTCTCGCGTTCGACCCGGAGCTGCTCGACGGTGACGCCGCGCAGCGCCGCCTGCTTCGCGCCGGCGGAGGCGATGCGATCGGTGTCGAAGACGCCGGGCAGGATGTGGTTGATCGTGACGTTTCGGTCGGCGAACTGCCGCGACGCGGCGGCAAGAAAGGCGGTGAGCCCTGCCCGCGCACCCGACGACAGATCGAGGCCGACGATGGGCGTGCGCACCGACGCCGAGGTGATGTCGATGATCCGGCCGAACCCGCGCTCGGCCATGCCGTCGATCACCGCCTGCACCAGCATGATCGGTGTGATCATGTTCGCTTCGAGCCCGACGATCATTTCGTCATGCGATATCTGCCGGAAATCCTTGGGCGGCGGGCCGCCGTTGTTGTTGACGAGGATGTCCGGGGTGGGCGCAGCGGACAGCACCGCCTTGCGGCCTTCCGGCGTCCCGATGTCGCAGGCGATGGCTTTCACATCGACGCCATAGGTCTTGCGCAACTCGTTCGCGGTCTTTTCGAGGACATCGGCGTCGCGGCCGTTCATGACGAGATTGCAGCCGGCTTCCGCCAGCGCCGTCGCGCAGGCGCGCCCGAGACCGCGCGAGGACGCGCAGACGATCGCCGTGCGCCCCTTGATACCCAGATCCATGCCGTCCACTCCCAGATCGCATTGTCTTCGTGCCGTGCTTCTACGCCGCCCGGCGGAAAATTGCTAAGATCGGCGCGGAGGCAAAATGCTCTGGGTGAAAACCTTTCACGTCCTGTTCGTGATCTCGTGGCTGGCAGGAATCTTTTACCTGCCGCGCATTTTCGTGAACATCGCGGCGGCCGAGCAGGCAGGCGAGGACGCAGCGCGGCTGCGCGACATGGCGTATCGCCTGTACCGCTTCTGCACGATTCTCGCCGTGATTGCGCTCGTCTTCGGACTGACGCTCTGGCTCGGCTATGGCATCGGCGGGACGTGGCTGCACTGGAAGCTCGGCTTCGTCGTGCTGCTGCTCGGTTACCACCATGCCTGCGGCATCTATGTGAAGCGCCTGCGCCGCGGACCGCTTGGACGGGGCGCGACCTTCTTCCGCGTGTTCAACGAAAGCGGCGTGTTGATCGTCTTCGCCATTCTTGTTTTCGCGATCGTCAAGCCCTTCTAGAAGCTTGGGTACGAACGTTCCAGGGTTTTAGGAACTTCGACCGCTGCCATGCGTCTTGCCGGTTGCCTGACACCGGAGACGACCGATGGCGAAAAAGCCCGCCCAGAAACTTGCACCGAAAGCTCCGGCCGAATCGAAAACCCCGCATGCGGCAAAGGCTTCGCCGGGCGCGGCCGTGGGGACCGGCGGGGAACTTCATCAATGGGCGGCCGCGGACGCCGACACGCTGACGACACAGGGTGGTGTGCCGATTGCGGACGATCAGAACTCCCTGAAAGCGGGGCCGCGCGGCCCGACATTGGTCGAGGATTTTCATTTCCGCGAGAAGATCTTCCATTTCGATCACGAACGCATACCCGAGCGCGTCGTCCATGCGCGCGGGTATGGCGCGCACGGCTATTTCGAACTGACGGACTCGCTCGCGGACGTCACACGCGCCGACGTCTTCCAACGTATCGGCGAAAAGACGCCTGCGTTCGTGCGGTTCTCGACAGTCGCCGGCAACAAGGGGTCGGCCGACCTCGCGCGCGACGTACGAGGCTTCGCCGTGAAGATCTACACAAAGGAAGGCAACTGGGATCTCGTCGGCAACAACATCCCGGTCTTCTTCATTCAGGACGCGATCAAGTTCCCGGACCTCATTCATGCAGCGAAGCAGGAGCCGGACCGTGGCTTCCCGCAGGCGCAGACGGCGCATGACAATTTCTGGGATTTTATCTCCCTGACGCCGGAAGCCATGCACATGGTCATGTGGATCATGTCGGACCGCACGATCCCGCGCTCTTTCCGGTTCATGGAAGGATTCGGCGTTCACACGTTCCGTTTCACAACCGACGACGGCAGATCGACCTTTGTGAAATTTCACTGGAAGCCGAAGCTTGGTCTGCAATCGGTCGCCTGGAACGAGGCCGTGAAGATCAACGGCGCCGATCCCGATTTTCACCGCCGCGATCTGTGGGACGCGATCCAGTCCGGCAATCCGCCGGAATGGGACCTTGGCGTCCAGCTCTTCGACGACGCCTTCGCAGACAGTTTCGATTTCGACATCCTCGACGCGACGAAGATCATTCCCGAGGAACTCGTGCCGGTGCGCATCGTCGGCCGCCTTGTGCTTGACCGCATGGTCGACAATTTCTTCGCGGAGACCGAGCAGGTCGCCTTCATGACGCAGAACGTTCCGCCCGGCATCGATTTCACCAACGATCCGCTTCTGCAAGGCCGCAACTTCTCGTATCTCGACACCCAGCTGAAGCGGCTGGGAGGGCCTAACTTCATGCATATCCCGATCAACGCGCCGAAATGCCCGTTCGCGCATTTCCAGCAGGACGGCCACATGGCCATGCATAACCCGATCGGGCGCGCGAACTACGAGCCGAACAGCTGGGGCAAGGCCGGCGGTCCGCGCGAGAATCCGGTGAAGGGTTATCGGACGTTCGCAGAGCGGATCGACGCGCCGAAGGTGCGCGAACGCTCGGAGAGCTTTGCCGACCATTACAGTCAGGCGCGGCAATTCTACATCAGCCAGACGCCCGTCGAGCAGACGCATATCGGCAATGCGCTGGTCTTCGAACTAAGCAAATGCGCCGAGCCCGCGATCCGTGTTCGCATGGTGTCGCATCTGCGCAATATCGACGAGGGTTTAGCGGCAAGCGTCGCGGACGGTCTCGGGATCGAACTCCCCGAACCCGCTGAAGCGGCGCGCCCGACGAAAATGGACCTGCCAGCGTCGAACGCGCTCAGCATCCTCAAGAATTCAGGCGGTACGCTCGAAGGGCGCAAGATCGGCATCCTGCTCGCCGACGGAACAGAGGCGGCGCTGGTCGCAGCGATGACGGCCGCGATCGAAAAGGCAGGCGCGGTCTACGAAATCGTCGCCCCGAAAGTCGCGGGCGCCACGCTTTCGGACGGCACCGCGATCGAGGCGAAGCAGAAGATCGATGGCGGTCCATCCGTCCTTTACGACGCCGTCGCAATCCTTCTCTCGGCGGCGGGTGCGAACAAACTGGCCACGGACGCTCCGTCAAAGGATTTCGTCTCGGACGCGTTCGCTCATTGCAAGATGATTGCCTTCACCCCGGATGCCATGCCGCTCCTCGACAAGGCCAGAATTGCCGACGATCTCGACTCCGGCTGTTACAAGATCGCGAACGCGAAAGACGTGCGGGCGTTTCTCGAAGGCTGCTCGAAAGGGCGTTTCTGGGAGCGTGAGGTGCGGGTCGACCTCGACCTTCAGAAATAGGAAACACGATTGACATCGTGACGCCATGGTCCCGTCGAATGTGGGACCATGGTTGCTTTGTCGGGCAATATGCGCGTGTACGATCCGGTCTGGCGGACCTTGCATTGGTTAATGGCCGTTCTGTTCCTCTTCAATGTCGGTCTCGGCTATTACGCCTCAACCCTGCATCCGGGTGTCCCGCCCCGGCCTGCCCTGCTCGATGTGCACAAATCGATCGGCGTCACGCTTTTCGCGCTGGTTCTCGTCCGGCTGATCTGGAGGATGATGCATGCGCATCCGCACCTGCCCGACAGTTTCGGACCGCTGACCCGCGCAGCCTCCGCGCTCGTTCACGGCGCGCTTTACGCGCTCATGCTCGGCATGCCGCTATCCGGCTATGTCGATTCCATCGCGGGCGGCCATCCGTTCTGCTGGTTCGGCCTGTTTCCCGTTCCCGTGCTGCTCGACCGGAACCGGTCGCTCGGCGACCTCGGAGAGCAGATGCACCTCGCCGGCGCCTATGCGGTCTATGCGCTGGTCGGCCTGCATATCGCTGCCGCGCTGTGGCACGCGGTCCGGCGCGATGGGGTGATGGCGCGCATGCTGCCGACACGCTGAGCGCCGCTTTCGCGCTTCTCCGTTTCGGACGCCCGTCTGTGAGTTAGCTCACGCACCATCGTCGCCAGGCGTTGCATGGTCACGACAAAACGGACGTGCGACAGACCTGAAGCCGGGGGGCGATCTTGCAGACGAAGCACACTTGCCGAAGCATCGCGGCGACCCTCCTGCTCCTGTCCGTGACGCCGTCCTGGGCGCAGGCTCCTACACCGCCGACACTGGAATGGACCGCGCTCAATCGCTTTCGTCTGTTCGCGGACGAAACGGACTTCAACCGTCTTGCCGAGGCGCACAAGGGCAAATCGGTTCTTGCCGCCGAGCGCGATCTCGCGACGGCGACGGATGGACAGGGATGGGTCCGCGATCTCGGCCGCCTGTGCTTCGATGCGAACAGCGGAGCCGTACCGGACGTCTGCATGCGCGACGGCCGGCCCGAAAAATACATCAACCCCGTCAGCCACCGCGTCGCGCTCGCCGTGACTATGCCGGCTGGCTCCGAGGCGGCAACCTGCGCCTGGACGATCGGTCAAACGCCGCCGGTCGAGACCTTCGAGCAACCCTGTTCGCAACCGGCGATACGCCCGTTCCGGAACAAACGCGCCACGCCGGTGGCGGTCGCGGTCCGCATGCCCTCGGGCGATATCACGCGCCTTTCGACCTCGGTCGAGGTGCGCGATCTGCTGATCGTCGGCATGGGCGACTCGCTCGCGTCCGGAGAGGGCAATCCGCACCGGCCGATCGCCTTGTCGGAGAATGGGTTCTGCTTTCACCGGGCGCTCGACGGCACGAAGATTTTCTTCGCGCCCGCCCGCGACCGAACCGGCGTGGAGCGGGCCTGTCCGGCGGCCGGCACCGGTCCCGACGAACTCAACCAGTGGGAGAAGATCCGCGCGCAGTGGATGTATGCGCCCTGCCACCGCTCGCTCTACGGCTATCAGGCGCGGACGGCGCTGGCGCTGGCGATCGTCAATACGCATGCCGCCGTCACCTACATCCCGCTGGGATGCACCGGCGCGACGATCGCGAAGGGACTGCTCGACTCGCAGCCATCGCGCGAACGTCTGCTCGCCAACGGCGCGAAAGCGCCTCGCGTCGTCGAAGGCCAGGTCCACCGGCTGGAGACTTACCTGCAGACGACCCGGAACCGGCCGCCGATCCGGACGCCCGATCTGATCCTGCTGACGATCGGCGCGAACGACATGGGCTTCTCGGAGCTGGTCGCCAACGTCATGATCCCCGGCGAACCCGAGAGACATATCCTCGACCTCGCGAAAATGATCTCGACGCCGGCGAAGGCGCGCCCCATCGTCAAAGGGCAATTGAAAAGCGATTTCGCAAGGCTGCGACCCGCGATGGCGCGACTGACGGGCGGGAATCTCGACCGGATCTTGTTCGTGCCCTACGGCAACCCGGCCCAGACCGGGAACGCCGCCTGCCCGTCCAGCCGCCACGGATTCGACGTGCATCCCGCGTTCGGGATCGACGGCCCGAAAACCGCCGAGGCCGTCGACTTCGTCGAGAACGAGTTCATTCCCGCTCTCAAGCGATATGCAACCTGCGGCGGCGACGACGGCTGCACCGACAGCGCCCGCCAGACCATGCTCTATGCGGACGGACACCGCAGCGCATTCGCCAGCCACGGATTCTGCGCGACGGCGAGCGACGATCCGTCCTTCGACAACGACTGCTTTCTGGCGAACGGAACCAGTTTTCAAGGCGCGCCCGCAGGGCTCGAACAGCCGCTGAAATGCGGCTTCCGGACCCATGATTTCCGCGCCTACGCCTCCCGCAAGCGCTGGGTCAGGACGGCCAACGATTCCTATTTCGCCGCCATGACCTTTCCGACGTCCCTGCCCATCCAGTCGAGCGACATCCACGACGCGATCTGGGGCCTGACGAGCGCCGTCTATGGCGGGGCGATCCATCCGACGGCGGAGGGCCATGCGGCCATGGCCGACGCGGCGCTGCCGGAAGCGATGAAAGCGCTCGGGCTGGATGCGAGACAACAACAGGCCCGCTCATCGGACATGCGCTAACCGTCAGTCCTTCTTGAACAGAAAGGGCGCGACGTCGGCGACGCCCGGCTGTTTCAGCGCCTCGAACGGCATGGGCCGGCACACTGCCAGCGCGGAAAGACCGATGCGCGCGGTCAACATGCCGTTGAGGACGCCTTCTCCCAATCGCGCCGACAGCCGCGAGGCGATGCCGTGGCCGACGACCTGCTGCACCAGCGAATCGCCGATCGCCATGCCGCCGGTGATGGTGAGATGCACGCCGACCGAGCGCGCAAGCTTGATGAAGCCGAACAGGCCGGGCCTGCCGCCGTAGATTTCCGCGATGCGCCGAATGAGCCGCACCGCCTGCGCCGCGACGAAAATCACATCGACCAAAGCGCGCGGGCTGATCGCCGTGACGACCGACACGCGCTTGGCGGCGACCGCGATCTCGCGGCTTGCCGCTTCATCGAGCGATGCCATCAGATTGCGTTCGGCGATGTCGAGAAGATCGCGCCCGTC
>ERZ500994.139-NODE-139-length-24165-cov-5.940149_pt1 | contig 24165 bp, 28 predicted proteins | sample MGYA00248878_ERZ500994 | MGnify/ENA primary metagenome ERZ500994 (study PRJEB25958, sample SAMN03398533) | human skin metagenome | study: EMG produced TPA metagenomics assembly of the Human Skin Microbiome Metagenome (human skin metagenome) data set. | reverse complement strand
TCAGCGGTCCGCGTCAGGCCGGGCAGCGCGAGCGCACCGGCCCCGAGCCCCACCACGGTCGCGGCTCGGCGCACAGCGGTACGCCGGTCCAGCTGATCGCGCTCACGCCGATCGTGCTGCTCCGAGTCGCCCTCGGACATGACTTGCTCCCGTCACCGTGTGATGGCCAATTTCTCATCGTAGGCGACATCAACGCCGGCCGGGAAGGTCACAAAGTCCCCACCGGTCACACCGCCCGCGGCGGTGACCGTCGACCGCGGGCGGCCGTCGACCGCGGGTGGCCGTCGACCGCGGCGGTTACCGGCGCCGCCGACCTGTCCCGAAGATGTTGCGGGCGATGGCGCTCGCCGCGCTGCGCATGAACTGCTTGACCGCGGCGTTGTCGAAGAACTCCTCGACGCCACTCTTCTGCTGTTTCGGCGCACGGCCTTTCGGCTGCTTCGTCGGGGGCGCATCACCTTCGCGCGGCACGTCCTCACCGGCGCCCTGGGTCTTCTTCGCCAGCCTCTCGTACGCCGACTCGCGGTCGATCGCCTCGCCGTACTTCTTCATCTGAGGGGAGGCCTCGACGATCTGCTTGAAGGTCTCGGCGCTGGCCGGCTCCATCGCTGACCGGGGCGCGGGCAGGCGAGTCCACGCGACCGGCGTGGGCGCGCCCTTCTCGCTCATCACGGTCACGACCGCCTCGCCGATGCCAAGCTGGGTGAGCGCCTGCTCGAGGTCGTAGGCGTCGGTCTTCGGGTAGGTCTTGACCGTCTTCGCGAGCGCCGACGCGTCGTCCGGGGTGAAGGCGCGTAGCGCGTGCTGCACGCGATTTCCCAGCTGTGACAGCACATCGGCGGGCACGTCGGTCGGTCGCTGGGTGACGAAGAAGACGCCGACGCCCTTCGAGCGCACCAGCCGCACCGTCTGGGTGACGGCGTCCAGGAACGCCTTCGAGGCGTCGTTGAAGAGCAGGTGCGCCTCATCGAAGAAGAACACGAGCTTGGGTTTGTCGGCGTCACCAACCTCTGGGAGATCGGCGTACAGGTCGGCCAGCAGCCACATGAGGAAGGTCGAGAAGAGCTGCGGCTTGTCCTGCACCTTCGCCAGCTCGATCAGGCTGATCACGCCCTGGCTGCCGCGGGTGGCCAGCAGGTCCATGGTGTCGAACTCCGGCTCGCCGAAGAACTGGTCGCCGCCGGAGTTCTCCAGGCCGCTGACCTCGCGCAGGATGACGCCCGCGGTCTGCTTGGAGACGCCGCCGATGCCTTCCAGCTCGGCCTTGCCGGCATCGGAGGTCAGATAGCTGATGACCGACTTGAGGTCCTTGAGGTCCAGCAGCGGCAGGCCCTTCTGGTCTGCCCAGTGGAACATCAGCTGCAGCGACGACTCCTGGGTTTCGTTGAGTCCCAGCACTTTCGACAGCAGCAGCGGGCCGAACGACGTCACCGTGGCACGCAGCGGCGTACCCTGCGACTTGTCGCCGCCGAGTGAGTAGAACTCGACGGGGTACGCCGTCGCCTTCCAGTCGTCGCCGACCTGCGCGCTGCGCTCGGTGATCTTGTCGTTGGACTCGCCGGGCTGGGCCAGACCCGACAGGTCGGACTTGATGTCGGCCGCGAAGACCGGCACGCCGGCGTCGGAGAGCTGCTCGGCGATCAGCTGCAGCGTTTTTGTCTTGCCGGTACCGGTCGCGCCGGCGATCAGGCCGTGCCGGTTCATCATCGACAGCGGGATCTGCACCTGAGCGTCCGGGTAGACCTCGCCGTCGTGGATGACGGCGCCGAGCCGGAGCGCGGGACCGTCGACGGCGTACCCGGCGGCAATCTTTGCTGCTATATCGGACGTTTTGCTCGCCGTACTCGCCGAGGTTTCGGGTTGCGCTGGTGGCGCGGCGGCGTCCTTCTCGGCCGTCTGCTCGGTGGGTTCGACGGGTGTGTCCTGCGGTTCCGACATCTGTGCTCTCCTCTAGCGACAGCCGGGCTGCGTCGTGATCACCCTAACGACCTAGGGTGGACAGTCATGAGCGCTCCTGCGAAATCCGACGTACTGGTCTGGATCGACTGCGAGATGACCGGGCTACGCCTGGATTCGGACGCGTTGATCGAGGTGGCCGCGGTCGTCACCGACGGCGACCTCAACCCGCTCGACGAGGGCATCGACCTCGTCATCGCCACCACCGAAGGAAAACTCGCCGCGATGCCCGAGGTGGTAGCGAAGATGCACGAGGCGAGCGGGCTCACCGAGGAGGTCCGCGCGTCGAACCTGTCGCTGGAGGCGGCCGAGCAGCAGGTGCTCGACTACCTCGGCAAGTGGATCACCACGCCGGGTACGGCGCCGCTGTGCGGCAACTCGATCGCGGTCGACCGCGGCTTCATCGCGCGCGACATGCCGCGGGTGGACGAGTTCTTGCACTACCGGATGATCGACGTGAGCTCGATCAAGGAGCTCGCCCGCCGCTGGTACCCGCGCGCCTACTACCAGAAGCCGGACAAGGGCCTGGCCCACCGGGCGCTGGCTGACATCCTGGAGTCGATCACCGAGCTGCAGTACTACCGCGGCACCGTCTTCGCCCCGCAGCCCGGGCCGAGCAGCGAGGAAGCGAAGGCCTTCGCCGAGTCGCTGACCGCCACCGACAAGTAGCGGTCGGCCCCGCGCCCGACTTGGTATACCCACCTGCGGTGGATTACGTACCGCTAAAGGCCATTTAGCGGTACATATTCCACCGCACGTCGGGCTCGCGGGCAGCTGCGGACGGCCCCGGGGTGCCTCGCGTGGGGCCATCGGCTATCCTGGGTCGTCGTCGTTTCGACAGTCGTCGTACGACGCATGGTGGGTATAGCTCAGCTGGTAGAGCGCTGCGTTGTGGTCGCAGATGTCGCGGGTTCGAGTCCCGTTACTCACCCCAACTCGGTCCGACAGGCTCGAGCCGCGTCAGCGGTGCTCGACCTCGCGAGCCCGGCCGCCGCGCAGTGCGCGACCGAAGAAGTCCAGCAGCCGGTCGGCTCCGGAGCCAAACGGGTTGTCGGTGATCAGGTAGGTCCACGTCGACGATGGGCGGCGCAGGCCGAGGTCTTGTAGTCCCCCACCGGATCTCTTGAGCTCGCGCAGCGTCCGGCGTACCTCGCGCGACGTCCGTGCGCCAAGTGTGCGGAAGCTGCGGCCGGCGATCAGGTTGAACTCATCGAGCGGGCTCTCGCGGGCCAGCGCGCGCAGGTGGATGCCCTCGCGCACCTCGGTCAGCATCCCGAGGTGGTCGGTCCACGCGCGGTCGAGGTGATAGAGCACGGTTGCGCGCGCAAGATCACGGCGTTCCGGGTCGGTCCAGTACGCCGCCGCCTTCGGCTTGGTCTTGTAGATCGCTTGTATATATGCGATCAGCGCGTCGTCATCGTCGAGCACGCGTTCGCGGGTGTCGAGCAGCGACGCTCGGTGCTGGTCGGTGACCTTGTGGTACGAGCGGGTGGTGCGGTGCAGCTGCAGCACCTTGCCCTCGGCGACGCGCTGCGCGTGCTCGTAGAGCTTGGCGAACCGGCGGTCGGTGATCTTGCCGGTCGCGCTGACTGAGCGCGGCTCGTGGCCGATCTCCAGGTGATCGGTGACGACCTCGTCCTCGATCGACGTGTAGAACACCGAACGTCCCGGGTCGCCCTGGCGCCCGGCGCGTCCGCGCAGCTGCCCATCGAGCCGTGAGCTGTCGTAGCGGCTGAGCCCGACGACGAGCAGCCCGCCGGTCTCGGCGACTCCCTTGCCGAGGCGGATGTCGACTCCGCGCCCGGCCATCTGCGTCGAGACGGTCACCGCGCCGGGCTGTCCGGCGCCGGCGATGACCTCGGCCTCCTGCTCGTGGTTCTTCGCGTTGAGCACCCGCGCCTCGATGCCCTGCTCGCTCAGCAGTTTCGCGAACCGTTCGGAGTCGCTGATGCTGCGGGTGCCGACCAGCACCGGCTGCCCCGCGAGATGTGCTTGCTGCACACGAGAAACCGCGGCGGCGTCTCGTTGCTCGGCCGTCGCGTAAAGCTGGTCCGGCTCGTCGACGCGAACGTTGGGCCGGTTGGTCGCGATTGCCCCGGTGCGCAGCTGCAGATCCTCCGACAGCCGCTCGGCAGCCTCCAGCGCCGTACCGCTCATCCCGGTCATCGACCGATAGCGGCGTACGACGGTCTCCACCAACACCTGGTCGAGCACCTCGGCCTGCGCCGTGACCGCCACGCCTTCCTTGCGCTCGATCGCCGAGTGCAGTCCGTCGGGCCAACGCTGACGGTCGACGACGCGGCCGCGCGCATCGCTGACCAGCTGGACTCGCCAGTCCTCCACGACGTACTGCACGTCGCGCTTGACGAGCGCCTCGGCGTGCAGCGCGACGTTGGCCGCGGTCAGCAGTTCAGTGTGTTCTTCGCCGTACAGGTCGTCGATCCCGAGCCGACGTTCCAGCGCAACAACCCCGGCGTCGGTGAACGAGGCGTTGCGCCGTTCCGGGTCGACCTCGTAGTCGGTGCCGGCTCGCAGCTCGGCGACGGCAGCAGCGAGTGCGAGGTCGGAGTCGTCGGTCCCCGCGTCGCCGGCGAGCACCAGCGGAACCATCGCGTCGTCGATCAGCACCGCGTCGAGCTCGTCGACCACCGCGACGTCCAGCTCAGGGACCAGCCGCAGATCCTCCGCCGTACGCTGCCGGTCGCGCAGGATGTCGAACCCGACCTGATGCGCTGTGGCATAGGTGATGTCGGCGGCGTACGCCGACTGCCGGTCCTCGGCGGACATGTCGTCGGACACGGACGCCGCGCTCAAGCCGAACGCGGCGAAGAACGGCGTACCGGCCGCGGCGTCCCGTCGAGCCAGATAGTCGTTGGCAGACAGCACATGTACCCGACTTCCGCTCAGCGCGTTACCGGCCGCGACGAGGTAGCCGACCAGCGTCTTGCCCTCGCCGGTCGCCATGTCGGCAACGTGACCGTGCAGCATCGCGGCGGCCGCGAGCAGCTGCACCTCGAACGGCTCCATGCTCAGATGTCGTCGCGCGAGGTCACTGGCGATCGCGAGGTACTCCACGAGCGTCGCGGAATCGTGCGGGTCAGGAGCGTCTGCGGTTTCGGCAAGCGCGTGGATCTGCTCGTCGTCGAGCTCGCGCAGCTCGTCGCGGCGGCGCACGACGTCATCGACTAGTGGCGTGAAGCGCGCGAGGTCTTCGGTCCCGGGAATCTGGCGAAACCTGCGCAGCCACGCACCGGCCCGTCCATGTCGCGTGGTGGGGAGACGGTCGGATGAGGAGCGATTCACGCGCACCACGGTAGCCGCATCGGCCGGCGCCTGGAGCTCACCTCCCACGACGCTCGGGGGTGATGCTGAAAACTTTCAGTCATCTGGTGACTGAAAGTTTTCAGCGTGATGGCGGCGAGGCGCCGCTCAGAAGGAACCGAGCGCGACCGACGGATCAGTTTCGAGCTGCAGCGCCTCCAGCACCGCACACAACGCTCGCTCCTCGTAGCCGAAGTGGCTCTCCATGATTGCCGCGACGCCTTCCAGGTGTCGCTCGAGATCCGCGACCGTCGCCCGGCGCTCGACCGCCGACTCCAGCTGCCCTAGCAGATACCCGATCATCGAGTGGGCCTGCTCGAGTCGCCGGATCGTTGGCGCCAAATCGGGATGCGCGGCCACGATCGCCGGGAACAGCGTGTGGTCCTCCGCTTCGTGATGCCCGGTCAGCGCGACGCAAAACCCCTTGCAATAGAGCAATAGCTCCCGAAGCTGCGGTTCCGACGTCGAGCCGTCGGCGATCGCCGCCCGGGTGAGTCGAAGCGCTTCCCGCAGCCGGTCATGCACCGCATGTAGTTCGTTACTCCAGGCGACAAGCCTGGCCTTCTCGCCCTCAGTCACGCGAGGGCGAAGGGGTCGACGACATCGTCGTACTCCTTCGGTTCCACGCCTCCATGCCTGACACTGTCTGCCACCGGCACGCGACGCTGACCACGATTCTGCCGATCAGGCCGTCGCCGCGCAAACCGTTCGCTCCCTAGCGCACCGGGATCAGGAAAACTGACCGGGCTGGTAGGAGCCGGCCGGCTGGGCCACGATGACGTTGATGCGGTTGAACGCGTTGATCGTCGCGATCAGGCCGACGAGCGCGGCCAGCTGATCGTCGTCATAGTGCTCGGCAGCGCGCTGCCACACACCGTCGGGAACTCCCGCGCCGCCGGCGATCTGGGTACCTGCCTCGGTGAGTTCCAGCGCAGCGCGCTCGGCCGGCGTAAACACGATCGCCTCGCGCCATGCGGCGACAAGGTTCAACCGGACGCTGCTCTCCCCCGCCGCCGAAGCGTCCTTGGTGTGCATGTCGAGGCAGAAGCCGCAGCCGTTGATCTGGCTCGCACGAATCTTCACCAGCTCCTGCACCTCGCCGGGCAGGACGTCGTGCACGTCGGCGTTGGCTGAGACGAATCGGCGGACGACCTTGCTCAGCACGGGGCTGCTGAAGCTATCCAGTCGCGGAGTCACGGCATGCTGCGTCGTTTTGGTCATGATCTTCTCCTGAGTCGTTGGGCCTTCAGGAGTACGACGAGACAGCCGTCAGAAACGTGAGCCGGCGTGCCAGGTGCGGAGCTTGTCGGGGTTACGCACCGCGAAGATCCGTCGTACTCGCGGACCGGCGAACTCGAAGGCAAAGACGGTGACGATCTCGCCGTTCAGACGTGCGATGAGTCCCGCCTGGCCGTTCACCTGGTGCGGTTCGAGACGCAGCCCCGTGGCCATTGACCGAATCTCGGCGAGCTGCCGGGCGACCGCCTCTGCCCCGTCGACGGGGTCGAGTACGGCGCTCACGCGGCCCCCGCCATCGGCGACGAACCGTACTTCCGGGGCGAGTACGCCGATCAGTCCGGCAATGTCCTGCTGCTCCCACGAGTGCATGAGGGAGTCGATGACCGACGCTTGGTCGCCCTTCACCACGGGCGCGTCAGCGCTGCGCACCCGCCGTCGAGCCGAGGAGGCAAGCTGGCGGCAGGCCTCGGGCGACTTCCCAACTATGTCTGCGATCTCGGCGAAGGCATATCGGTATACGTCGTGCAGGATGAAGCTCACACGCTCGGGCGGGGTCATCGACTCGAGCATCACCATGAACGCCATCGAGACCGACTCGTCAATCGTCACCCGCTCGCTCGGATCGAGATCGGCCCGCCCGCCGACCAACGCGCTGTCGTCCGGTAGCGGCTCGGGCAGCCACTCGCCGACGTACATCTCGCGCCGCACCCGAGCCGATCGCTGCAGATCGAGACACAGCCGGCTCACGACGGTGCTGAGCCAGGCACCCGGATTAGCGATTTGCGCTCGCTCAGCCTCAGAAAGGGCGACCCACCGGGTGTACGCCGTCTGCACCGCGTCTTCGGCATCAGCCATCGACCCCAGCAGCCGGTAGGCCAGCCCATGCAGCCGTGCCCGCTCGGCCTCGAGCGGGTCGGTGTGGCCGGGGTCGCTATCGACCATGGCGACCATCCGACTTGCCGAGATCGCGGAGCCGGCCGACCCGCGGATCGTCTGCACCCACGATCTCGGCTACCCGCCGGGCCGCGTCATCGAGATCGACGCGGGAGTCGTGTGCCTCGACCATGGCTTCGATATCGGGCCAATCCTTCGAGCGCGCGAAAAGCGCCTTGAAGATGGCGAGATCGGTCGACGACAGGATCCGTACGGTTGCTCCGCGCATCGGCACCTCGACCGCGCGCCGTCGTACGACGTCATGCAACTCATCAGCGGCGAAGAACAAGTCGAGTGGGATGGCTACGCTCCCGGGCACCGGCCACATGATTCGCACCTGCTCGTCGCGCTCGATGAGCTGCACCGTCTCGTCATCCCACGGCACGCCCGACGGCAGCGCGGCGAGCACCTCGCGAGCACGCGAGGCGGGCAGCGACACATTAATGTCGATGTCGCGGGTCGCGCGCGGATCGTCGGTGTGGTAGCCGAGCGCCAACGCCCCGCCAATCGCATTGTCGATTCCCGCCGCGAGCAGCCGCTGATGGACCTCGACCGCCCGATCGAGGACGAGGACCTCGCTGCTCATCCCGGCTTGGTCCTGCGCAGCGTGCGGAACGGCGGAAACTGAAGCTCGCGTCGGATCGGGCGTTGCATGGCGGCGCCGACCGCGACAACCTGCTCGAGCGCCTCGGCTCGCTGCGGAATGGTGAGCGGCGGCGCCTTCATGGCAGGACTGGGCCGCGCCCAACGTGGGAGCGGACGCCGATCCAGCGGCTGCCACCGAACATCCAGTCGCATGCCCGCAGCCGCTCCCAGTCTTTCGAGCTGGCGCAGCGTCGGTTGCCTGCGGCCCTTGAGATAGTCGTCGACGAGCGATCGGCTCACCCCGGAACGCGCAGAAAGCTGCGACTTCGTCATTCCCGACGCGTCGAGCAACTCCTTGATATGCGCACTGGCGCTCATGCCTCGAATGTACGCAATGTCGTACGCCGCGCCAACTCGCGCGCCCGATCGAGACGCACTCCCGCCCAGCCGGACCTAGCCGATCTGGCCGATCGCCTCGCGCTTCTCGGCCTGGAAGTCGTCCTCCACGCGCCCCCGCGCCCAGTACGCCGAGATCGACAACCGGTCACGCGGGATCTCCCGCTCGTCGACCAGATGCCGCCGCAGCGCCTTGATCGTCTCGCGCTCACCATGCACAAACGCGTGCGGTACGCCGTCACGCAACTCAAGCGCGCGCACGGCGTCGACCAGCGCGTCACCGATTCGCTCGATGCCCGGCTCAGGGCGCACGTGGGTCACCCGCACCCCGGCGACCTCACGCAGGCCGGCCAGATCAGCAGCGTCCGCGGTCTCGATCAGCACCTCCCCGACGGCATCGGCAGCCAGCGCATCGAGCGCGGCGCTGATCGCCGGCACCGCAGTGAGGTCGCCGATCATCAGATGCCACGGCGCCTCGGGATCCGGGCTATACCCGCCACCTGCGCCGGTCAGCACCAGCGAGTCGCCCGGCCGCGCGGTACGGGCCCACGGCCCAGCGACTCCCTCATCACCGTGCACGACGAAGTCGATCGTCAGGGTCTGCGCAGCCGGGTCGCTCTCGCGCACGGTGTAGGTGCGCCGCGTCGGCAGCTTCTCCGGTGACTGCTCGCGCAACTCCACCAGGTCGTACGGCGGGGTCAGGCCATGAGCCGGATCGGCGAAGAGGATCTTCACATACTTGTCGGTGCAGTCGTTGTCGTTGTACTGCTCGAACCCCGGTCCGCCCGCGACAATGCGGACGATGTGCGGGCTCAGCTCGGTCGAACTGAGCACCGACAGCACCGCTTGTGCCCGCCGTGGCCTGGAATCGTCCGCCATCCACATCTCCTCAACTCCGAAAGGGAAGTACTTAGGTAACCCTAACCAAGTCGTGGTGCGCGGGAGAGTTAGACCGGCCACTCCTCCATCCGCCATGCGGCATCCCAGAACATCCACTCATAACGCGAGCTCGTGACGAAGGCGTGCATGGCCGCCTCGGCCTCCGGGCCGCCCAACGGATCGCAGCACCGATCGGCGATCGAGCGCGCGGTCGCGCACGACTTCGCGAAGTCCGGATCGGCGTACGTCGCGATCCAGTCCTGGTAGGGATGACCCTCCAGATTGCCGGCACTGCGCAGCAGGTGCTGGCCGACGTACTCGTAGATCCAGAAGCAGGGCAGCAAGCTCGCGACCAGCTGAGCGTAGGACCCGCTGGTTGCCTGCATTGCCTGCCACGACGTGTATGCCGTGCAGGTCGGTGACGCGACGATCGTCATCGCGTTGGGGTCGGCGCCCAGATAGCTCGCATGCAAAGTCCGCTCGACCGAGTTGGCGGTCTGCGAGCTTCCGGCCCAGAAGAGCGACTCGTCGGCGTCCTGCGCCTGACCCGCGGCAAGGGCGAGCATGCGGCTGTAGTCGTGCAGGTACGCCGCGTCCTGGGCCATGTAGTAGTCGAACGTGGGCCGCGGCAGCGAGCCGTCGCCGAGCGAGACCACGAACGGATGCCGCTCGATCGCGTCAATTACCGGAGCGATCGTCTCCCATGCATGCGTCGTGAATGTCACGAACTTTCCTTCCATACTTGGTAAAAGTGATGCACCGGTCCGGAACCCTTGCCGATGTCTAGCGAGTCGCCGGCCGCGAGCGCTCCGGTCAGCCAGTCCTTCGCATCGCGCACTGTGCTCAGCCAGTCGTCGCGTTGCGGGCGCAGTGCCGCGATTGCCGACGACAACGAGCACCCGGTCCCGTGGGTGTTCTTGGTGTCGACCAGCGGCGCGGCCAGCTCCACCACCTGCTCACCGTCGGCGTACACATCAATGCTCTGACCGCCCTCGCCGCCGACGAGGTGTCCGCCCTTGAGCAGCACCCGCACCGCGCCGAGCTCGAGCAGATCCGCTGCCTGAGCACGCATCTGGTCGATCGAGTCGGCCGGCTCGGCACCAAGAAGCACGGCAGCCTCCGGAAGGTTCGGCGTAATCAGCGAGGCCGCGGGAAGGAGCCGGCGTACGGCGTCCTCACCCTCAGGATCAAGCAGCCGGTCGCCGCTGGCGGCGACCATCACCGGGTCGAGCACGACAGTGTCGGTGAGCGACTCGCTGAGGAAATCCCCTACGGTGTCAGCGATCTGCGAGTTGGCGAGCATGCCGATCTTGATCGCGTCGATCCGGACGTCGTCGACGAGCGTGCGCCACTGCAGACGCAGAAAGTCGGGATCGACGACCTCGATGCCGCGCACTCCCTGGGTCGCCTGCGCGACGAGCGCGGTGATGACGGTCGTGCCGTAGGCACCCAGCGCCGAGAACGTCTTCAGATCGGCCTGGATCCCCGCGCCGCCGCTGGGATCGGTGCCGGCGATGCTCAGGGCGACGGGCGGTGGTGTGGTCATGCGGTGGAGTCCCTTCCGTCTTCCCCGTTCCGCAACAGCTCCCGGGCTGCGGCACGCGGGTCAGGTTGCCCGCAGATCGCACTTACTACTGCGATCCCATCAACCCCCGTGCGGCGTATGTCGGCCGCAACCGAAGGGTTGATCCCGCCGATCGCGACGCATGGCCAGGGGCTCGCCGCTGCGAGGGCCGCGGTCCCGTCCAGGCCCTGCGGCGCGGATGCGTTGAGCTTGGTGGTCTGCGGGTAGACCGGGCCGATCCCGAGGTAGTCGATCGTGCCGTCCGGCAAGGATCGAGCACGATCGATATGTTCGATGGTCTGCGCGGACAGCCCGAGCACGCGGTCCGGTCCGAGCAGCTCGCGCGCCTGTCGTGGGTCGAGGTCGGACTGCCCGATGTGCGCACCGTCGGCACCAACCTGCTCGACCAGGTGCACGCGGTCGTTGACGATGAGCGGTACGCCGCTGCCCTCGAGCACTTCTCGCACCTGACGGGCAAGCGCGACAAATGCCGCATCGCTCGCGTCGGGATCGCGCACCTGGACGAAGGTCACGCCGCCGGCGACGGCGTCGACCACGGTCTGCGGTACGCCGTACTCGCCGCACAATCCGGTATCGGTGACGAGATAGAGGCGCAGGTCAACCGGGCGCGACGTCCCGGGCATCACGAGATGCGCACGCGGTCAGCGAGAGCCTCCGGCGTCAGCGCCGCTAGGGCGTCGATGAGACCGACGGCAAACGAGCCCGGACCGGACGCCGACGCGGCGGCGTCCTCGGCGGCCAGCGTGAAGAGCGCGGTCGCCGTACTCGCGGCGACGAGCGGATCGTCACTCACCGCCGCGAACCCGGCGACGAGCGCGCCGAGCGCGCAACCGGCGCCGGTCACCTGCTGCAGCAACGGCGATCCGTGCGCCAGCCGCACGGTGCGGTCGCCGTCGGTGACCAGGTCGACCTCGCCGCTGACCGCGACCACCCCGGCAAACCGGCTGGCGAGCGCGCGGGCCGCGTCGGCGACATCGTCGGGGGTGTCCACGGACTCGGTGCCACGGCCACCGCCGGAAGCGCCAGCAACCGCAGCGACTTCGGAGGCATTACCGCGCACGACAGTCGGTGCCTGGATGGCCGGCAGCTCCGCAGCGATCTCGGTGCGCCAGCGCAGCCCGCCCACCGCAACCGGGTCCAGGACCCACGGCGTTCCCGCTGCGCCGGCGGCCTCGACCGCGTGCCGCATCGCGGCGACGGTGCTCTCCTGCGGGGTCCCGAGGTTGACGAGTACGCCGCCGGCGATGCGCGCGAACTCCGCCGCCTCACGAGGGTTGTCGACCATCGCCGGGCTGGCGCCGCTGGCCAGCAGCACGTTGGCGGTGAAGTTCTGCACGACGGTGTTGGTCAAGCACTGCACCAACGGCATGTCGGTGCGGTATCGCTCCAACGCGCCGGCGAGATCGGCCGCGGTGAGCGTGGTGGTAGCCGAAGCATCCATGAAAGGACGTCCCTTCGCTAGTACGAACTAGATCAGGTTCAACGGGTGTCATCTCAGCCCTGTCGGGCACCCCGCGTCACTTCCGTCAGCCTATGCCAACTCGCCGCGTCCTGCGCGCGCCGGTGATCGCTAGCGAGGGTCGACAATCTGAGCGCGGCGGGCGACGTACTCGTCGTCGGTGATCAGACCGTCGTCGAGCTGGCGTTTCAGCGAACGCAGCTTCTCGCGTTGCGCGGCGCGGGCGTCATCGTCCATCGCAGCATCGTCGGGTTCGGTCGAGGCGTTTTCGGTGGTCATGCCTGCGCTCCTCATGCGGGTGGCTTGGGATCTGCGGCGTACCCCTCCAAGTCTGCGCCCGTCTGCGGCACCGGGCAAGGCGAGTACGACGTAGCGTGGCGACATGTCTGCACAGTCTGCAAGCATCGAGGCAATCAAAGGCGACATCACCACGATCGAAGTCGACGCGGTCGTGAATGCGGCGAACAAATCGCTGATGGGCGGCGGCGGGGTGGATGGCGCGATCCACAGCGCGGCCGGACCGGAGCTGCTCGACCACAGCAAGGAGCTTCGCCGGGACTACCCGGACGGGTTCCCGGTGGGCGCTGTCGCGGCGATCCCCGGTGGCCGACTGCCGGCGACCTGGGTGATCCAGACCGTCGGGCCCAACTGGCACGCCGGCGAGCGCGACGAGGCGCTGCTGCGTTCCTGCTTCACGGCTGCACTCGACGAGGCGGTGCGGGTGGGGGCACGCTCGGTCGCGTTCCCCGCGATCAGTGCCGGGGTCTACGGCTGGGACGCACAGACGGTGGCGCGAGTGGCGGTCTCGGCCGTACGCCAGTCCCCCGCATTGGTCCAGCTCAACCGCGTCGTGTTCGTGCTGTTCAACAACGAGCTGCAGCAGCTGTTTGCCGCCGAGCTAGAGCGCTGAGCCGGCGACCCAGTCTTCCCAGGAGATCGTCCAGTCGAAGATGTCGCCGTCGTCGATCGTCAGCGGCACCGGCGTACCGGTGATCTCGACGGGGTCACCGATCTGCGCCCACTGCTGGAACCATTTCGCGTTTTCCGGGTTGGCGTTGATGCAGCCGTGCGAGACGTTGCGGACGCCCTGGTCGGCCAGCGACCACGGCGCGGAGTGCACGAACTCGCCGTTGTTGCTGATCCGCGTCGCCCACTCGACTTCGGTCTGGTAACCGCCTGCGTCGAGCGCCAGGCCGTAGGTGGTCGAGTCCATCGTCATCTTCTCCTTCTTGTCGATGACGACGTGGATGCCGCTCTTGGTGTAGCGGCCAGGTTCCTCCAGCCCGGCGCTGATCGGGAACGACTTGACCTGCTGGTCGCTCTCGTAGCAGTAGTAGTAGTGCTCGTTGGTGTCGCACTTGCTGACCTGAGCCTTGCCGACGGTGAAGCTGATCGAGCGGTTCTCCTTGCCGTAGGCGCCGTTTCCAGCTGCCACACCGAAGATGTTGACGTCGACCTGCACCGTCGTACCGGCCTGCCAGTAGTTCTGTGGACGCCAGTGCACCTCGGTGTCGGAGAACCACGACCACGAGCCGGTCTGCGCCGGCGTCGAGGTGACGGTCATCGCCTGCTCGAATGCCGCGCGATCGACAACCGGCGAGTCGAGGTAGACCCGCACCGGCATCGCGATTCCCGCGACTGTCCCGTCGAGCGGGCCGATACCGGGGAAGATCTGCGCGGTCGGAGTCACGGTCGTGAAGGCGGACTGGTAGTTCGTGGCCCTGCCGTCGGCGTTGGTTGCCACCGCCGCGATCGTGTAGGCCGACGCATACGCGAGCGGAACGGCGACGGTCCAGGTGGTCTTGGCCTCGTCGAGTACGCCGTCGATCGGCGTACCGGCCGTGTCGGTGACGGTGACGGACTCGAGCGTCCCGTCCGCTGCGGTGACCGTCAGCGGCTGAATCGGGCTGACATCCACTGCGCCATCGGCGATCGAGCTCGCCACGGTGGCCTCGGGAGCGGGCTTCTTCGACGTCGTTGCCGCCTCGGTCGACGACTTCGAGGAGCCGGTCGTACACGCGCTTAGCAGGGCGAGCGAGCCGGCTCCCAAGCCGCCGAGCATCGCCCGGCGCGGCATCCGTTTGCCGAAGGCTCGCGATAGGCCCTCAGGCTCGGGCTGGCTGCCGGGTACGGGGTTGCTGCTCACCGAAACTGCTTTCGATCGGGTCGGTCGGCTGTCTACCCATTCTGCGACGTCAAAGGCGGTGCGCGCGGCTCCGCGCCGTGTCGTGACCGACTTGTGCCATGAGAACGACGACGCCCCACCCGGAACTACCGGACGGGGCGTGGAGTGGTGCGCCATCAGGGACTCGAACCCCGAACCCGCTGATTAAGAGTCAGCTGCTCTGCCAATTGAGCTAATGGCGCGCGTGCGCCTGACTAGGCGACGGCCAATAACGATAGCACCGGCGTACGACCGGTAATCGCCCGGGTCAAGCACGGCCCGCCGACGTACACGGAATATCCGAGCACCCATGCTGGTTGCTCGCCTACATGACAACCATCGGAATCATCATCGGCAGCAACCGCCCGGTTCGCATCGGCCCGCAGCCCTGGACGGCGTGATCTTGCTGAGCCCGCAGTACAAAGGTGGAATCCCGGCCCCGCTGAAGCCGACGCGGTCGAGGACAACGTCGCCATCACCATCCCGCGGGACGGATACGGCGATGACGGCCAGCTCACCGACGCCGCCGCGGTGATCTAGGCAGGCGCTGACCAATGAGCGCGGGTTTCCGCAGGCAAGGGAACTCCCTAACAACCACGCCTGCGTCACGTTGGCGGGTGCTGCTGAGGCGCGACGGGCTGGCGGACGCCAAGATGGTGACATGAGCGACACCGCCAAGCTGGCCCGCCTATCCGCACGTGAGCTGATCGACCTGGCCCTCGACGAGGGCTCGTTCGTCTCGTGGGACCGCCCGCTGCGCTACCCCGACGACGCGGCTCCGGGCGCCGACGCCGAGTACGTCGAACAGCTGGTCGCCGCCGCCGAGAAGGCCGGCACCGACGAGTCGGTGATCACCGGCGAGGGCCGGCTCTCGGGCCGCCGCATCGCGATCATCGCCAGCGAGTTCCGGTTCCTGGCCGGCTCGATCGGCAAGAACGCCGCTGACCGGATCGTCGCCGCGGTGCAGCGCGCGACCGCCGAGGGCCTGCCGCTGGTCGCGGCGCCGAGCTCGGGCGGGACGCGGATGCAGGAGGGTACGCCGGCCTTCCTGCAGATGATCGACATCAGCAAGGCGGTCACCGCGCACAAGGCCGCCGGGCTCTCCTACCTCGTCTACCTGCGCAACCCCACCACCGGCGGCGTCATGGCGTCGTGGGGATCGCTCGGCCAGGTCACCGCCGCCGAGCCGAAGGCGATGCTCGGCTTCCTCGGCCCGCGCGTCTACGAGGCGATCTACGAACGGCCCTTCCCCGAGGGCGTGCAGACCGCCGAGAACCTCTACAAGCACGGCATCATCGACGCGGTCGTGACGCCGCAGCAGGTCGGCAAGCTGCTCGACAAGGTCCTGCGCATCACGTCGGCAGCAGACGGGCCGATCGAGGTGCCGCGCCCCCAGATGACCGCCACGACGGCCGATGAGCTGCCCGACCGGGACGTGTGGGAGAGCGTGCTCGCCTCGCGCCGCCCCGATCGCCCTGGCGTGCGCGACCTGCTGCGGATCGCGGCCTCGGACGTCGTACCGCTCAACGGCACCTCGCAGGGTGAGCGCGATCCCGGGCTGCTGCTGGCGATCGCGCGGTTCAACTCGTACGCGTGCGTCGTACTCGGCCAGGACCGTCGCCGCCAGACCGACACCCACCAGCTCGGACCCGAGGGACTCCGCGTCGCGCGGCGCGGGATGAGCCTGGCCACCGAGCTCGGCCTGCCGCTGGTGACGGTGATCGACACGCCCGGCGCTGCGCTGTCCGAGGAGGCCGAGGAGGGCGGGCTCGCCGGCGAGATCGCGCGGTGCCTGGCCGAGCTGTCGACGCTGCGTACGCCGACCGTCTCGGTGCTGATGGGCCTGGGCACCGGCGGCGCCGCGCTCGCACTGCTGCCGGCCGACCGGGTCATCGCCGCGCAGAACTCCTGGCTGTCGCCGCTGCCGCCGGAAGGCGCGAGCGCGATCATCCACCGCACGATCGACCGGGCCGATGAGATGGCACGCGAGCAGCAGATCGGCTGCCGCGAGATGCTTGCGGCCGGGACGATCGACACCGTCGTACTGGAGAACCCCGACGCCGCCGACGAGCCGACCGACTTCTGTAACCGGCTCTCGCTGGCGCTGCAGGCCGAGCTGTCCAACCTCACGCGCCGCCCGCTGCAGGCGCTGCTCACCGCCCGCGGCGTCCCCTGGGCCTAACCGCCGATCCGAGCGTTAATTCCGCCGATCCGAGCGTTAATTCCGCCGATCCGAGCGATATTTTCGCCGATCCGAGCGATATTGCGCGGGTTAGTCGACAACCTCGTACTCGGGGCTGTCGAGCAGCCCATAGCGGTGCAGGAACTCGATCTCCCGCTTGGCCTTGTTGCGCCGGCCCAGCGCGATGCGGCGCCCGATCAGCAGGGCGAGCAGTCCGCCGGCTCCGGCGATCACCGCCTTGCCGGCCGGCGATGCGAAGAACTCGGCGACCGTCTGCTTGCCGTCTTCGACCAGCCGCTTGGGGTTGACCCGCTCGGCAAGCTGATCGAGCGTCCCGGCGAGCTGGTCGCGGGTGCGGTCGATATCTGCCTGAATCTGCGAAGGCGTCCGGTCAGCCACCAACATCTCCTCGATCGGGTAAGCGCACAGTGGGCTGATCATATCCACAAACCACTCGCCGCCGGGCCGAGATGGCGTACGTCGTCGGTGCCACCAGCCGTCGTAGGGGCTGCGACTATTCTCGGTTCTCGCACGTCGTACACCGATTCGTAGGAGATGCGTGATGACCGACCAGACCCGCCTCGCGCCGGGCGATGCCGCCCCCGACTTCACGCTGACCGACGACACCGGCCGCGAGGTCTCGCTGCGCGACTTCCGCGGCCGCAAGGTGATCGTCTACTTCTACCCGGCCGCGATGACCCCGGGCTGCACGAAGCAGGCGTGCGACTTCACTGCGCACCGCAGTGAGTTCGACGGAGCCGGCTACGAGATCCTCGGCATCTCCCCGGACAAGCCGGAGAAGCTCGCGAAGTTCCGCGCCAAGGAAAACCTCTCGATCACGCTGCTGTCCGATCCGGACAAGTCGGTGATGCAGCAGTACGGCGCCTTCGGCGAGAAGAAGCTCTACGGCAAGGTGACCCAGGGCGTGATCCGCTCGACGTTCCTCGTCGACGAGGATGGCAAGATCGCGGCGGCGCAGTACAACGTCAAGGCGACCGGGCACGTCGACCGGCTGCTCGGGCAGCTCGAACTCGCCTGAGTACGACGCCGTACCATTGATCGTCGCCACAGAGGCGACGCGGGGCCGTAGCCCAATTGGCAGAGGCACACGGTTTAGGTCCGTGCCAGTGAGAGTTCGAGTCTCTCCGGCCCTACTTCATCCTCGGACTACCTCTTCGTGCGGTGGACTCGGATGGACACAATTAGAGCGGTGATCGTGACGACCACAGCCACGCGTGGACTGAGCGGGAGCTGGTCCAGTCCGGCGGTAGCCGCCACGAAGGTAAGGAAAACCAAGACCCAGAACAGGGCTAACCCGGTGGCCGCGACGTTCTCTCGGGTCAGCCAGTGGCGTGCGCGGCCGGTCACGATCCGCTGGAGCGCAAGGATGACGAGCGGAATCGCGCACAACACCGTCGGCAGTACGGCGAAGCTGTAGACCATCGGGTCGGAGAGCGGCGACAACGTACCCGCGCGGAACCTCGCCAGGGCCTCGGCCGCCGTGTAGGTGGGTTCGCGGTTCTCGGCGCCGACCGACAGAAACAGCGGCAGCACGCACAGCGCCGCGGCAACGAAGATCGCACCGGTGAGCCATCTCGACACCTGTCATCCTCGGTTACCGGAGAGGGTGGTACGCACAGCTGCCCGGATCGTCACCACCAGTGCCAGCAACCCGCCAAGAAACGCGGTCCACAGACTCGCCGGAGGCGCGACGAGGGCTTGGACCAGCCCGTCGCCGAAGAAAGCATGGCCGAACACCCCGAAGGCGATGCCGAACGACGCTGTTGTGACCGCGATACCGGCGAAGGTGATTCCGATCGAGCTCGGGGCTGCGGGACGGCCCGCGGCGCCCCGAATCGCAAGGACTGCCAGACACACTCCGCACAGCACGGTCGGCAGGATTGTGATCATGACCAACGCGGGGGCTGTGTCGTACTCGGGACCGAGCCGGTGAAGACCATCGCGATGGCCTGGGCTACGAGATAGCCGTCGGCACCTCCGCCAACGTCGCCGACAGGCAGAACCAACGGGAGGATGCAGACGAACGCCGCGACGAACATCCCGATGGTCTGCCACTGCGACAACACGGGCCTCGAATGCTGTGCCATACGATCCACCTCGGCTCCACGATTCGTTCGCAGCTGGCCACCGAAGACGGCCTGCGAGCGAACGCACCATCGGACGCACGTACCCGCGATGCGGTTCAACGGTGCGGATCCCAGGCGACTCCTGAGGGCACATAGCGTGAATTCACAGTCATCCAGTGACTGGAAATTCACGCTGTGTCGCCCGAGTGCGCCCGCAGGGACAACTTCCTACCGCAGGTAGGGCGCGATCTGCTCGGCGAGCGCGCGCAGCGCCTTGCCGCGATGGCTGATCGCGTCCTTCTCCTGCGGGCTCAGCTCGGCCGAGGTCAGCTCCGACCCGTAGGGCACGAAGAGCGGGTCGTAGCCGAAGCCTCCGCTCCCCCGCGGCGCGCGAAGCAGCCGGCCGGGCATCTCGCCGCGCACGACGACCTCGTGCCCATCAGCATCGACGTATGCCGCCGCCGCAACGAACCGCGCCGTCAGCCGGGACTCGGGTACGTCGCTCAACTGCGCCAGCAGCAGTGCGTTGTTGGCCTCGTCATCGCCGTGCCGGCCCGACCACCGGGCCGAGAAGATCCCCGGGCAGCCGTTCAGCGCATCGACAGCGAGCCCGGAGTCGTCGGCAACCGACGGCAGGCCCGTGTAGCGCACCGCCTCGCGTGCCTTCAGCAGCGCGTTCTCCTCGAACGTCGCGCCGTCCTCGGGCGCTTCGGGGTACGCCGGGACGTCGTCCAGCCCGATCACCGAAACCCCGGAGAACGCCTCGATGCGCCGCAGCTCGGCGAGCTTCTTGGCGTTGCGCGACGCGAGCAGCAGCCGCATCAGGACTCCAGCGCGGCGCGCTGGATCGCCGTCAGCTCAGCGCATCCAGCCAGCGCCAGGTCGAGCAGCGCATCGAGCTCGGCCCGGCTGAACGGTGCTCCCTCCGCCGTACCCTGCACCTCGACGAGCTGGCCGTCGCCGGTCGCGACGACGTTCATGTCGGTCTCGGCGCGCACGTCCTCCTCGTAGGGCAGGTCCAGCCGCGGCTGGCCGTCGATGATCCCGACCGACACGGCGGCGACCGATCCGGTCAGCGCCGGCTCGGAGTTGAGTGCTCCGCGCTCGCGCAGCCACGACACCGCATCGGCGAGCGCGACGTAGGCGCCGGTGATCGCCGCGGTGCGGGTGCCGCCGTCTGCTTGCAGTACGTCGCAGTCGATCTCGATCATGTTCTCGCCAAGCGCACTGAGGTCGATGCAGGCGCGCAGGCTCCGGCCGATGAGCCGGGAGATCTCGTGGGTGCGCCCACCGATGCGGCCCTTGACCGACTCGCGGGACGAACGGGTGTGCGTCGCGCGCGGCAGCATGGCGTACTCCGCGGTGACCCAGCCGAGCCCAGATCCCTTGCGCCACCGGGGAACTCCCTCGGTCACCGACGCGGCGACCAACACCCGGGTGTTGCCGAACTCGACCAGCACTGACCCCTCGGCATGGTCGAGCCAGTTGCGCGTGATGGTGACCGGTCGCAGCTGGTCGGCGGCGCGTCCGTCGGTACGTTCGGTGGTGGTCATATCTCCCAATCTGGTTTCGGACTGTCACGGTCTGACGGCCCCGTCCCCGGGGCCTCGGGGTGGCGCTGTTCTTGGCGGCGGTGCCAGTCGCGCGAGATCGCCTCGCGCAACGGCGGTACGACGACGCCCTCGCCGGCGAGCACCCGCCGCGTGCGGTTGCGGTAGCGGATGATCATCACGATGCCCAGCGCCCAGACGACGTACTGGAATGCGAAGGCCCACTTGTACGCCGCAAGACTGTAGTCGCCGCGGGTGCCCGACCCAAACCAGTCGAGGATCACGCCCATGGCAAACATGGTGATCAACGAGGCGACGAACCCGCCGACGTTGACGATCCCGGTGGCCGTGCCCAGCCGCGACGACGGGTTGAAGGTGCGCGCGAAGTCAAACCCGACCATCGAGCCGGGGCCGCCGAGCGAGGTGGCGAGTACGGCGAACGCCACGGTCCAGACCGGAGCTCGACCCGGCCAGGCAAGCACCAGCGTCCACGCCGCGATGCCCAGCGCCACAAGGCCGAGCACCATCGTCGAGCGGCGCAGCGGATGCCGCGCGACCATCCGACCGAGCACCGGCGAGATGGTCACCGCGACGAGCACGTTGAGGCTGAGGATGAACGACGCGGTCGCCTGCCGGTAGCCCAGGCCCTGCGTCATGAACGGGTAGCCCCACAGCATCGTGAAGGTCTGGATGCTGAACGGCGTCGTGAAATGCACCCAGAAGCCGACCTTCGTGCCGGGGTGCCGCCACGACGTGGCCAGCTGGCGGCCGATCTCGCTCGGCGAGAGCTCCTTGCTGCGCGTCGCGGCATCCTCTCCGCCCCGGAAGAAGACGAAGACGAGTACGCCGGCCAGCGCGCAGAATCCCGCGAGGCCAAGGAAACTTGCCGTCCAGTGGTCGACGGAGATCATCGCGGCAAACGGGATCGCACTGAGCAGCTGCCCGATCTGGCCGAGCAGTCCGGTGGTCTGGGTCAGCATCGGCACCTGGCGCGGCGGAAAGAGCTGGGCGACCTTGCGCAGCACGCTGGAGAAGATGAACGCATCGCCGGCACCGATCAGCATGCGCGCCAGCAGCGCCGGCGTGACGGAAGTGGCGAACGCGAGATATGCCTGGCCAATCACCATGAGCGCGCAGCCAAGCAGCACCAACCGACGGGGACCGTAGCGGTCGATGAGTACGCCGACCGGGATCTGCAGTCCGGCGTACACCAGCAGCTGCACGACGGTGAAGATGGCGACGTCGGAGGCCGAGGCGTGGAAGCGTTCGGACGCCGGGATCGCCGCCACACCAAACGAAGTGCGCCCGAAGACCGCGGCGATGTAGGCAAAAGTCCCTGCGAAGTAGGAGATCCAGACGCCGCGGGAGACGCGCTGCGTGACCGCCTCAGACATCGACGTGCTCCACCCGCTCGATCAGCGGGCCGAGGAATCGGCGGGCGAGCGCAAAGAACTGCTCCGCGTCGCCGGTGCAGCTGAACGTCAAGCGCCCGGACGCGTCATCGGGGGCAAAGAGGTCGAGGCGGGTCAGCTCGCGGTAGAGGTCCTTCGCCGTCTCGTCCGCGCTGTTGACGAGCGTCACCCCATCGCCCATGACCACGCCGAGTACGCCGGTCAGCATCGGATAGTGCGTGCAGCCGAGCACCAGCGTATCGACGCCGGCTTCCTGCAACGGCTGCAGATAGGCGCTGGCCAGGCCCATGATCTGCCGCCCGTTGGTGATTCCCCGCTCGACGAAGTCCACAAATCGCGGACAGGCCTGTGAGGCCACGTCGACCGACTCGCCGGCGCGGTCGGCGACCTCGGCGAACACCCGCTCGTAGGCGCCGCTGCCGACCGTGGCGGCCGTGGCGATCACCCCGACGCGACCGCTGGCGGTCGCCGCGACGGCACGGCGTACGGCGGGATGGATGACCTCGAGGACCGGTACGTCGTAGCGCGCCCGCGCGTCTTCGACCATGGCCGCGCTGGCGGAGTTGCACGCGATCACGAGGGCCTTCACGCCCTGCTCGACCAGAGAGTCCAGGCACTGCAGGGCATACTTGCGGATTTCCGCGACGGGGCGCGGCCCGTACGGCACGTGCGCGGTGTCGCCAAGGTAGGTGATGGACTCGTGCGGCAGCTGATCGATGATCGCGCGCGCCACAGTCAGTCCGCCTGCGCCGGAGTCGAACACGCCGATGGGCGCGTCACGACCGGTCAGAACCTCCACGCATTACAGGGTAGGGGCAGCACCCGTCGTCGATGTCGACGCCCGGCGCGTCCGCTGACGTCGCGACAGCAACCACGCCATGACCACGCCACCGATCGCGCCGCCAAGGTGCGCCTGCCAGGAGACGCCGCTGTCGGTGGGCAGTACGCCGAACAACACGGTCCCGTACAGCACGAACACCACGACGGAGATCAGGATCTGCTTGCCGTTGCGGTTGAAGATGCCGCGGGCAAGCAGGTAGGTCAGCAGCCCGAACACCAGGCCGCTGGCCCCGATGACGTACTGGGTGCCGTCGCCGAAGGTCAGCGCCCACGCGAAAAGTCCTGACGCGACGATGATGCCGAGCGAGGCGATGAGGAACTGCGCGAGCCCACCGAGGAGCGTGAGCCAGCCGAGCACGAACAGCGGCACCGCGTTGGACCACAGATGCGCGTAACCGGCGTGCAGGAACGGGGCGCTGAAGATGCCCGGAAGCCCCTCGGGCTCCTGCGCCTCGATCCCGTAGGTGTCCAGCTCGACCGGGCTCGCCTGGTCGTAGACCTCGAGCCCGAACATGACCGCGAGGATCGCCAGCATCACGATCGCGGCACCCAGCGGCCGCGACAGCGGGTTCGGCTTCTTCGGCGCGCCGGTCGCCGACGTCATGCCGGCGGCGGGCTGCGACGTACGAGTCATGAGACCATCATGCCCCGCCCACACCGGCGCGGCTAAAATTCACAGGCTATGGCCATCTTCGTGCTCGTTCTCGCTGCCCTTTTCGGGCTCGTCGGGCTGTATGCCGGAGCGCGCACGTTTCGCCGCTGGGACGAGCGCAACGACCCCGACTACTTCCGCGATGTCGTGCATCAGGGCGTCGTGGTGTTCTTGAAGCTCGGACTCATGCTGTTGCTGATCGCGGCCGCGGCGATCACGGTCGTCGGCGCGCTGGCCGCCGACCGGGGAAACACCGACCTTCCGGGCGGAGTCTGGTTCTGCCTCGTCGTGACGATCCTGATCGGCGGCGCCTTCACCATCTCCTACGTCCGTTCAGTCGCTAAATGACGCGATGATCGCGGCGACCTCGCTCTGACCGCGCTGCTGCGCATGCTGTAGCGCCGTGATCCCTTGCGCATCACCGATATTGGGATCGGCGCCAGCCTCGAGCAGGATCGTCACGATCTGCTGGTACGGCGCACTTCCGTCGCCGTAAACGACCGCCTCAAGCAGCGCGGTCCACCCCGGGTAGTTGACGTGGTTGACGTCGATACCGGTCTGCACCACGCGGGCGACGTACTCGACGTGGCCGCGTTCGCTGGCCGGGATGACCGAGGTGCCGCCGAAGCGGTTGACGATCGTCAGGTCGGGCTGTGCCGGCAGCAGCGCCTCGAGCATCGCGACGCTGCCGGTCACACCAGTGACCAGCCAGGGCGTGTCGTGCTGGTCGTCGAGCGCGTCCGGGTCGGCGCCCATGGCCACCAGCAACCGGGCAACGTCAACGCGGTCGTACGTCGAGGCGAGCAGCAGCGCCGTGCGCTGCCGGTCGTCGCGCGCCTCGATGTTGGCGCCGCTGCGCAGCGCGAGCGCGACACCGTCCGCGTCGCCGGCCGACGCGGCAGCGAGCAGCGCCGCGTCCGGGTCG
>ERZ500994.138-NODE-138-length-24236-cov-5.631612_pt1 | contig 24236 bp, 20 predicted proteins | sample MGYA00248878_ERZ500994 | MGnify/ENA primary metagenome ERZ500994 (study PRJEB25958, sample SAMN03398533) | human skin metagenome | study: EMG produced TPA metagenomics assembly of the Human Skin Microbiome Metagenome (human skin metagenome) data set. | reverse complement strand
CGTCTGACGTTGCCCTGCGGAGAGCGCTCGACACCAGCTCTCTGCCTGACGCGTATGAGGGAGGCGGCTATCCGATTCCCGAACCCAAGCGAACGCCGCCGCGACTGCTCTCTCCGCGGCGAACATGACTGGCTTCGCAGCTCAGAAGTTCGAGGCTGCTGCTATGGCTCAGCAGCAGATCGCTGTTCAGGAGCAGACGATAGTCAACGCTCTCGGACTGAGTGTCACGACTATGAGCACAGCGACCCAGAACTTCGACGGCACCGTCAGCCGACTTATGTCGTTCGTTTCCACCCTTCCCGGCATGGGTGGAGCGGAAATCCTCACAAACGGTAACTCGGGCGCTCTGCTGCCCCTAAACGCCGCCGCGCCTGCCATTGTGACGCCCTATGGAGACGCCGCTGGCGGGCAAGCCGGGGGTGGCGCGGGTAATGTTGCCGGGGCGGTAAACAGCGCCTTGCAACAGCCAAGCACGCTTTTGACCCAAGCCGGGACTTCGATGCAGACCGCGGCTGCTCAAACGATCACGAGTGCGCTCGGACTACAAGGTGTCGGCGGCCAGTTCGTAAGCTCGGTCATCCCAGGAATGCTTCAGTCGGCCTTCGCGTCTCTGTTCGGCGCGCAGGCCACCGTGGGATCAGCCGGAGCGACGGCAGCGGCCGCGACGACGAGCAGCCTCGCGCTCGGCAACGCGGCTCTGATGCTGACGGCTGCCGCAACCTCACTCATGACCGCCGCCACCATGAGCTCGGTCAAGTCGATGATCCCCGTCCCCGGATTCCACAACGGCGGAATCGCAGGCGGAACCCCCACGTTCGTTAAGCCGATGTACTATCACGGCGGCGGAATCGCGGGGCAGAAGTCGAACGAGGTCCTGTCCATGCTGGAAGTCGGCGAGGAGATCCTCACGGAAGACAGCCCGCGTCACATCAAGAACTTCTACTCCGATAGACCATCTTCGACCGGAAGCGGTGGTGGCTCCTCGTTCTCGACCACGAACAATGAGAACAACATCACCATCAATATCCAGGGCGGCGGAACACCGGAGCAAAACGACGACTTGGCGATGAAGACCTCCAAGGCGGTCGAGAAGATCCTGAACAACAAGATGAGGTCCACGGTGGACAAGAAGTCTAGAGCAGGAGGCATGAGCGTCAGGTAATGGCAACTCTAGTCGCACCCATTCCCTCCTCCGGTCTGACAAGAGCGATGACTCCCCGTAATCTGGGAGCCTCGTTCGGCGATGGCTACGGTGAGACCGTACCAGACGGAATCAATACTCTACTCATGAAGCTGGAGCCCCGCTGGACGCTACTCAGTTTCGCGGAGGGGGACGCCTTGAATCTGTTTCTCAGCCAGCAGCACGGGAAATCGTTCTACTGGAAGCTGCCCCGCGAGGCTGGTCTGAGGCGCTGGAAATGCCCAGAATGGTCGTTCGTTGAGGGATCGACCACCAGCGAGATTAGCGCCAAGTTCGAGGAGCAGCCCCCGCTATGAGCCGTAGCTCAGAGTCACAGAAACTAGACCAGGACGCGATTGTTACGTTCTGCACGATCGATGCTACTCCGATCGGCGGTGGAATCTTCCCGTTTACCCACGCGAGGAACGGTCCCGTTCTGTTCAACGGAATCACTTATCACCCACTCGAGTTCGAGACCGACGGTTTCGAGATAAGAAATGATAGTGAGCCGGCGACTCCGACGCTGTCGATCTCGACAACCGACACCTTCATCCCGGCCTTCATCCGTCAGTACAACAATGGTCTAGGCGCGATCTTTACGAGGTATCGCACCTACCGAATGTTCCTGGACGATGGTTCGGATCCAGACCCCAACCAGCTCTTTCCGCCGGAGGTGTACTTCATCGAGCGGAAGTCCAAGGACAATCGTAAGGAAGGTGTCCTGGAGTGGGAACTGAGCTCCATCCTGGACCAGGAGGGTCTGATGTGGCCGCCTCGCCAGATGGTTCGCAGCTACTGCGACTATCGCTACAGGGCATGGGACGCATCGGAGAACCGCTTTATCGGTGGCGAGTGTCCGTACAATGGGGCGAAGATGTACGACCTGAATGGCAACGAGGTCACTGACCCGAAGCTTGACAGATGCGGCAAGAAGCTCTCTGACTGTAAGCTTCGCTTCGGTCAGAACGCCGTTCTTCCGTACCGAGGCTTCCCCGGTGTAAGCCGTGTTCGCTAACTGATTGATTGCCTTCGGGCAAGCTCGCAGCTACAGTATGAGCAGGTTGAGATGACCTGCTTCCCCGATATGGGGCTCCCTCCAGCGGATTAGTAAGATGATCTCTGAGACGTTGTCTCGCCAGATCCAGGACCATGCACTCGAGAGTTATCCTCTTGAGTCTGTCGGCATGGTTGTGGACGGCAAGGTGACAGGTCGCTACATCGAAGGCGACTACATCCGCCTGGAGAACGTTCACCCTCAGCCTACCCACGGCTTCCGTGTGTCGGGCCAGGACATGCTCCGCATGGAAGGTCGCATCACTGCGATCGTTCATTCCCACCCGGACGGCGGAAACGCACCCTCGGCTTCTGACATGATGTCCCAGCAGATGATGAATCTGCCGTATATCATCGTCGCGACTGATGGCACGAACTGCCTGGAGCCGTTCGCGTTCGGAGACTGCCTGGAGCCTCTCCCGCTTGAGGGCCGAGTCTTCCGCCACGCTGTCACTGACTGTTACGAACTGATGCGTGACTACTGGATGGTAAACTTCGGCTATCGTCTTCAGAACATTCCTCGCGATTGGGAGTGGTGGAGAGACGGTCTCGATCTCTACCGCGACTACTTCGAGCCTGCCGGGTTCCGCGCTCTGCGCGACGGTGAGCAGCCCCAGAAGCACGATTGCTTCTTCATGTCCATCGGCTCGAAAGTTCCTAATCACGGCGGCATCTACCTCGGGAATGGTGAGATCCTTCACCACCTGGGATCAACCCGCCACGGTCCGTATTCGTCAAGCCACCTCTCTGTTCGCGAGTTTGGTGGTCGTTATGAAACCCTCTCGCCCATGTTTGTTCGCTTTAAGGAGCCACTTCCGTGACCCTTCACTATCCGGCAAGTGTCTTCAGCCTCGACAATACCCTCAAGACGATCGTCCTCCACGGCCATCTGGCAGAGAGATATGGTCGCGAACATCAGATCGCCGTAGCCTCTCCGCGTGAAGCCATTCGCGCTCTGACTGTTGGCCTGGAGGACTTCTCCGAGGTTGTTCGCGAGGGCCACTATCAGCTCATCCTCGGCGACGAGGACAACGGTCTCTCGATCGGCATCGATAACATCGACTTCGGGATCTCCGCCTCTCGCCCTCTGCACATCGTCCCGGTTCCTGAGGGCGCGAAGTCCAAGGGCCTCGGGAAAGTCCTAGCAGGCGTGGCGATGGTCGGCCTCGCCTTCGCTACGGGCGGCACCTCCCTGATGGCGACTGCCCTACCGGGCTTCCTGGGCGGCATGAGCGTCGGTTCGATGGTCGGTATGATGGGCTTCGGCATGGCCCTCGGAGGCCTCGCGCAGATGCTGGCTCCGACGCCGAAGCTGGGTGACTACTCCGACCGTGAGGAGGAGAAGGTCTCGTACCTGTTCACTGGAGTCGTCAACACCTCCGAGGAGGGCGGTCCCGTTGCGGTCGCGCTGGGTGGCCCCCTGATGGTAGGTTCGCACGTCGCCTCGTCCGGCCTGGACGTCGACGACACGAATCTCGCGAATAACTACTATCGCCCGCCTCCGGAGTTCTCTCTGAGCGGCGGCTCCTTCTTCCTCGGTGCGATCGACTACGCGTCTGAGATGTCCGCGTACAATCAGTGGATGCGCGAGACGTACAATGATCAGACTCCCGGCGGTAACAAGGGAGGCAAAGGCGGCGGAAACGCGAAGGCTGCTCGCGAGTATCCGACGACCGTCACCTCGGAGGCTGTCGCTCGCGTACTGGACCTGATTTCAGCGGGTGAAATCGAGGGCTGGGAAGACCCTGACCACCCGTGGAGAAACGTCTATCTCGACGAGACGGTAGTCGAGAACCCGGACGGCACTCGTAACTTCTCCGGTCTGGAGATGGACATCCGTCAGGGACAACCTGGACAGGATTACATTCCCGGTTTCTCCCAGACCGAGAACACGAACGGCGTCGGAGTCCAGGTGCTGGCCTCGCAGCCGATCACGCGAACCATCACCAGCGACCCAGCCACCGGCCTGAAGATCGATCGCGTCAAGGTCCTGATGCGGTTCCCTTCTCTGACGAAACTGGACACGCAGTCCGGGGACCTGACCGGTGCTTCCGTGTCATATCGTATCGGGATTATCCCGAACGGAGGCTCGGTCGAGTGGATCGTAAACGAGACTCTCAACGAGAAGTTCACCTCGAACTATCAGCGCGCCCACACCCTGACGCTGCCCGACGACGGACACCCTTACCAGATCCGTGTCCAGCGTATGACGCCGGATAGCCAGGACTCGACGCTCTCGAACGAGACGCACTGGGACGCCTACGTCGAAATCATCGACGGCAAGCTGTCCTATCCTGGCTCGGCGATGGTGGGTCTGACGGCCTACGCTCGTCAGTTCGGCGACCGCATTCCGTCACGCGGCTATATGATCAAGGGCGTGATCTGCGAGGTTCCCTCCAACTACGACCCGATCAAGCGTACCTACACGGGAATGTGGGACGGCACGTTCCAGCGCCTCTGGACGAATAACCCCGGCTGGATCCTGTGGAACGCCTTGGTGAACCAGGAGTGGGGCATCGGTAAGCGAGTTCCGCGGAACTTCGTGGACAAGTGGGGCTTCTACGAGATCGCGAACTACTGCGACAAGTTCGTCTCCGACGGCCTGGAGCTTCCAGGCTCCTACAAGGGCGCGGCCTCGCTCGGCGCCCAACGGAAGGACAACGTCCGCGTCGCCACTCGCACGAACTGGGCGGGCGGTGGAGTCGTGGACGGAGTGACTCTTGCCAACGGCGACAGAGTCCTCCTGATGGGCCAGTCTTCTGGTGATAACGGCATTCTTCAGTGGAATGGATCTGCACTTATCCGCTCCACGGACAACGACACCGCCGCAGAGGCGGCCTACTCGCTAGTTACCGTCACGGAGGGCACGAAGAAGGGCAGAACCTATCTCAACGTTCGTGGTTCGACCGAGACTCCGCTGAAAGGCGTCTTCGTCAGCGTTCATCCGCGCTTCCAGTTCAATATGTGGATCAACTCGCGCGAGACGGTCTACAAGGCGATGCAGACGATCGCACAGAGCTTCCGCGGGATGCTCATGTGGGGTCGCGGCATGGTCATGTCGACGATGGACGCACCGAAGAATCCTCGTCGTCTGGTTACGAACGCCAACGTCCACGGTGGCGTGTTCAACTACGAGGGCATGGGCCGCAAGTCGATCCACAGCGTGGCTCTGGTCACGTGGGTCAATCCGGATGACGGCTGGAAGCCCAACGTCGAGGTCGTGGAGAACCCCGAACTCGTCGCGAAATACGGCTGGAGGCCTGTCGACGTCTTCGCAGCGGGCTGCACGAATCGTGCTCAGGCTCGCCGCATGGGAACTTGGACTCTGTTCACCGAGCAGTACGAGTCGGAACTTGTCTCGTTCAAGGCGAGCCTGGACTTCGCGGATATCGTACCCGGTGACGTCATCCAGATAGCGGACTCTGATCAGATCGGTCTTCGCATGGGTGGCCGACTCTCGGTTGGAACGAGCTCCTCGAGCCAGACCACCGTTAAGCTCGATGCCGCCTTCACATTCAAGCCGGGTGTTCAGTACACGATCTATCTTGTCGGAGCCGACGGCAACGTCATCGTTCGCCAAGTCACGAACTCGGCTGCCACTACCCGGGACGTCACGTTCTCAGTACCGATCACGTCGAACCATCCTCAGGGCGGCCACGATAGCGTTTTCATTCTGACCTCTAGCGAGGTGGACGCGAGATTGTTCCGCGTCATGGGTGTCGTGGAACACGCTGACAACGAGATCGAGATCATGGGTGCCGAGCATCACCCTGAGAAGTACGCCTACACCGAGGAGGGCATCCTTTTCGAACCGACCCCGACCTCGGTCTACGACAGCACCGTACTGCCTAGTCCTCCGACAGATCTCGACCTGGAGCCGAGAGTCGTCGTTCTTCCCGGCGGAAATCGCGAGGAGCTGCTTCTCAAGTTCAAGAAGTCCGACTCGATCCTGGTCAACGAGTACGTCATCCGCTGGAGATATCAGTTCGGTACTTGGACGGAGATCACCTCGGTCTCGGACAGTGCCGCATTCCCCTACATGGGTCCAGGTCAGTACGACGTCATCGTCTACGGGCGCGATGTTCGTGGCAAGGAAACCGTGCCGGTTTCGTACTCCGAGGTGTTCGCCACCGGTCGCGTCATCCCTATGCCTACGATCTCAGGCCTGAAGATCGTTGGTCAGCCTGTTGGTGTCACGAGCTTCGCCGGCTCCGTGCTTCGTCTCGAGTGGGCTGTCACCGCACCCAACGGATTTACTGCGAGTGAGTGGCTCGATCCGTACTTCAAAGACTACCAAGTCCGCATCGAGAATGGTTCTGGAACTGTTCTGCAGTCGTTCTTCACTACGGATCCGTACTTTGAGATCACCGCAGAGAAGTACGCTCAGTACTATGGCTCGCGCTCGCGGACTATCCGGGTGTCCGTCGCTCTTCGTGACAAGAACGGAAACACGAGCGGGTTCGCGACCGGTACGTTCACGAACCCACCGCCGTCCTACCTGGATATTCCGGCTACGGTGACGTCGATCGTCGGACAAGTTCAAGTCGCCTTCACGGAACCCCAAGACGCGGATTACGCGGGCATCGTGGTCTGGGCATCCACAAACCCCGGCGTCGTCACGAACACGGCGAACGTGGTCTGGGACAGCCGGGGTCAGCCGGTCTTCAACTGGCCTGAGGGACAGATCGCTTATCTCCGCTGGGCCTTCTACGATGATTTCGGCAAGAACGGTCTGGTCATCTCCCCTGAGACGAGCGTATCCGTCCCGGCAAGTAGCGACTTTGTCGCTGATCTGACTCCGCCCGGCACACCCACCGGACTGTCGGTCGTTAATATGACGCCGACTGTGGATGCTGCGACTGGTCAGCCGCTACTCCGCCAGGCCATCACCTGGAATGCAAATAGCGAAGCTGACCTCGGCTGGTACGAGATCGAGCGCACAGAGGCCGGAGGCATTCCGGTTGTCACAACTCACCCGAAGAATCGTGCTGAGTTCGTCACTATCGCGAATAAGAGCTACTCCTACAGAGTCCTGGCGGTCGACAAGTGGGGCAATCGCTCGGGCTATACGACTTCAGTCTCGCTGAACTCGTCCAAGGACAACGTCGCACCCGGCGCTCCGCCTGCACCGACTGTCACGGCCTTGTTCGCCAGCTTCGGCTTGACCTGGACCAACGTCGCGGATGCCGATCTGAAATCTGTTCAGATCTGGGTCAATCAGACGAACAATACCGGCACCGCCGCAAGGGTCGGCGAAGTCGATGTTGCTCCAAGTCGCGTCAGTACCTACGTCTACTCGAGCGGAGGTACTCGTTACTTCTGGCTGAAGTCTGTCGACACCTCTGGGAACGTCTCGGGCTTCGGTTCGGTAGCCGGCCCGTTCACTGCCAAGGGTATCGAGAAGACTGACTTCACGCCCGGTCTAGTGCCTATCGAGACTGTCACTTCCCTGCCGACTTCCGGTAACACGAAAGATCGGACTGTCAGGTTCCAGGACAAGCTCTACACCTGGACGAGCGACACGGTCAGCACCGGAACGACCTACTGGAAGACTGGAGTAGACGCGAGCGACATCTCAGGAACGATCGTTGGGGATCAAATACTGAATCTGGCAGCCTCGAAGCTGACCGGACAAGTGATAAGCGATCAAATCGCAGGTTTGACTGCCAGCAAGATCGCTGGCCAGATCACAAACGCGCAGATCGAAGGTTTGACTGCCAGCAAGATCTCTGGTCAGATCACAAACGCGCAGATCGAAGGTCTGACTGCCAACAAGATCTCTGGTCAGATCACAAGCGCTCAGATCGAAGGTCTGACTGCTGACAAGATCACTACTCAGCTCACAAGCGCTCAGATCGCCAGTATCGCGGCGGATAAGATCAGCGGGCAAATCACAAACGCGCAGATCGTTGGGATAGCAGCCGCTAAGTTGACTGGCCTCATAAGCGAGACTCAGATTACCGACGGTGCAATCAGCACTCCTAAACTCGCAGCAGGATCTGTGGTTGCGGGTAAGCTGGCCGCCAACTCGGTCTCATCCGATAATGTGATTGCCAACAGCATCGGATCTAAGCACCTGATCGTGACCGATTGGACGAATCTGATCTCCAACGGTGACGTGTCCTCCTCGAACCTTACCATGTTCTCGGTCCAGAGCGGCTCGGTGCTGGCATACGAGGCGACTGGCGGATACGCTGGAAATGCCAGACTGGCTTTCTCTAAGTCTGTTCTGACTGACAGCAAGACGTTTACTCAGACTAACGATAAGGCCATCCGCGTTGCCGAGGGCGAGGTTATCTATGCTGAGTGGACCTACAAGGGCGACGCTGCCGCCTCGGCAGGTGCCTACTTCCGGGTCGAGTGGCTGAATGAAGACTACTCCAACATCTCGGCATCTCCGAACTATTCAGATGTCCAGTCGAATGCTCCGATTACGACTGCGTGGGTTGTCGTTGGCAGGCAGATGACGGTTCCCGCTGGAGCCAAGTGGGCGAGGGCACGCGTCTACAATCACAGCACGAACACGACTGCCTCCACTTTGTACATCGGGTACTTGTCCATTAGGAAAGCGAACAGCGGCAAGCTAATCGTCGATGGGTCGATAAGTGCCAATATGATTGCGGCACAGAGCATCACCGGCTCGAAGCTATACATTGGCGACACTTCCAATATCTTCCCTGACCCGGATCTTATCGATATCGGTATCTGGGAAACCGGCATTGCTGATGTCCCGAGCATTTCAACAACTTCAGTGTCACAAGGTTCCAGGAATCTAGTTCACTTCGGAGCCAATGCTGCGAGTACTAAGATTATTCGAAGCAAGCCCATGCAGGTTCTTCAGGGAGCGGTCTATAATGTGTCCGCCGCTCTCTCTTTTCAGGGTGCAGCTGCAACCTCATCACAAGGTAGTTTTGGAATTGAGTGGTACTCAATCGTCTCTGACGTTCTGACGTGGATATCCTCGACTACGATAGTTACTGGGGTGACGACGCAGTCGGCCACTAGATATCAGAGTAACATAACCGCCCCGGCCAACGCGCGAGTGGCACGATTCTACGTTGAGCGGACGGGAGGCGCGTCCGACCCGAGACTGAATCTCATGGGTCCCGTAATCCGCAGAGCCTCTAGCGGCGAGCTGATTGTGGATGGGGCGATTACTGCCAACAAGATCCAAGCTGGAAGCATCACGGGTGATCGTCTGCTCGCAGGAACGATTACGACTTCTCTGCTGGCGGCGAAGGCGATCACGGTTGACAAGCTGGCCGTCACCTCGATGGACAACCTGATTGCGAACGGCATGTTCCAGTCCGACGTTCAGGGCAACTTTCCAGCCGCCTGGAGTCGCTACAATAGCGGCGGAGGAACAGGAAATATCGTCGTCGTCAAGGGCGGTGCGAATTGGCCTGTTCCCGCTGCGGTTCGCATACGACGTGAGACAGCGAGCTCTGTTGAGTTGAGCGCTGTTGCGGATCGCTATGGCTACGAAGACGCGGAGTTCTTCGACAAGGGTGGTTTCCTAGTTCTCCCCGGTGACGAGTTCTACGTGGAGAGCTATGTCTACTCGGATGCTGCGAATACCGCCCGCATCGAGGTTCTCGGTAAAGGTGTCGACGGCGGCTATAACTCCTCATTCCAAATCACTGACTTAGCCTTCTCGTCCGTGAGCGTCAATACAGTTACCATCAATACTTCGGGATGGGTAAAATCCGTCTGGACGTTTAAGAGCACCGCCGCTGTTCCTCTCAAGGTTGCGCTCCGTTTCTGGAACCTGTCCTCGACAGCAGCCGAGGTCTATTTCGGTAATATCCTGGTTCGTCGTCGTAACACAGGTCAACTGATTGTCGACGGTGCCATCACGACGAATAAGATCCTCGCAGGGACGATCACCGGCGACAAGATTGCTGCTAATACGATCACGACCTCTAAGCTGTACATCGGAGATACGACGAACGTATTCACTGACGCGAATCAGGCCGAGCCTTCCCTGTGGTCCCTGAACACAGCTCCGGACGCGTACACTCATCGTCATAACTCTGCGTATGCGAGTGACTTCGTCTGGCGCATTCCTGCGAGCGCTACTGCGACGAAGACGATGTACTCGCCCTTGGTCACAGTGGATCCCGGAAAGCCTTACTTCTTCAGTATCATCGCTGCTCTGACAGGAGCTGCCAACGGAGGCGCGGCGAGGGTAACGATCGACTGGTACACCTACGAGCCCCAGTCAGGAAATCTTACCTACGTTGGTGGCAACACGATCGCAAATAACACGACGACGACACAGAGCCGCTCAACCGGAATCTGGTCAGCTCCGGCCAACGCTAACCGGATGCGTCTGATATACACTCGCGATCCAGGTGGCACTGGAGATGCTCTGTTCATCGAGCCTATCGTTCGTCGCGCATCAAACGGTGAACTGATCGTCGACGGCGGGATCACCGCCAACAAGATCCAGGCCGGAACGATCACTGGCGACCGTCTGGTTGCAGGTACGATCACGACCTCTTTGCTGGCGGCGAAGGCTATCACGGTCGACAAGCTCGCGGTCACCTCTACCGATAACATCATCCCGAACGGCACGTTTGAGGCAGACGCAGTCGGAGAATTCCCGACAGGGTGGTCACGCAAGTTCATAGGTGGTGACAACTCCAACAGCATCGTGGTCGCCAAAGGCGGTACGACTTGGCCTGTCCCGTCTGCTGTCCGCATTCGTAGAAACGTCGCCGGCTCCGCTGAACTGTCCGCCGTCGCCTCCGCGTATGCTTACGAGGACGCGGAATTCTTCGAGAAAGGCGGATTCCTAGCAATCCCGGGCGACGAGTTCTACGTGGAGAGCTATGTCTACTCGGATGCTGCGGATACCGCCCGCATCGAGGTTATCGGTAAAGATGTAAACGGACAACTGAGCTATAGCTTCACGCTGAATGATTTGTCATTCTCTACCGTCAGTACAGGCGGCGTGACGATCAACACGAGTGGGTGGGTTCGTTCCATTTGGACCTTCAAGTACACTGGATCAACGCCAGTTAAGATCGGATTGCGATTCTCGAATCGCTCGTCCACCGCGAATAAGGAAGTCTATTTCGGTAATATCCTGGTTCGTCGTCGTAACACAGGTCAACTGATCGTCGACGGTGCTATTACGACGAACAAGATCCTCGCAGGCACGATCACCGGCGACAAGATTGCTGCTAATACGATTACGACTTCCAAGTTGTATATCGGGGATACTACGAACGTCTTCCCCGATCCGAATCAGGTGGAGACTTCCCTGTGGCCGCTGAACACCGCTTCCGACGCTTATCAGTATCGTCACAACTCTGCTTATGCGAGCGACTTCGTCTGGCGCATCCCAGCAGGCGCTTCGACGAAGACCATGTACTCGCCGATGACGATCGTAGACCCGGACCGTGAATATTTCATGAGCATCGTAGCTGCCCTCGCCGGGAGTAGTGGCGGAGCCGCTCGTGTCACGTTTGATTGGTACTACTACGAGCCTCAGTCCGGGAATCTGACCTATGTCGGAGGCGGTACTATCGCCACTAACGCGACGGCGACACAGAGTCGTTCCAGCGGCATCTGGAAAGCTCCCGCAAACGCCAACCGCATGAGGCTGCTGTACACACGCGACGGAGGAGGAACCTCTGACGCGATGTTCATTGAGCCGATTATTCGCAGGGCAGCAAGCGGCGAGCTGATCGTAGATGGCGCGATCACTGCCAATAAGATCCGAGCTGGAACGATCACAGGTGACCGCTTGGTTGCCGGTACGATCACGACTTCTCTGCTGGCTGCTCAGGCCATCACAGTTGACAAGCTGGCTGTCACATCGATGGATAATCTGATCGCGAACGGCATGTTCCAGTCAGATGTTCAGGGTAACTTCCCCGGCGCGTGGAGTCGTAATGTTAGCGGAGGAGGATCGGGCACTGTTCAAGTTGTAAAAGGAGGAGCATCATGGCCAGTTCCTGCGGCTGTTCGTCTTCGTAGAAATACTGCAAGCTCAGCTGAGTTAAACGCAGTCGCGGATCGCTATGCTTACGAGGACTCTGCTTTCTACGAGAAAGGCGGATTCTTGGCTGCACCTGGAGACGAGTTTTATGTTGAAAGCTACGTCTATTCAGACGCAGCAAACATAGCAAGAATTGAAGTTTTAGGTAAAACAGTCACTGGCTCTCTTACCTCTGAATTCACACTCCAAGACCTTGCATTTTCCTCGGTCAATTCGAACACCGTCAATATCAACACATCTGGATGGATCAAGTCCGTTTGGACATTCCGCTACTACGGAGCGACGACGGCTAAGGTCGCTCTTCGCTTCTGGAACCTCTCTGCCACGGCGTCTCACGAAGTCTACTTCGGGAACATTCTCGTTCGCCGTCGCAACAGTGGTCAGCTGATCGTTGATGGCGCGATCACCACGAACAAGATCATGGCGGGTGCGATCACTGCTGATCGTATTCAGTCGGGCGCGATCACCAGCACTCAGATCGCTGCCGGAACGATCACGACGAGCAACCTTCGCGTCGTTCCCACGAGTATCTTCCCGGACCCCGAGTTCATGGAACTCGGGACTGGAATGTGGCCGACTGTCCAGGGCTGGTATCCGGAAGGTGCCGGTGGAGGGAATGTTCCCCAGAATATCGGCATTAAACGAGCCATGATCCTTTGGAGCGGAGCAGGGACTGTCAGTGGTCGATTCCACATTTTCAGCAAGTGGCTGACGGGACTCACGGGAGGCCAAGTAGTGCGATTGAGAGTAGTTGGTTTTAATAGCTCGAACCAGACTGTATCCGTGGGCCTACAGTTCCGCAATAGTGCCACAGGCGCAGAGCAATACCCCGGAGGTGTCAACTGGCAAGGAACTGATAACGCCGGTACGAGAATGACTCAGGTCACAGTACCGACAGGCTGTGACGAGTATAGACTCGTAGTCTTTAACGAGGGCAATAACACCTACAACGGTCTCGCCGTCGTGGGTGGTATCGATCTTACCATCGCCTCTTCCGCCGACATGCTGGTCGACGGAACGATTACGGCCTCGAAAATCGTCGCTGGTTCGATCACCGGCGATCGCATCGCCGCGAATACGATCACAGGCAACAACATTCAGGCTAAGTCGATCACTGCTCGCACACTCGCGATCGGAAACTTCGACAACATCATCCCCGATAGCGACTACCGAGACGTGAACTGGTGGACGAACGAGGAAGGCAGCGGAGGAGCGGCATGGAGCGACCAAGTCCTGGACGCCAATGGGGCATGGTCTCAGAATCGCCATCTTGTTCTACAGCAGGCCTCAGGCCAGAGAGACTTCCGCAGCAGCTTCTTCCCCATCGAGGTCGGAGCGACTTATAAGGTTACTTTCAGATTTTATCTGAACGAACTTAACGGCAACAATCAGTTCACGCCGTATATCCATGTTCCCTCCTATCAGTGGCAGTCCTTCAGGATCTCTGGCATCAACGGATACGCGACCGGGGGCAGCGGCGGTCACTTCAACGACGCCTCGACGTACAATGGTCCCCAGGACACGGGCGATGTCTCCTACACCTTCTACAACCCTCCGGGTGTCGGAAATAACGCCAATCGTCAGATCCAGTTCCGCTGGATTATTGGTTCTGGAACAGGCAAGCTCTACGCTCAGGTCAAGATCGTCCGCATCAGCGATGCCACTCTCATCGCGGATGGATCGATCACGACCAGCAAGGTTCAGGCGAACTCCATCGACGCGGATCGCCTGCGGGCGAGTAACATTACCGTTGGCCTGAACGTGGGCGGCACTGGTAAGATACGCCTAGAGGGACAGAATAACAGAATCGTGATTTCGGACTAATGGTCGACAGAGTATTGATGGGAGCAAAGGATGGAGTCTACGGCCTGTACGTCAGCAGGCCGGGATTCGACGTCCACACGGCCACCGCGCAACAGCTCGCGTTCGACTCACGACTGGGCCACTACGGAAGCGTGATCGCTAGTGGAGTGACGACGAGAAACACCTACATCTATTTCCCGGAGATGCCATACGTTCCTCTCGTCTACACCTACGGGTATCAGGGCGATATTCACCTCGGTGATGCTCTTTTTCAGCGTACTGACTTCACTGGCAACGGCCAGGAGGGGAAGATGTCGACGAACTGGAGCTCGATCATAAACTCCTATCGCGTTACGAAGACGTATCTCCATATCCGCGGTGGCGGTTATCCGCCGGTGAATAATCAGAACCCGGATGCTGTGTCTGTCCGCTACATTATCTGGCGAGCCTACGGAGGGTATAACCCTTGACAGATAGAGTCGCTCTGGGTAGCGCGAGAGGAGCGTATGGGCTCTGGGTCTCAAAACCCGGATACGATGTCCTGTCTACGAATGAGGGTAATCTGCTGTTCTCCATGAACAGCAAGACGACTTCGATCTACGCCACAGGAAGTGTGACTTTTCCCGCGAATGCCAATACCCAAGAGATCGTAGTCCCTATATCCCTGCCGTTCGGAGGCGTTCCGCAAGTCAACGTGACTCGTGCGATTAAGGTGGGCGCTGGAACTGAGACCAGCTATATGACCACCCGTCAGTACAATAACAACGTCTGGAACGCGGAGAACGGTGCTCTCATATACGTCACTTCCAGTTATATCAAGTTCTACTGCACCGCTAATATCAACTACGAATACGTCTTCTTCTACACTATCTTCACAGAGTCGCGCTAATGGTAGATCGGATCGTCCTAAGTCCCTCGACCTCCCTCAAGGTGAGCAGACCTGGGGTTGATGTTCTCTCGACCTCTAATCCCGCGGATCTTCTGATCGGAGGTGACTGGGAGACGATGGGGGTTTACGCGACGGGTTTCGTCTCCGGGGTGGAAAATGTCTTCCCGGGAAAGGTGGGTTATACTCGACGAGTCCGCATGGTTCTTCCAAACCCCACCGGTCGGATTCCGTTTGTGATCTGTCAGGGAATATGGTCCGCAGACGAGTCACGCGGAACTACTGCCGACGGAAACTGGGAGCTTTTCCGCGAACTCGCGAACGAGTCGCCCGTGGTCTGGTACACTTACGCTGTCGGCGTCTATGAACAGCTCTCATACTCCACCGGAACAAATACGATCGAGTGTTTCACGAGCGGATTTCCTACGAATGATATTCGCTACGTTGCTTTCTATCCTCGTTCGGGTGAGCAGGTCTATGCCGCTGCTGACCAGCTTCCTGATCCTTTTTATTTCAACGGTCACGTTCTCACTGCATCGGAAGACGGAGCCAGCAGTGAGATCACCATCTCCGGACTCTCGGAAGATATCTCTACTTTCCTGCGTGTGAACTGCAACTTCCCGGGAGACACTTGGTATCAGCGCCGAGTAATAGTGGAGTCCACTTCCCCTTCCAGAACTGTCACGGCTATATTCCCCAATGGTCAGTACGACGTCTGGGTAGAGGTTCAGAACGGTGACAGGTTCCGCATCAGTCAATCCAGTACGAGCTACGCAGGACTGACCTATACGATCTATAATCAGCCTGCAGATGTCACTACTCAGCTTGGACAGATTCAGATACTCACCAAGTACGTCGACAGCACACCTGATCCAGTAGACTGGACGAACGTCTCCGGGTCGAATACTGTTTGGACGAACAGCCAGACAATCAATGGCCTCAATGTTTATATCGAGTTCAAGCTGCGATTCTGGCCTCCGTACACCGGAGCTGTCGGCGTGAATACCACTACACCCGGCACCTCTCTGACAGCGGTTGAGTACACTCCTGTTCTGGCTGGTGCTGGCAACGGAACTTCTATCTACTGGTCGTTCTCACCTTCCCAGAACTACAGCGGGACAGTCTATGTCATCAATAGTACACAGGGAGCTGTCGAAATCGACAGCTTCTCGCTGAATGTCTCTGCTGCTCCACCTAAGATAGTCGGCGACTGGTCCACGATTTACTCTTACGAATACGTTGACTTTAACCAGAACTACACCCTGTACGGAGCAACAAATCAGGTAACGATATCGAATATCGGAGCAGGGGGTCACGTTCTCACTTTCAACATCAATAACAACGTTCCCTCGGGCGGGCTCGGCATGCTCATCACGAGAAATGGCAGCACGATTATCGGTGGAAAGATCGAGGGCGGAACTACCGAGCGTTCGAAGAGTGTGACCGTCTATAACGGAGATGTCGTGTGGTTCGACACAGCCAGAAGTGGTCGAGGTCCGTATAACTACTCGGCGACCGTTACTATTGTGGATTCAACCGCAGGCGTTACAATAGACTCGTTTGCGATTTCACTCGTGGCGGAGGTTAATGGAACATGACTATTTACGCATACAGCGAGGAGACCCGAAAGATCTCTTTCACTTATGATCATCCTTATCCGCAAGGGTTCGAGGAGCTGCTAAGTCAGCACGGCGTAAAGTGGATTGAGGCCGACGAGGTCACCTCTATTCACGAGTATTACGTGAACGAGGAGGGTTCTCTTACACGTTTTGGAATCTTTGCCTCAGGTGCCTCCAAGACGTCCATCTTGGACGATGGGGAGGACTCCGCGGATTGGACTGATCTTCCGTCTAGTACTGAGATTTACGTCGACGGAGTCCTGGCGCACACCGGCTCAGAGTTCTCACTCTGCAGCACCGAACAGGGAACATATCAGGTCGAGCTGCGCGCTCCAAACTATCTCTCGCAGTTCACCACCATCAAGGTCGGATAAATGAAGTTCACAGCCAGCAAGGGAACGGACTACGCCGCTCTCCGAAAGGAGATGAAGGCCGAGATCGATCGCCTTGCCTCCGTCGAGAGGCGAAAGTTCATAACCACGGACCCAGGACAGAGCTACGTCTACAACGAGAAGCTCCGTGAGGCCCGTGCCTTTCTTGAGACTGACTACAGCGATGCCGCGGACTACCCGTTCCTAACTGCTGAGGCGACTCTGAAGAACGTCACACCCAAGGGCCTTGCTCAGAGCATCATCGCGGCCAGCGCGGTCTCTAATCGACGACTCGCCAGTGTCGAGATGCTCCGCACTCAGTTGAAGATGGACATCGACACTGCCGAGGACAAGATCTCGACCATCCGCGGGATCGTCGAAAACTCAGTATTCATGACCGGAGGGCTACTGCCGTGAACGACATCGTCGAACAAGAAACTTCCGCAGATCCGTACGAGGAAGCGGAGGTTCTCCGCATAATGAACGGAACTCTACAGGATGAGGTCAATGAGCTTCGTCAGGAGAAGTATCGCCTCACCGTCGAGACTCGCAACAAATCTAGATTGATGACCAGACTCCAGGAGCAAGTTCAGACGCTCCAGTCTCAAATCACATTCCTGTCCAGCGTTAGCCGGGACGCGCAGGATCAACCCACACCGGAGGAGATGAGTGATGACCAAGACCGCATACGAGAAGGCTGAAGAGACGATCCTCGCCGCACAGCAGGAACTCGTCACGAAGGCCCAGGACGTTCTCAAGAAAGCGAAGGCAGCTTTCGCGGAACTGGAGATTCCCGCAGGTCGCCTGAACGATCCGATCGTCAACGATCTGCGACGGATTCAGAGCAACATCAGCGTCAACCTCGACGAGCTGACCAGCCACGCTGCCCGTCTGGAAGCTGCCCTGAAGCCTGAGAGCAATCAGGCCTAAGAGCGTGTGGCCTTGGGGTTCAACAAGTGGCATTTTACTCGGACCATAACCGGAGAATACCACTATGAAACTCAAGGCCCTCTTCTTCATGGTCCTGACGGCACTGTTCGTGCCGACCTTGGTCCTCGCCGCTCCGGAAGTTCACGCGACCGGTGTCGGCAACCTGGACTTCCGTCCTCTTCTGCAGGAGTTCCTGTTCACGGCGTTCTCCGTCCTGTCGCTCGTCGCGATCTGGGCGCTCCGCCGAGTCGGCGAGTTCCTGAAAACCAAGACGGGCGTCAACGTCCTCAGCTCCGAGAAGCTCCTGCGGGAATATCTCGACGCTGCCATGATGAACGCCCTGAAATACGCGTCCACTCAGGTGGACAAGGCCGAGTGGGCCAAGGTCGAAGTGAAGAACGAGATGGTCGCCATCGCCGCCACCTACGTCATGAACTCCGTTCCGGACGCCCTGAAATACTTCGGCCTGACCCGCGAGTCGGTCATGGAGAAGCTCCTGGCGCGCTTCCCCGACTTGGAGGCCAGTCTCTCCGCAGGAACCACGGTTGTCGTGAACACTGCGCCGGCGACTGCCCCCAAGGCTCCGTCTCGGACGGCGGCCAAGTAAGATGGGCTGGCTCAGTTCCATCTTGGGGACTGTTCTTAAGGCTCTCCTGGGATTTTTCCAGGAGAGCCGAGAGAACGACAAGGCCCGAGCGCAAACCGAAGGCTTGGCCCGAGAGGCCGAGCGTGCAAGAGTAGAGCTTGAGAAAGCGAGGGAGAGCCTTGATGTTTCGAAGCAACGCCAACAGATCGATGAGAGTGTGCGGAATCTCGATTCTGCTGCTGTCCTTGACCAGCTGCGAAACTCTGTTCGAGCCAAGTCCGCCGGTCAAGCCTGAGATCGTAGTGCAGACGGAATGCTCGTGGGTGAAGTCCCTGACCATCTCCGATAAGACCTTCGAACTCCTGTCGCAGAATATCTCCGACCCGGAAGTTCGTCGAGACGTCGACCAGATCGTCGCCCACAACGAGTCCTACAGGACCTTCTGTGGCTCGTAAGGAAATACGCGAATCCAAGTTCTCGGCTGCTCTCCGTCCACTCCTGGGCGGAGAGTACGACGTTATTCGCTGTGAGACAGCCATCGAGGACGGCTTCAGCGACATTCTTCTGATTCGTAAGTCAGACGGTCTCCCGTGCTTCATCGAGCTGAAGCAGATCGATCACTTCACGAACACCGGCTACACTCGCATCGACCTCGATCCGATCCAGCCAATCTTCCTCCGTAACCGAATCCTGGCGAACGATCTCGTAGGCGCGGCTGTCATGCTGCGAGTCGGCGAGCGCGAGCTCTACACCTTCCCTGCTCACAAGGATCCCTATTGGGGCAAGTGGGTCAGGAGCAAACTGTATCCTGATCAAATCGCTATGCCTTTCTGCCTGAAGCATAGTTTCTCGCAAATCCCGCTGGCCCTGGACGCCGCGTACAACGCGCGCTTTACCGGGGCCGCCCTACCACCCATAAACTAGCGGCGGACGACATGTACGACGACCAAAAAGGCGCGACTGGCCCTCGGCTTGCCGTGGTAAAGGGCGCGCTAACGCTGGAGGGCGGCGTCTCCGGCAAGATGTACGATACACTCGCCACTCTTCCTGGAAAACGTCGTCGTGTCGACAACGTGCTGTATATTCAGGCCACGGAGGATAACCTCTTCCATATCCTCGCGAGACATCCAGAGATCAATCGCGACAACAAGGTCGCGGCACTGATCGAGAACTTCGAAGAAATCCGCAGGAAGAAACAGATCGAGGCTGAGCGGCAGCGTCGAGACGCCGTACTCGAGACCGAGAACTTCCCGTTCAAGTCCGAGCCGTACATGCACCAGAAGGAAGCGTTCTCACGCTTCTGCCGCGCCGAGTACTTCGCGCTCTTCTTCGAGATGGGCGCGGGCAAGACGAAGTGCTTGCTGGACATCGCGGCCTACAAGTACTCCATCGGCGAGATCGACACGCTCGTCATCATCGCACCCAACGGTGTTCACAGACAGTGGGTCACGGAGCAGCTCGGCGACCACCTTCCGGACTTCACTCACTATAAGGGCTACTTTCACACGAGTAGCAAGAGAAAGAAGAACAGGGATAACTTCAACGAGGTCTACGACTACGAGGAAGGCCTTCGTGTCTTCACGTTCAACATCGAGTCTCTCGCTTCTGAGACGGGCAAGAAGACGTTGTCTCACGTCATGGACTCGTCGGGCAAGGTCATGCTCGTGGTGGACGAGTCGACCAAGATCAAGAGTCACCGTGCCAAGAGAACACAGTTCATCCTGAAGGCAGGCGAGAAAGCTGTCTGCCGAGCCATCCTCGACGGGACACCCATTACACAGGGCGTTCAGGACCTCTTCTCGCCGTGCTTGTTCTTGTCCGAAAAGGTTCTGGGAATATCGAACTACTACGTCTTCCAGAATCGTTATCTTGTCATGGGCGGCTACGAGGGTCGTCAGATCCTTCGCTACAAGAACGTCGAGGAGATCCAGGAGCGGGTAGATGCCATCTCCATGCGCGTCCTGAAAGAGGACTGCCTCGACCTCCCGGATAAGATCTTCATCGACCGCGAGGTGGAGCCCTCCGACGAGCAGTGGAGGATCTACAATGAGATCAAGGAGGACTTCCTCACGGTCATGGAAGACGGCACCGAGATCACCGTCACCGAGGCCATGACGCGCGTCATGAAGATGCAGCAGGTACTCTGCGGTCACATCAAGGACGGCGAGGGCAGAACTATCCGAATCGACGACTCCCGTGCCAGGGAAGTCGTCGAGATCATGAACGAGGGTGCAGGCAAGACGATCGTGTGGTGTCGGTTTACCGAAGACACGAACATCATCATGCAGCTCCTCACGGAAGCTAAGATCGGTCACGTTCGCTACACCGGCCAGGAGAACGCTGACGAGAAGCGAGCGGCCATCGAGAAGTTCAGAAATGACCCGGACTGCCTCGTCTTCATCGCGAACCCTATGGCGGCTGGGACGGGCCTGAATCTGACTGTCGCCAACACCGCCATCTGGTACAGTCCCTCGTTCAGTCTCGGTGACTACCTTCAGGCGAACGACCGCTGTCACCGTATCGGTCAGCACTTCCCAGTTACCTACATTCACCTCAAGGCGCCGAAGACTATCGACGGCAAGATCTTGAACGCCCTCCACCGGAAACAGGACGTGGCGAGAACGGTGATGGATATCAGAGAGATGTTCTTGTGAGACGAGTTTATCTGATCAAGGAGTCGGACCTTCCACGGGACCTCTCCAACGCCGCGAACTTCGGCGACCTCGTTGTTTGCCTGACCAAGCGAGAGTCCAATCTGTCCAACGGAATGGTGCTCAATAGATTGCGCTCCACGTTGCGCGATTACGGCGAGGGAGACTATGTTCTATACGCGGGCGGCGAGTGGTCCGCGATCATGCTAACCGGGGTGGTCCTGAAAGAACTCGGCGTTCGTCACATTGATCTGTTGGTCTGGCGGAAGATCAACAAGGCCGAGGGCGGCTATATTCCGCAGAGAATCGTTCTTTAGAAGGGAACAAAATGAGCGACGACACTTTCGATATCCTTGGCGCGGACGATATGTTCCTGCTCGAGGACGCTGAACTGACTTCTCAGGTCAGCGACTCACAGCTGGAATCCGTGCAGGCTCTGGGGAACCAGCACCTGAAGATCAACCAAGCGATCGATCGCTGCGAGGAGGTCCTGAAGAACCTCAAGGAGAAGAACAAGCGCATCACCGATGACCTGCTGCCGAAGAAGCTCCAGGAGATCGGCCTGATGTCCATCACGCTGTCGACCGGCGAGGTGATTGAGATGAGCTCCATCGTCCAGGCCAATATGCCGAAGGCCGATACCGAGGAGTACCCGAAGGCCATCGGCTGGCTGGAACGCAACGACCTCAGCGACATCGTCAAGAAGGACGTTATCGCGAAGTTCGGTAAGGGCGAGGGTGATATCGCCCAGCGCGTCTTCGACGCCATCGTCCGCGAGACGAACGGGCAGGCTCCTGTCGAGATGAAGGAGTCCGTCAACTACATGACCCTGAACTCTGTCCTGAAGCAGCGCATGGCGAAGGGTCTTCCCATGCCCAGCGAGAGCCAGGACGGCTTCAGCATCTACATCGGACCGCGCGCCAAGATCGTCAAGAAGAAGGCGAAGTAGACCGCTGGTCTGGAGAGTTGTGACCGGGCGCGACCGGCGCATCACGTGCATCAATGACGGTGCGCGTGTGTTTATCGCGAAAATGTGAACCAAGAGACGAGCAAATGGCTACCGAAAAAGAAGCAACGAAAACTGAAGATAAGACCGACGCAGCGGCCGAGTCCACCGCCGTCACCACCGCAGCAACCACGGCAGTCGCGGTCTCGGAAGAGATCTCGTTTGACGACGAGCTGCTCGGCGATGCCGGTGCTGGCTCCGAAGGCATCGGCCTCGAGCACCTGACCGTTCCCTTCCTCTCGATTCTGCAGCCCCTGTCGCCGCAGGTCCAGAAGGGGAACGCCAAGTACATCAAGGGCGCCGAAGCCGGGATGATCATGAACACCCTCACGGGTCAGATCTACAAGGCCAACGTCGGCGAAGTCGGACACGCGGGCATCCTCGTCTCCGCGGTCAAGTTCGAGCCGAAAGACATCGAATGGAAGCCGCGCGGCGAAAAGGGCGGCGGTGGTCTGGTCCGCGTCTGGGGCGACGACACGTCGTACCAGAACAGCCCGGACTATCAGTTCTCCAAGGAGAAGAACCGCTGGATCTCCAAGGACGGCAACGAGGTCACCGCGCACTACGACACCTACGTCGTTCAGCACGGCCACTTCGAGACCGAAGTCGTGGACGAGAAGGTCGTGAGCGAGGAACTCGAGATGTCGATCGCTCAGGCGATCCTCAGCTGCAAGGGCTCGCAGATCAAGAAGGCCAAGGGCTGGAACACCGAACGGAACATGCGTCGCGTGACCGTCGGCGGCAAGTCCATCAATCCCCCGTCGTGGTACGGCACCTATCGTGTTCAGACTCGCTACGAGTCCAACGATCAGGGTTCGTGGTACGGCTGGGAGATCACGGCCTACAAGGACATCACGACCCTGCCGGGCGGCAAGGACCTCTATGCACTCTGCAAGGAGATGCACGGTCAACTGCTCGCCGGCGACCTGAAGGCGGACGAAGCCGGTCGTATGGCCGATTCCGCGTCGACTTCGGGAACGGGCGGCGGCTTGTCGGGCGAGGATATCCCGTTCTAAGCCACCGCACTTGAGAGGAGCACTGGCGGTTTTGAGAAGGAACCGCTGGTGCTCTGAGTGCCTGCCTTTATACTGCTCTTAGTCCCCCGGTGCGGGGCATTCTCGAGAAACAGGAACACCCACATGACCGACACCAACGCCGCCGAGACTCCGGCCGCCGACGAAACGAAGGAAAAGAAGGCCAAGGCGCCGAAGGAGCCCAAGGCTCAACCGCGCGTTTGGATCGGCTCCACTGCCTCGCGCGAAGGCGCTGTCTATCACCGTCTGCAGGTCCTGGCCGCCCAGAACCCCGGCCTGGAGCGCGACGCTCTGATCAAGAAGCTGATCGCCGACGGCTTCACCGCCAAGAACTCGAAGAAGTTCGAGGAAAACCCGGAACAGTTCATCGGCGGCTACATCACCGCCGGCGAGCGCAAGGGCTTCTTCACCTTCGACGAGTCCAAGGCGCAAGCCGAGCCGACCGTCGCCGCCGTGACCAAGAAGGAATCGGCGCCCAAGGGTCCGACCGTGACCGAGTCGGGCCGCGCCCTGCTGAACGCCCTGAAGGACGGTCTGGGCGACCGCTTCAAGGCCGGCGAAGGCCTCCCCGTCAAGGAGGTGGCCGAGGCCATGAAGAAGAACAAGTCGCAGCTCAGCCGTACCCTTGACAAACTGGTCAAGGAGAAGTACGTCGAGACCGACTCGGTCGAAGACGGCGACACCACCGTCGACTACGTCTATCTGCTCCAGGGCGGCGTGGACATCGTGAACGCTCCGGCGGAAGCCCCGGCTGCCGCCGAGTAATCGCCTTCGGCGCCTGCTCGTAGGAAGGGTCGGGAGTTCGCTCCCGACCCTTTTCTCTGGTCTTAAACACTCGGATCTGAATCATGTCGCTGCAACCGGAAGCTCTAGACACTCTTGTCCACTACATGCATGAGCGAGAGCGAATCCGCCTCCGGAAGGACGCCGGTGATCCGAGGCCTTGGACCGACGACCCCATTCTCTCGGCCTACAAGTTCACCAACGTCATCCGCGCCAATGACTTCACGACCCGATGGCTCGTGAAGAACTGGTACGCTCCGAATCGCGACGACAGTCTCGAGAACCTGCTCATGAACGCAGGCATCGCCCGGTACTTCGGAACCAC
>ERZ500994.137-NODE-137-length-24282-cov-5.467000_pt1 | contig 24282 bp, 37 predicted proteins | sample MGYA00248878_ERZ500994 | MGnify/ENA primary metagenome ERZ500994 (study PRJEB25958, sample SAMN03398533) | human skin metagenome | study: EMG produced TPA metagenomics assembly of the Human Skin Microbiome Metagenome (human skin metagenome) data set. | reverse complement strand
AGGCGAAGTGGGGGAAATCGAATCTCGAAACGTTACCGATAGCCCAAATCTATCGAACCTGCGCAGAGGGTTGGATTGATGCGGCGCAACAGGGGCTGGCTGCGGAAAATCTGCAGTCGAACAGCGGCTCTGCGTGACAAACATCGGCGGGGAGCGTCCATCGGGACGGGTGGCCAGGCCGTCTGGCGCCGCCGCGTCAGCCCCGCGCCTTGAGCCGGTACAGCGCCTCCAGCGCCTCGCGCGGCGAGCGCGCCGGCGCGATTTCGCCGAACACCGCGCGATCGACCTCAAGCAGCAGGGCCGGATCCTTGTAGGCGGCACGGCCCAGCATGACGCCGTGGAAATGCGGAAGCTCCGCGAGCGCCGCATCGAGCGAGCCGAGGCCGCCGTTCAGCACGACCGGCACCTGCGGCATCGCGCGCGCAAGCTCGCGCACCAGCGGATAGTCGAGCGGCGGAATGTCCCGGTTTTCGCGCGGCGAAAGGCCCTGGAGCCAGGCTTTTCGCGCATGGACGATCAGCGCATCCGCGCCGGCTGCCACCACCGCCTCCGCCATCGCGGGCAGCGCCTCGCGCGGGTCCTGCTCGTCCACGCCGATCCGGCATTTCACCGTGACGGGCACGGAGACGACCGCCTTCATCGCCGCGACGCAGTCGGCGACGAGCGCCGGATGGCGCATCAGGCACGCGCCGAACATGCCGTCCTGCACGCGCTCGGACGGGCAGCCGACATTGAGATTGATCTCGTCATAGCCGAAATCCGCCGCGATCCGCGCCGCCTGCGCAAGCAACGCGGGGTCCGATCCGCCGAGTTGCAGGCCGACCGGATGTTCCGCCGGATCGAAGCCGATCAGCCGCGCGCGGTCTCCATGGATGACGGCGTTCGCCGTGACCATCTCGGTATAGAGCAGCGCGCGCCGCGACAGGACGCGGTGGAATGCCCGACACCAGCGATCGGTCCAGTCCATCATGGGCGCAACGGAGAACTTAGCGAATTGATATTTCGTCATTTTATTTCAGGGGGCGACGTGCCGCTTCCGGCCGCGGGCACAATACGACGTTTCGTCCCGTTTTTCGACGCTGCGTCGGAGCGACGGGAAAGCAGGTCGAAGCGACGCCTTGCCGCAGCATGACTGATCATACGCAATGAGACTGTCGCCAACCTGGGTCATAGGACTGCATCGATCTCCCGCCGGTGGACCATGACATCTCCCAACCCCGATACGTCGCGCCCTCACCCCTCCCGGGAGGACATTGCCTTCCCGCCACAGGGAACGCGCGATCTCGACCATGCCGTGACGGCGTCCATCGGGCATCTGACGGGCGGTCTTTCGCCCGCCGCTCTCTGGCTCGCTTACGCGGACTGGGCGATCCATCTCGCGGTCGCGCCCGGCAAGCAGATCGAACTGGCGCTTGACGCGGGCCAGAGCTGGCTGCGCCTCGTTTCCGATGCGGCCGCGCAGCCGGGCAGCGGGGTCTCGCGTGAGCCTGTCTTCCGCGATAGCCGCTTCCAGGACGACGTCTGGCAGCATCCGCCGTTTCGCCTGTGGTACGAAAATTTCCTCGCTGCGGAACATTGGTGGAGGAAGGCGACCCGCGATATCGTCGGCGTCTCGCCTCACCATCAGGAGGTCGTCGCCTTCGCGGCGCGCCAGTTGCTGGATGTCATGTCGCCATCCAACACGCCCTGGACCAATCCGGAAGTCGCGCAGGAAACGCTGCGCACGGGCGGCGCCAACCTCGTCGCCGGCTTCTCGAACTGGATCGAGGATGCGCGGCGTATGATGGCAAAGCAGCTGCCCGTCGGCGCCGAGGCGTTCAAGGTGGGCGAGACGCTCGCCACGACGCCCGGCAAGGTGGTCTTCCGCAACCACCTGATCGAGCTGATCCAGTACGCGTCCGCCACGACGACGATACATCCGGAGCCGATCCTGATCGTTCCGGCGTGGATCATGAAATATTACATCCTCGACCTTTCGCCGCATAACTCGCTCATCGGGTATCTGGTCCGGCAGGGCCACACGGTGTTCTGCATCTCGTGGCGCAATGTGACGGCCGAAGACCGTGACATCTCGCTCGAGGATTACCGTCGGCTCGGCGTCATCGCCGCTCTCGACGCGATCAGCGCGATCGTTCCGGGGTGGAAGGTGCATGCGGCGGGCTATTGCCTCGGCGGCACGCTGCTCGCGCTGGCGGCGGCGGCGATGGCGGAGACCGGCGACGATCGCCTGAAGACCATGACGCTGCTGGCCGCCCAAACGGACTTCAGCGAGCCGGGCGAACTGCAGCTCTTCATCGACGACAGCCAGGTCGCGTTTCTCGAAAGCCTCATGTGGGAAAACGGCACGCTCGATGCCTCGCAGATGGCGGGCGCGTTCCAGCTCCTGAATTCGAACGATCTGATCTGGTCGCACCACATCCATGACTACCTGATGGGCGAGCGCACGCCGATGATCGACCTGATGGCCTGGAACGCCGACGCGACGCGCATGCCCTATCGCATGCATTCGGAATATCTGCGCAAGCTGTTCCTCAACAACGACCTCGCCTGCGGGCGCTATGTCGTGGACGGACATCCGATCGCGGTGCAGAACATCCATGTGCCGATCTTCGCCGTCGGCACGGAACGCGATCACGTCGCGCCCTGGCATTCCGTCTACAAGATCCACTATCTGTCGGATTCCCCGATCACCTTTGCACTCGCCAGCAGTGGTCACAACGCGGGTATCGTCAGCGAGCCCGGACATCCGCATCGGCACTACAGGATCGCGACGAAGGCGCCGGCGGACCCGTGCCTGAGCGCCGACGAATGGACGGTCGCGGCGCCCGTTCACGAAGGCTCATGGTGGCCCGCCTGGGAGGCGTGGCTGACCGGACATTCCTCGTCGTCGCAGTTTTTTCCGCCACCGATGGGAGCGATCGGCGCGGGCCTTGCGCCCCTCGCGGACGCGCCCGGCACCTATGTGCTGCAGCCATGAACAAAATTTCAGCGTCCGACAGGATGCTCACCAACCGGACATTCGACGAACTTCTCGTCGGCGAAACAGCCTCGATCGTGCGCGTGGTCTCGCCCGAGGACATCAAGCTGTTCGCCGCCGTCTCGGGCGATATCAATCCCGCGCATCTCGATGCCGACTTTGCCGCCCATGACGTGTTCGGCCATGTCGTCATACACGGCATGTGGACGGCCGCGCTGATTTCCACTTTGCTTGGCACCGAATTGCCGGGACCGGGAACGATCTATCTCGGCCAGGATCTCCGCTTTCCGAGACCTGTCTCTCCGGGCGATACGATCACCGCGACCGTCACGGTTCGGGAAAAGCGGCCCGAAAAACATATCGTGATGCTCGACACGCGCTGCCTTAACCAGCGCGGACAGGAGGTGCTGACCGGGACGGCGACAGTGATCGCCCCGACGGAAAAGCTGTCCCTGGCCCGGATCGCGCCGCCGGAAGTGTCGTTGCGCCAGCACGACAGGTTCGAAGCCATCCTGCGCGAGGCGCGCGATCTGCCGCCGCTGCGGACCGCTATCGTTCATCCCTGCAATGCGGAATCCATCCAGGCCGCGATCGAGGCGCGGGACGAAGGTCTTATCGAGCCAGTCCTGATCGGCCCGGAGCAGAAGATTCGGGCCGCGGCCGAGAAAGCGGGACTTTCGATCGCCGGTCTTCGACTGGAACCCGTCGAGCACAGTCACGCAGCCGCCGCGCGCGCGGTCGAACTCGCGACATCGGAGGACGTCGACGTTCTGATGAAAGGCAGCCTGCATACCGACGAATTGCTGTGCGCCGTCGTCGCGGCGAAATCGGGGCTGCGGACCGAACGCCGCATCAGCCATATTTACGCTCTTGACGTGCCGACCTATCCCAAGCCGCTGATCGTCACGGACGCCGCGATCAACATCGCGCCGACGCTCGAGCAGAAACGCGACATCTGCCAGAACGCGATCGATCTGCTGCATGTGCTGGGCGTGGCCGAACCTCTCGTCGCAGTTCTCGCCGCCGTCGAGACCGTGAATCCGGCCATGCCGGCGACGCTGGATGCGGCCGCGTTGACCGTGATGGCCGCGCGAGGACAGATCACCGGCGCGCGCGTCGACGGTCCTCTCGCCTTCGACAACGCCATCAGCTTCGACGCCGCGCGTATCAAGGAGATCGTGTCGCCGGTCGCGGGACAACCGGACATCCTTCTCGTTCCAAATATCGAAACCGGCAACATGCTCGCCAAGCAACTGATCCATCTCGCCGGCGCGGACGCGGCGGGGCTGGTGCTCGGCGCCCGGGCGCCGATCATCCTGACGAGCCGTTCGGACTCGCTGAACGTAAGGCTGGCTTCGGTGGCGCTTGCCAAACTTGTATCAGCGCGCCGGAAAATCGCTTTCGCGAACGGCTGAGGACAAATGCCCTGCGGCAGCAACTCAAATGTTGCCCGCATGCGTATGCGATCAACCCTGTTCGAGCAGGTGCAGCGTATGCCGCGCGATCATCTGCTCTTCGTCCGTCGGGATGACGAAGATGGCGGCGCGGCTGCTTTCCGCATCGATGCGTTGCGCGGAACCGATCGCCCGTGACGACCCGAGCGCAAAACCGCACCAGTCGAGCCGCTCCACGACGCGTTGGCGGACCGGCGCGGCGTTCTCGCCGATGCCGGCGGTGAACACGAGCGCATCGATCCCGCCGAGCGTCGTGACCAGCGTCGCCACGGCCTGCGCGACACGCAGGCAGAAGAACTCGATGGCCATCGCGGCTTCCGGACGGTCGCTCGCCAGAAGGTCGCGCACATCGTTGCTGATGCCCGACAAGCCGAGCAGACCGCTCTCTTTATACAGCATTTGCCCGACATCGTGCGCGCGCATGCCGCGCTGCTCGATGAGATGAAGGACCACGCCCGGATCGAGCGATCCCGAGCGCGTTCCCATCGGCAGACCATCGAGCGCGGTGAATCCCATCGTTGATTCGATACTGCGTCCGTCGCGCAGGGCGCAGACCGACGCGCCGGAGCCGAGATGGGCGATGACGACCTTCCCGCCTGCGATTTCGGGAGCTAGCCGACGCAATTCGCCGGAGACATATTCGTAGGACAGACCATGAAAGCCGTAGCGCCGCACGCCTTCGTCATAGAGCGCGCGCGGCAGGGCGAAGCGGTCCGAAATTTCCGGATGTCCGCGATGAAAGGCCGTGTCGAAACACGCGACCTGCGGCAGATCGGGCCGGCGTTCGCGAATGGTCTCGATCGGATCGAGGTTGGAAAGCTGGTGAAGAGGCGCGAGGGGGATGAACGTCCGAAGCGTCCGCAGAACTTCGTCGTCGATTCGCACCGGCTGCGAATAGATCGGGCCGCCATGCACCACGCGATGGCCGACGCCGATGATCTCATCCCCGTCGAGATGATCCAGCACCCAGTCCGCGATGATGGTCTGGGCCTGATGCGCGGTGGCGACCTCGGTCGCGGACAGGGACTGGTCGGCCAACAGACCGCCGCCCGGGCTTTTGACCCGCAGCCTGGGCCGCGTGCCGATTCCGTCGACAGCGCCGCTGAAGACGGGCGACACATCCTGTCCGGCAAGCCGGTACAGCCGGAACTTGATGCTGGAACTGCCTGCATTGACGACGAAGAGCGCGCTGGACACGTCAGACTCCCGCTGCCGAAACTAAAAGCCTTACACGCATATCGCACGCCTCCGGGACCACGCGGGACCGGCGTCGTGATCGCACGGCATCCAGCACCCCGATACGACAATAGCGAGACACGTCGACTGCGTCCCGCGCGCAATACTTTGTTTGCCTTGTCCGATCTCCATCGTCGTGAATGCGGCGTAACGGCGTTTGTTTAATGCGCATTAATGTCTCGCTGCCCTTCTTCGGCCAAACAACAAGCCGAGTGACGCGTCCCCATGAACGAACGAGACATGATCCTGACCATCCGCCAGCTGCTGGATGCCCATGGCCAGATGCACACGCCGGCGCGCCTCATCCGCAACGGCGACGATCTCTTCGCGCGCGGGCTGACCTGCCTCGCGGCGGTCGATGTGCTGCTCGCCGCCGAAACGGCCTTCGGCGTGACCTTCCCGTCGTCCATGATGGCCCGCAGCAGCATCGCCAGCATCGACACGCTCGCGGCATGCCTGCGCAACCTGCAGCCGCTCGCAGCCTGAGCGCGGCCGGGGGCCAGATTTCCGCCCGATTGTATCTTCACATCCGCGTGAGCCGCATGGTGGCGGCTACAAGGAACGAAGCGTGACAATGCGGGTAGCAGCAATCGGTGGCCTGATGGCCATGACGGTGGCCCTCTCGGGCTGCATGTCCAGTCCCGGCCCGAACGAGGGCGCGGGAACCGTCATCGGCGGCGGCCTCGGCGCGGTGACGGGCGGTCTCGTCGGCGGCGCCATCGGCGGATCGACCGGTGCGGTTGTCGGCGCGCTGACCGGCGGCGTCCTCGGCGGTGTCACCGGCAATGCGATCGGCCGAAATCTCGACGAACGCGATCGCCAGCTCGCCATGGACGCGGAGATGGCCGCCTTCGAGAGCGGGCAGCGGCGTCCCTGGCGCGGCGCGCGCGGCGTCTACGGCTATGTCGAGCCGGGCCCGGAATTCACCGAGGCGCGCGGCACCTGCCGGAACTTCACGCATCGCGTCTTCGTGAACGGCCGTCCCACGGCGGTGACGGGCGTCGCATGCCTGCGGCCGGACGGCGTCTGGCAGATCGTCGCCTGAAGCATCTCCCGCCGACCGGCTCGGCGATCGGGACATGCTCAAGGACGCGAGCGGCCAATCCGCCGCGTTTCGCGCCGCGATCAAACGGGATAGACGGAGCCGATGATCTGGCTCCTTTTCGGCGGGATGACTTTTGTCGCGCTCGGCGCACTTCTGTGGCCCCTGTGGCGCGCACGCGCTGCCGGCGACGCGACCGGCGACCTCGGCGTCTCGATCTACAAGGTCGGCATGCCCTGGCCGCTGGAGCCGACCGGCATCCGGTCGTTCGCCGCCGGCCTTGAGACCCTGATGGTGGTCGAGCACAAGCGGCCGCTCATCGAGACCCAGGCCCGGGCCGCGCTCTACGACCTGCCTGCCCACGCGCGCCCGAAGATCATCGGCAAGGTCGACGAGCAGGGGCATGCGCTGCTCTCGGAGCTCGGCTCCCTCCTCCCACTTCTTGCGAGCCTCGGCGCGCTCCTGGGCCTCCTTCAGCTGAGCTTCCCGCCGCTCCTGATTGCTCCGACCGATGCCGTTGCGGATACCGGTCAGCCGCGCGGTGTACTCCTTGCGAGCTCGGAGCTGCTCCTCGGACATGATCTCGCCCTGACCGCAGCACCTCATGCACTCGCCGACCGCGAAGCCGTCCTCCATTCGGACGCCGAGTCCCTCGCAGTCCGGACATACCGGGTAGCCGTCCAGCTTCACGACGACCTCGTCAGCCGCGCCGCCGCCCCGTCCTTAGATTCTGTCATAGTTCACGTTCCATATTATCTTGTTGAAGTCTCTGCGAGCGCTGTCGTAGACGGCCATGACCGTCCTCCTGGCGTCCTCCATCACTCGCTGGTCGTCCCATCCGTCGGAGCATCGCTCGCGGAGGGAGGCGTACACCCAAGGCTCGACGAAGGCTCTCTCCTCGCTCATGGTACGACTGGTCAGACCTCGACCGCCCGCTGACCAGTGAAGAAGCTCCTCGCTGAGGATATCCATCCTGAGGCCGCGCTGCCAGTCCGGAATGTCCGGGTGCCAGACGCTGTCGATCTTCTCGACCATGACGTACATGGAGGTCTCGGCCGTCTGATTGTCCCAGTCGTCGGCCGGGTAGGAGACCCAGTGATCTTTGTCTACGAAGTGGCACTTGAGCAGGATCCTTCGGCCTATGCCGGCGAGATAGTCGTCTTCGCTCCAGCCCGCTCCCGGAACCCACTGGAATCCGGGAGGAAGTCTGAGAGTCACGTCCCTCGGACCCTCCGCCTCGACTCTTCTATCAGCAGCCGTCAGCGTCACGCCTCGTCCTCCCAGCAGAGATGGAATCCGTTCTCATCTACGATCGAGATGCGGTCGTAGATCTCCTCCTCCAACCGGACGTCTGAGATCTCGTTGTTCCTGAGATCGAAGAAAGAGGCCATCAAGCCGGACTGAGGCTTACGCCGCCTCGAAGTCACAGGAACCCTCCGGTGCTTGTGGAAGACGCGGACGGAGTTACCGTCCCTGTAGTCGATCTCCCAGGTGAGACGGTCGCCGTACTCGTCTTGGAAGACCTCCTGGAAAGTGCGGGACGGACCCCAGATGTGATCGATAGGTCGATCCACCCGAACGAAGGCCGAGCGGAAGTCAGACACGTCCAATACGCGGACCTCCCCGGGACCCATCTCGTCCAAGACAGTCTTGACGTAGGACTTCGCGAACTTGTTCTCGACCGTGAAGGGATAGGCCGCGTCTGCTCTCTCGCGATCCGATCTATGCATCGCCGCCCTCCGCGTCTTCCAACTCACCCTCAGGAATCACCCCGAGCTCGTCGAGAGTGGCCCTGCCGTTGAGTGTCAGCTGGATGACCTGAAGCGCCTCGGCCAGAGCACCGACTGTCCACGTTCCCTTGGGACGAGTGACGGTCACGCGACGCCACCCCTCGACGTCGTCCTCTTCCTGATACTCGAGCGTCTCGACACTGCCATATCCGTTTCTACGCCACAGATGACCCTCCGGCAACGGGTGCCTCCTCATGCTGAGGGGTATGTCGTCCTCCTGAGCGAGTATCTCGACGTCGTCGGCCACGTCCTCGTTATCCGCCACAGGGTCTCTCTTCATCACGCCTCTCCGACATGCGGACCCCGAAGGATCTCGAGGTATATCTTGTTCATGTGCTTCTCGGCGTGAATCCTCATGCGTTCCATCGCCTGAAGGATTCGTTCCTCGGTCCAGTCGTCGTCAACCGTCGGGAAGGCGAACAGCTCAATCTTCGGCGGAGAGTAGTAGAGACACCATCTGCCGTGCGAGTCGTCTTCCCTGACGCGCTTCCTGGACCAGCGGAAGTCAGGAGGAAGGTCGACCAGCTTTCGCGGATCGACCATGCGTGACATTCTCTCGCCGATCGACTCCTTCTCGTCGGATGCCTCGGACATCAGACAGTCTCGTCGGCTCTTCTGCGGATCGTATCGTCGAAGCGCAGACGGCGGGCGGACTCGTCGCGCGACCACAGCTCGGCGTCGATCATCTTTCTGATCTCGCGCAGGGCTTCGTAGTCCCAGCCGCCCAGATTGTGGGTGACCTGAACGTCGTTTCTCGAGTCGGTGTACCAGGAGATGGTCTTCACGGGACCGGTCTCGTAGGGATTGGGCAGAACTTCGATGGTCATGGTGATCTCCTATTCGTACCCATGATAGCCGCGGAACCAGTCGGCGAAACGCTGTAAACCCTCGGTCAGGTCGATAGTCGGGCCGTAGCCGGTCGCTTCGCGGAGCCTGTCCACGTTGGCGTATGTCCTGGCGACGTCGCCCGGTTTCCACCCGACGAACTCGACCACGTCCCTCACCTTCCGTCCGGGAATGAGAGACTCGGCGAGGATGCTGATCATGTCGAGCGTCGAGACTGGACTGCCCCGGCCGATGTTCATGATGACGTGGCCCTGAGCGTTCTCCCTCGGAGTCCAAACCCGGTCCGACACCCGGAAGATACCCTCGACCACGTCGTCGACGTAGGTGAAGTCGCGGGCGAGTTCCTCGTCCTCGTGGTCGCAGAAGACCTCGATCTTCTCGCCCTTCATGATCTTGTGAGCCATCGAGTAGTATGCCATGTCCGGCCGACCCCACGGTCCGTAGACGGTGAAGAATCGCAGACCGGTCTGACGCAGGCTATGATGATGCTTGTTGAAAACAGACGAGGTCATCTCGTTGGTGAGCTTCGTCGCCGCGTAGAAGGACTCGGGACTGTTCGCCGCGTCGAAGCTGACGGAGTCCTCGCGGAATCCTCCCTCGGTCATCTCGCGCTCGCCGTAGACCGACGACGAGGAGGCGTACACCAGATGCTTGACGATGTCGAGGTTCTGGGTGACGGCTTCCAGGACCGCGAGGTGTCCGTCGACGTTAGACTCGACGTAGGCGCGCGGGTTCTCGAAGGAGTACCTGACTCCCGCCTGAGCGGCGAGGTGGATGACCAGCTCGGGTCTCGAGTACCGGATCATGCTGTTGAGGTTGAGTCTGTCGCGGACGTTCCAACGCAGACAGCGGAAGAGGAACGGACTCTCCTCAGCCCCGGCGCTGAGGACGGCGGCCACGGCCTCGAGGTGCCTCAGTCTGTCGTACTTCAGCTTCTGATCGTAGTAGGGATTGACGTCGTCGATGCCGTAGACCATCCAGCCCTCGGACATGAAGCGAAGAGCCGTGCGGAATCCGATGAAACCGGCGACGCCGGTGATGAGTACGCTGCGTCTCTTGGTCACCAGTTCTCCTCCTTGTGCATCGTTATTCTGCGAGTGACGATCTTGGTCTTGCCACGGAACGGAGCGACGAGGTCTCTGAAGTGAGAGTCGTCACCCGAGGATAGGATGACCGTGGCGGAGTGCTTGAGTTTCCCGAGTCTGTCGTGCATATGACGGATCGGAATGGAGTTGCTGACGATGAAGTGACGAGGTCTGGCGTCCTCGTCGAACCACAGGACTGGATTCTGTTCGTGCTGAGCGACGAGCGCGGCCTCGTAGAGCATCCTCGCTAGTGAGGACTTCCCGGACTGGTCGACTCCTGTCACGAATGTGACATAGAGCTCTCTAAGCAAGACGAGCCTCGTCGCACCGAACCGTGGAGACCCACGCCTTTCCGAGATGACGAAGAGCGACGGCGAGGAAGGCGGAGTCGCCGGCCGAGATGATGACGTTGTCGATCTGACGACCTCGGCCGAGTTCGAAGCCCATCGAGTCCATCGGCTTCGCGCCGAGACTGGCCGCCGACGGCGTCTCGTCGAACCAGAGGACGCGGCTCCGCGGAGCGAGCTCTAGATACAGAGCCTTGGCGATCATGGTCTTGCCGGAACGCTCCGAGCCAGTGACGAACGTCACTCTGGTGTGTGGATCTTGGTGCGCGCTCATTCTACTCTCGCTGAAATGGATAGTGCCTTGTCAAGTCTTATGATGACTTTGTCCAAGAAACAGTCGTGTTCGTCGACGGGACAGCCCCTGTAAGTTATCAGGATGCCGTCCTGTGGAATCTCGATCGTGTAGGTCGAGCCGACGTGGAATCCCTCGGCGATGGAGCACACGAGGTGAGACGGATGCTTCGCCGGGACGGGGACCGAGTCGTGCAGATCGAGGCTGTGCGAAGTGTAGGGAAGACCGCCCTCGACCCCGAACGTGTCCTCGCGCGACCAGCGGACCCCGTGTCCGCTTATGAGTTGAATGACGCCGGTGCCTCCGCAGTCCTGACACTTCGGACCCAGACGTCCGGGTCTGTGAAGCCGACCCGTGCCTCCGCACGTCTCGCAGGCTACCGTGTCACGCTTTCTACGCGCCACCGACCCACTCCGCGTCTACCAGATCGACCTCCATGGAGAGCGTCGCGGTGCCGTAGTCCAGGACGACGACTCGCCCCTCGTACATACCGAGGTTCTCCATCTTAACGTCGGAGAGCCACGCCGGAACCTTCTCGGGCTTCTTGTGGATGAGATCGACCCTGCGCTGGACCAGGATGGTTCCGCAGGCGCTGATAGCGACGCACGGACAGAGCCACTCGCCGATACCCTCGATGTTCTTGAAGTCGTTCCAGATGCGCCACTCGTAGATGTTCTGGAAGCTGCGCGTCGCGTCCTCGATCTTAAGAACGAGACTCTCGCCGAAGATGGGATTGACTGACCACACCTCGCGGGCCGAGCCGCGCCCTATCTGGTTGTCGCAGATCAGGTAGGCTAGGTCCCTGGAGATCGTGTTCTTGAAGTACTCGTCGATGACAGACACACTTATCTCCCGCCAGGATGAGCCATCCTAGCCTACCACTCACTCAGATACCAGCTTCTCAGGCTACCGACCGGAGCCTATGGCTCGCGGAATCGGCACCCACGTACGAGTCACGTGGAGTATCCCCTCTCCGCTCGGATGAGGATCCCACCACAACTCACCACCGAACATCACGACCATGTGCTGAATCTCGCCGCCCCTCGGTGACGGACCGGACGCGAGATACAGACAATCGCCGGCGAACGTGCCGGGAGTCGCCCAGATATAGATGCCGCGCCGATGGAAGAAGTCCTCGAAACGACGCCAGAAGGTGAACGCCTCGCCGTGCTCGCTGATCTCGTCACCCTCGCGAGGATAGAAGTATCCGACTTCCTCCAGCGGAATGTCGAGCAGAGTGGCGACGGCGGCCTCGGTACAGTTACCCGAGGTCCTGTCGTTCGGGTCGGCGAAGGTCGTCTGCTGGACGCACCTCGAGCGCTCTGAACCGCTCATAGATCTTCGCCCGCGTAACCGTAGGGAAGCTCCTTGCCCTGCTCCCTCCACGTCTCGCTGATCGAGTGGTAGACGTCGTCCGATCCCGCGCCGAGATAGCTGTCGACCGCACCGTGGAAGAACCGAAGATATGCCAGCTCCAGCATGATCTCGTCCTGCTGGACTTCCCTGAAGCAGCCGCCGTCGAAGCTACCCTCAGCCTCGGGCAGCTTTCCCTTCTCCTCGGCGGTGCCGACGTCGATCTGCGCGATGCCTCTGTACTCGTCAGCCATCATAGTCTCCTTCTATCGATCTCATACATCTGAATGCCCCTCACGAGGACGTTCGACCCTGCCGTGAAGCGCATGGAGGGCTGTCCCTGATCGTCGATCACCAGTTCCGGATCGGCGCCCTCGACGAGGACGTAGTCGAGATGCGCCTCGACTGTGACGAGCGCGGGCCGAGGCTTTCCGCGGAGGATGACCCTCTCGAACCAGCTAGGCTGATCCATCGTCTCGTAGGTGTGCCTGATCGACTTGGCTCGCCACTTCATCATCGCACCACGTGGAACTTCGTGTCCTGACGAGCACGAATCCTCTCGATCTTGTCAGGATGGGATATTCTCGCGAACTCCTTGCGCCACTCCTCCTCGAGATTGAAGGACTTGGTGTGGGCGTAGGCGGCGAGGCAGATCATGACCCCGCCCAGCTCTTGTCGAGGATCACCGATCTCGCGAACGTAGACGTCGTCGACCAGACGCATCACCTCGTCTCGGGTAAGTCCCTCGGCCTGAGCGAGTTCGGTCATCTCCTCGACGATGCGAGCCACCCGCTCAGTGACCGAGGACTTGAGCGCCAGTAGTTCCGGACTCGTGCCGAAGCACTTTCGCATCCAGTTCCCCGTAGCGCCCTCCATGTCGATCCGCATTATCTCACTCCTCCGTAGATGTAGTTCTTCCACGGAACCCACCGCGGAACTCTGTTGGCGTAGTCGAACCGATTGTCCTGGAAGTTCTCGATCTTGAGAGTCTCCGCAGGAAGCCAGAAGCCCCACTCGCGGCGCTTCTTGCCGACGACCACGATGGTCCAGACCGGACCGGCCCGAGTGCGAAGATGCCCGTTCCACTTACCGAGGAGTCGATGGGCGTACTCCGCGGAGCGCTTGTGGACCCGGAAAGCGCGAACGACCTGCTTCGTAGGAAGTCCCGCGTTGAAGACCTGCTCGACGTAGCTCGTCAGTGGGAAGGTAGCGAAGTCCCACATGTGATCGTGGCAGTGCTCGTCCTGATCCCCACGATGGAAGCAGTGGAACCGAAGCCTGCCGAGCGCCAGCACCGTCTGATACGGAGTCCAGTCGTCTCCGTCGGTTCCCCAATGAGAGCGAAGCTTAACGCCGAAGCGGTCGAACTCCAGCCGTGTCCACCACGGAATACCACGGGTCACTCGCTCTTCCTTCCGAAGTCTGTGAAGTGTACGACTACGTGAGCCAGGATCAGGCCGAGGACGATGTAGGGAATATTCTCGAAGAAGTTCTCCCACGGAATCCACCTCGACGTCACGCGGACTCCCATGCCGACCACCCACACGATAGCGAGGACGATCGTCACGACCAGGATCCAAGGACCGACTCTCATCTCACTCATCGACTTGTCCCGCCACTGCGAACGCCTCTGCCAGCCTAAAACCTCGTTGGGTCGGCTCGAAGCGGGCGATAGGACTTATGAAGGACTTATTATCGCTGAAGTGAGGATCGAGAGATCCACCATTAACGGCGACAACCTCCTCGAGATTCGGCCTATCGTAGACCATGATCTTACGGCCCTCGTAGTTCTGACAATCTGGATAAACGACTAGAGCAACCGTCCAGTTTCCGATGATCTTCCAGTTGATTATCTCGAAGTTCTTCGGATCTGGATTACCAGAGGGAGATTCCTTGATGATACCGAGCTTCTCAGCCTGACGAATGGTCATCCCCAACGGTACGTTGTCGAATGAGGATGAAGATATAGGTTTACAGACGCCCATCACGGAATCCACAGGCTGATGACCGGATGCTGGTTGCCCATCACCCGGAATCTCACCCGAGGCTTCTCGCCCCGAGTGAGCTGATCCACCATGGAGCGCACCTCGTCCTCGGTCGGTTCCCACTCGGACTCGATGTAGGGCTTGCCGTCCTCCACGTAGAACTTGACGGGGAGGTGGAAGCACACTCCCATTCTCTCCTCGTCCCAGCCCTCTGGCGGACCGATGACGTCGGTGTGGTCTTTGATCAGTGTGGGATTCATGGTGTTCCTCTAGACGAGAGACTCGCCTGTGATCTCTGTGTACAGAAGCCGCGCTCTGGCCCAGCAGCCGAGCATCTTACGCGGGCTGTCGGCGGTCGCATAGCCCGAGAGCGCGTCCTCCAACTCCTGTGCTCGCTCGAGAAGCTCGTGCCTCCGCGGGTGACCCGGAGCGAGCGCCCGCATCTTCTCTACGAGGGTGTCCTCAGCCAGTCCCATCGTCAGCTCCTGCGAGCATGTCGCGAACGCCGCGCTGAAGAACCACGGTCTGACGCATGGCGTCCGCGAGCGCGTCGTGCTTCGCGCCATAGTCCTTCATGTCCGACCAGTCCTCGTTGGTCATCATGTCGTAGATAGTCCGGGTGTCGCGGAACCCTCGGAACTTGAAGGGACTGCGAACATTCGTCGCTACGAAGGCGCTGTCGATAATCGCGCAGTCCATGGTGGACCCGTGACCCCAGATGCGCTCCGGCGGAAGACCGTGATTGTAGTTCTTGAGGTCCAGAACGTAGTCTCTCATGGTCTCCAGACCCTGCGTGAGACTAACCTGTCCGCTCTTCGGGAAAACCGCCTTGATCGCCTCGTCCGGCTGCTCCATCCACCATTGGATCGTGCAAGGATCGAAGTGCCGGTTGAGTAGGTCCTGGCCCGCTAGACTGACGTGGATGTTTCTCCACGATACGAACTCACCGGGTTCGTCGCCGGGTCGGAAGGCCACCAAACCGATCTGCGCGATGGCGGCGTTCGACTGGACGCTCATGGTCTCGAGGTCGGCCATGACGTGAACTTCCTCGAGGAATCGAGACTTGAGCTTCATCGGGTTCTCCTGAAATGCCTCCCACACTAGGCCGGGGACGACGCTGTCGCCCAGCCCGATCTAGTCTATCAGAGTTTACTGCTTAACAGTAACAGCGGGCGCTTTACCCCGCCGCATAAACTACCCAGCCCCGCCCCACAAAGGCCGCCCAGCCCCTGCCCAGCAAGGCTCCCAAACGGTCGCCCGCCGCTATAGCCCCGCCCGCTGGAGGCGTTGCCCCGAGATAGCCTCTCTGGTACTATCACGGCTGCATCGGAGCGCATTCCATGGAAATGAATATCCCCGGTTACGTCAACGCGAACTATCTCGCGGAGAAGGCTGCTCTGGAACCGGGATGGACCATCATCGGCACGGACCCGCGCCTCGGTATTCAGCGACTGTCGTTTATGAATCATAAACTGACAGCCGTCGAGGAGGCGCTCGAGACCTACGACGTGGACTATCTCGCGTTCATGAAACTTCAGGCGCTCGAAGAGATCGCGCTGCACCGTCGTGAGGCGGAGCTAAAGGGTCCCTTCGGAATCGTTCTCGACGACAGGACCGTCGGACGATTGACTGCCGCTGAGGCAGGCTTGCGCCTGAACCCTGATGTCGCCACCGTGGACTGGGAACTGTCACGCGGGAACTTCCAGACGATGCCCCGCGCGCAGGTTATCGGTCTGTGTAGTATGGCGTTCCTTCATGTTCAGCAGTGCTTCCAGAAAGCACGGCAGCTGAGCGACTTGGTCAAGGCCGTCACTCTTCCCGAGCTGGAAGAGGGACAGAAGCCCGGACACAATCTCGCCGTCGCCTTGCTGGAGATCGCCGATCTTCCGATCAACGAGGGGTGGCCCGTTGTTCCGGTTCAGTGACATCGACCTGGAGGACCTGCCCGGACAGTTCCGGAGAAAGCGTCCACTCAAGCGCCTGACGAAGCCGGTCACCGTCCACCTCGGTGACTTCCTGCTGACGACGATCGAGGCAGGCTTCGTGACCGACGGCTCCTCACAGCCTTGGCTCCTCAGATGGAAGTGGGGATCTTGGGGACGATACACTCCGGCCGCCATTCTCCACGACTGGCTCCTGGAGCGGACAACGACTCCGAAGTGGCAGGCCGACTGGCTGTTCATGGGAGCTCTTCGAGACTCACGCGTGTCGGCGCTAGAGGCCGGAATATTCTGGCTTGCAGTCCGTACGAAACGCAGTCGGAACTAACAGGAGAAGACAATGGCTATCGGCGACATCATCGACATCGGCGGACGCGCCTACATGGAGGTTCAGGCTTCCAACACGCAGAACGAGGACACCTCCAAGACCTACGCTCTGGTTACGCAGAGCTCGGACTCGGCGGCTTTCGGAAAGCCCAGCGATGCACCCCTGGAGCGGAACAGGAGACGCCACGGTGATCTCCCTTCTCAAGAAGATCGCCCTCAATACGACCCCCTAGAGCTTCTCGTTGACGCGGAGCAGTAGCTTGATAATGATAGCTAGGCTCCGCAGAACAGCCTGCTGAAAGAGCTCTCGTTTGCCAATGGTGTCGTACACCGTCCGGTTGAACTGAACAGTCGCGGCCGCCTCGGTTTCGAGGTCTTTCGTCTTCTCGTAGTCTGTTTTCACGAGTAAACCTGCTTAGCAATAACGGCGGGCGCTTTACCCGCCCGCATACAGTGGCCCTAAAAGCAAGCGGGAGCCGTTGTACGGCCCCCGCTAAACGCCTCAAAACACGGCCAAGGCCTAGCCGACGTGTTTGCCAGAGCCGCCTTCGCTGACGTCCCACTTGCGCTCCTCGTTGACGCGCATCTTCTCGTCCAGGAAGGGCTGGATATTGAAGCCGACGACGCCCGCCATGTGATAGAGCAGGAGCTGGCAGTCGGCCGTCTCCACCTGGACCTCGCGGAGGCGGGCCTCGGAGGGATCGTTCTGATACTGGACGAGAGCCTTGCGGAGCTCGCCGACCTCTTCCTCCAGCTTGTCCATGACGCCCTTGTTCGCGAGAGGGTCGCGGTTTGCGAGGCCGAACGTCTTGTCCTGCCAGTCGTTGACCCGCATCTGGTCCCAGGTGTCGGGACTCAGCTTCCTGTTCACGTGCCCGTCGAGGATGCCCTGCACGGACTCTGGACCACCGGGTCGGTCGGCCGAGGTGTCGTCACGAGGCAGGCTCATCTGCGTGTGAAACTTGTCGATATTCTTCATGTCTTCTTTGTCTCCGGGAAGTTCGAACGGGAGGTTCGTCAACTTGTCAAATCTAAGGTGCGTCACGAAGGCCTCCTTGTAATCGCACGGCTCTACATATAGGGTAACGACGCACCATCCAAAAGTGCGCCCGAACTCAGGAAGTAGACGATGTACGTCAGCAAGATGAACGGTGACACCCCGATCCTTCTGGGGCCGAACAACGTGTCACCGCCCGCCGAGCTGGCTGCTCTGACACATCCTGAGTATCGTCAGCGATTCGCCCAGTGGACGAAGATTCGGGATTGCATCGAGGGTGAGGATGCGGTCAAGTCTCGCATGGAGACGTATCTGCCGAGGCGAGCTCGCCAGAACGACGAATCCTACAAAGCGGACTTGGCCCGAGCTTCCTTCTTTAATGCCACCGGCAGGACTCAGCAGTCCCTGCTCAGCTCCATCTTTAGGCGTCCAGGCGTGGTTCGCCTGCCGACCGCCATGTCGACCGAGTCGGTGACGCGGGACGGCATGAGCGTGAAGAAAGTCTCGAGATGGCTCGCAGAGCAGGTGATCGCCGTGACGCGGGCGGGAGCATTCGTGGACCTTCCGGCGGAAGAATCCCAGGTTCCTCAGCCTCACTTGTGTCTGTACCACGCGGAACACATTCTGTCCTGGCATGAAGAGAAGGGGGTCTTGAAGATGGTGCTGCTCGCTGAGCGCATTCGTGACTCTGCCACGACCACGAATATGTTCAACATTCAGAACAAGTGGCAATGCCGGATGCTTGCTCTGGATGAATACGGGGAGTATTATCAACTCGTCGGGTCTCCGCAGTTCTTCACGAACATGACTAGCCCGCCGGTGGCGGGACGAGTGTATCCTGAAGTCTATGGAAGGAGGATCGATAGTATTCCCTTTAGATTCTTCGGCGCGATCAAGAACAGCTCTGAAGTCGAGAAACCCCTGATCCTCGATATCGCCGATCTAAACATCAAGCATTACATCGCGTCTGCCAACCTGGAACGCTCTCGCGCGTTCGTCGGCAGTCCGGTGTACACCACCTTCACGAGCGGAAACTCCGGCGACGATGACGAGGCGTTGGTCGTCAGTCCCGAAGTCGTCTGGGAGTTCGAGGCCAACGACAAGGCCGAGATCCTGGAGTTCAAGGGTTCCGCACTCTCCTCCCTGGAAAACGGGATGGAGGAGAAGGAAGAGCAGATGCGTGTCATGGGCGCGCGTCTGGTCAGCCAGCGGAAGAACGCTGCCGCTCGATCAGCAGGTGCGGACTCGGAGGCCACCAACTCCGACGACGCGACACTCCTGGACGTCGTGGAGTCCGTCTCGGAGGGTGTCACATGGCTCCTGAAGATCATGGCCCGCTGGACTCGCAACCCCGAGAAGGACGTGATGGTCGTTCTCAACAAGCACTTCAACGCTCCCAACATCGGCGCTCGCGAACTCCGAGCCATTGACGCCTGCCTCAACCGCAGCCTGCGTCCGAAAGACATCTTCCAGCTTCTGCAGGAGGCCGGTCTCATCAGCGATGACGAGAACGAGGACGAGTACATCTCATGGATCGAGAAGCTCAAGGCCGAGCAGGAGGCGGCGACTCGTGCTAAGCTGGCTCAGTCCGTGACTCCCGCTGCGAAGCCCGACCCGGCTCCTTCCAAGACCGGTCCGGCACCCGGCTCGACCAATAGCTGACTCTGAGAGCAAGGGTGTCTACGCCCGAGAGATTACCCTTGCTCTGAAACTCCAGCTGGAGTAGATAGATAGAGCAGACAGTCTGCTCAATGGCATAACTGGAGGGTCCATACGTGCCGAAAATGATCTTTGATACCGTCGAGCAGCTCCCCGAGGAGTTCCGCTCAGTCGCAACGAAGGACGACAACGACAAGTACGTTCTCGACCTCTCCCTGACCTCCAAGGTCAAGGAGTTCCGCGACAACAATACCGCTTACAAGAACCAGATCGACAATCTGAACAGCTTCCGTGAGACGGTGGCACAGGTCGCCGGCTTCGAGAAAGCCGACGATTTCGACATCGAGAAGTTCCGCGAGAACCTCGGTGGTCTGCGTGAACTGAAGAGTCAGGTCGACGCAGGCAAGCTGATCGCCGACACCTCGCTGGACACCGCAGTCGAAGAGCGCACGAAGGAAATGCGCGGCGGCTACGAGAAGCAGAAGAACGAGATGACCCGGAAGATCGACGACGAGAAGAAGCGCGGCGACTCGCTTCAGGCTCGTCTGCACTCCTACGTCATCGAGTCCGAGATTACCAAGGCCGTCATGTCCGGCGACTCGGACATCCGCGGCGACGCCCTGCCCGACATCCTGAATCGTGCTCGCGGCACCTTCAAGGTCGATCCCGAAAAGCTGACGGTCGCGCCCTACGACGCGGATGGTCAGCCGATGTACGGCGAAGACCCCACGAAGAACATGAGCACGAAGGAGTGGCTCGGCGCCCAGATCAAGGAATCGCCGTATCTGTCGAAGTCCTCGAAGGGTGGCGACAGCCACGGCGGCGGAAACAACGGCGCGACCGGTGCAACCGCGAACGCTGGCGCAGTCCCCGTCAAGGACTACTTCCAGCAACGGAAGGCCGAACTGGCTGCTCAGAACGCTCCTCAGGGCCGCTGATCTCCCCGAAGTACTGAAGAATCGCCCCGGTCCTAGGATCGGGGCGATTTTTTGTGCCCGTCGTTCTATATGACGCTTGCACACGCGAGGGCGATGGCACTGGAGTCTTCTGTTCGAACAGAAGTTCTCGCTTCGACGCCTGTCTCACCTAACAGAGCAAGCTCCGCCGGTTTGACAGTCTCCACGAGCGTTCCCGACAGGTGTCGGTGGTTCCGGCGCTCCTCGCCGTACCAGTAGATATTGAGAGCCGCGTTGGCATCTCGGTCGAGCCGGAATCCGCAGTCGCACTGCATGACTCTCTTCGACAGAGGCATCTCGTGCTTAGTCCCGCAGCTCGCGCACTGCTTCGTCGACGGAAAGTTCCACGGAACTCGGTCGAGAATGACATGACGTCGCGCACACTTATACTCGAGCTGACTCAGAATAAGGGACATCGACGCGTCGTGAGCAGCGTAGCGAATTCCCGCTCCACGTCTTCCCTTGCCGCCTCTGGCGATGGCCCTCGGACGCAGGCTCTCTATGCGTAGGACATCGACCTTGGTTGTCAGCCGATGTGTGATCTGATGAGCGAGATCCTTCCTCTGGTTTCGTATCTTCCGATAAACGGCGCGGACTCGCAGAACCTGCTTCGCCCGACGCTTGGAATCTTTCTGCTTGCGCGCGAGACGTCGCTGCCGGAGCGTCAGCCTCTTCTGCGACTTTCTCGCGAACTTCGGGGCCAGGATCTGCTTGAAGCTATTCCCGTCATACGTCGTCACGAGGGCTTTGATCCCCATGTCGACGGCGACGACTCGATCCGTCTCCTCCGGCTCAGGGAGATCCGGCGCGTCGTAGGACAAAGAGGCATACCAACGATCTCCGTCTCTAAAGACTGTGCATCTCTGGTAAACGGCTCCTGGGAAGTGACGCCGACCTCTGGTTTTAACTTTACCGATCTTTGGAAGCGTGAGAACGTGATCGGGGTCAGATGCATAGAACCCAGACTTACTGCCAAATACTTGAAATGAGCCAGAATTAGGATTCTTTTTCTTATAAGTGGGAAACTCTCTGCCCTGTATCTTTTTCTTTCCCGTGGCGAACTGAATCGCGTTTGACAGATTTTGACAGACGAGAGTGGAGCTCTGTCTCGGAATCTCGGAGAGCCATTTGTACTCTTCCTGGGAGACTAATCGGGTGTGTAGTTTTTGGAGATCATTTTTCCAAAGGAATCTCTTTTCCCGTTCGTAGTATTCTTTTTCTTTGCTCAGGAAAAGGTTCCAGATGCCTCGAGCGTGATTGACATACAGATGCATCAACCGAGACTGCTCTCGGTTTGGATAGAGTCTGACTGTACAGGCGCTCTGCATACACCCAACTTAAAACTGGAGTATGTAAGAAAGCAAGCGCGCAACAATCTCTGACGCTTGCATCGTTATCTCCATGGAGGCATACTCCATAAAGTCGCTGCCGGGGGCAGGACCAATCCTTCATTCTCAATCGGAGAGCCCCTGAAATGGCCAACGAACTCCTGACGCCGGATGCGATCGCTGCGGAAACGCTGGTCCGGCTGGACGACAACCTCGCAGCAACCCAGCTCTTCCACCGCGACTTCGAGCCGGAGTTCAACGGCGGTGTGAAGGTCGGCGACACCATCAAGATCCGCAAGCCGGTCGTGGTCGAAGCCAAGGAGTTCGACCGCAACGTCGGCATCGAGATCCAGGACGTCAAGGTCAGCACCGTTGACCTGACCATCGACAAGCACTTCGACGTGTCGTATTCGATCACGACGAAAGAGCTGACGATGGATCTGAACGACTTCGCCAACGAATTCGTCATCCCGGCGGTCGTGGCGATCTCGGAAAAGGTCGAGGCCTACGTCCAGTCGAAATATGTCGAGGTCCCGAACGCTGTCGGCACCCCCGGCTCGCCGCCTGACTCGCTGGCTGACCTGATGCAGATCGGCGCCTATCTGACGCACTGGAAGGTGCCTCTGTCGAACCGCATCGGTCTGGTGGACCCCTTCACCGCCGCCGCTCTGGGCTCGTCCGGTGACCTGATGCGCGCCGACGCCATCGCCGACGCAGGCCGCGCTCTGCGCGAAGCTGAAATCGGCCGCAAGGGCGGGATCAACTGGTACACCTCGCGTCTGGTGAATCAGCACACGGCGGGCACCCTGTCGAACGGCACGATCCACGGCGGCAAGCTGAAGGCGAATGCGCTGAAGGGCGCCGAGGCCTTCACCATCACGGATACGACCCTGACGGGTACGGTCGTGAAGGGTGACGTCTTCACGATCGCCGGCGTCAACGACTTCAAGAACAAGCCCATCTGGTTCACGGCCACCGCCACGGCCACCGCTGGGACCAACGAAGTCGCCGTCCAGTTCTACCCGCCGCTGCCGAAGGCCGTCTCGGCCAACGCGATCGTCTCCATCGCCGGCGATCACACCGCCAACCTGGTCGGCCACCCGTTCGGCCTGACCTACGCGATGGTCACCCCCGAGCTGCCGATGAACACCGGCCAGCGCGCGGCGTCGCTGAACTACCGCGGTCTGGGCATCCGGGTCGTCTACGGCTACGACATGAACAAGAAGGATAACATCATTTCCTTCGACACCATGTGCGGTGCCAAGGTCATCCAGCCCGAACTGCTGGCTCGTCTGTTCGGCTAATCGCCAAGCCAGTCGAATAAGGAAGTCGCCCCGGATTTTATCCGGGGCGATTTTCTTTGAGCGCTTGTAATCCGAGCAATGTTCCTGCATTTTGATGGGGCTGCTTCCCTATATGAGGACTACGATGAACAACTCCGTGAAAGCCGGTACGTTCGAGAATGAGGCGGGCGACCGCGTCATCGTGAACTACCACACCTCGACGTCGAAGGCGTACGAGGACGCGGGCTATAAGCTCGTGGAAAACAGCGACGAAGTGACCGCAGCTTCGTTCGCTGCCGCAGACGTGCTGACGCGTCCGGTCCCTGCCGAGGGCGAGCCCTCGGAAGACGCCCGCTCGCGCGACCCGGAAGATGCGCCCGCCGATCCGTCGGCCGTCGCCTATCCGGCTGGTCAGCTTCCGCGCGAGACTGTCGCGAACGCCGGTGCCGAGATGGAAGGCATCACCGATCGCACCATGCAGGACTCGCAACCGGACGGCAACGGCGGAACGGTTCCGCTCGTGGACTCCTACGACACCCCTCCGACGCCGGACCGCAATCCGTCGCCCGAGCGTCGTGAGGCCATGCGTGAGGCCAACGCCGAGGCTGGAATCGTCGACGAGCGCGGCGTCCATGAGCACCAAGAAGGCGAATCGGCCGGCGGCCCTGTCGCTGAGTCGGACGCTGGCATGGTCGCCACTCCCGATGACCTGAAGGCGGAAAACGTCGTCAAGGAATCGCAGGGCGCGAACAAGAACGCTGAGTCGCAGGGCACCGCTCGTCCGTCGGCTCGCAGCCGCTCCAAGAGCTAAGAGGCCGAAATGGACTTCATCGTCGAAGACGGAACTGGTCTGCCTAACGCCACGTCACTCACGACAGTGGAATGGGCTGATCAACACCTTGCTGCCACCGGGTATGCTCCCGAGTGGGAGAACCTCGACGATGAAGTCAAGAAGGCTCGCCTGAACACGGCAACGAGTATCTTCGCGAACTCGTTCTCGTTCTACGGATATCTGCTCTCGGAAACTCAGTCCCTCCCGTTCCCGCGGAAAGATCTGCGAGATCGGGAGGGCAGGCTGATCCTGGGCGTACCTCCGATCGTACGCAGCGCCGTCGCGGAACTCGCGTACTACGTCTCGCAAGAGAACCCCTTCACCGACTCCGAGCTCGCGGAACTAGAGAGCATCAAGGTTGGACCGATCTCGCTCGAAGTCTCCTCGTTGGCTCGCGAGACCAAGGTCCTGCCTGACTCCATCATTCGCGCTGTCAGCGAGTACGGAAGATATCGCTTCGGCAAGAATCGCATGAGGAGGCTAGTAGCCGGATGAGCCTGAAGCGCGCCGTAGCGGCTGGCGTCAAGGCCGCGATGAATACCGTCAAGGACTT
>ERZ500994.136-NODE-136-length-24479-cov-9.923354_pt1 | contig 24479 bp, 25 predicted proteins | sample MGYA00248878_ERZ500994 | MGnify/ENA primary metagenome ERZ500994 (study PRJEB25958, sample SAMN03398533) | human skin metagenome | study: EMG produced TPA metagenomics assembly of the Human Skin Microbiome Metagenome (human skin metagenome) data set. | reverse complement strand
GCTCGACGCTGCGCACGAGCGCCGGGTGGACCTTCGCCGAGGTGTGCCTGCCGGTCGCGTCGAGGCGGATGTCCCAGACGTAGGCAGGGCGCACCTCGTCGGGCAGCAGGCTCGCCGCACCCTCGCTGAGCACGGGCGGGTGCAGCGGCGTGCGGGTGTCGGGTGCGTAGATCGTCTGCCCGCGGCGTCGCGCCTCGGCGTCGATCGCACCACCCGGCTCGACGAAGGACTCGAGGTGGGCGATCGCGTAGCGCACGCGGTAGCCGTCGCCCTCCCGGGACAGGTGCATGGCCTGGTCGAGGTCCATCGAGCCGGGCGGGTCGATGGTGACGAAGGGGAGGTCCGTCAGGTCGGTCTCCGGTCGCGAGAGCGGCTGGGCCGCAACGCGCTCGGCCTCGGCGAGCACGTCCGCGGGGAACTCCTCCGGCACCTCCTGCTCGGCCCGGATCGCGTCGAAGCGCTGCGTCAGGCCGGCGGCGGCGACCACCTCACCCGCCTCGGGATCGGTCGGGCGCAGGGTGACGGTTCGCTGTGCGGCTGCCATGCCCGCCACCCTAAAGGGCTGACGTATCGTCCGTCGGGTGCTCGTGCTGCTGCCCCCTTCGGAGTCCAAGACCGGCCGCTCCCGCGGCAAGGCCCTCGACCTGGCTTCGCTGTCCTTCCCCGCGCTGACGGCGGCCCGCGAGCAGGTGCTCGAGGCGGTCGCCGCGACGAGCTCGGCCGACGACGCCCACGCGGTGCTCGGGGTCAGCCCCAACCTCGTCGACGAGGTCGCCCGCAACACCGTACTGACGACCACTCCCGCTCCCCCGGCCGCGCAGGTCTACACCGGCGTCCTCTACGACGCCCTCGACCTCGGCGATCTCACCCCCGGGCAGCGCCGACGGGCCAACCGCTGGCTCGTCGTGGTCTCCGCGCTCTTCGGCGCGGTCCGGCCCACCGACCGGATCCCGCCCTACCGCCTGTCGATGGCGGTCAACCTGCCCGGGGTGGGCCCGCTCGCCGGGCACTGGCGCCCCGCTCTCGACGACGAGCTGACCGCCGCGGCGGGGACCGGGCTCGTCGTCGACTGCCGCTCGAGCACCTATGCCGCGGCCTGGACCCCCACCGGCGAGACCGCCCGCCGCTGGGTGCACATCCGGGTGCCCGGGGCGACGCACATGGCCAAGCACACCCGTGGTCTCGTCGCGCGACACCTCCTGGGGGTCGACCGCGAGCCGCGCACCCCCGCGGCCTTGGCCCGCGCCCTCGAGCCGGCCTTCGACGTCGCGCTCACCGAGCCGGCACGGCCTGGACAGCCCTGGGTGCTCGACACCACCGTGAGATGAGCCCGCACGAGGTCCTCGACCTCCTCGCCCGGACCCTGCCGGTCATCGCCTTCCTCGTCGGGATCACCGTCGTCGCCGAGGTGTGCGACCTCGCCGGGGTCTTCGACGTCGCGGGCCACGCGACCGCCCGCTTATCCGGCCACCGGGTCGTCGTCCTGTGGCTGCTCCTCGCCGCGCTGGCGGTCCTCGTCACGACCTTCCTCGGGCTCGACACGACCGCGGTCCTGCTCACGCCGGTCGCCCTGACGGTGGCCCGTCAGGTCGGGGTGCCGCCGGCTCCCTTCGCCCTGACGACGCTCTTCCTCGCCAACACCGGCTCGCTCTTCCTGCCCGTCTCCAACCTGACCAACCTCCTCGCGGTGCAGCACCTGGCCACCCTCGGCGGCAGCCACGCCGACTACGTCGCGCTCGCCGTCGGGCCGGGCCTGGCGGCGGTCGCCGGGACCCTGCTCGTCCTCGGGGTCGTGCATCGCCGGGCGTTGCGCGGGCACTTCGCCGTCGAGCCGCCGGCCGCGCCGCACGACCAGGTGCTCATGCGCACCGCCGCCCTGACCTGCCTGACGACGGGTCCGCTCTTCGCGCTCGGTGCCGCCCCATGGCTCGTCGCCGGCGTCGCCGCCCTCGGTCTCGTCGGGACGCTGTGGTGGCGCGCTCCGCACCTGCTGCGACGGATCCGTCCGCCGTGGGGCATGGCACTCGTGGTCACGGGGCTCTTCGTCGTCGTCCAGCTCGTCGTCGACGCCGGCGCGGGCGACTTGCTCGCCCGCCTCGCCGGCAGCGGCGAGGGCCTCGGCGACCTCGCACGGGTTGCCGGCCTGGGCGCCGTCGCGGGCAACCTGCTCAACAACCTGCCCGCCTACCTCGCCCTCGAGAGCGCAGCCGGCACGTCACCGACCCGCCTGATGGCCCTGCTCATCGGCACCGACGTCACCCCGATCATCGCGCCGTGGGGCTCGCTCGCCACACTGCTGTGGCTGCACCGGGTCCGGGCCGCGGGCGTACGCATCGGCCCCGGCGCCCTGGTGGCCCAGGGCCTCGCCGTCGCCCTCGTCGTGGGCGGCGCGGCCCTGGTCGCGCTGGCGGCCTGACCCGATGGCGCCCCGGGCGATGCCACAGACCCATCACAGCACACCGACAGGCGCGGCCGCCATCGTGGGAGCACCCCCACAGGAGGCTCCCATGACCCCATTCCCCCGCCCCCTTCGCCGAGCCCGCACCATCACGGCTGCCGCCCTCGGAGCCGGCGCCCTGGCGGCCGGCTCGATCGGCCTCGGCCTGGCCCAGACGCTCGACCCGACCGTCTCCGCGGCGACGACGAGCAGCACCGGTCCCGGCACCACCGACAGCAGCACCGACACCGGGACCTCGGACGGCTTCGGCACCGTCCAGCAGGTCGGCCCCGGTCGCCAGATGGGCGTCGACAGCACGACGAGGGCGTCATGAGAGCCACCGGCGAGCTGAGCGCCATCGGCACGACGGTCCGGGTCGCGGCCACGGACCCGGCCCAGATCGATACGGCGATGCGTCTGGTGGCGACGCAGCTGGAGCGGCTCGACGCCGCGATCTCGCGGTTTCGTACCGACTCCGAGGTCAGCCTGCTCGCCCACGTGCGCACCACCGCCGAGCACGGCTGGCCGGTCTCGGCCCTGGTCCGCGAGCACCTGCGGGCGGCCGATCGAGCCCACCGGCTGAGCGAGGGCATCGTCGACCCGACGATCGGCGGTGCCCTCGTGCGTGCCGGCTACGACACCGACCTCGACCGGGTCCACGAGCGCGAAGGGAGCGCCCCGTCGGCTCCTCGTGCCCCGCTGCCGGCCGAGGTGCCGGGCTGGGGCAGCGTGCGACTGCACCCGGACGGCACGGTGAGTCTGCCCCGCGGCACCCTGCTCGACCTCGGGGCGAGCGGCAAGGCCCACGCCGCCGACACGATCGCAGCCGAGCTCGTGCGCTTCCTGCCCGGCGGCTTCCTCGTCGACCTCGGCGGTGACGTCGCGAGCTCCGGTCCACGACCGCTGCACGGTTGGCAGCTCGGGGTCGAGGACCCCGACGGGCACATGGCCGAGGTCGTGCGCATGGAGAGCCAGGCCTTCGCCACCTCGTCGACCCGAGCACGCACGTGGCGTTCCGAGGGTGAGGAGCGGCACCACATCATCGACCCGCGTACCGGCCGCGTCGCGGAGAGCCCCTGGGCACAGGTGACCTGCGCCGCCCGGTCCGCCCTCGACGCCAATGCGGCGTCCACGGCAGCGGTCGTGCTCGGCGAGACCGCCCCGACGTGGCTCGCCCGGCACGGGGTGCCCGCCCGACTCGTGCGCCACGACGGCACGGTCGTCACGACCCGCGGCTGGTCCGCCGGCGGGCGCCGGCAGCGAGCGGGGGTGCGGTCGGCATGACGACCAACGAGCTGCTCTGGGTCACGTCCCGGGCCACCGGTGTGGTGAGCCTCGTGCTGCTGACCGCAGTCCTCGCGCTGGGCGTCGCGCTGTCGGGCTCCCGCTCGGGCTCCCCGTCGACCCGGGCCACGGTCACCGCCGTGCACCGCTGGCTCGGTCTCGGCATCGGCACCTTCGTCGTCGCGCACGTCGTCACGGTGATCGTGGAGACCTGGGTCGACATCGGCTGGCTCTCGCTCGTGCTCCCCTTCACCTCGGGCTACGAGCGGCTGTGGGTCGGTCTGGGGACCCTCGCGCTCGACGTCCTCGTCGCCGTCGTCGTCACCTCCGCGCTGCGGCACCGTCTCCCGGAGCACGCCTGGCGCCTCGTGCACCTCACCGGTTACGCCCTGTGGCCCGTCGCCGTCGTCCACGGCATCGCGCTCGGCACTTCGACCACCCCGCTGCTGCGCTGGGCGAGCATCGGCTGCGCCCTCGTGGGTGGCGCGGCGATCGCCTGGCGGCTGCTCGTGCCCCACAACGACGCCCGGCAGCGGGCCACGGCCGCCGCGGGGGTCTGGTCATGACCGTCGTCACGACCCTCACCCTCGCCGACCTGCTCGACGAGGCCGGCCTCACCGGCCGGGGCGGCGGCGCCTTCCCCACCGGCGCGAAGCTGCGGGCCGCTCGCGCCTCCCACGCCGAGCTGATCGTCAACGCCTGCGACGGCGAGCCGGGTTCGCTCAAGGACGCCTGGGTCGTGCGCGAGCACCTGGCCGAGCTCGTCCACGGGGCGGAGCTGCTCGCCGGCGGCGCTCCGGTGCGCTTCGCCGCCCACCAGGGCAGCGCGACCCTCGCGGGCCTGCAGGCCGGCGGTGTGCCGACGCTCGAGGTCCCGGCGCGCTACGTCTCCTCGCAGGAGTCGGCACTCGTCTCGCTCGCCGCGGGCGGCCTCGCCCGGCCGATGACCGCCCGGGTCCCCATCGTGCTTGGTGGCCGCGACGGGGCGGGCCGCCCGGTGACACCGACGCTCGTCGTCAACGCCGAGACCGCCTGGCGCGTGGCCCAGGTGAGCGAGCGCGGTCCCGCGTGGTTCCGCAGCCACGGCACGCCCGACGAGCCGGGCCCGCGCCTGGTGACGCTCACCGGTCATCTCCCGCGTCCCGGGGTCCTCGACACCGCGGCCGGGATCGCCCTCGCCGATCTGCTCGCTGCCGGAGGTCTCGAGCGCGACCACGACCAACCTGTCCTCGTCGGTGGCCTCGCCGGTGGTCTCCTCGCTCCCGGTGAGGCGCAGCAGGCGAGGTGGTCGACTGCTGGGCTGGCTCCCTTCGGCGCACGCATCGGTGCCGGCACGATCGAGGCGCTCGACCCCCGCACCTGCCCGCTCGAGCAGGTCGCCGCCCGCGTGCACCACGCGGCCGGCGAGTCCGCCGGGCAGTGCGGTCCGTGCATGTTCGGCCTGCCCGCCCTGGCCCGCGACATCGACGCGGCGCTGACGCACCCCGGGCCGAGCCAGCTCGAGGCGCTGCACGACCGGCTCGGGCTGCTGCCCGGCCGCGGGGCGTGCCGCTTCCCCGACGGGGTCGCGGCGCTCGTCCGCTCGGCGCTGCGGGCCTACGGCGGTCATCTCGTGGCGCACGGCGCAGGCAGGTGTCGGTGGTGAGCGGCCAGCCAGACGCCCACGTCGTCCACCTCGCGGTCGACCGGGTCGCCTGCACCGGTGACGGGGTGTGCGCCGCGCTCCTCGACGGGTGGGTGCTCGACCCCGAGGGCTATCCCGTCGTCCTCGACGACCGGGCGAGCCCCGCGGCGGCCGCGACCGTCGAGCGCATGTGCCCGGCACGGGCGATCTACCCGCGGGCACCGCGCTCGGGGTGACCGCGGCGCCTCAGCTCACCCCAGCGCGCGGCGCAGGTCGGCGACGAGGTCGTCGGCGGCCTCGAGGCCCACGGAGATGCGCAGCGTGGCGTCGGTGATGCCGATCGCGGCCCGCGCCTCCTCGCCCATGCGACGGTGCGTCGTCGTCGCCGGGTGGGTGATGAGCGACTTGGAGTCGCCGAGGTTGTTGGAGATGTCGACGGTGCGCAGCGCGTTCATCACCGCAAAGGCCTCGGCCTTGCCGCCGGCGACGTCGAAGGTGACGACCGTGCCGCCCCCGCTCATCTGCCGCTGCGCCAGCTCGTGCTGCGGGTGATCGGGCAGCCACGGGTGGATGACCCGCGCCACCCGGGGGTGCTCCTGCAGGGCCCGGGCGACGGCGAGCGAGGACTCGGCCATCCGCCGCACCCGCAGGTCCATCGTCTCCAGGCCCTTGAGCAGCACCCAGGCGTTGAAGGGCGACAACGACGGTCCGGTGTGCCGGATGAGGTTGCGGACCGGCCCGTCGATGTAGTCCTGCGGCCCGAGGATCGCGCCGCCGAGGACCCGGCCCTGGCCGTCGATGTGCTTCGTCGCCGAGTAGACGACGATGTCGGCGCCGTGCTCGAGCGGCCGGGAGAAGACGGGCGTGCCGAAGACGTTGTCGACGACGACCTGGGCCCCGGCGGCGTGCGCGAGCTCGCTCACCGCGGCGATGTCGACGAGCTCCTGCATGGGGTTGCTCGGCGTCTCGAAGAACACGGCGGTCGTCGGGTCGGACAGCGCCTCACGCCACTGGTCGAGGTCCGGGCCGTCGACGAAGACGGTCTCGACGCCCCACCGCGGCAGGATCTCGTCGAGGATGACGAAGCAGCTGCCGAAGAGGCCACGCGAGGAGACGACGCGGTCACCCTTGCCGAGCAGCGCGGCGAGGGCGGTGAAGACGGCCGACATGCCGGACGCCGTCGCGTAGGCCGCCTCGGCCCCCTCGAGCAGGCGCAGCCGCTCCTCGAGCATCGCGACGGTGGGGTTGCCGTAGCGGGAGTAGACGAACTTCTCCACCTCGTCGGTGAAGGCCGCCTCCGCCTCCTCGGCGCTGCCGTAGACGAAGCCGGAGGTCAGGTAGAGCGCCTCGGACGTCTCGTCGAAGGTCGAGCGCGCCTGCCCGCCACGGATGGCGAGGGTCTGCGGCGAGAGCCCCTCCGCGTCGAGGTAGGGGCGCGGGTTGCCGGGACCGAAGGGAGTCGCGCTCACCCCTGCCTCCACGGCAGGCCGGCCTGCTTCCAGCCGTTGACGGCGCGGTGGCCCTGCGCGTCGAGGTCTCCCTCGAAGCCCTCGGCGACGTTGTGCGCCGCGGTGTACCCGGCCGCGGTGGCCGCCGCCGTCGCGGCGGCCGAGCGGGCGCCCGAGCGGCAGAGGAAGAGCACCGGGGTGTCGTCGGTCGGGATGCTGGCCCGCAGGTCGTCGAGGAATCGCGGGTTGGGCGCGCCCTCGGGGAAGGTCGTCCACTCGATGGGTACGACCCGCTTGCCGACGGAGGTCAGGTCGGGCAGCCCGACGAAGGACCACTCCGCCGAGGTGCGCACGTCGACGAGCACGGCGTCGGGGTCGCTCTCGAGGCGCTCCCAGGCCTGCCGGGGGGTGAGGTCTGCGTGCTGGGTCATGGGCGTCAGGCTAGACGCCGCCACGGACCGCTCCCGCCGCCGGGTCAGCACCCGAGACGTCACCAGGGACCGGCTGCCGCCCCGTCACTGCCCGAGCGCGACCCCGTGGCTGACCAGCCAGGCCGTGACGAGGAAGCGCGCGAGGCAGCCGATCGTCGTCACGACGAGGAAGGTGACCGTGCTGACCCGCTTGATCCCGGCGGCGACGGTGACGACGGCCAGCGGCGGGAAGCCGATGCCCGAGCTCGCGAGCATGACGAGGGGGCCGAGCCGCGGGCGGTCGAGGACGCCGATCATCGCGGCGCTCCACCGGGTGAGCCGCTCCCGCACGGGCCCGGCCGGCTGCCGGTCCTCCTGCGCCTCTCGGGCCTCCTTGGCCTCGCGGCGACGGCTGTAGGCCTCCGCTCCCTTCGCCGCGGCCACGAAGTGGGTCATCTTGCCGACGACGAGGCCGCCGGTCATCGCGCTCACGTGGAGCACCCAGGCCTCGGGGAAGATCACCGGAGCGGCGACGGCGTAGATCTCCGCGTTGAGCGGCGGGAAGTAGGCCGAGAGCAGCCCGAAGAGCACGGCTCCGACGAGGCCGGAGGCCGTGAGCCAGGAGGGCAGGTCGTCGATGGCTGCCTCAGATCCGGTTGGTGAAGGCGACGACGGCCCGGCCGTCGGGCCAGGCCTCGATGCCGGTGAGCGAGCCGGGCGACCCCGCGAGGCGCCACATGTGCTCGTGGGGCAGGCCGAGGACGAGGGTGAGCACGGCGAGGATCGGCTTGCGGTGGCTCGCCACGACGACGGTGCCGCCGCGCGCGACGACCCGCTCCCACGCGGCGGTCACCCGCTCGACCATCACGTCGTGGCTCTCGCCACCGGGCCGTGCGTAGCCCCGGTCGTCGCGCAGCGCGCGGAAGTCGTCGCCCGCCTGGGCGACGAGGTCGCTCACGCTCGCCCCGTCCCAGTCACCGAAGGACTGCTCGTCCCAGTCACGGTCGACCTCGGCGGCCACCCCGAGACGGTCGGCGATGACGGCCCCCGTCTGCCGGGCCCGGGCGAGGTCGGACGTGACGACCTGCACGGGGTCGTCACCGACGAGCTCGGCGACGAGCTGCGCGGCCCGCGCGGCCTGCTCGCGCCCGGCCTGCGTCAGGTCGGGGTCGCTCCCCCCGCGCCCGTCGAGGCGGCCCTGCTCGGTGAACTCGGTGACGCCGTGGCGCACGAGGACGACTCGCGTGGGCCTCCCGTGGCCGCTCCACGGCCGCACCGGCTCCTGCTCGCTGTCGCGCGAGGGGGCGAGGTCGTCGCGCGACTGCTCCGACGCGTGCCCGTCCTCGACCGTCTCGCCGTCCATGCCCCGGTTGGACAGGGCGTCGGCGGCGGAGTTGTCCGCCCGCGGCACCCAGATGAGGTCGACCGAGCCGCCGGCAGCGGTGATCTCGGCGACGAGGGCACGCCCCTGCTCCGCGAGCTCGCGCATGTCGGGGTGCTTGATCTTCCAGCGGCCGGACATCTGCTCGACGACGAGCTTGGAGTCCATGGCGACGACGACCCGGGCATCCGCGGCGATCCGCCGGGCGGCCGCCAGACCGGCGAGCATGCCGCGGTACTCGGCGACGTTGTTGCTCGCGGTGCCGATCGGCGCGGCGAGCTCGACGAGCACGGTGCCGGCATCGTCACGCACGAGCGCGCCGTAGCCGGCGACGCCGGGGTTGCCGCGTGACCCTCCGTCCGCCTCGACCCGAAGACTGCGTCCCATCAGTCCCCGGAGTGGGTGCGCACGAGGATGCGACCGCACTCCTCGCACCGCACGACCTCGTCGCTCGCGGCCCGCTCGATGGCCGAGACGTCGACCGGGTTGAGCTCGAGCCGGCAGCCACCGCACCGGCCGTGCGTGAACTCGGCCGCCCCGAGACCGCCCGAGCTGTCACGGATGCGGTCGTAGAGCGCGAGGAGCTTGTCGTCGATGCCGCCGGCGAGGTCGGCCCGCGGGCGCACCACCTCGGTGCGCTCCGCGTCGAGCTCGGCGATGGCTGCGTCACGCTCGGCGGTGAGGCGGTCGACCTCGGCCTGGGCCTCGTCGCGGCTCGCGGTGAGCTCGGCCAGCCGCGCCTCGGCGCTCTCCTGGCGCTCCATGACCTCGATCTCGACCTCCTCGAGGGCGGACTGCCGCCGCGCGAGGGTCTCGAGCTCGTGCTGGAGCGAGGTGAGGTCGCGCGAGGTCATGCCGGTGCCGGCGTCGAGGCGGGCCTGGTCGCGGGCGGCCCGGTCACGCACCTGCTGCACGTCGGCCTCGGCGCGGTCGACCTCGCGGCGGATGTCGGAGAGGCCGGTCTCGACGCGCACGACGTCGTCGGACACCTGCTGCAGCCGGCTACCGGCCTCGGCGAGGGCGGTGATCTGCGGCACGCGACCGCGGGCGTGGTCGATCTGCTGCAGCCGGGTGTCGAGGGCCTGCAGCTCGAGCAGCCGGGCCTGGACGAAGGGATCTGCCTTCACTGTGGGTCTCCTTGGTCGGGTCGTGCGCCGACGGTGAAGCTCCACGGGTCGGTGCAGATGGTGCTCACGTGGGACTCCAAGCCCATCACATCGTGGCCCGCCGCCGCGAGGGACTCACCGAGCCGGTCGAGCATCTCCTGCAGCCACAGCGACTCGGTGGCCCAGTGGCCGGCGTCGACGACGAAGGGGGTCCCGCCCCGGGCGGCCGCCTCCTCGCGGGCCTCGAGGACGGGGTGGTGGCGCAGGTCGGAGGTCACGTAGACGTCGGCACCCGCAGCAGCGGCGGCGTCGAGCAACCCGTCGCCGGCCCCGCCGAGCAGGGCCACGCGGCGCACCTGCCCGTCCGCCGGTCCGGCCACACGGATCCCCGCCGGCGCCGAAGGGAGCGCCCCCGCCAGTCGCGTGGCGAAGTCCGCGAGGCTCACCGGTGCGTCGAGGTCACCGACGCGCCCCATGGGCCGCCCCTCCTCGATGCTCAGCGGCTCGGTCTCGGTGAGGCCGCAGGCCCGGGCGAGCGCGGTGTTGACCCCGGGGTCGGCGACGTCGGCATTGGTGTGGGCGACGTAGAGGGCGACGTCACCGACGACGAGGGAGGTGACGGCCGCTCCCTTCGCGCTCGTCGTGGCGACGGAGTGCACGCCGCGGAGCAGCAGCGGGTGGTGCGTGACGAGCAGGTCGGCCCCCGCGTCCCGGGCCTCTTCGATGACCGCGAGGGTCGGGTCGACGGCCGCGTGGATGCGACGGACGGGCTGGTCGGGGTCGCCGGTGACGAGGCCGACGCGGTCCCACGACTGGGCGGAGTCGACCGGGAAGGTCTGCTCGAGGACCGCCAGGACGTCCCGGAGGCGGAGGTGGCTCATGTGGGCCCGGCCGGGCTCGAACCGACGACACCCGCGGTGTAAACGCGGTGCTCTACCACCTGAGCTACAGGCCCCTGGCGCACGCGGCGCCGGGCGACATTGTGTCAGGCCCGCGACGGCGCCTCGGACGCGGCGCGGGCCCGTCTCCACCCTCAGACGCGGCGCGCGTCCTCGATGAGGTTGATCTCGTAGAGGACGAGGTCGAGGGCGTCGGCGGCGCTGATCGGCGAGAAGCGCTGCGGGGTCTGCTCGGTGACCGTCGACACGAGCGGGCTGAGGACGGTCCACGGCGTCGGGTGGGTGAACTGCACGACGGAGTAGCGGTCGCCCTCCTGGCCGGGGGCGGCGACGACGCGGTGGATGCCCGGCTCGATGACGCCGTTGGTCACGACCTCGAGCATGAGGCCGGTGTTGATGATCGCGCCGCCCTCGGGGGCGATGGCGTCGATCCACTCGCCGCTGTCCTTGAGCCGCACCTGCAGGCCGGCGGCGGTCGCGCGGGGCAGCGCGGTGATGAGGTTGATGTCGGCGTGCTCGGCGGCCCAGACGTGGGGCGCCTCGGGGGCCGAGTCCATGGCCGGGTAGTGGATCGCGCGCGAGAGGGTCGGCCCGTCGACGAGCATCTTCTCGAAGTAGTCGGGGTGGGCACCGACACCGGTCGCGATGATCCGCAGGACCCGTCGCTGCAGGTCGGCGACCGAGCGGTGGAAGGTCGTCAACGTCTCGCTGATGCCCGGCACGGCCGACTCCGGGAGCACCGGGTCGTGGTAGCGGTGCGGGTAGCGGGTGCGCAGCGGGTGCCCGGCCGGGATCGCGGGACCCCAGTTGAGCATCTCCTTCCAGTCCGCGACGTCGGCGGTGGCGGCCGTCTCGACCAGCAGGCCGGTGTAGCCGGTCTGGCCGTGGGTGCCCGGCGCGACGAACTGCTCCTTGACCTCGCGCTCGGCGGTGAAGAACTCCTCGAGCATGCCGTAGGCGCTGTCGATGAGGTCCTCGGACAGGTCGTGCTTGACGTAGACGAAGCCGGTCTCCAGCGACGTCATCAGCCCGTCGACGACGGCTCGCGCGCGCTCACCGTCCCCGGACTCGAAGGCCAGCAGGTCCACCTCGAGGATGTCGTCGCTCATGAGGGCGAAGACTACCTGCGACTCAGGCCCGGGCGGGACCCCCGAGGGCGTCGAGGGCGGCGTGGTAGCCGGAGAAGTCGCGCGCCTGCCCCGTGGGGTTGACCAGCTGCCACGCGATGCGGCCGTCGCGGTCGACGAGGAAGGTGCCCCGCCGCGCCATGCCTTGCTCCTCGTCGAGGACGCCGTAGTCGCGCGCGACCTGCCCGTGCGGCCAGAAGTCCGACAGCAGCGGGAAGAAGTAGCCCTCCTGGTCGGCCCACGCCCGCAGGCTGAACATCGGGTCGCAGGAGATCGCCACCGTCGTCACCTGCTCGGACTCGAAGCGACCGAGGTCGTCGCGGATCTCCCCGAGCTCACCGGTGCAGATGCCCGAGAAGGCGAAGGGGTAGAACACGAGCAGCACGGCGCGGTCGGCCCGCAGCTCGGCGAGCGAGACCTCGCGGCCGTACTGGTCGCGCAGGACGAAGTCGGGTGCGGTGCTCCCGACCGACGGGCTCAGCGCGAGCCCTTGGGAGCGGCCAGGCGGGTGGCGACCCAGGTGTCGGAGCACATGACCGAGCCGGAGGTGTGCAGGCCGGCCGTCGTCGCGGCCTCGTCGACCTCGCTCGGGTCGACCTCCTCCGCCTGACCGGGGCGGGGCGTGACCAGCACGATCAAGGAACCCTCGGCGAGCGTGCCCAGGGTGTCGACGAGCGCGTCGGTGAGGTCACCGTCGCCGTCGCGCCACCACAGGATCACCGCGTCGACGACACCGGTGTAGTCCTCGTCCTCGAGCTCCTCGCCGATGACGTCCTGGACCGCTGCACGCAGGTCCTCGTCGACGTCATCGTCCCAGCCGTACTCCTGGACGATCTGCCCGGTGCTGAAGCCGAGCTTCTCGACTGCGGCCTCGGCGAGGTCCGCTCCTGCGGACCGCGACTCCCCCGTCACGACACTGGTCCTCTCTGCTGCTCGCTGCTCACTCATCCGTCATAGTCCACCGCGTCCGGCGCCCGGTTGCAAGCAGGTCCACCGTCGTCGTCGCGTCGCGCGGGGCTCGCGTGGGCCTCGACGAGCCCCCGCAGGGCCTCGGCGTGCGCCCGGTCGAGATGGCAGACACCCGGGTCCACGGGCCCCACGGTGCTCACCGCGTGCACCGTCGCGACGTCGAGGCGCCGGGCGATCGGACCCTGCGAGACGGTGAGCGACTGGATGCGTCCCCAGGGCGCGACCCGGATCCTGCGGTCGAGCCACCCGCTCCGGTCGAGCAGCGCTGCCTGCCCTGCGAGGTAGCCGATGTGGCGGTGGGCGAAGGGGTGGACCCACCTCGCGCGCCGCGGCTGGCCCACGAAGCCGGTCGGGGTCGTGGTCATCAGGTCCCGGACCTCACGCGTCGTCCCGGCGTCGCCGGTGACGACGTGCAGCAGGTGCAGCACCTCCGGCGTCGTCGCCGCCGGGACGAGGACGGGGTCGGCCGACTCCGCGGCCGAGCCGATCTCGGCGCCGGCGACGTTGACCGTCAGCGACCACCACCCCGCTCGCCGCCACAGCCACGGCTGATCGACCTGCACGGCCTGCACGCGGTGCAGCGGGACCGACGAGGTGCGGGTGTCGGTGAGCCCGCGCTGGCTCGTGAGGGTGCTCCCCCGCCGCCCGATGACCAGGCCCCACCACCGGGTGAGGCGCAGCAGCGCGCGACCACCGGCCACCACGACGACGGGGAAGAGCCCGGTGACGGCCGGCGCGAGGCCGACGAGCGCGAGGACGACCGCGACGACACCGATGAGGGCGACGAAGATCGCCTCGCCGCTCAGCAGCACCGACGCGACCACCCGCGCCGGCGGCACGACGAGCAGCCGCTCCTCGGCGGCCTGCGCCGCGGACGAGGCGAGGTCGGGCCGAGGCGCGCCAGGTTCGTCCCCGCCCACGGCACCGGCGGCGGGGCCCCCTTCGCCCGCTGCGGTCCGGGGCGTGGCGCTCGCCTCCTGGGCCAGGCCGAGGAGTCGCTCGCGGACCGACTCGGCGTCGGCGACGCGCACGTAGGCGATCGACAGGTGCGAGTCGCCGCCGCCCGCCGACTCGACCCGCACCTCCGAGAGGCCGCACAGGCGGGCGAGGAGCGGCCTGACGAGGTCGACGGCCTGGATGCGGTCGTAGCGGACCTGCCGGTGCTGGCGGAAGAGCACGCCGGTGCGCATCTCGATGCTGTCGTCGCCGAGCCGGTAGCGGGTGAACCACCACGACACCAGGCCGAGCAGGACCGCGCCGAGCACGACGAGCCCGACGGCGCCGGCCTGCAGGAGCGTCCCCACACCCGGCACCGCGCCCGCGGGTCCGCCCGGGCCCGAGTCGTCGTCCCCACTGCCGAAGGCCGCAGCGAGGGTGTCGATCTGCTGGCTCACGAGGTAGCCGAGGACACCGAGCACGACGAGCCCGCCCCGGATGAAGGGCGAGACCGGGTGGACCCGGACGAAGCCCTCGTCGGGCTCGCTCACAGCCCCGCCCGCTGGGCCTCGCCGCGACCGGCGAGGCGGGTGCGCAGCTCCTCGGCGACGGGCGCCGGCAGACCGGGCAGGTCGGCGGAGCTGACCGGTGACGCGGTGTGCACCTCGATGGCGGCCAGACCGGCGCGGCGCATGAGCGGGCCGGAGCTGAGGTCGACGTACTGGATGCGGCCGTAGGGCACGGTCACCAGGCGCCGCCACATCCGCCCGCGCCGGATGGCGATCTCCTCGGGCAGCTCGGCCCAGCTCATCGCCCGCACCTGGACGCCGACGAGCCACATCCACCAGACCCACACGAGGAGCACCACGACCGTGCCGACGACCAGCCACGGCCACAGCAGCGCCGCCGCGACGCCGAAGGCGATGGCGACCGGCAGCAGCACGAGGGTCGACGCGGTGCGGCGCACCCGGGCCAGCGCCGGCGAGACCGGGTGCCAGTGCGCGCCGTGGTCGCCGCGCAGCGGCAGCACGGACGGGAGCGAAGGGGGCGGGGTCGGCTGCTCGTCCACGGCACCATCTCACCAGACGGGCTCCGTAGGCTGGGGTCGTGGTGGACGTGCGACGTGGAGGTGCCCGATGGGTCGGGTGACGCAGCGGCTCAAGGTGGAGCGACGCGACGGACGCACCCTGCGTCGCATCGAGTCGGTCGCCGTCGAGGAGCCGCTCGAGATCCGGGTCGCCGAGCTGCCGGAGCGCGGTGTGGCCGCGGGGAGCGCCCCCCTTCGTCCGCCGTCGACGACCGTGACGACGACGATGCGCCTGCCCGGCGACGACTTCGACCTCGCCCTGGGGCACCTCGTCGCCGAGGGCCTGGTTGCCGACGGCGAGGCGGTCGCGACGATGATGCACTGCACCGACACCGGGCCCGACGGGTCGCCGACCTTCAACGTCGTCGAGGTGACCCTCGCCGCGGGGGTGCAGCTGCAGCGGCGGGTCACCGAGCGCACCGAGATCGCGACGAGCGCCTGCGGAGTGTGCGGCTCGGCGACCGTCGACGACCTGCTCGCGGCCATGCCCGACTCCCCCGCCGACGACGACGTGCGGGTCGACCTCGCGACGATCCACGCGGGCGTGGCGGCGATGCACGAGCGGCAGCGCGTCTTCGAGGCGACCGGAGGGGTCCACGCGGCCGCGCTGCTCGGCCCCGACGGCGACCTGCTCGTCGTGCGCGAGGACATCGGCCGGCACAACGCCGTCGACAAGGTGCTCGGGTGGGCCGCCCGCGAGGGCCGGCTGCCGCTGACGGGTCACACCCTGCTCGTGTCGTCGCGGGCCGGCTTCGAGATCGCGCAGAAGGCGGCAGTCGCCGGCGTGCCCGTCCTCGCCTGCGTCTCGGCCGCGACCTCCCTGGCCGTCGAGGTCGCCGACCGGGCCGGGCTGACCCTGCTCGGCTTCGTCCGCGAGCCGCGCGCGACCGTCTACACGCACGCCCACCGCATCCCGGAGTCCGAACCCGGTTTGTGACGCCTGACACCCACGCGAGAGGATGGGTGTGTCCGTCGTCACCACGTGCGGACAGGTCTTGTGAAAGGACGACACTCGTGCCCGGCTCAGCGGATCACCTCAGCGACGGCCCCATCCTCAACGGCATCCCCACCCACCTGCCGGACATCGACGCGGAGGAGACAGCCGAGTGGCTGGACTCCATCGACGCGCTGATCGACGACTCGGGCCGCGAGCGCGCCCGCTACGTCATGCTGCGCCTGCTCGAGCGCGCGCGCATGAAGAACGTCGGGGTCCCGTCGCTGACGACGACCGACTACGTCAACACCATCCGACCGGCGGACGAGCCGTGGTACCCCGGTGACGAGGAGGTCGAGCGCCGCTACCGGGCGTGGATCCGCTGGAATGCCGCGATCCAGGTCCACCGCGCCCAGCGCCCCGGCGTCGGGGTCGGCGGCCACATCTCCTCCTACGCCTCCGCGGCGACCCTCTACGAGGTCGGCTTCAACCACTTCTGGCGGGGCAAGGACCACCCGGGCGGCGGCGACCAGATCTTCTTCCAGGGCCACGCCTCCCCCGGCATGTACGCCCGCGCCTTCCTCGAGGGCCGCATCAGCGAGGAGCAGATGGACGGCTTCCGGCAGGAGGCCGCCCAGCTCGCCGGGCAGGGCGAGACCGGGATGCCCTCCTACCCGCACCCGCGCCTGATGCCGGACTTCTGGGAGTTCCCCACGGTGTCGATGGGCATCGGCCCGATGAACGCGATCTACCAGGCGCAGTTCAACAAGTACCTGCACAACCGCGGCATCAAGGACACCTCCCAGCAGCACGTGTGGGCCTTCCTCGGCGACGGCGAGATGGACGAGCCCGAGAGCCGTGGCCTGCTGCAGACGGCCGCCTTCGAGGAGCTCGACAACCTCACCTTCGTCGTCAACTGCAACCTCCAGCGTCTCGACGGGCCGGTCCGCGGCAACGGCAAGATCATCCAGGAGCTCGAGGCGCAGTTCCGCGGCGCCGGGTGGAATGTCATCAAGGTCGTCTGGGGCCGCGGCTGGGACCCACTGCTCGCCGCCGACCGCGACGGCGCGCTGGTCAACCTCATGAACCAGACGCCCGACGGCGACTACCAGACCTTCCGCGCCAACGACGGCGCCTACGTGCGGGAGAACTTCTTCAACCGCGACCCGCGCACCCGCAAGCTCGTCGAGGACTGGTCCGACGCCGACGTGTGGTGGAAGCTCAAGCGCGGTGGCCACGACTACAACAAGGTCTACGCCGCCTACCGCGCCGCGATGCACCACACCGGTCAGCCGACGGTCATCCTCGCGAAGACGATCAAGGGATACGGCCTGGGCACGCACTTCGCCGGGCGCAATGCGACCCACCAGATGAAGAAGCTCACCCTCGACGACCTCAAGGGGCTGCGCGACGGGCTGAAGATCCCGATCACCGACGAGCAGCTCGAGGCCAACCCCTACCTGCCGCCCTACTACCACCCCGGTGAGGACGACGAGGCGATCCAGTACATGCGCGAGCGCCGCGGCAAGCTCGGCGGCGGGCTGCCCTCGCGGCGGGTCGAGTACACGGCACCGCAGCTGCCGGGCGACGACAAGTACAGCCAGATGGCCAAGGGCTCGGGCAAGCAGGAGATCGCCACGACGATGGCCTGGGTCCGCCTGCTCAAGGACCTCATGCGCGAGAAGGGCTTCGGCGACCGGATCGTGCCGATCATCCCCGACGAGGCGCGCACCTTCGGCATGGACTCCTTCTTCCCGACGAAGAAGATCTACAACCCGCACGGGCAGAACTACACCTCGGTCGACGCCGACCTCATGCTCGCCTACCGCGAGTCCGAGCAGGGCCAGATCGTCCACACCGGCATCAACGAGGCCGGCTCGGTCGCGGCCTTCACCGCCGCGGCGACGAGCTATGCCACGCACGGCGAGCCGATGATCCCGGTCTACATCTTCTACTCGATGTTCGGCTTCCAGCGCACCGGCGACAGCATCTGGGCGGCCGCCGACCAGATGTCCCGAGGCTTCCTCCTCGGCGCCACGGCCGGGCGCACGACCCTCACCGGCGAGGGGCTGCAGCACGCCGACGGCCACTCGCAGCTGCTCGCCGCGACCAACCCCGCGGTCGTCTCCTGGGACCCGGCCTACGGCTTCGAGATCGCGCACATCATGCGTCAGGGTCTGGAGACGATGTACGGCGGCGACGCCCCGCAGTCGGACGCCCGTCGCAACGTCATCTACTACCTCACGCTCTACAACGAGCCGATCGTCCAGCCGCAGCAGCCCGAGGACCTCGACGTCGACGGCCTGCTCAAGGGCATCTACCGATACGCCGCCGGTGACGCCTCCGGCCTCGGTGACACCCCGCCGCGGTGCCAGCTGCTCGCCAGCGGCGTCGGCATGGCGTGGGCGCTCGAGGCGCAGCAACTGCTGCGCGACGACTGGGGCGTCGTCGCCGACGTGTGGTCGGTGACGAGCTGGAGCGAGCTGCGTCGCGAGGCGATGGCGTGCGACGAGCAGCGCTTCCTGCACCCCGACCAGGAGCGGCGGACCCCCTTCGTCACCCAGCAGCTCGAGGGGACCGTCGGCCCGGTCGTCGCCGTCTCCGACTACATGAAGCAGGTCCAGGACCAGATCCGGCCGTGGATCCCCGAGGAGTTCTCGGCCCTGGGCACCGACGGCTTCGGCTTCTCCGACACCCGGGCCGCGGCGCGACGCTACTTCCACGTCGACGGCCCGTCGATGGCCGTGCGAGCCCTGCAGATGCTCGCCGACCGCGGCTGGGTCGCCGAGGACGTCCCCGGCAAGGCCGCCGAGAAGTACCGCCTGCTCGACGTCAGCGCCGGCACCTCCGGCAACGCGGGCGGCGACGCCTGAGGCACCGCCCCCGGCACCACACGGGCCCCGGCCATGGCGTCTCCACCCGGAGACGCAGTGGCCGGGGCTTCGTCGTGAGCGCGAAGGGAGGTCACGACCCGGTCTCGACGCGGGCGCCGCAGCAACCCGCGAGTGCCTGGCGACGTCTGCGGCATCGGGTGGCACCACCGCCACCCCTGATGCAAGGGGACACACGATGACATCACGCACCACCACCGCACTGCTCGCAGCGACTCCGCTCGCGCTGGGCCTGGCCCTGGCCGCGGCGCCGCAGGCGAGCGCCGCGACGACACCGCCCGCCGACGCCGAGCTCCTCGTGCAGGTCGCCGACGTCTACTCGGGCCACCTCGAGGGCATCGCGGGCAACCGGCACCGCGTGCGGGTCGCCCAGGTCGACGGCCGGACCACCGGCTTCGTCCAGTCCTGGACCTGCCCGTCGGAGGCGACGGTGACCACCCGCTGGGTCTCGCCGTCGTGCACGCACCGGTCGACCTTCAGCCTGCGGGAGCAGTGGGGCGCCCCGCCGCAGGCGCGAGTGAGCTCGACCGGGCGCTCGGGCGCCATCGCGGGCAAGCTCGTCGGGGTCAACCGCACGACGGGGTGGCAGCGCTCCTTCACGGTCGACCTCACGATGCGGGCCGGCACCGGCGCGACGGCCGACCGCGACCAGGCGCCCTTCGACGGCGAGAGCACGACCGTGTGGTCGACGGCCGGCTTCTCCGGTGACGTCTCGGGTGCCGACGTGTGGGTCAAGGGGACGCCGCAGGGCACCTCGAGCCTCTTCGGCTGGACGGACTGACGGGCAGCGCCCACTGTCACGGGGAGGTCACGATCGGTGGCCTCCCCGAACCCCGTCCCGGCGTCAGCCTTCTGCTCTGGTGTGGGCGACAACGAGGTCACCCACGATCGAGAGGGGACACTCATGAGCACTCGACGACTGGCTCTGGCCACGCTGCCGCTCGCGGCCGCGCTCATCGCCACGATGGCGCCGGCCGCCACGGCCACCACCACCGAGGTTGCGGCCACTCCGCCCGACTCGGACAGCCTGCTCTTCGGCTTCCACGACGCGTTCCGTGGGAGCGTCGCCGGCACGCCGGGCAACCGGCACCATCTCTACCTGCTCGACGGCGAGGGCCCGGCGACCGGGTACCTGCGCTCCTACACCTGTCCCGAGGACGCGCCCTTCACCGACTCCTGGGCGTCGCAGCGCTGCACCCACCTGCTGACCCAGGACCTGCGTCCGCAGTGGGGCAACCCGCCGACGGCGTGGATCAGCTCGACCGGCCGGTCCGGCGTCTTCCGCACGGACAAGCTCGTCGGCACCAACAGGGCGACCGGGTACCGACGCGCGGTCTCCGCCGACCTGACCTTCGTCGCCGGGAAGACGGCCGAGCCGCTGGGTGCTGACGGGCACTACGCGTGGTCGACAGCGGACGCTCGCGGCAACCTCGGCGGCGCCACCGTCTGGATCACGGGCAATGCCTGGTTCGGCTGGACCGGCTGACGGGCCCGGGGATGTGCCCACGCATGGCAGGATCTCCGCGTGGGCACCCCCTTCGTCAGGTCCGTGAGCAGCGACGAGCTGCACCGCTTCAGCAAGCAACCGCGCGAGGCCATCGAGCTCGTCGCCGGGCTGGGCGTGCGCGGGGACGCCCACGCCGGGACCCTCGTGCAGCACCGGTCCCGCGTGCGGCGCGACCCCAACCAGCCCAACCTGCGCCAGGTCCACCTGATCCAGGCCGACCTCCTCGAGGAGGCCCGAGCGACCGGGCACGACATCGGCCCGGGCTCTCTCGGCGAGAACGTGCTCACCGACGGAGTCGACTTGCTCTCCCTGCCCGAGGGCACCCGCCTGCACCTGGGTGAGGCGGTCGTGCGGCTCACCGGGCTGCGCAATCCCTGCCGGCAGATCGACGAGCACTCGCACGGGCTGCTCAAGGTCGTCGTCCGCCGCGTCGACGGCGTGGCCACCCGCACCGACTCGCAGGTCGAGCTGGGCCCCACGGGCGGCGTGCAGGCCCTCGACGGCGTCGGCATCGAGCGGCGGGCCGGCGTGATGTCGGTCGTCGAGGTCGGCGGCAGCGTGCGCCCGGGCGACCCGATCGAGGTCGTGCTGCCGCCCGAGCCGCACACCCCCCTCGTCCCCGTCTGACCCGCCCGCCGAGGTCAGTTGACCAGCGGTGACCACCGGAGGAGGTTCCGAGGCTCCTTGCGTCCACCCGGCACCACGAACGGAGGTCCGCACCGAGTGCGGACCTCCCCTTCGGCAGGTGCCTCAGCGGTCCGCGAGGAAGTCCTCGCGGGCCGCGACGCAGACATCGGGCTGATCGCAGAAGGCGCCGTCGATGCCGACCTCGAAGAAGCGGGTCACCTCGTCCTTGGCCCGGCCGTGCGTCGCCGGGTCGGTGCCGATGCGGTAGTCGACCGGCAAGAAGGAGTTCTCCGAGCGGAAGGTCCACGGCGTGACCTTGAGACCCGCGGCGTGCGCGTCCTCGACGAAGCTCGTCGGCTCACCCAGGGTGCCGTCGGCGTTGCGGGCGATGACGGCGTTCTTCTCCGGGCCGAAGCCGTCGATCCACTGCGACAGCTCCTGCATCGAGGTCGCCGTCGTCAGCTCGGCATAGGTCGTGCCCTGCGCGTGCAGGTCGTAGGGGCCCCCGGCGACGGTCGTGAGGAAGGTGCTCTTGCCCTTGTAGCCGTGCTCGTCACGCAGGTCCTTGAGCGCGGTCAGCTCGAAGGACTGCACCCACAGCGGCGCCTTCGGGTGGTTGAGGTGATACGTCTTCACGAGGCGCACGACCTCGGCCTCGGGGTCGAAGCCCTCGTCGTGGAGGTAGGTGGAGTGCTTGATCTCCGGGATGATGCCGATGACGCGACCGGTCTTGCGGGACAGGGCCTCTCGCTTGGCGAGCACCTCCTCGAAGGTGGGCACCTCGAACTGCCCGTCGTAGCTCGCAGACTCTGGACGCATGCTGCCCAGGCGCTCCTTGGCGCGCAGGGTCTTCAGCTCGGCGAGCGTGAAGTCGTCGACGAACCACCCCGTCACAGGCTTGCCGTCGAGGTTCTTGGTGGTCTTGCGGTCGGCGAACGCCGGGTGGTCGGCGACGTCGGTCGTCCCCGAGATCTCCGGCTCGTGGCGGTCGACGAGCACGCCGTCCTTGGTCATGACCAGGTCGGGCTCGATGTAGTCGGCACCCTGCTCGACAGCCAGGTCGTAGGCGGCGAGGGTGTGCTCGGGGCGGTAGCCCGAGGCGCCGCGGTGGGCGAGGACGAGCGGGTCCACCATCTTCTTCTCCCGGTAGCCCGGGTTGCCCGACGCGGCCTGGACCTGGGCGTCCGGGGCCGCGGTGGCGGCGGGCGAGGTGGCCACCGGCGCAGCGAGCGCGGCGGCGGCCAGGAGTCCGGTGGCGATCTTCGTGGGGTGCATGTCGGGGACGGTAGGGGCAACGTGCTCACCATCGGTCGACATCACCGTGTCGCCGTCGTGACCAGTCGATGAACGCCCGGGAGTCCCCCTTCACCGCTGAGTCGCGGACCGGGGACGGCGACGGACTGCCGAGGTCCTAGGGTGGGGGCGTGTCCAAGGTACTGACTTCCCTCCCTGTTGGTGAACGTGTCGGCATCGCCTTCTCCGGCGGTCTCGACACCTCGGTGGCCGTCGCGTGGATGCGCGAGAAGGGGGCGGTGCCGTGCACGTACACCGCCGACCTCGGCCAGTACGACGAGGACGACATCGAGTCGATCCCCGGTCGGGCCGGCCAGTACGGCTCCGAGCTCTCTCGTCTCGTCGACTGCAAGGGCCCGCTCGTCGAGGAGGGCCTGTCCGCGATCGCGTGCGGCGCCTTCCACATTCGCAGCGGCGGGCGCACCTACTTCAACACCACCCCACTCGGCCGCGCCGTCACCGGCACGCTGCTCGTGCGGGCGATGAAGGAGGACGGCGTCTCCATCTGGGGCGACGGCTCGACCTTCAAGGGCAACGACATCGAGCGCTTCTACCGCTACGGCCTCATGGCCAACCCGGGCCTGCGCATCTACAAGCCGTGGCTCGACGCCGACTTCGTCACCGAGCTCGGCGGGCGCCAGGAGATGTCCGAGTGGCTCACCGAGCGCGGCCTGCCCTATCGCGACAGCGCGGAGAAGGCCTACTCCACCGACGCCAACATCTGGGGCGCCACTCACGAGGCGAAGACCCTCGAGCACCTCGACGTCTCGCTCGAGACGGTCGAGCCGATCATGGGCGTGCGCTTCTGGGACCCGCAGGTCGCCATCGAGGCCGAGGACGTCACCGTGCGCTTCGAGCGCGGGCGCCCGGTCGCGATCAACGGTGACGACTTCGGCGGCGACGCCGTCGCCCTGGTCATGGCCGCCAACACCATCGGCGGTCGCCACGGCCTGGGCATGTCGGACCAGATCGAGAACCGCATCATCGAGGCGAAGTCCCGCGGCATCTACGAGGGCCCGGCGATGGCCCTGCTGCACCTGACCTACGAGCGCCTGCTCAACGCGATCCACAACGAGGACACCATCGCGAGCTACCACGCCGAGGGCCGTCGCCTCGGCCGGCTGCTCTACGAGGGCCGCTGGTTCGACCCGCAGGCGCTCATGCTGCGCGAGTCGCTGCAGCGCTGGGTCGCCTCCGTCGTCACCGGCGAGGTCACCGTGCGCCTGCGCCGCGGCGAGGACTGGACGATCGTCAACACCGTGGGCGAGCACTTCAGCTACCACCCCGACAAGCTGTCGATGGAGCGCACCGACAATGCCGCCTTCGGCCCGGTCGACCGCATCGGCCAGCTGACGATGCGCAACCTCGACATCGCCGACAGCCGCAGCAAGCTCGAGGTCTACGCCGCGCAGGACCAGCTCTCCGGTGGCTACCTCGAGATCATGGGCGAGCTCGAGGCCGGCGGTGGCGACCAGATCGCCTCCAACCCCGCGGCGGCCAACGTCGACGACGAGGACGACGCCCTCGACCGCGCCGCCATGGAGTTCGGCACCGACTGAGCCCGCGGAGGAGCGCCACTCCCGAAGGGGAGGGTGCAGGCCGATGTGGCCGGCACCCTCCCCTTCGTCCGCTCCGTCCATCGGCCCGCCCCCCCCAGACCTCTTGTGGTCTTCACACATAGGATGACAGGGTGTCGCGCCGTGGCCTCGTCTCCCTGACCACCCGTCGGCAGGTCCGTCGCAGGGGCGGCGACCTGGCCCGGGCGGCGACCCAGCGGCTCGAGGCGACGCACGACTGGTACGCCACGCTCAGCGCCCAGGAGCGCTCCTGGGTGGCGCTCGTCGCGCAGGCCGGGATCGCCAACTTCATCGAGTGGCTCGACGGCACCGAGCAGGCCGACACCCGCACGACCTTCGGCGCCGCACCACGGGAGCTGACGCGCACGATCAGCCTCGCCCAGACCCTCGAGCTCGCCCGCTCCGTGGTCGACGTCGTCGAGGAGCACGTCGACGAGCTCGCCAAGCCTGCTGACGTCACCGACCTGCGCATCGCGGTGCTGCGCTACTCGCGCGAGATCGCCTTCGGCGCCGCCCAGGTCTACGCCCATGCTGCCGAGCAGCGAGGGGCCTGGGATGCCCGCCTCGAGTCCCTCGTCATCGACGCGGTCATGCGCGGCGAGGTCGATGAGTCGATCCGCACGAGAGCGGCGGCGCTGGGGTGGGGTGATGTCACCGATGTCGTTGTCCTCGTGGGCGGCTCGCCCCGCAGCGACGGGGATGACGACCCGACCGCCGCCGTGGCCGAGGTGCACCGCACGGCGCAGCGGCTCGACCTGCCGGTGCTCGCCGGCGTGCAGGGCAGCCGCCTCGTCGCCGTCGTCGGCTCCGTGGGCGACCCGGCCGCCACGGCCGCCGACTTCGCCGGCTGCTTCGCCGACGGCGATCTCGTCCACGGCCCGCTCGTCACCGACCTCCCCGAGGGTGCGGTGTCGGCCCACGCCGCCGTCGCCGGCCACGTCG
>ERZ500994.135-NODE-135-length-24498-cov-6.373113_pt1 | contig 24498 bp, 12 predicted proteins | sample MGYA00248878_ERZ500994 | MGnify/ENA primary metagenome ERZ500994 (study PRJEB25958, sample SAMN03398533) | human skin metagenome | study: EMG produced TPA metagenomics assembly of the Human Skin Microbiome Metagenome (human skin metagenome) data set. | reverse complement strand
ACGTGCGAGGCCGCGGCCGCGCTCATCGAGTCCGTCGGACGGTTTCGGTAGTTGTTCTTCTCGAGTGTGATCGGGTGCTCGATCGTCGGCTCGGGTGGATTGGTCAGCGACCGTGCCGTCATCTGGTACTCGATCGTCTGGTCGTCCTCGCGGAGCTTCTGCAGGCTGATCTGCCACTGGTAGGGGTAGATCAGCCGTGGGTTCGCGGGTGGCACCGGTGATCGTCATAGCGCGGTTGCGGATTTCGTCGACGCGGGCGCGGGCGCGTTCCAGGATGGCGGCACGTTTGTGGGCGGCGTCGGCGGTGGCGTGGGATTCGACGATTGCCGCGAACTGCTCGCTGCTGTGGATGCTGATTGTGGGGGTGTTCGGGTTGGCGGCGAACTCGCGCTCGCTGCTGACCTCGGCGGCGATCTGGCGGAGCCCGTCGATGACGGCCTGTTGGTCGGCGGCGTTGTCGTGGCCGCCGTTGACCCACAGGAGCTGGTTGGTGGTGGCGTGGTACTCGCTGCGCGCTTGTTCGGCGATCGCGCGGGCTGTGGTGCGGTCCAGGCCGTTGGTGGTGGCTTCGGCGAGCACCTGGTCGTAGATCCTGCTGCCGTGGGCGATGACTGCGCGCAGCTGGGTGCGCATCTGTTGGCGGATCTTGTCTTGGCGGTTCGGGTCGCCGTCGCCGGTGAACACGGTGGCGTAGCCGTGTTTGGTTTCGATGGGCAGCGTGGCGAGGGTGCCGTCGAGGTTGGCGTGGCGTCTGGTGAACGGGTTGAGCCGTGAGCGGCGGGGTACGTCGATGCCGACGTCGACGGCGACGCCGGGTGGGAGGCCGCCGGTGGTGAGTTCGAGGTCGGCGCCGGCGCCGGTGTTGGATTTCTCTGACGGTACGACGTGTAGCCGGAATGGTCCGCGTTCGTCTTCTGGGCGCGGGTCGATCGCTTGGTGGGTGTCGATGAACGCTTGGGCGTGGTGGTCGATCAGCGCGTTGCGTAGTGCGCTGAGCGCGTCGCGGCGGGCGTTGAACTCGCTGTGCGCGGCGCCGAGGACGTGTTCGATGAACCGGTCGGTCCGCGCGTCGAACGCCGCCTGGGTGTCGGTCGTGGTGGACGGGTCGGTGTCGGGGGTGCTGTTCGGGTCGGTGCTCGCCGGCAGGGCGGGGGAGCCGTCGGGGGCGGTGAAGTGTGCGGCGATCGCGGCCGCGAGCGTGCCTTTCGAGCCGCGCGGGGTGATTGAGGGGTCGCCGTTGAGTCCGGCGAGCATCTCCTGGAGCGCGGACTTGGTGAAGCGGCCGGTGAGTACGCCGGGGTCGGTCAGGGTGCTGATCGCATCCGGTGCGGCGATGCCGGTGATCTTGGCCAGCTCGGAGTGTCCGTTGGCCGAGGTGCGCACGGCCTCGGCGAGCGCGTCGCGGCGGTTGCCGAGTTGGTCGAGTTGCTGCTGGGTCTGGGGGTCGGGGTGCGGGTCGGTGCGCGGGGTGCTGTCCAGGATCGCCTCGACCCACGCGCGGGCGCGTTCGAGCAGCGAGACGCGTGCCGGGCGGGAGGCCGGTCCCCAGGTGTGCCTGCTGAGGGACTGCTGCGGGTCGCCGATCGTGCTGGCCGTGATCGCCGAGGAGGTCCGCGCGATCTCGGCATCGAGCGAACCGATCCGCTGCTCACCGGTCGCGTCCTGATCGAACTGCACCCCGTTACCGTCGTTGAACGCCTGCAGCAGATCCATATCGGCCGGGCCCGGGTCCGACTCCCAGTCGAACTGCGCGTTTGCGACTTCATGCGCTTCATCCTGGGTCAGGCCGGACTCCATCGCGGTGAGCTCAACGAGCTCGTGCCGCAGCAACTCCACGTCCTCAGCGACATGCGTGCCCTGCACCAGCCGAATCCACGCGCTGTTGATTTTGGGGCTGGCGTCCAGCAGGCCTGTCCACGTGTTTCCGTCTTCATCGGTCAACACGTGCTCGGTCAGGTATACGTGACTCTTGATGCGTTGAATCTGCGCCGCGGAAAGATCCGCATCTGTTGAAGCAAGGTTTGCGGCGATCCGGCGCACGTCACCGCTGTGCCCGCGAATCAGAATAGAGGCGTGCTCAGCCTCAAGCTGCGCGTCATGGTCGGTCGACTCGGTGAAGTCTCGCCGACCTCGATCCGCGCCGGAAACGACCTGCGAGGAAACAACTTCTGAGTCTAGCCGATGTGAGTTGCTTTGTCCGGCCAGACTGTTTGCGGCGTCGGTGGCTTCGGGCGTCCCGCCTTCCTCCACACTGCTGCCCAGGCCATCTGAACGATGTCCACGTCCAAACTCAGGTCGTACTCCACTTCCCCGGTCTTCTTGTCGATCGTGAACTCGTACCTCTCCGGCTTGCGGCGAAGGTTGAACTCGTACTCCACCTCCGTCTCGCTCTCCCTGACCTTCCGCACGTCGAGGATGTGGCCTGCCATCGCTGTCTCCTTCCTCCGGTGTTGTGGACTCGGCCGTCTTCTGTTCGGAGTCGGCTTGGCCGTCGTCGGCTGTGCGATCGGCCGCTGGCTGATCGCCGTCAGCGGCGGCTAGCTTTGGATCACGCCGCCCTTCGGCCATGTCTGCTCCGCCGTTCTGCGTTGCAGAATCTGTCGGATCGCTTTGTTGGCTGCTACCTTCGGCCCGCTCAGCTGCGGGGACGCTGCGTCCTCCGCTGTGGAAACCTGGACCCGAATCGGCGTCGGGTCCTGCGGGCTGGTCGCTATCTCGTACTGCGCCGAGTTCTCGTTCGCCTCCAGGAGTCGGTACTTCAGGTAGATCGCCATGGCGTGTGCTCCATTCGTTCAGGCTTTCCCCGCGCCGGCCCGGAGGATCGGCAAGCCGCTCGGCCTCGATACCTGCTTGCCACGGGTGCCGCGCATCGGCGTACGTGTGCGCGTCGGCGTACCCAGCACCAGGATGCGCGGTGAGGTACTCGACCTCGGCCCGCTCATGTAGGAACAGCATCAGATCCAGCGCTGTCGCCCGGCCGGTACTCGCGCGGATGAACGCCTCGGCGATGTCTGCGTCCGGATCGAAGCGTGCCGTCGTGGTCACAAATGAGTCGGTGTCTTCGTCGTAGGTCTCCAGCAGCTGCTCGTTGACCATGAGGTGGTTCGTAATCTGCTCGATGGTCTCTGCAGTGAACAGTGGCTCGCCGTTGTCGTCGACCAGTTGCTGGCCGTCATTCTGCAGCTGCTCGTTCAATGCTGCTGCGATCTCGGCCGCGGCGTGCTTGTCGGCGCGGATCGCATCGTAGGCCGCTTCGGCCCACTGCGAGTCCATCCCCACCGGTGGTCTGGTGTCGCGACCGCCTGTCGGATTCGCCCTCGCCGACGCGTCGGTGCCGGACTCGCGCGTCTGCGGCTCGCCAGCGCGGGCTTCGCTCGGCTTCGTCGATTCGGCGGGCTTCTGACTGGCGTCCGTGCCGCGCGCGGCTGCGCGGTCGGCGGCGGGATTTGTCTGACTCGACTGAGCGGACACGCCGGCCGACGTTGCAACCGTCGCCGCGTCGACCCGAGAATCCGCCGTCGGGTCCACGTCAGGCGCCCCCTGCCGGTCGACGCTCGGCCGACCGGCCCCGTCCGCGCTTGGTTCGGGCGCGACCTCGGTGGTCTGCTCGCCTGCCGGTTGAGCATCGGTGCCCGAGGTCTGATCGGCCTCCGAGCGCGCAGGCGGCTGACCGTCAGCCTCCTGCGCCGTCACGGCCTCGGCGGACTCGGACGTCTGCGCCGGTGCGGCCGCCTGGTCTGTATTAGGCGGTGGGCCGCTTGCCTGCTCACCCGGCTCCACGCCGGGCTCGGCGACGGCCGATTCGGCGGCGCTCTGGTCGGTATCGGCCGTCGGCTGCCCGTCGCTATCGGATACATCGGCGCTATCGGGCGCAGTGGCGTCCGTCGTGACGTCGTTTTCCTGAGGCGTCGCATCCGGCGTGCCCCCGGACTCCGGCTGCCCGGTGTCCGGCGTACCGGTGCTTTGTTCAGGCGTCGCGTCCGGCGTCCCCGCATTCTGCTGCACACCGGCGTCCGGTGTCGCCGACGAGTGCTGGGCCGACGACTGGTCGACCTGACCGGATCCTTGATCGCCGGCGGTGCTAGTGGACTGGTTCGTCGAGGACGAGCTCGAGGAGGTCGACTGACCGCCAGACTGTCCACCGGAGCTTTGCGAACCCGCTTGACTGCTGGAGGTTTGTGGAGCGCTCGTCGTGCCCGGCTGGGCGCCGCCCGCGTTTGCCGCCGGCGCTGCCGCAACCGGAGCCGGCGCGGCGCCGCTTTGGCCGGCAGTAGTCCCTTCGGACGTCCCCGAACCGCCTGCGTCGGAGACGGTCGGCCCCGGTGCGTCGACCGCTGCGGGAGCACCGTCGCTCGTCCCGGTCGGGGCCGCTTGCCCGGGCGACGACGTGCCCGCATTAGACGTATCGCCCGATGCGCCGTTGGACGGCCCTGCTGTTCCAGCGCTGGCATCGCCTGAGGAACCCGACGACGTCGATGTCTGCGACGGGCTCGTTGGCGGCGCCGTCGCGCCTTGACTTGAAGCGGAGCCAGAGGACGCGGGTGAGGCGTTGCTCGTCGATGTACCGCCCGCCCCTGACGGCATGTCGCCTGCCGCATTGACTGGCTGGGCGCTGAACATGGGGCCGGCGAACGCCTGGGTATAAGTGTCCGGTCGCCCGCCGAACTGACCCGGAAAGTACACGGCCGGATTCGTCGGACTAACCGAACCATAGCGACCCACTGCGGAAAGCCCAGCGCTGGCCATGTTCTCCAGGCTGAACGACTGAACGGCGTAGTCCCACAAGTTGGTGTTGGGCGGCAGTCCGTTCACCGCGAGATTCGCGATCATGCTCGCGGCCGGGGAGGTGATCGCGTTGTTGATGGCCGAGGACGCCATTCGCGCGCCCCAGCCGTGGGTTGCGAGGCGACCAAGTCCGAACATCTTGTTGACGGCCGGACCGAGGAGTGCGCCAGCGGCGCCGCCAAGGCCCGCAGTGAGACTCTGCTGGAAGTTGAAATTCTCCCGGACCTGCAGGCCACCGGCGGTGGTTTGGTTCATCTGCATGAGTTGGGCGATGCCGTCGGTGGCGATCTCCTCGATTGATTCCTCGATGATCTCGCCCGCGAGTTCGCGCGCCGCGGTTTGCCGCAGGTTTCGTCCGCCCGCCTGGAGGGTCGTGCGGAATGCCTGACGTCCTGCCTGGCGACCGGCTTGCATCATCGACTGTCGTACGGCGACCGAGCCGAGAGCTTTGAGGACGTCCTTGACGGCCATGCTCCCGGCCGCCTGGATCAGCTTGGTGATTGCCGCCTGAACTGCTGCGCGGACACCGGCGACTGCAGCTGCGGTGCCTCCTGCGCCGACGCCGGGAATCCACGCGAGCAGCAGCGAGATGATGATGGCGATGATCGCGATCGCGATCGCGATATTGATCGTGTACTTCTCGAACTGCACCTCACGCCCGAACGACAGCGCGTGATTGGAGTAGCCAGAAGCCATCTTCGCGATGCCCGGTGCACCTGCGGTGTCCACCGACCAGATGAGCTGCTGAAACTGCTGCACGAGCACGTCAGCCGACGGGCCCTGCCAGGCGCCGAGGATGACGTTTGCCGCCGCGTTCCAGTTCGGCATCGCGTCCGAGATCGCCGAAGAGAGCTCATTGAAAGCGTCAGCGAGGTCAAAGAGCATCGACTCACTTGAGTCTGGCCAGCTGAGTGAGCCACCAAATACCGCGATGATGACCGATTCGACCTCGTCGGGAAGGTCAACGCCGATGTACTCCCAGAGAGGCTTCACATCGCGTTCGTCGCGGACTTTAACCACGCGGTGCTACCTCCCTTGGCTCGTTGGATATTGCTAGGCGACGCCATGCCTGGACTTAGTGAGCGCGACGCAGCACAGACTCTCGGGGTGGTTGCGAGCCGGATTGTGCCTCCACGGCTTCCGGCTCGGAGTCCGGCTGGTCATCTGTCGGCGGCCCAGCCGGCTCAGCCGGTGCCACCGGGGGAGTTGACGGTGTTACCCCGAAGTGATCCTCGGACAGGAGTTCCTGCTGCGGGACTGACCGTTCCGCGCTGCGGACTATCGGCAACGTTGCCGCCGGGGTCCCCGTGGTGAATAGGGAGTCGTCCTCGTCGCCGTACGCGGCGGAGCGCTGACGCCGCTCGGGATCACCGTGCGAGCGCGCGCCCGCGCCCGGCATTGGGCCGCCGCCACCCCCGGCACCGGGTGACATGGGCGGCGCCATGGGCGCTCCCGGTCCGGCCGGAGACGCCGATGCGCTCGAACCAGGGCTTCCCGGGCCACCATCGCCGCTCGAACCGACGGAACTAGCCGGCGCGGCCGGAACGCTGCCATCGGCGGGGACGCCGCCGATGGGCGGACTCCCGGCAGGTGGGCTGGGCGGGGACCCACCCGGGCTACCGGACGCGGAGCCGGATGCCGAGTTGACGACCGCACCAGCGTCGCCGCCACCCGCACCGCTGGCGCCAGGCATCCCGGCTGCGGCGGTGCCACCATTTCCGCCGCCGGAGACGCTTGAGGACGCAACCGAAGAACTCGACGAAGATCCATCTCCTGGCGCCATCGTGATCGTCGGTCCACCCCCGCCAGCAGACCCGGACTGGGTCGTGCCTGACCCGGGCGCGACGCTGCCGCCTTCAGCGGCGTATGAGACGGTCGGCGCCGCACCCGACGGCGGTGCACCGGACAGACCCAGTGCTTGCTCAAGGGAAGCGACCTGATCGGCGATCACGGCGAGGCTGGGAGCCTGACCATCTTTGTCTGCGCCCTCGGGCAGCTGCCCCACGCTGGTGAGGGCCGGCATCGTGACGGCACTGCTGGCAAAAGAGGCCAGCTGTGCGCCGGACTGTGTCGAGGCTGCCTGCGACAGCCACTCGCCGCCGTCCCCGGATGATCCAACCGCGTCATTCGAGCCCACCTGAGACAGGAACTCACCTTGGCCGCCGCCAACGCTGCTAGCGAACTGTGCGGAGCCCAGCTCAGCTCCCGAGCTACCACCGCCGGAGGATGAACCGGCGCTCAGACCGCTCCCGGCACTCGAACCGCCCGAACTACTGTCGCCCGCACCTGATGCCCCTGACCCGCCGGAACTCCCCCCAGCAGCGCCGCCCCCGCCCGCCGCGCCGGGATCGGCCCCGTCGAGCTTGCCTTTGGACTTGTCAATGCGGGTGCCCTGGTCGGTGTCGGCCTGAACATTGAGCCCGACGGCCTTCCGCGCATTGCCGGCAAGGTCGCGAATTGCATTGACGGTCTCGACCTGGGCCTTGTCGGTAGGAAACTCGGTGCCGGTGTACTGCCCCTTAAACGTCTGGCCCGGTTCATCCGAGCCCCAGGGAGTCTTGGCGTGCGCGTCTTTGACAGCTTGCAGGGCTGCGTTGAAGCGCGTATCGAAGCTCTTGGTGGCGAGCTCCCAGCCGCCGATGCCGTTCGAGGCGGCCTGTGCATCCAGCTGAACGGTGTCGTTGCTGCTACCCATGACGCTCTATCGACCCCAGTGCTGGGTTCGTGCCTGAATGTCGTCCGACACTGCGTTCATGTCTCCTCCCAGCATGACCTCGAACTGCTCCCGATCGCCGAGCACCTCAAACTCGTCCAGCATTTGTTCGGTGACGGTCGCAGCGGCCTGCTGTGTCGTTTCCACAATGAGCTCGCCGAGTTCGACGGAGTTCGGGCGTCGATAGATCCGCGGATCGAGCTCGAGCTGGATCAGGCTGCCACGTGCATCCACCGTCGCAGTCACCAGTCCGTCTGGTGACGTTGCCGAGGCTTGCAGTTGGGACGCGCGCTGAGCGATCTCCGGGCCCTCTTCGACGAGCTTCTTGATCTGACCGGTCAGCGACTCCAGGTAGGCCTTGGCGCCTTCGACATCAGGTCCGGGTTCGGTCATCGGCTCAGAATCCTTCGTCAGCTAACTCCACGCCCGTCGGTGCCTCGGCGAGCGCAGCCTCCGCAGCAGACGATACCGACGGCGTCGGTGCCAGCGCAGCCCGGACGGGCATAATTGGGGCGCTGCCTCTCTCCGCTGCTTCGCGATCGAAAGGGATCTGGCCTCGCGATGAGCCGACGAATCTTGCGCCACGTGTGGGCGCTGCTCGTGCTCGTCGGCATGATGGTTGCCGCCGTTCCGGCGTACGCCGCGCCGGAGGACGCCGACTCTCCGGCCAGCGATTCTGGGGCCAGCGGCTCGGAGGATCCAGAGGGCAGCGAGTCCGAGAGCAGCGAGTCCGGTGACCCGAGCGGCTCGTCGAGCGCCGCACCGACGACGACCGAGGCGCCCGCGCCGTACTGCGAGCAGGCGCCGTCGGCCTCGCCCCTGGAAGACGACGCGCCGTGGACGGTGCCGATGTTCTCGGTGGCCGACCGGATCGCACCCTACAGCACCGGCAGCGGAGTCACGGTCGCGGTGATCGACACCGGCGTCCAGGCCGCGCATCCCCAGCTCGCGGGCAAGGTACTGGCGGGGTACGACGCCGTCAACGGCCGGCCCGGCGCAAACGATGACTGTTCAGGGCATGGCACCGGCATGGCCGGCATCGTCGCGGCCTCCCCGATGGCCAACGTCGGGTTCGTCGGGCTCGCCCCGGGTGCGACGATTCTGCCGGTGCGGGTGACTGCCCAGGCGATCAAGGGTGACTCCAAACCCGAAGAGATGCCACCGAGCCTGCTGGCCGCGGGGATTGACTGGGCGGTCGCAAACGGTGCGGACGTCATCGTGACTGGCGTGACCTTCTACGGCGCTGGCTCACCCGAGCTCGAAGCGTCTGTGGTCAACGCCCTCAACTCCGGAGTCGTGGTCGTCGCCGGCGCGGGCGATCGACAGCCCGACGACGAGCAGCGGGCCTTCGTCGCCGCACCGCCGGAGTTCACGCCCTACCCGGCGGCGTACGACGGAGTCATCGGCGTCGGGTCGATCGGCGCGGAGCGGCAGCGCGATCCGAAATCGCAGATCGGTGACTACGTCGACATCACCGCTCCCGGCGCCGGGCTCATCGTGCCGGCCATCGGCGGGCACGCCAACGACGCCGGGACGGCGTACGCCGCCTCGTACGTCGCTGCGACGGCAGCTCTCGTCTTAGGCGCGCAGCCGCCGGTGCTGACCGGCTCGCCGACGGGTGCCACGCGGGTGCAGGCGGTGACCGCCCGGATCATCGGCACCGCGAGTCCGTCGCCCGGCGATGGCGTGCCGATGGGGTACGGCGCTGGGATCGTTGACCCCTACCGGGCGCTGACGGACATGATGTCCGGCGCGGCGCCGCTGGCACCGACGACGTACCAAACGCCGCCGCCTGACCCGGTCGCCGACGCTGCGGCGGCGCGAGATGCCAGCAACGCCTCTCGAGGCGCCATCATCACCTGGAGCGCACTCGGTCTTCTAGTCATCATCGGGACTGGCACGATGATCTGGCGGCACGGCAGGTCGCGTGCCTGGCGGCCGGTGACCTCGCAACACGCTGAGCAGTCCGCCGCCGAGCCCGAGCCGGAGTTTGTCTCCGGCGAAAAGCTCTTCGCTCCCAAAGAGCTCGACTAAGTTCGTACCGAGGTTCGTACCGAGCACGACAAAGGGGAGGCAGGCACCCGGCCTGCCTCCCCTTCGTAGGGAACGGTTCGCTAGATCTGGCTCATGATCTGCGTGGCCTGCTTCTCAGCGCCCTCCGACAGCGTCGCCGCTGCGGTGAGGCCCTTGGAGAAGTCCTGCATCGCGTCGATGATGTTGCCGATGTAGGTGTTCCAGTTGTTCTGGTGGATGTTCCACTCGGCCTGCGACTCGCCTTCCCACGTGGCGACCTTGCCCTTGGCCGTGTTGACATCGCCCTGGATGCCGGTGATGGTGCTGACGGCGGTCTGGGTGGCGCCTGCGGCTGCCGACTGATCGGCCCAGCTGACCTTGTAAACGCTCATGAAGATTCCTTTTCGTATCGAGTACGTCGGTAGTCGGTGGTTGCGGACTAGCCGCGCGAGGCCTGCAGGGCGGCGAAGGTCGACTTCAGCGCCTGGTCCTGCTCCTGGTCGGCCACCTGGTGAGCCTTGCTGGCCTCGCTCACGTTGGTGGCGATGCCGTTCATTTCCTTGGACAGATTGTTCAATTCGGACTGGACGAGCGTCTTGGTGTTCTCGAAGGCCGTCGCGAACTGGCCCTTCGATGCCGCGAGCGGCGCAACGGCGTTCACCCACGTGTTGAACGCCTTCTGAATGTTCTGCGCCGCCGTCTGGCCTTCCTGAAGGAAGGTTGACATCTCAATTGCGTCTGATGAACTTCCCGCCATGTTGGACTCCTCGTTGATTGGCTTGGTCGGGCTCGTGCCTGATGCGCGTGAGCGCGAGCCGCGTACGGCGATCAATCTACCTGCGGCTTCGGAGCTTTTCGACCCTGTTACGAAAAGTTCAATCTCGCGACAGGGGCGGCTGGGCTCCGACGAACCACGGGGACACGCTAGATCGGCACCTTGGCGGCTTCCGGATCGAGCGCGGCTCCTTGTGGCACGCGGTCGATCAGACTCGCCGGGAGCAGGATCGGTTTCACCGATTTCAAACCGAGGGTCGCCAGGATGTCCTTGCTCGGGATCGCATATCGCGTGCCATCGTCGGTGACGATGAAAAGTGGTCCGTTTCGGTCGTCCGGCGACGACATCGAACGGACGACCGCCCCGGTGCCCGGTGCGATCAGCACGCGGTCGGCGAGCACCGTCCCCCCGGCCTCGACCTTGGGTGACGCCGGTGCGTTCTGGGCGCCTTCAACCCCGGCCTCCAGCGAGATCTCCGGAGTTGCCGGGTTGTCGCCGAACTCAGCGCACACCGTCGAGTCGGCAGATCCCGGGGTCACGACCTCCGGCATCTCGGCTGGCAGGTCGGCCGGGTCGGGTTGTGGTGCATCCAGCACTGGCACGCTCGCGATGACCTGGGGGTCGACGACACTCGCCGGGCCGGTGAGCTGCTCGGTCAGCGCTGCCTCGACGGCAGATACCGGGAGCAGACCGTCTTGTTGCACGACGTACGACGCATCGCCGGTGGCGCTGGCCGAGCGCACGACGGTGCCGACGGTGTAGCCGCTGACCGCAGCGGACGGCGAGCCGCTGCCGGGCGGTGTCACCGGCGCCAGATCCTTGCCGGTCGGCAGCGAGGTCAGCCAGGCCGTGCCTACCCTGATCTGCGTCGCGGTGCCCAGGCCGAGTGCGGTGAGTCCGGCCTGCTGGTCGGGGATGAGGTAGCGGTGGCTGTTCCACACCAGGTACAGCAGGTCCGTCTCGATGTCGCGCAGCAGCATCGCGTTGTCGCCGATCGGCGTACCGCTGGTCGGTGCCTGGCCGACGGCGAGCGCTGTGTTGGGGACGAGTACGCCGGAGACGGTCTCGGCGGGCAACGAGCAGAGAGTCCACGGCAGTCCCACGACGTTCTTGGGGTCGGGCAGGCTGTTGACGGTGCCGGGGATGCCCAGCATCACCCCGCGTGGAGCATCGGCGAGCGAGTTGCGCGACACCGACACCGTCTCGGCGGTGCCCACCAGCAGAGCGCCGGATCCGATGTTGGGGACGGGATGGAGGTGGTAGACCCCTGCCTTGTCCGGGAGCCACACGTACTGCGCGCCGGTCTCCTCTTCGACGATGACCTTGCCCTCCTCTTTCCAGGAGGAGTTGCCGCCGGGCTTCACCAGCCCGATCACGCCGGCGACGGCAAGCGCCAGGATCGCGATCATCACGCTGCCGAATGCCGAGCCGATCATCCGGCGCAGCGGCGACTGCAGCGGGTCGGACTCGCGCAGCACGAGCCCGGAAATGAGGCGCTGCATCATGAACTGGTAGCTCTGGTATAAGTCGCGCTTGCTCGTCACCGCACACCCCTAGCGCGTCGCCCGGGGCACCGGGTCGGAAGGGCACAGTCGCGCTTGCTCGTCACCGCACGCTGCCCTTTAGCCGAAGATGCCGCGGATGTAGCCGAAGAGCCCGACGACGAGCGCCATGATCGGCACGACGGACAGCATCAGGACGATGTCGAAGATGTCGGCCCAGCGGGTAAAGAAGGGCGTCGGCTTGTTGCGGGCGAAGAACAGCCCGGTCGCGGCGACGAGCAAGGCGGCAACGACCGCGATCGGCACGATGACCCACGGTCCCACCTGTGCAGCCAGGCGCAGGGATGCGGCGGCAAGCAGCATGCCGAGCCCGCCGAAGCCGGCGATGAGCAGCGGCAGGCGGTGGGCGACAGCCGGCAGCAACCGCGCGCGCAGGCTGGTGAGCACGGCGACGATCCCGGCAAACCACAGCGCGCTGGTGTTGCCCGAGGTGATCAGCTGGTACTCGCAGAACAGCAGGACGACTGAACTGCCCAGGAAGAGTCCGTGGAAGATCTCATCGGAGCGCTTGACGGTGGCCTGCACTCGCGAGCGGGCCGGGTGCGGGGGATCGGCGAGCAGCTCCTCGGTGCTGGTGGGCAGGCTCGGCACCGGCAGCTTCCCGAGCCGGATCGCCAGCAGCGGGAAGGCTGGCATCAGGGTGAGCGTGAGCGCGGCGAGTACGGCGGCGACGCTCGTGGCGTTGAGTTCCCACAGCGCGGCGGCCGCTGCCGCGAGCACGATCAGCAGCCCGAGTGTCATCGCGGCAACGAAGATCTGGGTCTGGTGGGCAACCCCGATGTAGGCCGCGAGCCCGGACAGCACGAGCGCCGCACCGGCGACGAGGTAGTGCGCGGGGTCCAGTTCGCGCAACCCCAAGCCATCGGCCAGGACGAGAAGTCCGCCCAGCCCGGCGTACGCCACACCGCTCGACGCGATGACCGCACCGGCGCCGGCGTCGGCCAGAGCTCGTGACAGCGCGATCCCGCCAGCCAGCAAGGCAACGGCACCGACCAGCAGCGCCGTACCGATCGCGAACCAGTCGCCGCCCCACGCGAGCAACAGCAGCTCGATGCCCACCAACACCGCCGTGGCGAAGACGAGTGACGCCAGCCGGGTCGATGACCCTTGCCAGGCCCGGTTGCGGTTGCGGGCGTCGGTGGCGATGGCATCGACCACGTCGTCGTAGTCGAGCTCGGGCCACGCGGTCTCGCGAGGGGTCAGATGCAGAATCTCGCCGTCGCGCACGTCCTGCGCGCTCAGCGACTTGGTGGGGTCGACCGGCACGCCGGTCTCGCGGCGCAGCATCCAGCCGCCGTGGCGTTGACCGTCATCGGCCAACTCCTCCCCGCTGGTACGCAGGATCGCGGGGAGCAGGTCGGCGACATTCACCGCTTCGGGGAGGGCGATATCGACGCGGCGCCGGGGCGAGGCGATCGTGATGCGCGCCAGGCCGGTGCCCACGCTCATGGTCACGTTGCTGTCTCCACGTGGTCCTCGGAGGGGTCGGTCGCATCAGTACGATACTGGCACGCTGCGCTGGGCCGTCACATCGCTCGGCGAGTGGGCGCTGCGGCCTAGTAAATTGGCCTGCCGAAGCCGCCCGGTGACGGGCCCGACCTAGGCGAGTGATCACGTGGGAACCACGCTCGTGCGACGCCGGCCGCGCCGGGACGCACCGGAGTTGCCGACCGGCGACGTCGTACTCGATCCGCCGCCGGAGATTCCTGAGCCGTCCGGTCGCGGCTGGATGCAGATGCTCATGGTGCTGCCGATGCTCGCGGGCGCCGGCGCGATGGCGCTGATGTACAGCAGCCGCAGCACCGGCGTGATGGGCTACGTGATGGGCGGCATGATGGGCATGTCGATGCTCGGCATGGTCGCGATGGGCTTCATCTCCCAGGGAAGTGGCCAGACCAAGCGCGAGATGATCACCCAGCGCCGCGCCTACATGCGCCACCTGTCGCTGCACCGCAAGAAGGTCCAGCGCACGGCGCTGATGCAGCGCGAGGCGATGTACTACCGGCACCCCGACCCGGACTCGCTCTGGGTGACCGCCGCGAGCCACCGGCTGTGGGAACGGCGCTCGGCCGACGCCGATTTCGGCGTACTGCGCATCGGGACCGGTCCGCAGTCACTGTCGACGCCGATCATCTCGCCGCAGACTCGTCCGCTCGACGAGCTTGAGCCGCTCTGCGCGGCGGCGCTGCGGCGGTTCGTGATGACCTACTCCACCGTCGACAACCTGCCGATTGCGATGGCGGTCAACGGGTTCTCGCGGGTGTTGTACGACGGCGACGTGGACAACTCGCGCGATAACGTGCGCGCGCTGATCGCGCAGGCGGTCGTGCATCATTCCCCGGACGACCTGGTCGTCGCGATCTGCGCCGGTCAGGCCGAGCGGGCGCACTGGGAGTGGGCGAAGTGGCTGCCGCACGCGGCTCACCCCGAGCACCACGACGCGCTCGGTCAGGTGCGGCTGGTCGCGCCGACGATCGTCAGCATCGAGGCGCTGCTGGAAGACCTGCTGTCGCAGCGTCCGCGCTTCAACCCGTCGGCGCCGGCCGCGCAGGTGATCACCCCGCACATCCTCGTGGTCATCGACAACGGCGACCTCGCCGGTGCGAGCCACCTCGTCGGCGACACGGGCGTCGAGGGCGTCACGGTGCTTGATCTGTCGACACCGCCGCCGCGGCTGCTTGATGCCGCCACGCTCGTGCTGTCGATCGGCCGCGACCGCAAGATGCGCAGTACGACGAAGGACACCAGCACCGACATCGGTGTTGCCGACGGGCTGTCGATTGAGGAGCTCGAGGCGCTCTGTCGCCAGCTGGCGCCGCTGCGGATTTCGGCGGCCGGTGTCGCCGGAGCCGAGGCGATGAACGTCGCGCTCGGTCTCGCCGAGCTGCTCGGCATGGGCAATCCGTTTGACTTCGATGTCGACCAGGCGTGGGTGCCACGGCCCAACCGCCGCCAACTCCGCGTCCCCATCGGTGTCGGTCCGGAGGGCCAGCCGATCGAGCTGGACCTGAAAGAAGCGGCGCAAGACGGCATGGGCCCGCACGGGCTGCTGATCGGCGCGACCGGTTCGGGTAAGTCCGAGCTGCTTCGCACGCTGGTGCTGGCGCTTTGCACCTCGCACAACTCCGAGACGCTGAACTTCGTGCTCGTCGACTTCAAGGGCGGTGCGACCTTCACCAAGCTCGACCGGCTGCCGCACACCAGCGCGGTGATCACCAACCTCTCGGACGAGCTCCCGCTGGTCGACCGCATGCAGGACGCGATCAACGGTGAGCTGCTGCGTCGCCAGGAGCTGCTGCGCAGCGCCGGCAACTACGCGTCGCTGCGTGACTACGAGAAGGCCCGGCTGGCCGGCGCGCCGCTCGCCCCACTGCCAAGCCTGCTGATCGTCTGTGACGAGTTCTCCGAGCTGCTCTCGGCGAAACCCGACTTCATCGACATGTTCGTGCAGATCGGCCGCGTCGGCCGCTCACTCGGCGTACACCTCTTGCTCGCTTCGCAGCGCCTCGAAGAAGGCCGGCTGCGCGGCCTGGACACGCACCTGTCATACCGGATCAGCCTGCGTACCTTCAGCGCGATGGAGAGCCGGGTGGTGATCGGTACGCCGGACGCGTTCGAGCTGCCTTCCGCTCCGGGCCACGGCTACATCAAGTTCGGCACCGAAGAGCTGACCCGGTTCCGGGCGGCGTACGTCTCAGGCACCTATCGTCGCGGCGAGTCGCAGGCGGCGATCGTGAGCAAGGACGGCCCGCAGGTCCAGTCGTTCGACACCTACTTCGTCGCGCCGCCGGCGAAGGAGGAGACGCCCGAGGCGAAGGCGGACGAGAGCTCGACCGATGACTCGCTGGGCGAATCGCTGTTGGACATCCTGGTCGATCAGATCGAGGGCAAGGGCGTGCCCGCGCACCGAGTGTGGCTGCCGCCGCTCAACGAGTCGCCGACGCTCGATCACCTGTGGCCGGCGATCGAGAACGTCGCTGACCGCGGTCTGACCGTCGCCGACGAAGGTGTGCATGGCGCGTTGGCGCCGCGGATCGGCATCGTCGACAAACCGCTCGAGCAGCGCCGCGACACATTGCGCCTCGACCTCGCCGGCGGCGATGGGCACATCGCAATCACCGGCGGACCGCAGAGCGGTAAGAGCACCGCTATCCGCACCATCATGACGTCGCTGGCGATGACGCACACCCCGCAAGAGGTGCAGTTCTACTGCATCGACCTCGGCGGCGGTTCGCTCGGCGGGTTGCGCGACCTGCCGCATGTCGGGTCGGTGGCCGCCCGCACTGACGCCAATCCGGTGCGACGGACGATCGCCGAACTGCGCGCGGTGATCAACTCGCGCGAGCTGCGATTTGCCAACGAGGGCATCGACGGCATGGGCACCTACCGCCGCCGCAAGCGTGGCGGGCAGTACCAGGACGACCCATTCGGCGACGTCTTCCTCATCATCGACGGCTGGGGGACCTTCCGCACCGAGTTCGAAGAGCTGGAGCTCGACGTCGTCGATATCGCGGTGCGCGGCCTGGCGTACGGCGTACACGTGGTGCTCTCGGCGGGACGCTGGATGGACTTCCGCCCGAACATCCGCGACCTGCTCGGCACCAAGATCGAGCTGCGCCTCGGCGATCCCAGCGACTCGATGCTGGATCGGCGTACCGCGCTCAACGTGCCGCCCAGTGCTCCGGGACGCGGCATCACCGCCGACAAGATGCACATGCTGATCGGCCTGCCGCGCATCGATGGTGACCAGGACCCGGAGAATCTGTCCGACGGCGTACTCGACCTCGTCGCGCGCGTGCGTGATGCCTGGGGCGGGCGGCCTACCGCTCGCCGCGTGCGGCTGCTGCCCGAGCGACTCGCCTACGCCGATCTGCGGGTCGACCCGAACCGCGGCATCGCCGTCGGCATGGCCGAGCAGGACCTGCAACCGGCGTACATCGACTTCGCCAGCGAACCGCACCTGGTGGTCTTCGGTGATGTCGAGAGCGGCAAGAGCGCGTTCCTGCGCCAGCTTGGGCGCCGCATCACTGACAAGTACGACGAGTTCGACGCGCGACTGCTGGTGATCGACTTCCGGCGCAGCCTGCTGGGGGCGTTCGACGGCCCGCAGCTGCTGGCCTACGGCACGTCGGCCAATGTCACTGCCTCAATGATCCGCAACGTCGTACCCATCATGGAGGAGCGGCTGCCCGGACCGGACGTCACTCCGGAACAACTGCGCAACCGCAGCTGGTGGGAAGGCTCGGACCTTTACATCCTCATCGACGACTACGACCTGGTTTCGGCAGCTCAGCCCAACCCGCTCGAACCGCTCAAGGAATTCCTCAGCCAGGCCCGCGATATCGGCCTGCACGTGATCCTGACGCGCCGTTCCGGTGGCGCCGCGCGCGCTCTCTACGATCCATTCGTGTCGCGGCTGATCGAGCTGTCCAGTCCGGGGCTGCTGCTGTCCGGAGACAAGGGTGAGGGCACGATCATCGGCAACCAACGTATGGAGCCGCTCCCTCCGGGACGCGGCAAGCTGATCACCCGCAAGCATGGCACCCAACTGATCCAGGTGCCGTGGATCGACCCTGAGGTCTAGGCGGCGGTCCTCGGGCCCAGGTTGCCGTCATGCGACTCGACGGTGAATTCGCGCAATCGCCGGTGGCGCTCGGGGGAAGCGGGTGCGATCGTCGTACTGGGCAGGTAGTTTAGGGAACCATCCGCGCGACCACACGGGACGAAGGGGCAGTCGACAGTGGCCGGTAACGAAGTTGATTACGCGGCGTTCGTGACTTTCTTCGAGGAGGTCACCAAGAGCGGCGAAGAAGGAAAAACGGCTGAAGGCATGACGGACGTCCAGTTCAGCGGACCAATCACCGGCTCGGTCGGGATTGACTCCGCATTGTCTTTTCGCGCGTGGAATCGTCAGGCGATCAGCTCCATCGCGGTCTATTGGGAAGAACAAGCGAAGGGGCAGGTCTTCCTGGCCGAAGCGGCCGCCGCGGTCGCGCTGGCGTATCACGAGGGTGATCTTGCGCAGCAGGGTGCGGTCTCGGACGTGATGAACGGCATACTTAACCCGTCGGGCCACGAAGGGACTGCCCAGCAGAAGTACTTTCCGGTCGAGGGCGATCCGAACTACGACGCCGGGCAGGCTGCGGAGGGAGACTCGGAGGATTCCGTTCCACCGCCCACGGTCGACTCCGAGGGGAACATTGTCGATGCCAACGGCGCCGTGCTTTTCTACGCGAACGGCACCCCTGGCGATCCCAGCGTTCTCGCCGCCTCGGGCATCACCTCGGTGGGTTCGGATGGCACATCCACTGGTACATCGCCGTACCTGGCATACATCAACTCAGTCAATGAAGCGCAGCGACGCTATTACTCGCAGTACACCGGCATCCCCGAGGGGAATCTGGACGGCGAGGATGTGGACCAGTTCGCCGATCCCAATTCGGAGCAGGCAGAGGATGCAGGCACGCAGGCGATGGGCGACGCCTTCCTTGAGTTGGTCCAGCCCACCGAGTCCACCGGGCCCGAGGAAGAGTATGTCCAGCCACCGCAGGAGCCGGTCAACCTGACCGGCTACACGCCCCCCGCTCCCCCGCCCGCGCCACCGTCAAACGCTGGGGGACCCGGCCTTGCCGTTCAGTAACTTCGGTGCACCTGACTGCGTTTGGCGGTTGCTATGAGCGGATCTGATCCGTACTACGAGGACAACCCAGAGGCGGCCGAGTCGGGCCAGCTGAACTCGGAGAACAACTTCGGCTTCAATCCCAATTCACCCACGGCCGGAAACGCCCCCACCTACACGTATGTCGATCGCGAGGCGGAGAAGTCGCCGGATGACATGTCGACATATGACCGGGAACAGCAAAACAACGAAGCAGCGCGAGACGACGCTGGCGATGTGGCCCCCAATTCGCAGGGCGACGAGGGGGTTACCAGCAACTTCACCGCCGGTGACTACTTGGACGTCGACAATACGACCATTCTCGAGCATGCAAAGATGCTGTCCTTCGAGAGTCCGTCGTTCATCTACAAGGCCGCAGCCGGGTGGAACAGCATGTCGATCGCGCTCTATGCAAGCGCGGATGCACTCCAAGCCAAGGCGCAGGCGCTCTCCGATAAGTGGACCTCTGACCAGGCGAAGTCAGCATTCATGAGCCGCGTGGGCGCGTCGACATTCTCGATGCGTGAGTGGGCCGCGCTGGCGGATGCCAACCACACTGCAAACGCGGTTCTGCACGAATACGTGTCGTCCGCCCAGACCCAGATGGAGACGCTGTACAAGGAGTTCTCAAGCTGGCTCGACCAGGCCAAGCAAGCTGAGCGAGTGATGGCCGTGAGTTCCCCGGGGGCTGACTGCCTCCACGCCGCCACCTTGAACGTCAGCAAGACCGACAAGGTGAATATCGCGAGCCAGATCCTCAACGCGTACTTCCAAGAACAGGGTTGCGGTTGCTACCAGTACACCGGCGAGGGCGCCTCGGCCGGCTTCGGGCCGGTATATGCGGTCATCAAGAAGTATTCGGACCTGTCGCGCTCCGGACCGATGGCATCTGCTGACACCGGATTTTGGGAGGCGTTCGCAGCGTGTCAGCGGAGCGCCCAGGTGTGGCGGGGTCTGACGAACTCTGCCGCTGCCGACACGGCAGCGCTCTACCGCCTCGCTGGCCTGCTCCCGTCGGCACCGGGAGTGCCTGGCATGCCGGGAGCCGGAGGGATGCCCGCTACTCCCGCCGTGCCAGCCATACCCGCTATGCCGCCGATGCCTGCCGTCCCGAACATGGTGGGGATGCTGCAGCAGCCGTTCAACCAGCAGGCGATGGATCAGCTGAAGGGGATGCAGCAGCTAGCGCAGCGGCTTGCAATGAACCAGTCGCAGCTGGCGGCACTGCAGGCAATGCTCAACGCGATGCAGGCCAAGAGCCTGGCTGAGCAGCTCGCTGCTCAGCAAGCGGCCCTCGAAGCGAAGGCGGCAGCGGACGCTGCGGCGGCAAGCCAAGCGCAGCTGACGGCAGCGGCGGCCGCCGCAAGCCAGGCGCAACAGGCAGCTGCACAGCTCTCAGCAGAGGCGCAAAAGTTGGTAGACACGAGCGGATTGCAGGCGGCACTGGCCAACGTGCAGGCCAACATGCCATCCGCGCCCGGTGCGCCGGGTATGGGTGATCCAGCCATGCCGGCGTTCGGAATGCCGGGCTATACCGGCGGACCGGGCGGGATGCCGTCGCTGCCCGCGATGGGGACGGCCGCCGGATCTGGTGGCCTGGGTTCGCCGCTGGCGCCGCCGATCGCGGGCCGGCCGGGGGCTGGCCGTCCCGGCGTACCCAACCTCGTCGGTCGCAACGCTGGGGCCGGCGCAGGACCGAAGTCGTTCGCGACGAAGGTCAACCTGCCCGGTCGCGGCGGGAGTGTGCCCGGTGCCGTGCCGCCCGGCGGTGGAGCCGGGCCGCGACCCACCATTGGCGGCCGAGCCACGCCGGTGACTAAGACATCGGGCGCCAGCGGTGTGCCGGGAATGACGACGCCACGCTCGTTGAGCGGACGCAACAACGAAGCAGTGCGGCGCATCGTCTCCGCCCACGGCTTAAAAGGTCTGGGTGCGGCCTCCGGGATCGGTGCGCTGAGCGGTTTGGCGGGGCGGGCACTGGGCCGTCCGGATAAGTCCGAGAATCTCGCGCGGGCGCGAAGCGCGATGCGGCGGTCCCTACAGGGTCGCACCGTGATGGAAACCGAGGAGTCCCGCCGGATCGCCTCCCGTGCGGCCGCGGCGGCGCGAGCGGCAAGGCAGCATTCGCCTTACCTGCAGAGGCAGGAAGAGCAGGCATCCCAGACGCTCGCGAAGATCGGGCTCATCGATGACCACGAGCTGTTTGACGTGGCCAGGGCGGGAAACGGCATCATTGCGAAGCCCGGCGCCTCCATCCCGGTGAAGAAAGCCGGACCGGCCCTCGGCTCGTCCTGACACCTCGACCCGACTCGGCCCTGGATCTATTCGGTTGCTTCGTGCGTCAGCACCATGGTGCGGTGAAGATGACCGCAGCGTGACCGCGCGATGAAGTGTGCTGCGGGGACGCGCAAATGACCCAGTCCCGGATGCGATCGAGTCTCGAGCCGAGTAGTTTGAAAAACTGCCCGAGATCGAGGATCGCGACACCGATGAGAGGGAGTAGCTAGCAGTGGCCGGTAACGAAGTCGACTACGCAGCTTTCGGCACGTTCTACAACGCGGTCATGTCTGGCCTCGGGGCCGATAGCCAGGCGACCGATAGCAACGGAGCCGGCTGGCAAGCCGGCATCAGTCAGGGCGTGCAGACGACTGGCTCTGTCGGGATCGAGCAGGCGATGTTCTTCAAAGCGATGAACAAGCAGTCGCTGTACTCCCTAGGTTGGTTCATGAAAGACCAAGCAATTGGGCGGCGGGCACTCGCGGAGGCGGCAGCGAACGTCGCGCTCGCCTACCACGACGGAGACCTGGGCCAGAAGGCCGAGGTCTTCGACGTGATGAATGGGATCCTGAGCCCAAACGGGAAGGGCGGTACCGTTCGGGAGACCATGGATAAGGCGGCCAAGGAGGCAGAGTCCTCTACTACGAAGAAGGACTCGGATGCCTCGAAAGCGGCTCCGCCGCCCACTTACAACGAGAACGGCGACATTGTCGACTCGCAGAACCGGGTGCTGTTCAAAGCTGACGGCTCACCTGGTGACCCGCAGGCGCTCAAGGAAGCCGGCATCACTCCGGGCGCGAACGGCGCCACCGCGTCGAAGGACGCGTCGTACTCGCCATATCTGGCCTATATCAACTCCGTCAATGCGGCTCAGCGTCAGTACTACGGCAACTGGACCGGCGTAGGACCGAATGCGATCGGGACCAACCCCGACCAGCTTCCCAAGAAGACCGACAACCTGCCCAAGGACAAGGACGCGCTCGCAAAGGCCTTCCCTGAGCTGGTGAAGCCGACAAACGACTACGAGACGCCGGCATGCATCGCGCCGCCAAAGGAAGAGCCGAAGACTCCGCCTGACCTGTCGGTCTACGACGATCCCGAACCCGATCCGGAGCCGAAGCGCAAGCAGCAGGCAGCCGGCGGCTAGCTGCGCCGCTGACTGGTGGGCATACCAGAAGCACGACTGAAGAACGTCCGTCGGAGGGAGCGAGGGTCGACGTGGGCGGATCGAAAGAGAAAGAATACGGCGGGGAGAACAAGGCCGCCGACAACCCGAATAACCTGTCGACAGATGCGAACTTCGGGTTCGACCCGAACCCTGACGGTCGTGGGATGCCGCGCGAGAGCCCATATACCTACAAAGACGTCGAGCGAAGTCGGGCAACCGACGGCGAGACCGCCTTCGACCGCGACCTGCAGGGCAACGAGTGGGCCCAGTACAAGGCAACCGAGACGGCTGACAGCGACGGCGACAAAGGCGACCAGCGGGCCGTCACGAGCGACTTCACGCCAGGCTCCTACCTCGACCTCGACACTACGACGATCCTCGAGCATCAGAAGATGCTCTCGTTTGAGAACCCGGAATTCATCAAGGCAGAGGCGACAGGTTGGAACACCCTGTCACAGCAGCTGTTTGCGGCCGCCGACAAACTCCATAAAGATGCCCAGGCGCTGTCTGGGACCTGGGTGTCCGACGAGGCGAAGGAGATGTTTATCGGTCGAGTCGGCGCTTCGACGTACTCACTACGCGAGTGGGCCCTTCTCGCCGATGACAACTATCAAGCCAACAAGGTGCTGCACGTCGCGGTACGCGATGGCCAACAGCAGATGAAGGCCCTGTATCGCACATTCGAGAGCTGGTTGGCCGACGCGCGCACTGCGGAACTACAGATGAACGATTCCGACATCGTTCCGATCAATCTTTGGGACAAGGTGCCCGCGCGGATCCAGACTGACTATTTCAACCCGACGCCCAGCGAAGCTGGATACGCCTTGAACGAAGCCGGGAAGAACGGTCCGGTCTACGCAGTCATAAAGCGATTCTCGGACGAGTCCCGGGCGAAGCCGATGAACACGGTGGGCAAGGGGTTCGACGACGCCAACCAGCGGGTCAACAGCGGCACCCAGGTGTGGCGCGGGATGCAAAACGCTAAGAACGCGGACAAGACGCGATTTTTCAAGCTATTCATGAAAGGCCCCGGGACGCCGAATATGCCGGGGCGGCCCGGCATGCCGTCGCTGCCCGGGGCGCCTGGAATGCCGAGCATGCCCCCGATGCCAGGAATCCCAGGGATGGGCGCTCCGCCCGTCGTACCCAACATGCAGCAGCTGCTGCAGCAGCCCTTCAACCAGCAGGCGATGCAGCAGCTGAGGGGGCTGCAGGACTACGCCCAGCAGTTCGCGATGCAGCAGTCGCAGCTGGCCGCGCTGCAAGCGATGATGAACGCGATGCAGGCCAAGAAGCTGGCCGAGCAGTTCGCGTCGCAGCAAGCTGCGCTGGAAGCAAAGATGGCTGCCGATGCGGCAGCTGCCAGCCAAGCACAGTTGGCGGCGGCGCAGGCCGCTGCCCAGCAGGCGCAGGCGGCGGCCGCGCAAGCCGCGGCCGAGGCCCAGCAACTGGTCGACAAGAGTGGACTGCAGGCGGCGCTGGCGAATGTGCAGGCCAACATGCCGGGCGCTCCCGGTGCGCCGGGGATGGGTGAGGTCAACGTGCCGGCGTTCGGGATGCCTGGATACTCCGGCGCGCCGGGCATGGGCGGCATGCCTTCGCTGCCCGGGATGAGCGCCCCAGCCGCGCCCGGGGGCATGGGGTCGCCGATGGCGCCGCCGATGGCGGGGCGACCAGGCGCGGGGCGTCCGGCGATGCCGAACCTGCCGGGTCGCAATGCGGGCGGCGGGGCCGGACCGAAGTCGTTCGCGACGAAGGTAAACCTGCCCGGCCGAGGCGGGTCGCCGACCGTGACGCCGCCTCCTGGTGGCGGACCCGCAGCACGGCCGACGATCGGTGGGCGAGCAACGCCGACGCCCAAGACGCCGGGTTCGACCGCAACCCCGGGCGTGCCCGGCCGCACCATGCCGCGCGCGCTGGGCGGTCGGAACACCGAAGCAGTACGCCGCTTCGTCGCCGGTCGCGGACCACAGGGCCTTCAGGGCCTCGGCGCGGCATCCGGTGTCGGATCACAGACCGGCCTCGCAGGGCGGTCGCTGGCGCGGCCGGACAAGGCGGAAAACCTTGAGCGGGCACGCAGTGCGATGCGGCGTTCGCTGCAAGGACGCACGGTGATGGAGACCGAGGAGTCGCGTCGAGTCGCCGCGCGCAACGCTGCGGCCCTGCGCGCGGCGAAAGAACACTCGCCGTACCTGCAGCGCAGGGAGGAGCAGGCCTCTGACTCGCTCGCGAAGATCGGTCTCATCGATGACCACGAGCTGTTTGAGGTGGCCGGCGCGGGCAACGGTGTCATCGCAAAGCCAAACGTGTCCGGCCCGGTCAAGAAGGCCGGACCGGCGATCGGAACGCCCTAACGCATGACCGGACCTCATTCGCAAGGACAGACCCGCAGCGACGGCGATCGCCCAGCGGCTGCCGACGGCACTGCGGTGCTCGCCGGGCGCGCCGCGCCCGACCCGTGGGCCGAGGGCGAGCGCAACGAGCGCGCCGGGGGCCAGGGGCGCTCGCTCGCACCAGCACGTCAGGTCCAGCTCGGGCGGGGCACGG
>ERZ500994.134-NODE-134-length-24509-cov-32.996606_pt1 | contig 24509 bp, 19 predicted proteins | sample MGYA00248878_ERZ500994 | MGnify/ENA primary metagenome ERZ500994 (study PRJEB25958, sample SAMN03398533) | human skin metagenome | study: EMG produced TPA metagenomics assembly of the Human Skin Microbiome Metagenome (human skin metagenome) data set. | reverse complement strand
GACGGTAAAGTTACTGACGTGGCTTTGCCGTTTTTATTATCTGTTTATTTCATTTTGAGTAAAATATGGAAACCAATATCGCCAAGACCGAACGCCTGATTCGAGAAATCAATCGGATTCATGGTGAGTATTCACAAGATTATTTCGAAACAGGCAAGGTACAAAAAATCAACCTATCACATACGCTCAAAACCGTCCCTATTGAGCCTATCTTGTCATATCGGCTTAATTTGCATGAAGCGATTAATGATTATTTGGCATTTGCCGATACCCAAAATATCGATTTTTTTTACCGTGTTAAAACGGCTGAAAGTATCTATGACAAAGTCAATCGCTATTTGGCACGACAAAACCAGTACCCGGTCAATAATATTTTAAATGATATTTTTGGTGCTCGGATAATTTTGCCATCGGCTGATGTGACAGACATCATGGAAAAACTGGATGATTGGAAAACAGATTACAGTCTAAAAAATTGGTATTTACGTGATATCGACGGGTATATCGGTGTGCATGTGTATTTTAAAAATGCGAGCAATTTTTATTATCCGTGGGAATTGCAAATTTGGGATAAAAACGATGCCAAAGCCAATATTGTAAATCATCAACTGTATAAGCGTAATTTTGTAAAATAAATTAACCATTTGCTCGTATCACTCTGTTTAATGACAATTTATAGTTAACTCTCTCTTAAAGAATGCAAGGACTTACCATGTCAAACTTATCACAGCACCGCCAAGCGTTATTTTGTAATGACAGCCAATCCATTGCTGATTACCAAAAAAACATGAACACAGCGGTCGAAGCCGTCACCAACTGGCTTAAAAACGACAAAATGTACACAGGTGGCTCTATCCGTGAACTGCGTGAAGCCATCAGCTTTCAACCATCAAAAGAAGGCTTTGGTCTAGAAAGCGCACTACAACGTTCCGTTGAACTGTTCTTAAATAAAAGCCTAAAAGTGCATCACCCGCACTCGCTTGCACATTTACATTGCCCGACCATGGTAACGAGCCAAATCGCCGAAGTGCTGATTAATGCTACCAACCAATCGATGGACTCTTGGGATCAAAGCCCAGCAGGGTCACTGATGGAAGTGCAACTGATTGATTGGCTACGTCAAAAAGTCGGTTTTGGTAGCGGCCAAGCGGGCGTATTCACCTCAGGGGGCACCCAATCCAACTTGATGGGCGTGTTACTCGCCCGTGATTGGTGTATCGCTAAAAACTATAAAAATGACGATGGGTCAGAATGGTCAGTACAGCGTGACGGTATCCCAAGCGATGCCATGCAAAAAGTGAAAGTCATCTGCTCAGAAAACGCGCATTTTAGCGTGCAAAAAAACATGGCAATGATGGGTATGGGTTTTCAATCGGTTGTTACTGTGCCAGTCAATGACCAAGCGCAGATGGATGTTGTCGCACTTGAACACACCATGGCGCAACTGAAGGCCGAAGGCAAAATCATCGCCTGTGTGGTCGCTACTGCAGGCACCACGGACGCGGGCGCGATTGACCCAATCCCTGCGATTCGTAAGCTTACCCATGAGTACGGTGCATGGCTTCATATTGATGCCGCTTGGGGTGGTGCGCTGATTTTATCGAATAACTACCGCGATAAACTTGCAGGCATTGAGCAAGCCGACTCTATCACCCTCGACTTCCACAAACACTACTTCCAAAGCATCTCTTGCGGGGCATTTTTGCTCAAAGATGAAGCTAACTATCGCTTCATGCATTATGAAGCTGAGTATTTGAACTCTGCGTATGACGAAGAACATGGCGTACCCAACCTAGTCTCTAAGTCGCTACAAACCACACGCCGTTTTGATGCGCTAAAATTATGGCTGACAGTGGAAGCCTTGGGCGAAGAATTATACGGCTCGATGATTGACCATGGCGTTGATTTGACCCGCGAAGTCGCTGATTACATCAAAGCCACGGATGGGCTTGAATTGTTGGTAGAGCCACAGTTTGCCTCCGTGCTATTTCGCGTGGTACCCAAAGACTACCCGGCTGAGTTGATTGATAGCTTAAACCAAAATGTCGCCGATGAGCTATTTGCCAAAGGTGAAGCCAACATCGGCGTGACGCGCGTCAGTTACCAAAAGCAAGGGGATGCTAACCAAGATGTGCAATCGCTTAAAATGACCACGTTAAGCCCCATCGCCACGCTTGACAATGTCAAAGCCTTATTGGCGCAAGTGTTGGCACAAGCCGATGACATCAAAGACCGTATTATCACAGGGGATTATCAACCTGCGATTGATTGATAAGCACAAAAAAACCGATTCCTTGGCGAATCGGTTTTTTTATTGTAGCACTAACACTGACTGTAATTGACCGTCACATCCAGCGTCGGAATCAGATTTGACTGGGCGGCAACATCCTCGTCTAGGACATTGATAGCAAGTCCGCCCATTGCGGTTTCTTTATATTTTGACATCATATCTCTGCCTGTCTCTTTCATGGTTTTGATGGCTTTATCAAGCGATACCACATGTTGTCCATTGCCTTTAAGCGCAAGCCTTGAGGCATTAATCGCTTTTACTGCCGCCATGGCATTGCGTTCAATACAAGGCACTTGCACCAACCCCGCAATCGGGTCACACGTCATGCCAAGGTGATGTTCGATGCCAATTTCGGCAGCGTTGGCACATTGCGCAGGACTACCGCCAAGCACATAGGTTAACCCTGCCGCCGCCATCGCACACGCCGATCCGACTTCCCCTTGACAGCCCACTTCTGCGCCTGAGATGCTGGCGTTTTCTTTGATAATGATGCCAATCGCCGCGGCGGTTAGCAGAAAATCATGCAAACCTTGCAGCGTATAACTTGGACAAAAATCTCGATAATAATGCATAACCGCAGGTATCACGCCTGCTGCACCATTGGTGGGGGCAGTCACCACACGTCCGCCACTGGCGTTTTCTTCATTAACTGCCAAGGCATACAGATTGACCCAATCCATCACGGCAAGGGCATCATTAAACGCTTTTCGGCTATCGGCAGCGGATAACTGCTGATAAATCGCCTTGGCGCGGCGCTGTACTTGTAAGCCCCCTGGCAAAATACCATCGTGGCGACAACCATCATTGACACAGTCTTGCATGACTTGCCAAATGTCGTTAAGTCCACCCAGCAGCTCATCTTCACCCAAGTTAGCCAGTTCATTGGCTCGAACGACTTGGGCGATTGACAGTTGATGGTATTGGCAAATTTGTAATAATTCTTTGGCGTTGTTAAAGGGATAAGGTACTGGTTTTTTGACGCTTTCAATCACCGGTTCTTTTGCTTGGGCTTCTTGCTCGGTCTGCACAAACCCGCCGCCGATTGAATAATAAGTATTTTGGTAAACAATGTCATTGCCTGTAAAAGCAGTGATAGTCAAAGCATTGGGATGATGGGGCAGCGATACCCTACCATTTAGGATTAAATCTTTGTCAGCAACAAAGTTAATCTCATGCTGCTGATTTAGAGACAGCGTGTTTTGCGCTTGGATATCGGCAATTTTTTGTGAAATAGCGGCGACATCCGTCGTCTGTGGTTGCTCCCCCATTAAACCTAGCATCACCGCTATATCACTACCGTGCCCTTTACCGGTCGCACCGAGCGAACCAAACAGCTCGACTTGCACCCTATCCACCTGCGTCAGTAGCTGCTGCTGTGATAATGCGCTAACGAACAGATTCGCCGCTTTCATCGGTCCGACCGTATGCGAACTTGAAGGTCCAATCCCAATTTTAAATAAATCAAAAATACTGATCACTGGTAAATCCTATATGCCAATCAGTTGAAAAATTCAATTATGTTGTATTCATTGTGTTAGATAACCACGAATTGCCCATCTGTGTCAATGTGCTATCGAAAAGTTTATCAAATGACAGATGATGGATGATGGATGATAGATACTTGCTACAGGCATCGCAAATTTGGCAAATAACCGCATCATGAAGAAAATAACCGTTGGCAAGGATTAATCTGCTAACGATTCACTTTCTTTACTCGCTAATAAAAGTAGCAGCAATAAACAAACCAAGAAAATCATCATGAGTGCCATGAGATACACGTTGACATACGCCAGCGGCACGCCCATTTGGTTGAGCATCACCGAGGCGTTCATCCCAGAGGTGCTAGGCAACACCCAGCGTATATACTGTAGTGGCTCAGGTAGCATTTGATACGGCCATGAAATCCCTGAGACAAACAGCATCGGCATTGAACTTGCGACCAAGATTTGCATCGCCCGTTCTCGCGCCCCAAACCACACCCCAAGTAGACAGCCCAGTGCCGTTACCGCGGGGAAAAACAGGGCAAGCAGTACCAGTGAACCCGTCAGATTTTGGTTACGGATATAGTCATTGTTGGAAAATACCCAGCCATAATAAAAACAGCCGAGCACAAAACCAAAACACGCTAACCCCAATATTCGCGCAAGCCACGTTTTCATCGAAGCGCGGTGCATGTCTTGCTCTGCCCAAGTACCCACTAGCATTGCCGTGCCCATCAAAAACATCTGCTGCAGAATCAATATCGCAACCGCAGGGACAATGTAGCTACCATAGCCTTCGGTACGGTTGTATAACGGATTAATCGTCAGCGCCACCGGGGAAATATTGTTTTTGGCAATCGTGATATCTTGCCCGATGGCAACATTTTTTTGTACTTTCGCCCCGGCGGACACGGTGCCGATGACTTCTAAAAACCCAGATTGTACTTGTTTATTGAGCAAAAAATAGTTACCGTTGGCAAGGATACTCACCTTGGCAGGTTGTCCTGTGGTCACTTTTTGATACAGCCCTGAGGGTATCACCATGTAGCCTGCAATTTTGCCTTGCCACATCAGCTGCTTGGCACTGTTTTCATCGTTTACAATGGTGCTTTGGATGCGCGGATTGGCTTGGGCGTAGCTGATAATGGTCTGCGATAGACTTGAATGGTCATAATCCACCACTGCCACAGGGACATGACGCACCACTTCTTTTGAATACGGCCAAGGATAAAAAAAGCCATAAATAATCGGGGCAATCAGTAGCATAGTGAGCACCCCTTTATCTTGAAACACGCTGCGCCATACATGCAAAACTTGCAGCAAAAAACCGCGCTCCCAAATGTTTGGGGCTTTGCTTACGTCGACTTTGCCGGGCGTTGTCTGGGTGGGCATCAGCGTTGCCCCCATTTTTCAGGCTTCAGCAAGGCCTTTTTGGTCAACAAGGCGGCTAACAACAAGGTAATCATGACGGCAATAAAAAATCCGATAAAGCTGCTATAGGCAAACGATGGCGGTGCACCCATTTGTAATTGGGTGGTTTGCAAGTTGAGATAATGGGTTAATGGCAGGGCATTTGCCCAACGCTGCGCGGCAGGACTCATCGCCAAAAATGGAAACGTCACCCCTGAAAAAGCAAATGACGGCGCGGAGATAAATCCGGTAAATGACAAGCCTTGACGATACGAAAACGTGCCGACCGTGAGAATCACCCCAAGCCAAAACGACACCATCATAAACATTAAAAATATCAGATAAGTAATCGCTACGGATGCCAAACGAATGGGGAAGATTTGCATCACCAAGGTCAATGCCACCGCTGCCCAAAGCGTATAGGCAAACATCGCCCAAATTAATTTGCCATTGAGCCCTGCGATAATTAGCGATAGCTTGGGTTTTTCGTGCCCCAGGGTCACAGGATGGCTGGGGTTAGAGAGGCGGTTAAAGGCATAGTTACTGGCATGATTACTGGCATGGTTACTGGCAAATTTGGGGGATGTTAGCGACTGATACCACTCACCTAACGTCTTGTCGACCAGCTCTCGCCCGACAGTTGACGCGCCAATCACCATCGACAAAATATGTAGTAAGGCTGGTACCACCGTGACCGCCAAAAATTGCTGATAGTTATTGGCGGTATTAAACAGTGCCACACTTTGCGATTGTATCGGTGCATAACTGGTTTTGGTCAGGGTGATATCTTCGCCAATGGCGACTCGCCGCTGCATCTCCGCCCCTGCCGAAAAGGTACTAACTGCTGTCTGTACCGCTTTTTGTATCATGCCTGAATGCGTGCCATATTGGGCATTGACATTGAGTAGCAAACGCGAGGTTTTGCCAGCCAGTAGATTGGTTGAAAAATTCTCTGGGATTTCAACCACCGCCATGACATCGGTAGTCTCGATGGCTTGCTGAGCGGCAGCGGCACTATGAAGACTTTTGACCACCGCAACCTCAGGCGTCGCATCAATATAGCGGATAATCGTCGCAGATTGCGCAGAGTGGTCATTGTCTATGACCGCAATCGGAATCCCGACTGCCATGCCTTTGCTAAAAATCCACCAGACCAAAAATATCAATACGATGGGCATCCAAAACATCAAGGAAAAATCCCAACGATTTTGCACCAAAAAATCCCATTCTCGGCGCGCACTGTACCAAAACGCCGCAAAGAATTGCACAAAACCTGAGCGGTTATCAAACTGCGCATACGCATGACGCTCATGGTCATTATCACTAGCCCTAGCGCTGTCACTAGCACTGACACTGTCACTAGCATTTGGCACAGTGGACGATATCGGTGACGGTTTAGAGCCCTTGTTTGAGGTCAATTTTGATGTCAGTTTTGATGTCATAGTTGACTTCATTGTGTTTGGGTTGGCTGCTGGCTTGCCGGTATATCAACCAATACGGTCATGCCCTGTCTTAGGCGTGTATCTGACTGGCTCGGGCGCGCACGAATCTCAAAGGTACGCATATCAAAGCCGTCTTTGCTGTTGGTCGGGCGCCACGTGGCAAAATCTGATAGCACGGAACTTGCGTACACTTTAAACACTTGGCGGTAAGGCTGATTGTTGACCGATAACGCAGGAACCGTACCGCTAAATTCACTACCGACTGCAAAATGGTTTAGATTGTTTTCGGTAACGTTAAGCACGACCCATTGGTCTTTGGGGTTAACAATGGTCATCAGTGGTACGCCCTGTCCCACCACTTGACCTGGTTTGACAATCACGTTGTCCACGATACCCGCAATCGGGCTTTTAAGATTGGCTTCTTCTTTGGCCACCATCGCTTCTTTAAGCTTGCCTTCTACTTGCCTGACTTGCGCTTGCGCGGCGGTTTTATCTTCACTGCGCGCGCCTGTTTTGGCCAACTCATATTGCGCTTTGGCGATTTTGGCTTTATCGACACTGGCGACATAGTTGGTATAGGCTTCATCACGTTTTTGCCGCGACATCAAGCCTTCTGCTGCTAGGCGGTTGATACGCTCGTAGGTGACTTTGGCAAGGTCAGCAGCGGATTGGGCAGAATTGTACTGATATTTTGCCATTTCAATCTCTTGCGGTCTTGCGCCATTGTTGGCTTTGTCCAGCTGGCTTTGGGCTAATTCTTTCCCTGCTTGTGCTTCTTCGACCTTGGCATTGATTTCTGGACTATCCATATCAATCAGGCGGGTGCCGACGCTAATTTCATCGCCTTCTTTGACATAAATATTGGCAATACGACCGGCAACTTTGGCAGCGACAGGCGTTTGCTCTACTTCCATATGCCCTTGGATGGTCACAGGCGCGCTGCGCGTTTCGCGCTTGTCTTTGATTAGCCCCCATGCGACCAGTCCAATCAGCCCAAGGATAATCAAAGCTATAATGATGGTGCGGATTTTACTGGGTTTTTTGGTAGGCGGCACGTAGCGGCTATCCGTCGTAGCGGCTGACAGGCTGTCCTCTGCGTGCGGCTCATCGGCAGCTTGGGCGTTCATCGCTGCATTAGCATTATCCGCAGCGCTGTCCAAAGTGTTGTCTTTAGCGTTGTCCATCGCATTGTCTGGTGTTGGGTTTTGTGGATCAGCCATACGGTAAGCCTACTGGTGAAATAAAGACACGGGTTAAAATAATTGATTAGTTTTTACGATGTTCAAAATAAATCGCGGGTAGCTTGACGTCCGCTGCCTGCATATAACGGTTAAACTCTAGCGGCGTACCGCAGCTTTGCATCAAGTCTGCCATTGCCTGTACATAATCATTTGCCGCTTTGGCTTGTTCGGTTTTGGCTTTTTCCAAATTGGCTTCGGCTTGCATCACTTCTAGGGCCGTGTTGACACCTTCTTTAAAGCCAAGCTGACGAAAGCGTAGCATCTTACTGGCGAGTTCAATATTGGTATTTAAGGCAATGAAATTATCGCGTGCATTGTTGACTGTTTGCCAATTTTTTTCTACCAATAACATAATATTATCATTGACATCCACTTGGCTAAATTCGGCTTGGTGTAGCTTGGCAAGGCTTGATTGGGTGCTAATGCGGCGATCTACCCCACCCCACAATTTCCAGTTGGCAGACACCCCAGCAATCCAATTTGGGTCAGCGTCGATTTCAGAGCGACCAAAGACGGTGACATTGGGTTTGTAGGCGGATTCACTAAATTCATGCAGCGCTTTGGCTTGGTTGTACTTGGCGGCGACCTTATCAAAACCTGGGTGATGCATTTTAGCCTGCTGCTGAAAATAACTCAGTGGCGGCAACGGCTTGGTGGATACAAATAAAGGCGATGTTGGTTTGATAAAATACGGCGTGCGCAGTAACCGCTGTAGCGCGGTCATGGCAAGCTCAGCATCGTTCAGCGCTTTGCTATTTTCGTATTCGGCATCGGCTAAGGCTTTTTTGGCTTCCAAACGCTCTACTTTTGAAATCAGCCCCACATCCAGTGCGCGCTGTGCGGCATGGTCGGTGGCACGAATCGCATTGAGCGCATCGGCGCGTAGATAAGCTGCCATGATGGCAAGCTGGGTTTGAAAATAGCGTTTGGTAAGCGTGGTGTATTGTTCATCCAGTGACAAGTCAGCATCGGCACGGCTTTCATCCGTCATACCATTGAGCAAACTGGTCACTGCTTCGGTTTTATGTCCGTTATAGGCAGACCATAGCACGGTGACATTTGCGCCTGTTCTATTTTTATCGACATTGACAGGGATGCTATTGGGAATCGGGTCGGTGATTAAACCACCGATATCTACTGCCGTAGTAGGCAGTGGCAAAGTGATGGGCAAATTGCCAATATTGTTATTGACTGCGTTGTCAATGGCTAGGTTGTTTTTAATGCCCGTGGTATCTATATTGTTATCCACATGTACATGCGTGGCACTGGCACCCAGATACACAATCGGTTTGTTTAAGCCTTTGGTCGACTCAGCTCGCAGCTCATTACTCACGATTGCCGCATTGTCAGCCGCGACTTTGGGTGATACTTTGACTAGGTACTGCTGCGCTTGTGCCAGTGTCAAATTACTGGGCACATCTAGGCCATAACTTGGCGGATAAGGCACCCCATTATTGATAGTAGGATCGTAGCTGAGCCCAGCTGCTTTCCCCCCTTTGACTTCATTGGCGCGGGTCGCGGTTTTTTTCGATGGCGTGTCTGCTGATGGTGCGTCCATGACCGGGCTAGCATTGAGTACAGGCTCAGGATTGGGCGGGGTATTGATTACCGGCGTAAACTCTGCGATGTCGCCACTGGTACTGGGCTGCAATCTGCTAGTGGGCTTTATATTTGCCGCTGCTGGTGTGGTTTTAGCCGATGTTTTAACAGAATTTTTAGCCGATGTTTTAGCTGATGTTTTAACAGGCGGCTTGTTAGCATTTTTAGTGGGGGTACTGGTCGTTTTGGTGGTTTTTGTTGTGGTCGTGGTTGTGGTTTTTGTTGTAGTTTTTGTCGGGGTCGTTTTGGTAGTGCTGGGTTTGGTGACCGTGGTCGCAGCCGTCGCTGCCAAAGATAAGGACAAATTCAACGAAACCATTGCCATCGTAAACGCAGACAGGGTAAGCACGCGTGATAGTGGCTGTGGATGATGGCTTACTGAGTAAGTCGATGGTTTGATGGATTGATGTAATTTCATACGACTCGCTAATAACTTGCCTATGGCTTTGCCGCAACATAACAACCCCGCAAGCCGTCAATTACCCTAGTAATTGATGCGGTCGCTGTTATGATGCCCGTATTACCAAAAAACTGTCTTATTAAATAATGCCTAATTAAATAATAATGAAATACCAAAGTGAGCACTAACTGTCATTTTGTATATTAACTAAAGTATAAGATTGTAAAAAGAAAAAAATGACCCGTCAATCTACACTTGTCATATTAACAATATTGTAGTTTTTTTAATAATATGGCTCATTAAGCCTCACATCATTACTGTTTATTTTTATTTAACAAAGTAAAAATATTTCTCAATCCAAGTAGTCACACAAATCAAACAAGTTAGCTTACCGATGTCATTTAGGCATGCTAAAATGCCTAAAAAAATCCCAGTTCGTACAAGGGATTTTGAACTTTGCCAAACCATACCTAACAACCGCGTTGGGTTTTAACAAAGAAAACACAACATCACTGCTTAACTCATTTAGCCGCCCACGCCCTTGTTTGCTACACTAGAATATTAGGCGTTATTTAAAAAACTTGATTTAAAAACTTGGTGCCATGCTAGATAAGGAAAGAAACGATGCTAAAAGAAAAGGTGCTAAAAGTTAGGCATTTATTGATGGTTGCCATGTTCGCCGTTACTTTATTAGCATGTTCAGTGCCGTCTATGCAACAAAGTTCAAATCCAGCCATAACATCTGAGTCAAAGCCTGCGGTTTCAACTCATACTACTACAAGTACAAGCTATATTTTAGCTGAGCCTTTACCGAATAAAAAATTACGCATCTCGATTACAGCCAAAGAGAAAAGCTTGCGCATTAACAACTGTAATGAGTCTATTACGGTCGCTTTGTTTGAAAAAGATAAAAAAGATGTCGTTTGGGGTGGCGTGTCAGATGCTTGTCGTTCACTTGATATGATTATTCCACAGGGTGCAACGCTAAGTTTTATCACCAAAATTGACGATTCATCGCAGCCTTTGGATTTGAATAAAAATTATCAAGCCCAAATTTTTGGTTTAACTTATGATCCAAATATAACCACCAACCCTATAACATCTGCTGAAAACCTTAGCAACGAATTTAAGCTGATTCCTTAACCAATGAGCCAAACTAACCAAATCCCCCTTGCCCAACGTGTCCGCCCAAAATCGCTTGACGAGGTAATCGGACAAACCCATTTGCTCGGTGCCAATGCACCGATTCGCCGTATTGTTGAGCAAGGTTACTTGCCATCCATTATTTTGCATGGGGAAGCAGGCATCGGCAAAACCACCCTAGCCATGCTATTAGCCGATGCAGTGGGTCGTCCTTTTCGCCCGCTCTCGGCTATCAATGCAGGGGTCAAAGAGCTGCGTGAAGTACTGGCAAAAGATGATGGCTTGTTTGGCGAGCCGCCGGTGGTATTTGTTGATGAGATTCATCGGTTTAACAAAGCCCAGCAAGACGCACTCCTCGGCGCGGTTGAGTCAGGGGATATTACTTTAATTGGTGCGACCACCGAAAACCCCTCGTTTAGTGTCAACAATGCGCTATTGTCCCGTTGCCAAGTGTATCGGCTTAACCCCTTGAGCGAAGATGAAATCAGCCAAGTACTACAACGTGCCATTGACGATGATGCAGTTTTTAAACAATTTAAGATTGAAATACAATCAAGCCAAGCGATTTTTGCGCTATCGCAAGGCGATGCGCGTAAGGCGTTAAATTTACTTGAACTCGCCATTCAATCAAGCCCCAATTTTAAGCAAGGCAGCCAGTCACCGATTGTGGTGACTGATGACAATGTCATCGCGGTCGCAGGTGCAAGCCTGGTACGCTACGACAAATCGGGTGATGGTCATTATGACCTAGTATCAGCGATGATTAAATCAGTCCGCGGTAGCGACCCTGATGCGTCACTGTATTGGATGGCGCGGATGCTGACAGCGGGCGAAGACCCTGCCTTTATTGCGCGGCGGTTGGTGATTTTGGCAAGTGAAGATATCGGACTTGCCAATCCCAATGCGTTACTCCTTGCCGATACTGCCCTGCGAAGCGTGCAGAGCATCGGTATGCCTGAAGCGCGGATTATTTTGGGGCAAGTGGTGGTGTATTTGGCGACCTCGCCGAAGTCCAATTCTAGTTATCAAGCCATCAATAAAGCAATGCGACTGGCTGAAAATGACCAATCACCTGTACCGCTACATTTGCGTAATGGCGTCACCAAGCTGATGCGCGCCGAAGGTTATGGCGCCAATTATATCTATCCGCATGACTACCCCAACCATTACCACCCACAGCAGTATCTACCCGATAATTTGATGGGCACACGGTTGTTTGACTTTGCTGATAATGCCAAAGAACAGCAAACCTATGCCTTTATACAGTGGTTAAAAAGCAGCGGCTAAAGGACAATCATTGAAAATCGGTAATTAAAGCGCGATGATTAAAGCGCGGCGGCTAAAAAACCCGTCAAAGCAGACAACGAATGATTTAGCGCAGCCCGATGAACCCTATTCTGTAATACCCAGTATATCACCAGCAATAAGAACACCAACAAAAACCCAAGCTGAATCCACAAAAAATAGCGATGGTTAAAGCCCAAGCGGCGCAGCTTCGCATGGCTATAACTGCCCTTATCAAAGTTGGTATGTTGATGCCTTTGCCATTTGCCCGAACGATAATAGTTTTCTACATCCGCAAGCAACCTTGGTACACTGGCGCTATCAAATTGCGCAGTTTCAAAATAGTCTAGCAGGGGGCTGATATCATCGACATCATCCATATCATTGACGCTATCTAAATTGATGCAGTGCATTTTCCAGTGCCCAAACAGCGCATTGGGCGCCTGTCCCTGCGCAATGACGTGAATATTTTTGTGTCTTTTATCGGCTTTGATTTTGTCAAATAGCTGGGTGATAGTGCGCTCACTACCTTCCATATAGTGTAGAAAGTTGCCTTGCTTGAGAAATAGTACGCTATTGACATTTGCCTGGGTGTTGCGCGCGACTGACTGACGATAGATATCAGGCAACGTCATCGTATGCAAACTTGCTTGTAAGGTAATTTTGCTCGTGTAGATAAGATAAAAGACTGACATCACAGGATCCTTAGATAAATAAATCGGTTAGACGTCTATGACTTTTAATAGCGTTTTCTTCAAACGTATTAAGAATGTAATTTTTATTAATTATTAAGTAATAATATACCAGTTTTTTTTAATTTTTGCTCAAAAATTATACAAAATCACCAATTTTTGTTAGTTTTTTAAACTAATTTATCCGCATGTTTTATCTGCGTGCGCTACCAGCGCGTATGGCTATCAATATTTCGCTGCTTAGACTCACTGAGTTAATGCTATAATAGCGCGCAAATATGAAATGGGCGCGCATACTAGCTTTCCTAAGTTTGATAAGGTGATTGTTAAGGTTAATTTGGACAATAGTTTGAAAAATACTAGCTGATAGCGCTTATTTTCTGTCCCTATTTGTTAATCAGTTTTTTAGTTTTTTAATCAATGTTATTCCAATAAATAGCTAACAAAGGCACTTTTATGGCATTTAATACAACGGCAGAAATTATCGATGACATCCGTGCAGGCAAAATGGTCGTTTTGATGGATGATGAAGACCGTGAAAACGAAGGCGACTTGGTGATGGCAGCCACCCATGTACGCCCAGAAGATATTAATTTTATGATTACTCATGCGCGTGGCTTGGTGTGTTTGACCATCACCGCTGACCGCAGTGAACAGCTCAATTTACCGCTTATGTCGGATAAAAATGGCGCTAAATTTAGCACCAACTTCACGGTATCGATTGAAGCGGCAGAAGGGGTCACCACAGGTATCTCAGCAGCGGATCGTGCCAGAACCATCCAAACAGCAGTGTCATCGACTGCCAAGCCCGAAGACATCGTACAACCGGGACATGTATTCCCGATCGTGGCACAAAATGGCGGTGTACTACACCGTGCCGGTCATACTGAAGCCGGCTGTGACCTGACACGCTTGGCAGGCCTTGAACCTGCGGCAGTGATTTGTGAAATTATCAAAGAAGATGGCGAAATGGCGCGCCGTGATGACCTAGAGATTTTTGCCAAAGAACATGGCTTAAAAATCGGCACCATCGCTGATTTGATTAATTACCGTATTGCCAATGAGCAAACGGTAGAAGCCATTGCCAATTATCCTATGCAAACTGAGTTTGGTGAGTTTACTGCTTATCGTTTTAAAGAAAAAAATTCAGAGGATACCCATTTGGCACTGGTCAAGGGCAACCCACAAGAAGGCGTGAGCACTGTGCGGGTGCATAGCTTCCAGCCATTGCGCGATTTATTCACCGTGCAGCTACCCAACAGCGGTAAGAGTAACTGGGATATCCATGCCTCACTCAAAGAAATTAGCGAAGCAGAGCGTGGCGTGTTTGTCTGGATTGGGCATCAGCAAGCAATTGATATGGGCGAAGCGCTCGATAACTTTGTCGCTGACAAACCCAACTCACCGCTTAAACACCAACCCTACCGCAGCATTGGGGTTGGTTCACAGATTTTACGTTATCTGGGCGTGCGTGATATGCGTTTGCTGTCATCACCGCTTAAATTCAACGCGTTATCAGGGTTTAACCTAAACTTGGTCGAAACCGTTGCCAACCCAAACCACAAAGAGTGATTTACGAGATAGCAATTTATCAGACAAAAAAGCCACCAGCATTGCAGCTTGTGGCTTTTTTTTAACAATTTTAGTAACAGTTAAACCGTATGACTTTCTAACTCGGCAAGTTGTTGGCGTTGACCATCAGAAATCGGTTGCTTGTTTTTACCGGATTGGTCAAAAAATACAATGACGGACGACGCAGTGGCGACGACTTTTTGCTGGGCCGTGCTAAAGTAAACATAGTCATGGGTCAGACTGGTATTGCCTATTTTTTTGGCACGAATGCCAATCCAAAGCACATCGGGGAAAGTGACCGAATTTAAATACTGGCAAGATGACGAAGCAATCACGGTATGGGTTTGTAAGTTAAACATATCGACTTGTTCAAGGTAGTGGATACGTGCGCGCTGGGCATAGTTGTAATACACCACGTTATTGACGTGATTGAACGCATCCATATCACCCCATTCCACTTTTTGCTCATAGATAACAGCAAAGCCTTTTAATGGGTGATTGTCTTGTTGGGCGATGTCATGGCGGACGGCATCACTCATTGGGGGATTGGACATATTTTTCTCTCTCATACGGCTACTATTTAATATAAGGTAAAATTATTGAATCACTAGCGCAGTCGCATTAGACCTTGCTGTTGGGTTGTGGCGACCAATTTGCCATTTTGCCAAAATTGACCGTGGTTTAGGCTTTTTGACTGTGACGTGGTATCACACCACATGTTGTAGAGTAACCAATCATTCATATCAAATGGGCGGTGAAAATGCATACTATGGTCGATACTTGCCGCTTGCAACCCTTTAGTCATAAAGCTAATCCCGTGTGGCATCAGCCCCGTGCCAATCAAATAAAAATCAGAAGAAAATGCGAGCAGTGCTTGTTGCACTTGAATTGACTGTTTACCCAGCTGCGGAATGCGTAGCCAGTTGGCTTGGCTAGGTTCCATGATTTTTGGATGGATTGGGTCACGCGGCTGTACTGGCTTGATTTCGATATGACGCTGGCGCATAAAGCGCGCTTTGAGCGCATCAGGGATTTTGCCTACCACTTGGTCTTTGAGCTGCTGCTCGGTCAGCAACACATCTGGCGCAGGATACGTTGGTATCGCTTGTTGATACTCAAGCCCTTCTTCAAACGGTGAAAAAGACGCCATCATGGTAAAAATTATGCTCGGTTGGTTATCATCATCATATTGGCGCGCTGTCACTTGACGTGAGGCAAGACTGCGACCGTCGCGCAATTTCTCCACTTGGTAATATACAGGCTTATTGATATCGCCACCGCGCAAAAAATAGCCATGAAATGAGTGGCAAGGTTTTGCATGCTCCACAGTATGGCTGGCTGCCATCAATGCTTGCCCCAGTACTTGCCCACCAAAAATACGCGCACCGACATAGTCGTGGCTTTGCCCAATAAATACACTGTCTTGATACGGTACGAGGGTTAAGGTTTCTAATAACTGCGAGACCAATTGCTGCCAACTCGCTTGCTGCTCAAACTGCTGCGTTACGGCTGTTACGGGCACCTGTGGTTGGTGAGTGATATCAATCGTATGGGTATGGTTTATATCTTGCTGGCTTGCCATAGACGCTCTTATGATTAACGTTATTTTGGGTAGATAAAATGGATTAAAGTCACTCATTATACAAGAATTTTTGAGTGATAAGGTTTAGAAATTCATCAATCTATGGCATGATAAGACATATTTTAAACCTTGTATTTATCTTTAAAAAACTTACGAAAAAACTCACGCAATCACTAGGCATACTATGAATCACGTAGGGAAAAATTCAGGCACTACCCAAGCGAACAACAAAGGTACCCATCCTGCTGCGACCCCGCTGTTAAAAAATCTATACCGACAAGTCTCTGGCAAATTATTGGGGCTCGCCGTCAAATCCAAACTTATCGGCGACATCCCCAATATTAGCCAAGCTAGCACCGATGTTAGCGATGAGAAGCTACCGCTAGCTAGCGGTAGCTTAGCAAGCGCCAATACAAATATGGATAGCGACACATCAAGCCAGCGACTCACCTTTTATGTGCTCAAAGAGTATTCTCGTAGCAACAGTATTTTAATTGACCTAGAAACCAAACAATACGACCTACCCCCTGCCCTAGCCAATGTCATCGATCGGGCGCATGGTATTGATGAAAATACCGCAATGATTTTTTTGCATCACCATAAAACAGAAAAACTGTCTCATGACAGCGCCGTATTCTCACCTCGCCTATTACGCTTGATTGAAGCCGTCGAGCAATACCCAACGCTACACATTGATTTTATCCCTGTCACTATCTTGTGGGGTCGCGCGCCAGAAAAAGAAGATTCGCTGTTTAACCTGCTCACCGCTGATGAATGGCAAGTACCAAGTATCAGCAAACAGCTATTTAATATCGGGGTCAAAGGGCGGGATACCTATGTACAGTTTCACTCACCCAAAGATTTGCGTGGCATCATCGAAGATGAGATTAGCAAAAACCCTGCGCTGCAAGTCGATAGCGTGGCACCTACTGATACTGCTAGTAACGACCGCCAGCATTTACACACCATCACTGCACGGGTACAGCAGCGTTTAGAAGGTTATCTGGATAAACAACAAGAAGCCATCTTGGGCCCTGACTTATCAGACCGTCGCAATGTGGTCGATAAAATTCTGTATACGCCTGCCATTCAGCATGCCGTGAATGTCGATAGCAAAGAAAACTCACGTGAACTCGCCAAAAGCCGCAAATTGGCGCGTGGGTATTTGAACGAGATTGCCAGTGACTACTCGTCTGCAACCGTGCGCTTTTTTGACCGCTTTTTGACCTGGCTGTGGACACAGTTGTATGACGGGGTTGAAGTGGCGCACTTTGAGCGGGTACGCAAACTGGCATCCGACCATGAAATCATCTATGTGCCTTGCCACCGCAGTCACATGGACTATCTGTTGCTGTCATACGTGATTTATAAACGTGGGTTACGGGTGCCCTACGTTGCCGCAGGCGAGAACCTAAACATCCCCGTGCTAGGTCAAATATTACGCAATGGCGGCGCTTTCTTTATGCGTCGCAGTTTTAAAGGCAATCCGCTGTACTCTGCGGTGTTTCGTGAATACGTGCATAGTATGTTGATGCGCAACACGCCGATTGAGTACTTCATCGAAGGCGGACGCTCGCGCTCAGGTCGCTTGTTACCGCCCAAAAAAGGAATGCTAGCGATGACGGTACAAAGCCATCTACGCCAAGCGGGCAAACCGATTGTCTTTATCCCGACCTACATCGGTTATGAACGCATTATGGAAGGCGGCACTTATGTGGGTGAACTTAAAGGTAAACCCAAAGAATCCGAGTCGTTATTGGGTTTGTTAAAAGCCAGCCGAAAAATCGAGCGTATCTTCGGTCATGTGCACGTCAGTTTTGGTCAGCCGCTGTATCTAGCTGATTTTATGAAAAAATTTGACGTTGCCCCAAATACCCTACCCAAAGACCGTACCGATAGTGATATGCCTGCCAATGTCATCCACATGATTGACAATTTGGGCATCAAAATCATGCAGCGTATCAACCGCTCTGCGGTGCTCAACCCAGTCACTTTGCTAGCTTTGGTACTGCTCGACACGCCCCATGGCGCACTCGATGAGCAAAGCTGTCGTGAACAGTTGGCACTGTATCAGCGTATCGCAGAAAAAATCCCGTATGATGATGATGTATCAATCACCCAGCAAAGCCCAGAAGCCATTATTAACTATGGCGTCAAGCTTAAACTCATCGAGCGCACCCCACATGTACTCGGTGACTTGATTCGTATTGCGGACGGTCAAGCGCCGCTACTGAGCTATTTTCGCAACAATATTTTGCATATTTATATCATCGCGTCACTGTGTGCCTCATTGATACAGCGTAATGGCACCATGAGCCTAAACACCATTGAGCGGGTGGTGGGTATCATGTACCCCTTCTTGCAAGCAGAGTTGTTTTTGAAATACCCACTGCGCACCCTAAATGACACTTTGCGTGAACATATCGATACTTTGGTCGAAGAAAACATCATCGTGGACAAAGGGGTGAATGCGGACGGTCATCGCATCCTGACCACGCCAGAGCCGAATACCCGTAGCTATCAGCAGTTGACAGTGCTTGCCAACTCAGTTGAGCAAAGTTTAGAGCGCTACTTTATGGTACTTGCGCTGCTGAGTCAGCAAGGCTCAGGCAAACTCACCAAAGATCAAGTGATTGATTTGGGTCATCTGCTCGGTCAGCGCCTATCCGTGCTATACGAAGATGACATGCCAGATTTCTTTGACCGTGCCTTGTTTACTAGCTTTATGGATGCGCTAGAGCGTTTGGGCTATATTACGGTGTCGGCTAGCGGGGTGATTGAGTTTGATGCTCGCATTCATACCATGGCAAAAAGCGCGCGATTTATCCTTAATATGGACGTGATGCATATCTTACAGCAAATTTCACAACTGACTGATGAGGAAATCAAACGCACCTTGACTGAACTGCAAAACAAAAAGCAACGCAAATTTAGTCGTAAAAAAGCTTAATGCCACCAAAAAATAAAAAACCGTGTTATCACAACACGGTTTTTTTGCATGCAAATCAGCCTAGCGACGCTGCTCGACAATCAGTGAATCAATGCGGCTATTTTGTAGTTGGCGCTGGGCTTGTGCCGCCATCTCTGGGCTACTCATGGCGCGAGAGATAACTTGATAGACAGTTTGGTCATTGCTTAAGCGTTTTTTGACGATTTGGGCATCCACCCCCGCCATTAGCACTTCAGCACGGCGTTTATCCGCATCATCAGCATTATCAAAGCTATTGATTTGCAAGATATAAGTCCGCGTAGGCTCTTCATTGCCAATCACAATGGCATCGGCACTGCTTTTGTCATCGGCAGCGGTGCTGGTGTCTATCGTACTATTGTTGGCTGAAGCCCGTGGTTTAGTACCGTTATCATCAGACAACAAGGGATTATCGACCACGCTGACATTCGCTGATTTGGGCGCACTGGCGCTGTCAGCTTGGGTCAACACCACATCAGGCTGCGCCGAGACTGGCTGACTAGCAGCGGCCTCGTCGGGGACTGCACTGACCTGTTGTTCTTTTAGCAAGTCATAGAACTCGTAGTTATTGGTTTTGGGTTTGTCTTGCACCTTTGGCTGCACCATCGGCGCTTCTTCAGCGGTTGTGGTTTTGCCTTGGTTAAATGGATTCCACAAATAAACAAACAGACCAATCCCCACGGTCAATATCATGCCCACCAACATGGCAGCAAAAAACGACATCGTGCTTGGCGCTTTACGCGGGGTCGCTCCTTTGGGTCTTGCCATCATCATCTCCTACGACATGGGATACGGTAATATTACAGCGTTTTTAGCGTATCCTAATCATATCACATACTGGTTGGTGCCGTTAATCCCAACAAAATTAAGCCATTTTGAATCACTTGGCGTACCGACTTTGATAACCGCAGACGCGCTTGCATCAAGTCAAGCTCATCTTGGGTCGGGGTTTCGCCATCTTTGGGTAAGATACGGTTGTCGTTGTACCAACCGTGGAACAAGCTTGCCAAATCTTTGAGGTAATTGGTCAATAAATGCGGCTCATAATTAACGGCAGCACGGCGTAGCACCTCAGGGTAAGAAGCCAGTAAGCTCAATAAATCCGTTTCAGCAGGTTGGGTCAACAGATGCTGGTGTGCTTTGCCGGCTTTGTCATCGACTTTGATACCGCGCTCTTCAGTACGCTCAAGCACACGGCAAATACGCGCATGCGCATATTGAATATAATACACTGCATTATCTTTGGTATGGGATTTGGCAAGTTCTAAGTCAAAGTCAATGTGCTGTTCTGGTTTACGCGCGACATAATAAAAGCGCGCGGCATCATTGCCGACTTCTTGACGCAGTTCACGTAAGGTCACAAACTGACCTGAGCGTGATGACATCTGGATTTGCTCTGTACCGCGCCATAGGGTGACAAACTGCACCAAAATCACATCCATACGCTGGGCATCGTAGCCCATCGCCGTTAATGCCGCTTTCACGCGTTTGATGTAGCCGTGGTGGTCTGAGCCCCAAACATCAATAATTTTGTCATAGCCGCGGTCAAGCTTGTCTTTGTGGTAGGCGATATCCGAGGCAAAATAAGTAAATTGACCATTGGCACGGCGGACAACACGGTCTTTTTCATCGCCAAATTCGGTGGATTTAAACCACAAGTTGCCGTCTTTTTGGTAGAGAAAACCCCGCTGCTCTAATAATTCCAAAGCAGGCACAATGGCATCTTGGATTGATTTTTCGCTAAACCATTGGTCAAAATGGACATTAAAATCCGCCAAATCATCTTGGATATCTGCCAAGATGGTACTTAGTGCGGCTTCATGAAAAATCTGATAATTATCGCCCAAATTGGCTTTGGCATTGGCAATCAGCCCGTCAATATGGGCTTCTTTATCACCTGAGACACAGACTTTTTCGCCGTTGGCATCGATTTGGTACTCGGCATCGGCAGGTACATTGAGTAACATATGTTCCCAAGCGGTTTTTAGGCTATCGCCATGCTGTTTTTTGATGGGTTTGGCAATATCTTTGACATAATCGCCTTGGTAGGCATTGGTGGGAAATACAATTGGCTCACCGCACAGCTCAAGGTAGCGCAAATAGGTACTGGTTGCCAAAATATCCATCTGACGACCCGCATCATTGACGTAATACTCACGCCCGACTTGGTAGCCAACTGCCTCTAGTAAATTGGCCACGCTCATGCCAAACGCAGCGCCGCGACCGTGACCCACGTGCAGGCTTGAGGTTGGGTTGGCAGAGACAAACTCAACTTGGATTTTTTGACCGGCAAATTCTTCGGATGTACCAAAGTCGCCTTTTTGCTGCATGATGGTGTCTAAGATAGCAAAACGCGCGTTATCATCTAAGAAAAAGTTAATAAACCCCGGTCCTGCAATCTCAACTTTGCTAATCATGTCCGAGGCAGGCAACATCGCCACGATGGTTTGTGCCAGTTCACGCGGGTTTTTCTTGGCAGTCTTGGCAGCTATCATCGCAAGGTTACTGGCAAAATCGCCGTGCGCTTGGTCTTTGGTGCGGCTGATGGTACTGTTATCAACCCAATCGATTGGCAAAATTTGCTGTTGTTTTAGTGATTCCACCACTAATGCTAAGGCTTGCGAAATGACGGGTTGTTGTTCTGACATGGAAATTCTCTTTGTTGGCTTACAGGTTTTGTTGCAGGATTGATAGCTAAAAAAGCACGATAAATCAATGAATCACCATCGATTTGACGCTATCACTCGCTCACAATCGATGGGCATTGATTTTGGCGTTCAATATACCAATTTTTGATGGTTTTTTCATTATAATCCTGTCAAAAGATACATGCCATTACAAGGAAACGCGGTTTTTTGGCGTATAATACGGGCTAAAATTTTGTAATGTCTGATGACAATCATAGGATAATAACATGTTTGTTTTAGTCTCTAGTGAGTTAATCACCAAACTTGGCATGTATGTGCTGCTGCCTATCTTTATCGCGTTTTTATTTTTTATCATGTACGATATTTCCAAGAAAAACAATGCAGGCAAACAAGGCACATTTTGGATTTTTTTGGCACTGGGCGGCGGTTTTTTTGGCTTTCTCATCAAATTGGTCTTGGAGTGGTATTTTAGTAGGACGCTTTAAACTCCCCTACGCTAAACCTTACTAGCCTAAAACGCCATTACCCCAAACTGCATTACCCTTGTTACTTGTTCATGTACCGTTACGGTCGTTTGGCTATCATCACCGCACGGGTCGGGCGTTGATAGCCTTCAATGGTCTTGCTGCTATCATTGGGGTCAAGAAAATCGCTTAAAGATTGATAATCCATCCAGTCGGTTTTGCGTTGTTCATCCGTCGATGTCACATCCACATCGACACAGCGCACCGCCACAAAGCCTACTTTGTACAGCCACAGCGACAGTGCCGCAACAGATGGAATAAAATACACGTTATTCATCTGTGCATAGCGCTCACTTGGTACCAGCACGGATGTTGCATCCCCTTCAATCACCAAGGTTTCTAGTACCAATTCTCCGCCTTTTGCTAGCTGGTTGTATAATTGCTCAAGATGCTCAAACGGTGATGCGCGGTGATACAGCACGCCCATACTAAACACGGTATGAAACAGCCCTGCTTGCCCGCTAGTCAAGCTAGGATTGGGCAAGGCTTCAAGCGGTACGGGCACATAGTGCACCCTGTTGCGTCCAAAATCGTTACGGTCAGCGTCTCTGACGAAATGCCGAATCGCCATAAACTGGTGATAAAATAGACACGATGGGTCAATCACAATCACCGTGCTTGCCCCTGCGCCCGCCATACGCCAGCCGTGATAACCCGAACCGCCGCCCACGTCTAGCACGCGTTTGCCGTGAAGTGGGCTGATATGCGGCAACACCCTATCCCATTTCCAGTCACTGCGCCATTCAGTATCAATATGGATTTGCAGCTCATCTTGACCCAGTAAAAAACCGCCTTTGCGCCACGGCATCAAACGTTTGAGTAGCGCATGGGTTTGCTTGTATTCATTCTCTTGCCAATCAAATGCTGCGGTGATACAGGGTTGATTCAACTCTACTTGCGCGTTGTCAACCACGGGCAAGCGCTCAATGAGCGATTGATAAAATGGGGCATGGGCGTAGCGTGATTTGTCTTTGATGGTAGCGAGCCAGTTGGGCAACTTGGCAAGCCATTCATTGGCAACTGGGTATTTTTCCGCCAATTGCAGCAAGGTAAGATAGACGTCGGTTTCGGCAGTTTTGATGGTATGGTTCATGGTGGACTCTTTTAGGATTGACAGGTTTTCATCTTTTAAGGGCAATCATCACTTAAACGCAATAATCGACGCAAAGTTTAAAAACTGAAACCACGTCAAATGGCGGTCAAACCCTACTGTTGCTAAACGCTGATGATGAAAATTGAGGGTATCGGTGATAAGCACATTCTCGAGCGCATTGCGTTTACCACTGATTTCCATCTCACTATAGCCATTGGCGCGTTTAAAATCATAATACCGCTCAACACGCCAGGCATCGTCCGCTTCATCGAGCAAATGGGTTTTTTCGGTCAAAATCAAAATACCGCCTTCAACCAACGCATCATAACAGCGTTTGAGTAACTGCTCGCGCTTGTCAGGGGATAAAAACTGCAAGGTTAAATTGAGCACAATCATATCGCACCGCTCAAACGCCACCTCACACACATCAGCGCAAATCAGCTCGATATCATGCTCAGGATAATGCGGTATCAGTACACTTTGCGCTTTGGCGATCATCGGCTCTGAGATATCAATGGCTTTGATTTGCAAATCTTGCGGCGCAAACTCGCCTGCGAGCGCAAAACTCACCGCCCCGAGTGAACAGCCCAAATCATAGACGCGGCTGACTTTATTGCCGTCGCTATTGGTTTGGCGAAACTGGCAATGGCGTTTGGCAAAAATCGGCAACATGGCGAGCATCTGCCCATACCCAGGCACACTACGGCGAATCATATCGGGAAAACAAGCCACCACTTGCTCATCAAAGCTAAACCGCGCATGGGCATCTAGCGGCGTGGTAAATAACGTATCGAGGGGTGGTTTGGCTTGGGGCTGACTCATGCGGCTGACTCACTATGGCTGATTGAGCGTTACTAAGGCTTATTATCGCTGACAGTTTTATCATCGCTTCAACAATGACACGCTTAAGAAACGCTTAAGGAAAGCTTAAACTGCCAGGTTCTTAGATAGCGGAAACTTGGTTTACATTGCCTAACTTGAATGGCGAGTAAACTTTGCTATTCTAACATTTTCACCCGTTTTACTTTTAATAATTTATTTTAACCCTTATATCAAACCAATGAAATAACCATAAAAAGGTACTATTATGCAAACGATTATTTTAGGTGGTGGCTGTTTTTGGTGTACCGAATCCGTATT
>ERZ500994.133-NODE-133-length-24547-cov-33.582068_pt1 | contig 24547 bp, 20 predicted proteins | sample MGYA00248878_ERZ500994 | MGnify/ENA primary metagenome ERZ500994 (study PRJEB25958, sample SAMN03398533) | human skin metagenome | study: EMG produced TPA metagenomics assembly of the Human Skin Microbiome Metagenome (human skin metagenome) data set. | reverse complement strand
GAGTTCATGTTTCGCGGTGGTCATATCGCTATCAAATAAGCTTTCGAGTTCTTGAATCGCCGATTGTGCTGAGGCAATCATCTCGGCTTCATCTTCATAGATGGCGCGCTGCCGTTCAATCAACGCGTCATCATAATCGCGGAACATTTGCACGGTTTTTCGTGCGGTTTTTGGCTCCATGCCCAATACTTCCAAGGTTTCGCGTGACATATCCAGCGAAGATAGGTAGGTTTCTCGCCAAATATACTTAACCCCCGCATCGCGCAAACGATAATAATGCTCACGGTTTTTGGCACGTGCCAAGATGGTCAGATGCGGATAATTGCGTACGGCATAATCGGCCACTGTAGCAGACAGCTCGATATCACCAATGGCAATAATAAAAACTTTGGCTCGTTGAAGCCCTGCTGCGCGTAGGATTTCAGGATTTTGGGGATTGCCATAGTATACTTGGTTACCAAATTTGCGGACGAAATCGACTTGGTTGGCAGATTTTTCAATCGCGGTAAATTCAATATTGTGCATGCGTAGCACACGACCGATGATTTGCCCGACACGTCCAAATCCTGCAATCACCACTGCGTGCTCATGGTTGGGTATTTTGTCGTATTCTTTACTGGGCTTAGCTTTGGCAAATATCGGATTGCCAATTTTTTCCAGTAATAAAAATGCCAGTGGCGTCATTGCCATTGAGACAGTCACCACAAGGTTTAGAATATTTTGTTGTTCACGGGTTAACAGATGCTGGGCGGTCGCCACGCTAAACAGTACAAACGCAAATTCCCCGCCTTGCGCTAGCGTCACCCCAAGACGGATACTGCTTTCGTTTTTGTTGCCCATGAGCCGCGCAATGATTGTCAGCACCACAAACTTAATGAGCATCAGCAATACTGCCAAACCAATGATGAGAAAGGGCTTGGCGACAATTAATTTTACGTTGGTGAGCATGCCAACTGACATAAAAAACAGCCCAAGCAGCAACCCCTTAAATGGCTCAATACTTGCCTCTAACTCGTGGCGGTATTCGGAGTCAGCCAGTAGCACCCCGGTTAAAAATGCCCCAAGTGCCATTGACAAGCCTATATAATTCATCAATAGCGACACACCCAGTACGATAAATAACGCCGTGGCGGTGAGCAGCTCGGTGGCGTTACTAGAAGCTACAAACTTAAAGAAAGGACGTACCACAAACCGACTGACAAATATCATGCCAGCAAAAATACTGATGACTTTGGCAAAATAAATCCAATCGTAATTTTGCTCTTGCGCGCCCGACAAAAATGGCAATGCGGCAAGTAAAGGAATAACCGCGATATCTTGAAACAATAAAATAGTAAAGGCTTGCTGACCATGCGTGGTGGCAAGCTGCTTTTTTTCACCCAATAACTGCAACACAAACGCCGTTGATGACAGCGCCAAGCCAAAACCGATGACAAAGCTATTTGATAGCCGAATATCTAAAAAATACCACGATAGCAGCATCAGCACCACGCCCGTGACAATCACCTGCAGCCCGCCTAACACAAAAATCTGTTGCCTAAGTGCCCAAAGCCGAGAGGGCTGTAGCTCTAAACCAATAATAAATAATAGCAGCACGACCCCAAATTCAGAAAAATGCAGCAAGTCATCGGGGTTACCCGCAACTTTTAAAAAACTTGGACCCAGCAATAAGCCTGTAAACAAATAACCCAATACCGTGGCGATACCAAAACGCTTTGCAAGCGGTATCAAAATCACTGCCGCACCCAAAAAGATAGTTGCGTCAAGCATCATAGAACTATCAGCACTGGCAGCAAGCACAAACATACAAAACCTCAATTATTTTTAATTTTTGACAAAAATTTTCCAAATCCCGTTATCGGCAATCGCATTTTTATAGGCGTCATTGCGTTTTTTACGGGGAGTTTGCCGACTGTCCACCACTTTAAAGTCTGCTAATGTTTGAATGACCAAACCTGTGCGATAAAAACGAATCCGTTCAGGCTCTAGCAATTCACCTTTGGGATTGCGACAAAACACATAAGCGCGTAAATCAATAAATTCACGATGCGCCACCAGCCGCACGTCTTCGCCTTTGGCTAGGGCATTTTCCATCGCCATCAACTGGGCATCCTCATACGGACCGCATTTTTCAACCAGTGCACCCACTGACCCAAAATTTTTGGATTCTTTGGCTTTGGTACGGGTCAAATGCAGTTTTTGCACATGATAAATAAACTGCGGTATCTCAAGGCTTGCGGGTAATGGCAGATAATCAGGCGGCAATCCTGCCGAAGGATAAAACCCTTTGGCGCGGTCAATCAAAGCTTGCCAGGTTTGCTCATAGCTTTGCACCTCTGCCAAATTGCCTGCATAAATAGGCAAGTCTTGAATTTGGGTGAGATAGGGCGGCGGAAAAAAATTATCCCGAAACTGGGCAATATCGGCTTGCAAGGTGGAGAGCAATAACTTGACCTGTTTTTTATGCGCCTTTTCATCAACCAGCAATGCTGAGGGATTGCCATTATCTGAGTTGTCTGAGCCATCAGATTGGGTGAGATGCAAATTGGGTGCCACGAAAGGTGCAGAACGGTGTGTCATACGCGTTTACCTCCAGTAAGCTAATGATTGTTATATAGATTTAATAGAAACCTAATATAGATATTAAATACAGATGTTTAATTGTTTGGCAAACGTTTAGCAAGCGTTTAGCAAATAAGGCTTGCCACAGCATGGTGCTGATTCATCCTAACATATTTAGCCTAAGTAATGCGCAAAATTAAGCAGTTAATCATAAGAAAAATTAAGCAAGCAAACAGCAAACCCCACAAAACAAAAACTAAAAACGCTCAGCGGCAACATCGACTTTTTGCACTTCGGGTCAAAAATTCGGTTAGTGCGCGTGCGCATGCGCATGGACAGGGGGTGTGCTGGTAATGTCACAATTAAACTGCGCGGAGTGCGCATGCAAATCACTCTCAAATTGAATGGTACTGTGCCCAATGCCTAAATGCTGTAACTCATGCTGTAAGTCTGATAATAGCGCATCAGTTTGCTGCAGGGTAAGCGAGCTTGGGACGATGATATGACAAGATAAACTATGTAAGCCGCTGGTAATCGTCCAGACGTGTAAATCATGAACCGATAAAACGTTTGGGTGGGCAGAGAGGGTTTTGATAATAGCGCTTTGGTCAATATCATTGGGCGCGCCTTCCATCAAGATATGGGCGGCATTTTTGACGACAGCATAACCACTGCGAACAATCAGTAGCGCCACCAAAATACTCACTGCCGCATCTGCCCACACCCAGCCAAACAGCATAATCACAATAGCAGCAATAATCGCAGCCACCGAGCCTAGCAAGTCACTTAATACATGTAAATAAGCGCTTTTCATATTGAGATTATCAGTATCACCACCGTGCATCAGCTTCGCCACCACCAAATTGACGATAAGCCCAATAGTACTGATAACTAGCATACCCGTGGTAGCGATTTGTGGCGGCTGCTGAAAACGCAGCACCGCTTCATAGATAATACCTGCACTGATAATCAGTAGCGTCAGACCATTGATGAGTGCAATCAAAATCTCAAAACGGCGATAGCCAAAAGTTTTATTGGAGGTAGCAGATTTTTTACCGATGATAAACGCAAACAAAGTCATGGCAAGTGACACCGCATCACTAAACATATGACCTGCATCTGATAACAACGCCAAACTGCCGGTAATATAACCGCCGATGACTTCAACAATCATATAGCTTGCAATGATAGCAAACGCTATGGTGATGATACGCTGATTATCGGTATGGCTGTGACTATGACTATGGCTGTGGTCAGCGTCCTCATGGCGGTGATTGATGCCATGACCATGCCCATTAGGCTGCTCATGATGCGGGTCATGAGGGTGGTCAAGGTGCGCGTCAGTAGGCTGCTTTGAATCTTGAAGCGGTTTTGGGGTCATTGTTATTTACTTACCCTAATCAATGGCAAAAATTAGCTAAATTGTAGCCCAATCAGCGACTTGAAAAAAGCCCATTTAAACATCAGCGTGAAATAAGCGCTTTAGCAAAAGCAATGGTTTTGCAAGTCAGGTTAAGACCAACTCATCGGATCAATGTCAATCGATAGTCTGGCATACTTTGCCGATGGCAACGCAATTGTCTGTCGCCACCAGTCCGACAATAGCTGCTGGCGAACGTGGCGTGTTTTGGTCAAAATTAATAAATGCGAGTGATAGCGACTGTTTTTCTTTGCCATCGGCGCATCCACCGGGCCATTAATGGCAATACCCAAGGCTGTCATGTGTTGGCGTGATGGCAATAGCGCAATTGCTTGATGCAAAATTTGCTGATTGTTTTCTAACGATTTGCTTTCCACCCGTACCAAACAAGCGTAAGTCAATGGCGGCAATCCCAACATGCGCCGCTCAGCCAATAATTGCTGGGCAAAACTCAGATATCCTTCACGTACCAAAGTCAGTAACGCGGGATTTTCAGGTTGCAGGGTTTGTATCAGTACCAGACCTGCTTTATCGGCACGACCCGCACGACCGGCCACTTGGATAATCAGCTGGGCAGTATGCTCAGGCGAGCGAAAATCTGAGGATAAAAAACCACGGTCAGCATTGGGGATTGCCACCAAGGTCACATTGGGGAAATGATGCCCTTTTGCCACCATTTGCGTGCCCACCAAAATGGCTTTGGGGTTATCAGCAATACGCTGATACACTTGCTCCCAACTGTTTTTTTTACGCGTGGTATCGCGGTCAATCTGAATCACAGGCACATCGGGGAAAAGCTCAGTTAACCCTTCAACCATCCGCGCGGTACCCATGCCCACAGGGTCAAGATTGCTACTACCACAGCTAGGGCAATGGTTTGGGATGGCTTGCTGCCAATCGCAGTGGTGGCATTTTAGCATTGCCACTGGCTGAAAATGCACTGTCAAATGCGCATCACAGCGCGGGCAGTCTGCTTGCCAACCGCAAGCATCACACAATAAGATGGGCGCGTAGCCACGACGGTTTAAAAATACCAATACTTGCTCATCTTTGTCCAACGTTTGCCGAATGGCTTGAATTAAGCTTTGCGCCAAACCGTTTTGCCATGCTTGTTGGCGCGCATCAATCAGCTGCATGATGGCAGGTTTGGCATCGCCTGCACGCTGGGTCAAAGTAAGCTCGGTGAGTTTACCTTGTTGTACCAGATACAGGCTTTCAAGCGATGGCGTCGCGGTACCCAAAATCACCGGACAATTAAGCTGAAACCCCCGATAGAGCGCCACGTCACTGGCGTGATAGCGCAGTGAGTCTTGCTGTTTGTAAGATTGGTCATGCGACTCATCGACAATAATCAGCCCTAAATTGGCAAATGGGTATAACACTGACGAACGCGTACCGATAATAATTTGCGCATAGCCCAGTCGGCATTGTTGCCAGCCATCAAGCCGCACGGTGTCATTAAGTCCTGAATGTAGCATCAATACTTGGGCTTCAAATCGTTCGGCAAATCGCTGTCTGGTCTGTGGGGTCAGCCCAATTTCTGGCACTAAGATAAGCACTTGTTTGCCTTGTGCTAGTACCGTTTGCATCACTTGCAAATACACTTCGGTCTTGCCACTTCCCGTAATGCCATTGAGCAAAAAACCTTCATAGTGTGGCTGCTGGCAGGCGTGGGTGATTTTTTGCACCGCTTGTTGTTGCTGCAAATTTAAGGTGAGCGGCGTGGTGGCAAGCTTAGCAAGCTTGGGTAAAGATGGCATTTGATAAACAGGCGCAATCAGACCTTTTTGCTCAAATTTTTTTAAATAAGCAGGCTCGACACCGTTGTCTAGTAGCGCAAACTCAGTTACAAGTTTTGTGGCATTGCTATGTGAATTGCTATGCGAATTGCCATGCGAGTTGATGACCAATTCACATAAAGCAAATTGTTGGCGTTGTTTTTTTGCACTGGCGGAAAAATCCTCGTCAGTGGCATCGCGTAATTGTTGCCAACATAATTGTCGGTAGTCGAGCGTCATCCCTTGGCGAATTAACGTCGGCAGCATGACAGAAAACACATCGCCAAGCGGATAGCAGTAATAAGCAGACAGCCAATAAGCGAGTTTTAGCAATGCCTCATCGACAATCGGCACTTCATCAAGTATGTCCAATACAGGTTTAATCGCATTTTGCGTAAGCTGACTGTGCTCAATATGCGCCACCACAATGCCGACCAATTTGCGCGCACCAAACGGTACTCGGACGCGGCAGCCAATCGCGGGCAACGCATCGCCCACAACGCGATAATCGAACACCGAATCAATGGGCACAGGTAAGGCAACTTGTATCAGCAAAACACACCTTTAAAAATTATTGTAGGGATGAATTATAGCCCAATTCTAGGCGTTAAACTGTGGTCAGATGGGCAAAAATTTGACATAAAAAAAGGCAAGTCTTGTAACTCACCTTCCATTTGAGCGGGTTAACATTCATCTAAAACCAAAATCAATCTAAAACCAAAATCGCTTCAATTTCGACCACCGCACCTTTTGGCAAGGCGGCCACTTGCACCGCGGCACGGGCAGGGTAAGGGGCAGACAAACGCGCCGCAAAAATCTCATTTAAGGCCGTAAAATCTGCCAAATCGGTGAGCGAAACATTAAACTTCACCACATTGGCTAACGAACCACCTGCGGCTTGGCAGATAGCCTCGATGTTTGACATGACTTGGTTGGCCTGATTGACAAAGCCATCGGCTAGGGTCATGGTGTTTGGGTCGAGTCCGATTTGACCTGAAATATAGACAGTCTTATCAACTTTCACAGCTTGTGAATAAGTGCCTACCGCAGCAGGGGCATTGTCAGTATGAATGATGTCACGGCTCATATTATTTCCTATTACAGTATGATGGGTTTATAAAATATCTTTATTTTTTGGCGCAGACGTGTTTTGGCTCTGAGAAAGTAGCACTTCGTCATTCCATTGATACAGCCTTACAATATTGGGATAGCCCAAGAAGGTGCGTAGGCGCTGAATTAAGCTTGCAATCTGGGCACGGCTTTGCACCACCACAAACAGCAAGGTATAGCCATTACGCTGTTCAATATACTCAAAACCCGCCTGAGTATCACGTACAATAAAGATTAAATCGCTGATTTGCTCATCGGTCAGGTTTTGATTAATTTTTAGCGCGGCATCAAAATAAATACGCTTGGATATCTCATCCTCACTGTTAGACACTCGCCAATGTAGCGGAATCACTTGGTATTCATTGACACGGCGAATTTCATCAATTGAAAAACATTTATGTCGATGCACCACCAAGCCATTTTTTGAAATATGCCCGACAATCGGGTCGCCATACACAGGATGACAACAGCTGGAAAAATTCATCTCCATATTGGCGGCATCCGCAATCAAGCTTTGCGGTTGGTTAGCGGCATGGGCGCTGGCTTGGTTTTTAGCAAGCTGCTCTTGGGTCAATAAGCGCGAAACGGCAATCTGCGGTAGCAATTTACCTGTGGTAAACTCGGTAAAGAACGCACTTTTATCCTGTAAGCCACGCCAATCAAGTAGCAATTGCCATTGTTCATCGCTCAAATCAGCGAGTGAAAGATTTTGCGTTTTAAGCGCGCGCTCAAAGGCGGTTTTACCTTCGTGCTCTTTTTGCTCTGGATTTAAGCCTTTTAACCATTCAAACAAGGCACGCCGCGCTTTATTGGTTGCCACAAAACCCAGCCACTCCGCTTTTGGAATCGCATTGGGGTCGGTATGAATTTTGACCCTATTGCCGGTTTTCAAAATCGTACCCAGTTTGGCTTCTACGCCATTGATTTCAGCGCCGGTTGCACGGTTACCGATATGGGTACTGATAGTATAGGCGAAGTCAAGCGCTGTGGAGCCGCGCGGCAACTCATAAGCATCACCGTTTGGGGTATAGCAAATAATTTTACGTTCGTGAAGATAATCAATCAGTTTATCGACCACCGTCACCGCATCAGACGGCTGCTCTTCGATATCGCTTTCATTGTCGGCAATCAAGTTTTGCAGATTGCGTAGAGAGGCCTGAATTACCGACTGGCTAAGAGGCGATGCTGCTTCACCCATCAAAATCCCTAAACGGGTGGTTTTGAGCATGGTTTTAGTCAGAATGACCACTTTGATGGTATCATGGCCGTTTTTATAGGTAATGGTCAGTGATTGGTTGCCCCCCGCACGCGGATGGCGGATATTGTCTTCGATACACTCAGGCGCAATTTGGTATTTATTGATAAAATACTTGGCGATTTGGTCGCAGTCTTCCACTTTATCCATGACTAGCATAAATTCATAATGCCACAGCAAATCGGTGATTTCGCCGCGGTTTTTAAAAAACTGGCGAAACAAAGTCACACGGTTATCGACATCTTTGACATAACCTTTAACGCCCAGTCGGCTCAAAACAATATTTAAATAATTATGAATAGCTTCTTGTTGAAAGGTGCGCCCCAAACCATGCTGCATAAGCTTATCGGATAACTTGTTATACATAGGCGCATTTAGGCTGCGATAACATAAAATCTCGATATAGTCGGCTAAATCATTAAGCCCAAGCGTACGAGCAAACGGCACATAAAAATCCAACGTTTCTTGTGCGGTTGCCTGTTGTTTTTTTTCAGGCACCGCTTCGATGGTGGTCATATTGTGCAAGCGATCCGCCAATTTGACAATCAACACGCGCGGGTCTTCTAGCGTTGCGGTAATAATGCGATAAAAAGTCGCGGCTTTATTGATGTGTTTTTCATTGGAGGATTTTAATTTGGTGACACCATTGACGATTTGCGCAACTGCCTTGCCAAACTCTCGGGTCAAATCTTCTTCAGTGGTAGGCGTATCTTCCACGGTATCATGCAAAATCGCCGCCACAATGGTATCGACATCCATGCGAAAACTACCCAAAATCTCCGCTACCGCCATAGGGTGGGTGATATAAGGCTCGCCAGATTTGCGTTTATCTTTGATATGGGCTTGGTCGCCAAAGGCACAGGCTTTGAGAACAATTTGCTGTTCGTCATCATCCAAATAATCCAATACACGCATTAGGTCAAACTGTGCAATATCCACATCAGGATGGCTTAATTTTGGTAAAGTTGATATATTCAAAAATGTGCCCTCAACGTACGATCGATAGGTTTAACCTGCTAAAAAATTCATATTGTCCTGGTCAGCAGTTAACTCTATCATAAAAAACGGTTGGATAAAAATAGCTGGCATCAAACCAGCTAAAGTTAGTAAAAACGTATTATAAAGATATCTTAATTATTCGCAAAATTACCGTGAATTGTCAAGCTAAGTTACATATAATTCCACGTTTCATTCCACGTTTAATTCAACTAAAAAGTCACCTAAAAAAGGTGACTTTTTATAAAATAATAGTCGCTAACTAGTAACAGTGGCTTAAGCTACCATTAGAATCCATGACCACTTGAAATGCTCAAATCAACATGGTGAAATTTGTTAGGCAATTCGCGCTCAGGTTGATTTAAAATCTCTTTAGTCACAAGGCCCTCAGCGATTTCGCGCAGGGCAAGTACGGTTGGTTTATCATTTTCACGCTCAACCATAGGTTCTGATACACCGCGTGCGATTTGGCGCGCACGTTTACTGGCAATAAGAATCAAATCAAAACGGTTGTGGATATTTTCTAGACAATCTTCTACAGTGACACGTGCCATGACTATGGTTATCCTATTCAAAACTAAAAAAGTAATTGATTATTTTAACAAAATTAAACCCATATTGCCAGTGACAATGCACTAATCCAAGATTTTTAACCCTGCTTTGTTCTCACGTTTTGGACGTTGTGCGTCGGTGGACTCTGCTGGTTGACTGGCATTGATTTCAGATTGCGGCGCATTATCGTATTCCGTTGGGTCAAAGAACATGCCTTGTGAATTTTCTCTGGCATAAATCCCCATCACCGCTTGCATCGGTACCCATAATTCTTGCGAAACGCCGCCAAATCGCGCATGAAAATTAATAAAATCATTATTAATGACCAAATTACCTGTGGCACGGCTGGCGATATTAAGTACGATACGACCATCTTGCACATATTCGACAGGCACCGTGACATTGGGCTGTGTCGTATCGACCATGATATGTGGGGTTAGGTTATTGTCTTCAAGCCATTCAAAAATAGCGCGTACCATATAAGGGCGAGTCGGGGTGAGTTGAAAGTCGTTTTCCATGGTGATTCTCTTATTTTAATGATTACTATTTTAAACTAGTTTTAAAGGTTGGGCGATTAAACATCCGCTCCATATATTGATACAACGGACGGCACAGGTGCAGCGGCAATTCAATACCCATGGGTTTTAAGCGATATAAAATCGATGACAAAATGCAATCACATATACCCATGGTATCTGAAAGAAAAAAAGCTTTATGGGCAAACAGCGGCGCTATGGTAACAAGAGATTCAGTCAGTTGCTTTCTGGCAATCTTTGCTTGGTTGACATCTAAGGTATCCTTATGGGTCAATAGCGTATCTGCCAATTTAATCCAATCTTTCTCAATGCGCCACCATAATTGACGGTATTGTGCCTTTTCAATCGGATTTTCAGGTAGCAGTTTGTTCTGATGATAGCGCTCTTCAAGGTATTCAAAAATAATGCGATTGTTATATAAAATCAATTCACGATGAATAAATACCGGCAGCGTGTTGTAAGGATTGATATCAGGTAAATCTTCGGCAAAATCCTCATCATCACGAATGTTCGTCTCGCTAAATTCTATTTTTTTCTCAAGTAAAACCAGTCTTAATTGGTGACTTAGGTAGCCATCATCGGCATAAATCAACGGGGTGTTCGAAGTAGGGGTCAACATAGTTAAAAATAATAAGCTGTATCAGCGTAAAGGGTAAGCCTAGCTTAAAATGACTGAATTAGCAATAACTGTCAAAGTTATCATACCAACCAAGCAATAAATGCGCATAAAAAAAGGCAGCCTAAGCTACCTTTTTTTATATCAACCCTTATTTAACGTCTTTCCAAAATTCTTTATTGAGTAAGTACACTGGAATTAATAACGCAAGTAAGAATAAAATGACCCAAAAACCATATACTTTACGTTGGTGCGCTTGCGGCTCTGCCATCCACGCCATAAAGTTGACGATATCACCAATGTTACGACGATATTCTTCTTTTGAGGTGTTCATTTGCATATCATGAAGGACGAACGGCATGGCAACATTCGGCAGTACGATATTGTTGGCACCCCAAGGACGACTTGGATCTTCATAGAAGGCTAACAAGTACGTATAAACCCAATCATTACCACGTAGACGGGTTTCAAGTGACAAGTCAGGTGGCTGTGCACCAAACCAAGCCTTTTGAAGCTCTGGGTCTACGCCTGCATTGATATGGTCACCGACTTGGTCAGTGGTCAGCATCAAGTATTTTTCCACCAACTCTTTTGGAATGTCCAAGTCTTTGTACATTTTTGAGTAGCGAACATACTGTGCTGAGTGACAGCCTGCACAGTAACTCATGAATAATGAGGCACCACGTTGAATAGACGCTTTATTAGTCAAATCCACAGGGGCGGTTTCACACGCCAAATGCGCTTCTTTACCATCAACTGTTTTATAAGTGCCACAGCCGCCTTCGCTAGCTTGTGCGGCTGTCGCGCCCAAACCTAATGCAACTGTCAAACCCAATCCAGCAACTAATTTTTTAACCGCTTTCATTAGTGACCTCCAGTTACACGTTCAGGTGGCTGTTTGCAAGTTTCAATCGATGTATAGATTGGCATTAGCAAGAAAAACAAGAAATACAAAATAGTACAAATACGTGCCACAATCGTTGCGGTATCACTTGATGGAATTACCCCTAAGTAGCCTAAGATCAAGAAACTAACAACAAAGATAGCAAGCGCAATTTTTGACAAAATACCTTTATAACGCATTGAACGCACAGGCGATTTGTCTAACCAAGGCAATACAAATAAAATAGCAATTGATGCTGCCATCACAATAACACCCGGCAGGGCTGAACCAAACATAGATGGGGTTGCACGTAACATCGCATAAAAAGGCGTATAGTACCAAACAGGGGCAATGTGAGCAGGTGTTTTAAGTGGGTTTGCTGCTTCAAAGTTTGGTGGCTCAAGGAAGAAACCGCCGCCTTCTGGGAAGAAGAATACCACAGTAAAGAAAATGATAAAGAATACCACGATACCAATCATATCATGTACGGTGTAATATGGGTGGAAAGCCACACCATCAAGGGGTACACCATTTTTATCTTTAAGTTTTTTGATATCGATACCATCTGGGTTATTAGAACCAACATGGTGCAATGCTACCAAGTGAACAAATACCAGACCCACTAAAATCAAAGGAATCGCAACAACGTGTAACGCGAAGAAGCGGTTTAAGGTAATACCAGAGATGATATAGTCACCTTTTACCCATTCTCCCAATGCATCACCAATAAATGGAATCGCTGCTGGTAAGTTCAAAATAACCTGCGCACCCCAGAATGACATATTACCCCAAGGTAATAAGTAACCGAAGAAACCTTCTGCCATTAAGCACAGATAGATACCCATACCGATGAGCCAAACCAGTTCACGGGGTTTTTGGTATGAACCATACAACAAGCCACGGAACATATGCAGATACACGACCACGAAAAATGCCGAAGCACCAGTTGAGTGCATATAACGGATTAACCAACCACCTTGTACATCACGCATAATGTATTCTACAGAAGCAAATGCGCCTTCTGCACTTGGGTTGAACATCATGGTTAGCCAAATACCCGTCACTAACTGATTGACCAATACCACCATCGATAATACGCCAAAGAAGTACCAAAAGTTGAAATTCTTTGGTGCGTAATACTTTGACATATGGTATTCATAAGTTTCTGTCGCTGGAAAGCGCGCATCCACCCAATGCATAAATTTCTTTGCACTCATATTATGCCCCCACCGTTAAGATAGTACCGCTGATGCTATACTCAGGAACTGGCAAATTACGAGGCGCAGGTTGACCCTTAAAAACACGTCCAGCTAAGTCATACTTTGAGCCGTGACAGGGGCATAAAAATCCGCCAACCCAACTGCTGCCACCCAAATCTGCTGCGCCGACATCAGGACGATAACCTGGTGCACAACCTAAGTGAGTACAAACCCCTTCACACACTAGAACTTCACTATTGTCTTTTGAGCGGCTATTATTTTTGCAGTAGTCAGGTTGTAATGAACCTTCTGATTTTGGATCGGCAAGTGATGATTCTACTTTTGATAAATTATCCATCATCTCTTTGGTACGTTTGACAAGATAAATCGGTTTACCACGATATTTGATAACAATCATTTGTCCTGCTTCGAGTTTGCTTAGGTCTTGGCTAACAGGTGCGCCCGCAGCTTCTGCTTTTGCACTTGGATACCATGAACGCACAAACGGCGTAGCAATAGCAGCGACACCGACTGCGCCCATAGCGGCAGTGGATGCGATTAAAACTCTTCGACGCTTAACGTCGACGCCTTCGGCATGGCTCATTAAGAACTCCTCCAGATTAATGAAGTGGGTAACCATATTCCCACACTGGGTTTGTGGCTATTGTAAATCAGTTGTTACAGAATTGCCACCTTAGCTGTGCCTAAATTACGCTAATTTTGCTATTTTATGCTATTTTTGCAATAAAATAAATTACCTAAGGTAAATAAAAAAGACCCTTGCAGTAAACAAGAGTCTTTTTTGTAAACGCCAAAAAACGCGGTCGATACGAGAATTTCGACCACGAAAAATATTAACGTTTTGAGAATTGGGGACGTTTACGTGCTTTACGTAAGCCCAATTTTTTACGTTCAACTTCACGCGCGTCACGAGTCACAAAGCCCGCTTCTTTAAGCGCTGGTTTTAAGGTTTCGTCTGACTCGATCAATGCACGGGTGATACCGTGGCGAATCGCGCCCGCTTGACCATTGATACCGCCACCTTTTACAGTCACATAAATATCATATTTGCTAGCAGCATCTAGTAATTCTAAAGGTTGACGAACAACCATTACTGATGTTTCACGACCAAAGTATTGATCAAGTGGCTTACCATTGACGACGATGTTACCTGTACCCGCAGATAAGAACACACGAGCTGTTGAAGTTTTACGACGACCTGTACCGTAATTGCGTTCCATGTGTTACTCCTTAGATATCTAATACTTGAGGTTGTTGAGCAGTATGAGGATGCTCAGTACCTGAGTAAACTTTTAACTTTTTAATCATCGCATAGCCCAATGGGCCTTTTGGCAACATACCTTTAACCGCTTTGTTAAGTACGTCAGCAGGTTTGTGTGCGATAAGTTTGGTAAAGTTAGTCTCTCTGATACCACCTGGGTAACCGGTGTGACGGTAGTATTTTTTGTCTTGCGCTTTTTTACCAGTCACGGCAACTTTCTCAGCATTAATCACAACGATATAATCGCCTGTGTCAACGTGAGGGGTGTAAGAAGGCTTATGCTTGCCACGTAAGCGTGATGCGATTTCGCTCGCCAAGCGACCTAATGTTTTACCTTCAGCGTCGACGATGTACCAATCGTGTGTCACTTCATGTGGTTTAGCACTGATAGTTTTCATGTTTAAAAACCTTTTTGAGTTAATAGTTGAGAGTGAGTGTCTGGGAAACGAGGGCTCTCAAAATTACGAACGCATATTATAGGGATTAAGATAGTGACTTGCAATACAAGTCAAGCATTTTTAAAAAATAAACTTGCAAAAAATAGGCAACTAAAATTGCCTATTTATATCAATCGGCGTATGCGTGCACAATCAGACATTAAATCTAAAGTGCATGACATCGCCATCTTGCACGATGTAGGTTTTACCTTCAAGGCGAGATTTACCGGCCGCTGCCGCGCCTTTTTCACCGTTATATTCAATAAAATCATCAAACGCAATCACTTCGGCACGGATAAAACCACGCTCAAAGTCGGTATGAATCACGCCTGCTGCTTCTGGTGCGGTGGCACCCACTTTGACCGTCCAAGCGCGCACTTCTTTGACCCCTGCGGTAAAATACGTTTGCATATTAAGCAGCTCATAACCTGCGCGAATCACACGGTCAAGCCCTGCCTCAGTCATACCCATACTTTCTAAAAACTCTTGTTTTTCATCGTCATCCAGCTGGGCGATTTCAGATTCGATTTGGTTGCATAGCGCGACCACCAACGCATCATCTTTTGCCGCAAATTCCCGTACTTGGTCAAGATAAGGATTGTTGTCAAAGCCATCCTCGCTCACGTTGGCAATATACATGGTCGGTTTTAGGGTGATTAAACCATAGCTGCGGATGATTTTTTTCTCATCCTCGTCCAGATTTGCCATGCGCGCAGGCTTACCATCGGCTAAAAATGGCTCAATTTTGTTAAACACATCCAGCATGGCTTTGGCGTCTTTATCACCGCCTTTGGCTTTTTTACCGACATTGATAATCGCACGGCTCACTGCTTCAAGGTCAGCTAGCGCAAGTTCGGTATTGATGGTTTCGATATCGGATAATGGGTTGACGCGTCCATCGACGTGAATCACGTTGTCATCATCAAAGCAGCGCACCACATGGGCAATCGCATCGGTTTCACGGATATTGGCTAAGAACTGATTACCCATGCCTTCGCCTTTGGAGGCGCCTGCCACTAGACCTGCGATATCCACAAATTCCATTGAGGTGGGCACAACGCGCTCAGGCTTGACGATATCGGCAAGTTGTTTGAGACGTGGGTCGGGTACAGGCACAATCCCAGTATTGGGATCTTTGGTACAAAACGGGAAGTTTTCTGCCGCAATCCCAGCTTTGGTCAATGCGTTAAACAGGGTTGATTTACCAACATTTGGCAGTCCGACGATACCACAATTAAAGCCCATACAATGCTCACTAAATAAAGGGTTAGTTAAATTTGTTGCATTATAACAACTTAGTCATCAGAATTCGACAGGCGATTGACGCATCAAAAAATTGAACCATCAAAAATTTGTAGCATGATATAAACTACAAAAATTCAAATTGAGCGATTGGGCAGATTGTTGTCATGCTATTGCGATAGTCTCGAGTTGTCATGAAATTGTCATAATGGAGCGTCAAGCTATGCTATAATTATCAGTTTAATAGTGATTTGTGTCTGATGACGGTGAATGTTATCGTGTACTGCGCAACATTGATAATTATTTCATTTTTATAGGAATGTTTTGAGTGACGGTCTCTGCTTTTTTATCGCATCAGCCTAGAAAACGTTTTGGGCAAAATTTCTTACATGATCAGGTGATTATTGGGAGAATTATTGACAGTATTCATGCAGGTCGCGATGATTTGATGGTTGAAATTGGTCCAGGCATGGGCGCGATTACTGAGCCGCTACTCAAGGAAGTCAATCGCTTGACCGTTGTCGAGCTTGATACCGATTTGGCAGACAGCCTGCGCATTCGCATTGGCGCCAATAGCAATGAGGGCTTAACCATTGTCAAAGCCAATGCCATGGAAGTGGATTACCGTGCGCTGTTCCAGCAAATCATTGGCGATTACCCTAATGATACAACCGACAAGAAAATGCGCATTGTCGGTAACTTGCCATACAATATTTCTACGCCGTTATTGTTTCATTTATTAAGTTTTGCCGATGTCATTGAAGACATGCATTTTATGCTACAAAAAGAAGTGGTGGATCGCATCACCGCAGAGGTGGATAGCCGAGAATATGGTCGTTTATCCATCATGATGCAGTATTATTGTGAAACTGATTATTTACTGACGGTGCCAAATGGGGCATTCAACCCCCCACCCAAAGTGACGAGTGCGGTATTTCGACTCAGACCTTATCAACAAAAACCGATTGTGGCTGACGATGAAAAGCTGTTTGCCCTTGTGGTGCGTGAGGCATTTAATCATCGCCGTAAAACACTGCGCGCGATTTTTAAAAAATCGCCGATTTTGCCTGCGGTCACAGAACCCCAGCTTGTGGCATGGGGACTTAATCCACTGGCGCGTCCCGAAACGTTATCAGTACAAGATTTTGTGACCTTGTCTAATGGCATCGCGGCTAATGGTATCGCGGCAAACGGCATTGCGGCAAATGGTTAATTTTTTTATAGCTGTTTAAAATTTTACTTTCAAGATGTATGAGGTGTTATGGGTTTTCGACATCAATTTGTCATTGGCGATATTCAAGGCTGTTATGCCGATTTGCAGGCACTGCTCAAGCAAATTGGGTTTGATGAACAGCAAGATAAATTATGGTTTGTTGGCGATATCGTGGCACGCGGTGAAGACTCGCTGAGCGCGCTGCGTCTGGTAAAACGTCTTTGCCAAGCTGGTGCTGCCGAAATGGTGTTGGGCAATCATGATATTAACTTGATCGCGGTATGGCGTGGTGTCATAAAGATCAAAAAAAAGGATAGAACCCAAGCGATTTTTGACGCCCCAGATTGTGATGAATTACTCAATTGGCTTCGTCGCCAGCCGCTGCTTGTCTATCCCAATGATAAAACCGTGATGGTGCATGCAGGCATCCCGCCAAACTGGAGTATTACCCAAGCAGCCATGCATGCGTCAGAATTGCAAACTCAGCTGCAAAGTAGCTTATGGCAACTCGATAGACTGCTGCCAAACCTGTATAGCGATACCGCTGTTCCTTGGTCAAATATGCTGACAGGCTACGCGCGTATGCGGGCGATTTGCAATTATTTTACCCGTATGCGCCTGTGTCAAATGGACGGCACGCTAGAGTTTAGCTTTAAATCCAGTTTGGATGATAAAATGCCAGAGGGGTTTCGTCCGTGGTTTGAATGGCAAGTGCCGCGCGAACGTAAAATCTTATTTGGTCACTGGGCGGCGCTAAAAGCCAAAGTGGATTTGGCAAATGCCAGAGCCACGGATGCAGGGTGTGTGTGGGGCGGCAGTATGATGGCATACCGCCTAGAAGATGAGCAAGTTACCTGTCAAACTTGTAAAGCAAAATAACCTTTGTAAGACAGGACAATCATACATTTACTGAGCGAGCTGCAGCAGCTGCACAAACGCTTTGGGCAAACGGGTAGGGCGAACTTGGGTTTGCCCTTTTTCATCTTTACTAGTAGCCACGCATACAATACTTATCTCGGCTTGGCTTAACAGCTGCTGGTGGCTATCATAAATTCGCTGCTCAAGCTGTAATGACGCAGATTTGCAGTCTGCCGTCTCAATCACAACGGTGACTTCGCTATCAAGCAGAATCGGACGCACATAGCGGATGTTGGCTTGGCTCACTACAAATTGGATATCAGGTTTGCCACTATCGCTATGGTGAGTAACGTCCTGACTCACAGCCTCGGCTGAATGCGCTTGATAAAAATAACTGGTCATCCCCAATGCACGTAACCAATCGCGGCGACAACGCTCAAACAGCTTTAAATGATTGGCGTGATACACAATTCCGCCTGCATCGGTATCTTCCAAATAAATACGGTATTGGTTGGCATAAACAGGCTGAGTGCTTGATTGAGTGTGGGGCTGATTCTGGAGCTGGGTCACGTGGTATCCTTAGGTTGGTAATGTTAACAATAAGTCAGTAATTTTTAAAAACCACAAAGTGATAGCATAAAAAAAAGAATGGCGTTAAACCATTCTTTTTTGAAAATTTGCCGTTTTTTATACACACACTCATCAAGTCAATTGACGATGATTGACTTTGTCTAATTTTAACGCCTCCAAATAACTGCGAATATGGGTGACGTAATCTAAGCATTGCACGTAACGGCTATTGCTTTGACTATTGACTTTCAAATACTGATACACGGCTGCCCAATTGTTGCCATCAATACCGCGCTTTTCCAAAATCTGCTGGATATCTTTAATCGCTTGTGGACCCATATTGTAAGCCGCTAGGGTAAACCATACCCGATCCGATGCTGGCACTTGGGCAAATTCATGTTGCAGCTGACTGAGATACTTAGCGCCGCCTTGGATGCTCTGCGTCGGGTCAGTCCGATTATCAACGCCCATCGCATTGGCAGTGGCATTGGTCAACATCATGATACCCCGCACACCCGTTGGCGAAGTGGCTTCTGCATCCAGATGCGATTCTTGGTAGCCCATTGCCACAAGCAGTTCCCAATCAAGTCGGTATTTGTTTGCTGTCTGCTTAAAAGATGGTTCATAAATGGGCAACACGCGTGTCATGGTATCGGCAAAATGTTGTTGATTAAACGGCTCTGCCAATGGTGTTTGACTATAAAACGCGGCTAAATGTTGATTACGGGTGAGCGATTGACCGCCACAAAGGAAGTTTTTTACATCATTGTTGAGTTTGATATCATTGGGGTTTAGCTGTATGGCAACATGTTCATTGAGACCCTGCTGTGATAAATAATCTTTGTCACAGCTTAGACTCAGCGATGATAACGCAGTGGCGGTGGCGTTTTGGTAATCCGACCCATTGGTCAAGGCGACATCGGCTTTGCCTGTTTTGACAGCCGCCATCGCGTCCGCATCAGTGGCAAATACTTGTGTGCTTAGGGTGACATCCAATCGCTTGGCATAATGGCGCATGACATCATAGCCAAAGCCGTGCTCAAAACCATCTTGAGCAAAATAGGTGGTATTACCATTGACGGTGGCAATACGCAGCTGCTTTTGAGATAGGATACTATCAAAAGTCGCCATTTTTGGTGCTGCAACCATGCTAGTAGGTGAGGCAAGGGTATTGATAGCATTGCCATTAACGACTTTGTCAGTAACGCCCACCTGAGCTGCAACATAAGCTAAGGGCAAACCAATCCCCATCACAGCTGCCAACTTTTTACTGACGCCCAACCATTTTAACGGCTTGATAAAGCGATCAATCAGCTGAGCGGACGGATTAGCCAGTTGCGCCAAATCTTGAACATGGCTAGGCACCGCTGGCACACGCGACTGCACAATTTTTGGCGACATCCCTCCACCCAAACAGGGCTTGAATTGAATCGGGAAGAATTGCAAGCGTTTAAATTGGGTCGCGTATTTACTAAAGCGTAATAAAGGGTGTTGAAACGGGTATAAAGTTAAAGGGCTTAAAAATGCTTTGACCGACATCGAAATCGACGCAGGATAGGTCAAAGCCAAATCATCACAATACTCAAATGATGAGTTTAGCGGCATGTGTCACTCCACGGTGCACATACGTTAGATACGTTAAATTAATAAAAAACAACTATGCCAAATGAAAACATTTTGTGAAACTAAGAACCGAATCGATAGTTAAACCTAGTACCCGTTAAACCAAGCACCAGTTAACTAAGTACTAATTCACTAAGTACCAGTCAGGCAAGCCACATAAGTAAATGGCTTAATCCAACTATCTAACTCTATCCTAAATCTAGCCAAAAAAGCTTCCATCCAAAATAGGTCGTTATTAACTTAACGCTAAAAAAAGAGCCAAACAGGTTGGCTCCCCTTATACCTAGGACGGTGATAATTCCCTATCCATCGTAGAGAACTATCGAAATAAATAATAATCAAGTACAACCCGAAAAAGGGTTAAAATTTTTGTAAGTACTGGCAAATTAAAAATTGTTTAATAAGCCCAAGCACTTACCTAAAGAATTTAACGTAGGGTAACGTATGGCACGCATAAAATAAATAAACAATAACAATATTTACTGCATGGCATTACAGTTAGTTATATGAAACAATGGGGGTATTGTAGTGAAATTAAAGTTACGCGTCATGTTTTTGAACGTAACGAATGGCAAATTTATGATAAAAAGCGTAAAAAACCCGCTAAAATGCAACTAACGGGTAATAATTAGTCAATAAACTGCCCGTTTTTACACGGGATTATCGATATCGACAAAATCAACGGTCAAAGCAAGATTTTCTTTGACATAATTCCCCAATGCAAGCACACCACCTCGCTCAGTGGCATGATGTCCACAGGCAAAATACTCAATACCCAGCTCACGGGCTATGTGAGTGGTTCGCTCTGATACTTCACCGGAGATATAGGCTTGACAACCCATTTGTGCCGCTTGCTCAATCATATCCTGTGCGCCACCCGTACACAGACCAATGCGCGAAATTGTTTGATTACCCCCGGATAAATGTAGGGGCGGACGGGTTAAGGTAGTCGATAGTTTGTTGGTGAGAGCTGCAATCGACAACGGCGCTGCTAAATCCACGATATTACCAATCGGGTGTTTTTCGTCAGGGTACAACGGTGACAAATCACTCCAGCCTAGCGCTAGCGCTAATTGGGCGTTATTGCCCAATTGGGGATGGGCGTCTAACGGTAAATGATAAGCCAGTAAGGAAATGCCGTGTTGCATCAACAAACGAATACGCTTGCCTTTCATGCCAATTAAAGGCGCAGGTTCCCCTTTCCAAAAATAGCCATGATGCACCAAAATCGCTTGGGCATTGTGCGCAATCGCTTGTTCAATCAATGCCTCAGAGGCTGTGACACCGGTGAGGATGTGCTGTATCGGCTGCCCACCATCCACTTGCAGACCATTGGGACAATAATCTTGGAATTCATTAATTTTTAATAGCTCATTTAACCGATGCGCCAATTGAGTCGGACTCATTGATGTCGGGGGTTGGTTCATTGTATTTTTCAAACTTGTATCTTTCAAAATTCTGTCTTCCAAACTTGTATCTCTTAAAAAATGCATCATGTTTTTACAGTGGTGCGTATTTTTACAGTCGTTCTGTGTTTCTAACGTCTGCAGTGTTTAACATACAGTATTTAATCGGTTATTTGGGTAGCTTGCTTGCCGTGTCATTTGGGGTGATATTGTCGACCGCCTTTTGCACCACTTTTTCTTTAATTGCCTGTTTTTTCTCTGCAATTTCTTCATCGGTCAGTTTTTCCGTATGACTGATATTGTCGATATGGGGCGTAGTAGCATGCGGATGTTCTTCTGTCTGCGATGTTAGGGTGGTTTTATGCCCTTTACTATTTTTACCATCGTTTGCAATCGGTTTATCATCATAGATAATATTACCATCGCTATCGATGAGCGCATAGTTCATCGGCTGTTTACGCGGGATAAAAAAGTCAGAGGGTTGGGTCATCAAATGCGAGGCGACCAATTCAAATAAGAATTTCCACTCAAAGACTTTCACATCACGCGCGCGTAAGGCGGTCATTAAGGCGAGTGAAAAACTAACCATCAAGTTAATCATACCGATGACCATCACCCCAAATAGACTGACCAAAATAATACCGATTTCTGGAAACTCGCCCGTGTTGGCATAAATGTTAAAAATCCCATGAATAAAGTTGGCAGACGCAAAGGCAATATGGCGAATATCAAGCGGTAAGCCAAAAATATAACCGATGGTCGCCGTACTACCCAAAAAGCAACCGAATAAAAAGTTACTCATAATCGCACCCAGATTGCGCTCGATAAAATCGCTAAAACGCAATAACGTTACAGGTGTCATCATCCGTTTGAGGGTAGGATGGTTGCGGATACGCTCACCAATTTTGTTGTGTACCGCAAGATTATCGTAATAGCCTGCAATCAATCCTGAAATATACAAATACACCCCAGCAATCGCGGCATGAAAGATAGCAAGCGAGGTAAACGGGTTAAGATCATGCAGCAAGTGCTCTGCGCTAGCTTCCGATGTTAACGGACGACCCAGCCCATACAGCCACAGGGATGAAATCAGTAGCGCAATCGGCATTGCAATTGAAATATTACCCATAATGGCAATAAATTGGGTGCGCATGATATCAACGACCAATTCGGTCAGCTTGGTAAATTGCGCCGCTTTGCGCCCTTTTACCTCTGAGATGGTTGAAGCAATGGCGGCAGCTGTCATGGCAGGCTGTTTGGTCGCCACTGTACCGCCAATGATATGAATTGCCACAAAGCCAAGACCGTAAATCATACTGTTTAAAAAAGCCACGCCAAAGGGTGCCAGCGGTAAGGATTTCCCTAGGATTTTAAGGGTCGCCATACAGCCGATGAGTAGACCACCCAATGCTGCTTTTTTATACATACGGCGATAGCCCGCTTTATCGGTACTGATATAATGCTCGCCGACCTTACTGGCAGTCTCAGTCACACGGCGCGACAAGAGCGCGGTATTGATGCCAAATAAATATCTAAAACTACTGCGGTGGTATGAATCTTCATACAACGTGTTAATGAGCTCTATGATGGTTTTTTTCTTGATATGATCGTTGTCAGATAGCAGTGACACCAACAATTCAAGACGCTGCAGGCTTTGCTCAAGGCGCACCAACATATTGGTGGTACGCACAGTAATACCCGTTCGATGAATACGGCGACGGATGTTTTGCATCATAGTGCGCGCTTGGTCGGTCAACACTAAAATTTGACTGCTATCCACCTCAGGCTGGGGCATCGCTTGTTCATCCCCTGGCTGCATGCTGAGCTGGTATTGACTGACAAATTCAGCGACTTCGCGATTTAGTGCAATGAAAGTATCTTGATTGTCAATCGGATTGGGAAACGCCTTTATTAAATCGGCATTGAGCCCGATGCCGTTGATACGCGCCGTTAAAATAGTAATGGCTTTGAGCACATTGGCTTCAAGCGCTTGCACTAACGCTTCTTTGCCTGTAGGTACTTTAAGAATAAGTATCAGTTCAATCCACCAGCGCTCATGGATTAAGCGCACCCAGTAGCGAGTTTTTGGAGTGGCAAAAAACGCATTAAATAAGCCAATCAAATCGCGGTCATCGGGTACAGAGGGTAATAGCTTTTCACCGACCAAATCAAAAAATTGCGAAGTAAAGCCAGCGTCTGACAAGATACCCAAATCCGTGTATAGCGACACCTGACGATAACGACTAATCAAGGTAAGCATAAACACACAAAACCCTTCTGCCCACACACGATTGCCGCGCAATAGTCGAACGAATAGTGCCATCTGTTCATTGGCGGTCGTAGCATCATTTGCACGGTTACGCAGGGTATCTAGCAGTTGTTTAAATAGCGCAACTTGCGGAAAATCACGCAGCGCATTAATTTCGTTTAAAATAGTAGTTAAACGCGCTTCTAAGGTTGGCATCACCTTCAATTGGTCTGCCATATCCGCCGCATCATAACGATGTTGGGCATTGGGTAACGTATCTTGATTATTAGGTTGCGATAAATTCGTCAAACTAACCTCGAAGTAAACAGAAAATTGAATCGTTTTTTTAAATAGGGTGAATCACAACTATAAGAAAAAATACGAAAATAGATATCTTAAGATGAAAATTTAATCGACTCATCAGAAAAAATCCATCATTTATTTGCAACAAAAATCTTATGGGCCAAGGTTTAAAGACAGTAAGGGATAAAATAACGCTACGTGTTACCGCATTTATGTATTCGAGAAAACAACCTGACTGATTATCCTAATTGATTATCTAGCCGCAGCGATTATACTATGGTTACTCTGTTGACTGATTTTTTTCTATGGCATCGACTATAACCTCTCAATCAAAAAGCCCCAAACAATCCAATATCGAATCAACACACAATGAGGTAACCCAATACTACTATCCAGATCCCGTTAACCATCAGGTGATACAGCAGTGGCTATTTATGGATTTACTGCCGTGGCAACAG